>WBZR01002870.1_pt1 | contig 16839 bp, 14 predicted proteins | sample 5204231 | NCBI WGS metagenome assembly WBZR01 (sample SAMN12412403, study PRJNA552823) | activated sludge metagenome | isolation source: activated sludge from anammox sidestream of wastewater treatment plant... | place: USA: Virginia | collected 2017-08 | reverse complement strand
CACCAAGTATTATCCCGAGCCTGACAAGGCCGATGCCGGCCGTTTCTATATTGTTCCTTGCAATATCTTTACGTGCGTCCGCAATGGAAAACTCCATGCTTATAGCGCCAAGCACATCTCCTTCTCTTGCCAGCTTATGGCATCCGCTTGCAGTAGTGCAGGTCTTGTTGGCAATGTAGGGCACCAGCACCCTTGCGCTGTCCCCCTTAAAATTATATATAGGCTGACCCTTGCTTAATACCTCTTTGTCGAGATCATCCTTTGGGCGCTCCCTTTCGTCCACAGGGGTGATGACTCTCGCCTTTTCAATATTATTCTGGGCACTGTTTATGGAATCCTGAAGCGAATTGATCTCATCTTTAATATCGCTGATCTCATCCTTGTCACGGGCAGCCTTCAGGTCTTCTTCTAAATCAGAAATCTCCTTCCTGTAGCCGTTTATCGCCTCCCTCTCTCTCGGGATAACCTCATCCTCCTTTATCTTTCTGAAGATTTCATCCACCCTGGGCCCGCGGATAATCCTGATATTCTGCAATCCCTTGATTTCTTTGGACATGGTATCCAGCATGGCAAAACGCATATCCATTCTGCCTTCACGCATGAGGGTGTTTAATGTCGTCCTGACATTTTCAGCAAATATGAATGTCCATTTTTGAATATCACCGTACATGATATTTTTTTCCTTCCACATGCCGAACAATACATCGACTACGGTCAGTACAAGCAGGATCAGCCCTATGGATACCATAAATTTTGTTCTTAGCTTAAGGTCTTTTAATTTCATCATGAAGTAATCCCTTATCTAATCCTTTATGTCAGTGTTTGCCTTCAAGAGGATACAGTTTGTGAAATGCACGGTCACTTTTTAATGCCTCCTGGTGGTTAAATTTATATTTGTCATCAACTTCAGGCTTAAACGGGGTATCCTTGTGCTCATGACATTTCTTGCAGACAGAGACATCTGCGGAACCAAAGGTCTGTCCAAGCGCCTTTGCCTCTTCTCTCGTAAACTTCGTGGTCTTCTCTTTGTGCAGGTTCCTGAATTCACTCCCGGCCCCGTGGCACATCTCACACTGGATTCCGGTCATTTTGGGGGTTGATGTCAGGTCCTGGAACCCACCCTCTTCCTTATAGCCTGTAGTGTGGCATTTCTGACATCTTGTATCTTTCGTGTAATCCTGATCGGGATCAAGCCCCGCCTTCTTCTTGGCCGTTATCCTCTTGCCTGGTTCCAGAAGCTCAAATGCCTTGGCATGCTTGCTTCTTCCCCAGTCTGATATTTCAGACTGGTGGCATCCGCATCCTTCCACGCCTACGAATCTCGGAGCTGCATAGCTGCTGGCAGCGCTCATAATTAAGACGACCATTAATGTAATAACTGCTCTTGCAATCGGGATCATATCGGCCTCCTGTGGTTGAAATTGAACATGACTAATTATCAGATATCGCTGGCCCCAAAATGGTAGGTCAGAAACAGCATCCCCTGATGCGCCTCATAATCGGGGGTTGAATCGCTGAGCGTGATGACATTCGCAATGATTGCAGAGCCTGATGCAACGCCATCCGTCTGCCAGTTGTCGGATCTGTAGTTCTCATAATTATAGGCAACACCGACAGTCAAACTGCTTTTAAGCCTGTACCTGCCGGTAATGTCAAGAGACTGAAGATTCGTCTTCAACTTGGGCAGGGTGGTCGGCGCCGTCAGGGCGCTTCCGGCAGTAAACCGGATGCCCGTGTCACTGACGGCATATGAATAGTCAGCATCTATCACAATCCTGTTATCCATGAATCCAAAGCTTGCGCCTGCACCGAGTGTATTCACATTATCATCATGCCTTGCAGTCCAGTTTCTGTTTGGATCTGAGGATTGGGTATCCTTGGTCCCGCCGGCGCCGCCTCCGCCGCTGTAACTCCTGCTGTTCTGTTTTGTTCCTATTGCCTCCCTCGTATAAAAGACATAGAGGGACGTGAATTCCGAAGGGGAATAGGCGGCATCCACTGTGTAATTGGTGTTCTTTCTGAACGCAAGCCCAAGTTGAGAGACGTCATAATCGTCCTTGAGGGTATTATACTGAATACCCACTGTCGCATTGTCTGTCAGGGACAATGACGTATTTGCTCCGTACTTTGTGCGATTCCTGTTAGCTATGTCAAACTTCCTCAAAAGGGGATGGTTGTCAAAGCGCACAGCCGTTGCAATGGTATTGATATAATCCACGGTGTGATACTCATCATACAGATGCGATTCACTGTAGGGGTCATCCGCCTTTCTTACCGCATATGACGCATTGAGCCCTATACTGGCAGAAGGTATATATCTGGATTGGAGCGCTGCCCTGTAAGTATTTTCATTCGTCTTTGCAATCTCCCTGAAATCCCTTTCTGTAACCTCATGGTCAAACCCCGCCTTGAAACTGGTGCCGCTGAAAAGATAATAGGACGCATCCAGCTTCAACTGGTTCTGGATATAATCGTATGGCAGGTTATACAATGCCCATGAATCTGTCACTGCAGCCTGGGCAACGCCTGTGTCATTCTTCACATACTGAAAGAGGTCTTTTGGCGTTTTGTTGGTTGTAGAATAGTACCTGTACCTCGCATTGAGTCCAAGTCCGGAGAGAGGTCCGTAGGCGAGATTCAGTGTAAGGGTCCTGACGTCAATTTCAGCCTTTGCGCTGTCCCTTGGAAGGGGCGTCGTAACCGTGCTTAGGGGATTAATCGAATACGGGAACAGGTCTTCATCCTGTTCCATCTTCCCGTACTCTGCAGACATGTTCAGCCTCGCGTGGGATGACAGGTTCACGCCTCCCGAAAGACTGAACCTCTGATGGAGATTGTCCGGCGGAAGTGAGATCCTTGCAGTCGCCGGAAACGTTGCAGTGTTATAGGGATTATCCCACGTTATGGAATCCACATCATTGGTAAAATAAGAAAGAAAATAATCCAGTTGGAGCTGGCCTGTCCTGCCAGTATAAACCACGGACGTTTTGAGCTCTTCCGTGGTATAATCAACAGGCTCCGGAAGGATGACGGAACTCCCGTTGCCGCCTCCTGTGCCTACGGTACTGCCATAGGACTTCATCCCCTCCTTCTTTCCTCTGTCATAGGAGACGGAGACGTTCAGCTTTCTACTGAAGTATTCTGAGAATCCCAGCGTCCATTTCGTTCTCTTCAATTCCAGATCAATGTCTTTAAGGCTCGATGCAAGGTTTGTCATAGCCGTGGTCGTAGCGCCTGTCACAAAACCTGCAGGAAGGGTAAGGGTATCCCCGCCAGCGCCTTCAAACGGCGTTCTGCTGTTTCCTGAGATCAGGCGCGGGAGTTCATCGTACCCCAGAAAAACACTGAATTTTCCGTACTTTCCCTTTTCGAGATAGAGCCTCCTGTCATCCAGGCCGATGTTCCGGGCAGAGAACTTCAGATAATACGGCTCCCTGTCATATATCAATCCGGCATTTCCGTTTATCAATATCCCGTCATCCGCTACACCCGTATATTCCCCATACTTGAACGATTCGTCATCCGGATTGACAACGGAAACCCCGCCTGTAACATCCCCCTTGAGCTCTGCCACGGACTTGTCCGGGATCATCAGACAGGTTATCAGTAAGGCAATCAAAAGTAGTATCTTATTCTTCACTTTTGTCTCCTCTTCTCTTGTTAAATGTGCTCTGAGAACACCGCATATGGCTGACATTTATCTTTGAAACCTCGCACCTGAAGGATGATTCGAGCCGTGTATCTGGCTGTGACAATTAATGCATCCTTTTCCAAGCAACTGTTTGGCTACTGCCGCGCTTCCGCCCGGGATCTGGTTGGCGCTGTACAAGGTGCTCGGGTGGAACTGGACATCGTGGCAGGACTGGCACAGATAAGGAACCTTGACTTTTAACAGGGACTCAAAATTGGATCCGTGCGGTTCATGACAGTTGGCGCAATTTTCCCTGACAGGCGCATGCTCCCACAGGAGGGGGCCGCGTTTTTCCTGATGGCAACCGTAGCATGTGTCATTCACTGAAGAGGTCTTGAGACTGCTCGGTCCGTTCCCGCCATGCGGATTGTGGCAATCCATGCACGTCATCTTGCCCTCCCTTAGCGGCATGTGGGATGACCTCTGAAGCTGCGCCCTTCTCTCTTTATGACAGTTAAAACAGACTTCCATGGCAGGGATCATGCTTGCGCCCTTCGCATCATGCATTGTATGGCAGGTTGCGCAGCTCACACCGGCCATAGCATGGGCATTGCCCTGCCACATGCTCCGTTTCCCGTTTTCGTGACACGCAAGACATCTCTTGTTCATTTCAGCCTGTTTACCTGAAGTCTTTCTAAATGGCTCTATTTTCAAGTCCTTATCTTCTCTGCCAACGGCTTCCTTATGGGCAGATCCGGGCCCGTGACATGCCTCACACCCCCTGGCCTCAAGGTCATTTCCGGGAACTGAGCTGAAAATCTTGCCATGTTTGCTGTTAAGGTACGACTCTTTTTTAGGCCTGTGACAGGCAAAACATTCCTTTTCACCGATGTAATTGTCTTCTGAAAGGGCATCCGGAGGGATCATGATGGGATAACACAGAAGAATCAGAATAACCATCAATTTATACATAAAATCCTCCTGATAAAAATAATTGGCGGTCAATCATTTTTACTCACATTTTTCATAACGAAATATGTAATCGGACAGACAGGATATTACTTTAGATGGAAAGTGATGAGATTTTACCAGACATGCCTGGCAGGAATGCTATTGAACTCAGGTTCCGGCTTTGATGCCCCAGATATCTTCCGCATAATCCCTGATAGTCCTGTCGCTGGAAAACTTGCCCATACTGGCAACATTTATGATGGACTTCTTTGTCCAGACATCACGATCAAGATAAACTGAAGACACCATTTCCTGACATCTGACATAGGCGGCATAGTCAGCAAGCACCATATATCTATCATTTTCAAGCAGGTCCTTCGCCAAACAGTGGAACCTGTCGCCGCGCCATGGAGTGAAAAACCCGTTTGCAATCATGTCTACAGATCCTGCCAGTTCCGGGTTCGACAGATAATAAGAATATGGATTGTAGCCCTTTGCCCGTAAATCAGCTACCTCACCTGCCTGAAGGCCGAAAACGAAAATGTTACCGTCTCCTATCTCCTCAATCATCTCGATGTTTGCCCCATCGAGGGTGCATACCGTAAGGGCGCCATTAAGGGCGAGCTTCATGCAGCCTGTGCCGGATGCCTCAGTGCCTGCCGTTGATATCTGCTCAGATATGTCTGCGGCAGGAATGATCTTTTCTGCAAGGGATACATTATAATTGGGAAGGAAGACTACCTTGATGAGCCCTTCGATAGACGGATCGTTGTTTATGATATCCGCTGCAGAATTTATGAGGGCTACGATGTCCTTTGCAGTTTTATAACCGGGCGCAGCCTTGCCGCTGTAAATAAAAGTCCGCGGCACAAAATCCGGCGGCGGCGATGACTTAAGCCTTTTATAGAGCGTTATTACATGGAGGATGTTTAACAACTGCCTTTTATACTCATGAATCCTCTTTACATGAACGTCAAAAACAGAGTCCGGATTGACGGTCACACCCGTAATCCCACGTATCACAGACGCCAGAGCCTCCTTATTATCCCTCTTGATCTTCCGCCACTCCTCCCTGAAACCGGAATCCTCCGCAAATGAAACAAGCTTCCTGAGAGCAAACAGGTCTGTAATCCATTGCTCACCAATCCTGGCGCTAATCAGGCTGGCCAGCTCCCTGTTTATCTTCCTCAGCCATACCCTCTGACTTATACCATTGGTCTTATTTGTGAATTTGCCAGGGTAGAACTCATGAAAATCCATGAATATATCTTTCTTGAGAATCTCAGTATGTATGCCGGCAACTCCGTTGACCCGACTGCTGCCAATTATGGCAAGATTAGCCATCCGAACCCTCCTGCCGCCGGCCTCGTCAATTACAGACATCCTTTTCAAACGGTCGTTGTCGCCGGGATATCTGTGATAGACATCCTTAAGGAAATTGTGATTTATCCCGTAGATTATACTCATGTGCCTTGGGAGGAGTTTTTCCATGAATGATACCGACCATGTCTCAAGGGCTTCGGGCAACACTGTATGATTTGTGTAATTTATGGTTCTCTTCGTTATGTCCCATGCATTGTCCCACTCAAGCCCTTCAATATCAATGAGTATCCTCATGAGCTCAGCCACTGCAAGAGATGGATGCGTGTCATTGAGCTGTATGGCAACCTTGTCGGGAAACTCATCAAATGAAACATGATGATTCCTGTATCTTCTCAGTATGTCCTGAAGCGTAGCAGAGACAAGGAAGTATTCCTGCCTGAGCCTCAGCTCCTTTCCCTCAAATGATGTGTCATCAGGATAGAGTATCTTTGATATATTCTCCGCGTTATTTTTCTTTTCAACAGCCTTTATATAATTCCCGTTGTTGAAGTACTCGAGGTCAAAATCGCGGCTCGATTTTGCAGACCATAGCCTCAGATTATTGACAGACCTGCACATGAAACCAGGCACAGGGATGTCATACGCCATAGCCATTACCTCTTCGCTATCAACCCATTCATGCCTTGTTTTACCGCCCCTGTCAATGAATTCACGCACATTGCCATAGAACTTTACCGTATAAAGGAATTCAGGGCGTGGAAATTCCCACGGGTTGCCATACCTGAGCCAGTTGTCCGGATGCTCAACCTGCTGGAAATCCTTTATCCTCTGGTTGAACATGCCATACTCGAACCGAATCCCGTATCCGTATCCGGGTATGCCCATGGTCGCCATTGAATCAAGAAAACAGGCTGCAAGCCTGCCAAGGCCGCCGTTGCCAAGCCCGGCCTCATTCTCAACGTCGAAGATTTCATTGAGATCAAGGCCAAGATCCCTAAGGACCTTTCTCATCTCATCCTCCATGCCGGTATTGATAAGGCTGTTGGCAAGTGTCTTACCGATCAGGAATTCCATTGAAAGATAATATACCCTCTTGGCATCTTCAAAGTGGTATGATCTGTGAGTCTCGAGCCACTTTTCCATAAGATAATCCCTCACAGTATAAACTACCGCAGAGAACCAGTCCCTTTTTGTCGCTGAATACAAATCCTTCCCCAGGCTGTAATGCAGATGCCTTGAGACCGATTCCCTGATATTTGCCGTAGAGAACGGCTGCATATCACACTTTGGAAAAGATGCCTTCTTTCCCCGTGCCATATAGGTGCCTCCCTGTCATTTTACTATTCTTCGTGCGCAAAACTCCTGATTATATACCCGCCGGACTTTTCGTCGAACTCAAGTTCAAGGAGCTTGAGACTCTGTGCAGCCTCAAGCATTTTACCGAAGGTCTGAAAACCGTGATATTTCTCGCTGAATCCGGGATTGCGGCGCTTGATGGCCTGTTTCACCATTGACCCCCATACCTTCTCTTCCTCTCCGCGCTCGTCAAACAGGGCCTCTACAGTCTCCATAACAAGATCAAGTCCTTCCTGCCGCTGCTCTTCCCTGGATTTGGCTACAGTTTTGGGGGCGGTCTTTTGTTTTGAACGGAGGAGCCTGGCCTGTCTCCGCTTGCCGGTCTCCCGAACCAGGTCGTCATAGAAAATAAACTCATCGCAGTTGGAGATGAGGAGGTCCGAGGTAGCCTTTTTTACACCAACGCCAATGACAATCTTGTTGTTCTCACGGAGCTTGCTTACAAGAGCTGAAAAATCAGAGTCTCCGCTGATAATGACAAATGTATCAACGTGTGCCTTCGTATAGCAGAGATCCAGGGCATCAACAACCATACGGATATCGGCGGAGTTCTTCCCTGACTGGCGGACGTGGGGAATTTCTATCAGTTCAAAGGCCGCCTCATGCATGGCCCTTTTAAAATCCTTATATCGCTCCCAGTCACAATAAGACTTCTTGACTACTATACTTCCCTTGAGCAGTAGACGCTCGAGCACCTTCTGGATATCAAATGCGTCGTATTTGGCATCGCGCACCCCGATAGCAATATTCTCAAGATCACAAAACAGTGCCATATTCTCTGTTTTTGATGTCACAATCATAATCCCGCCGACTCCGATTTTTGATTGATTATATATCATATACGGCATTTTTATTCAAATATAAACTCACTCCCCCTGTATTATCTTTACTTTTTACGCATATTCTATGATAATGAGTGATTGTTTCCCCACACTATTGAATGGAGAATATATGAAATCTTTCAGTGCATTATTCAGCATCCTTGCCATGGGATTTACTCTGACAGCGCTCCCCCTGTCCGCTGCATATGCGGAATGTCCGCCTCCTGTCAAAATAATATCCTCAACGCCTGCCGACAGATCAAAAGGGGCGGACCCGTCAGCTCCGATAGTAATAGTATGGGATAAGACTGCTTATGCCCTTACCAATGGTACTCACGACTACAAACCCATGCTCGAATCCGTAAACATTGCAGGGGGAAGGTACCGGCTCGGCGTACTGCTCACCACAGAATGGGGCGCAGGGGGAAAGGTGACATGGGATGGCAACAGGGAGATAATAAATCCGGAAGCGCCGCTTGAATCAGGGACTCAGTATAAACTCTGGACTTATACCTATACCTCGGGAAATGAGAAGTGTCCGGCTTATGGCGGAGAAATAGTATTCGTTACATCAGGAGAGCCTCCCCAGGATAATAATCCTGTAAGGAAGGTTGACATATCCTCGATATACCACGGCAATGATGAGGGTGCAGGCAAAATAGAAGGCGAGATTACCGCAATCAATGATGAGTTGAAAATCATGACGGTTAAAGAGAGTTTCCTGAAGAGTATCAGCGTCATTCTGTATGATGGTCTCCTGGTAATGAAAAACGGCAGTCTCGCCACTCCGTCCAGCCTTGAGGCCGGCGATAAAATAACCGGTGACTTCATTGGCGGCCGCTTATACATGGTCACGGCAACCGGCGGACGATAAGAGGCAATTCCGGTGAAACAGATTCAAGCCATCAAAGGTGTGAAGGACGTGCTGCCCGGCGAATCAGAGGCATGGCAGTACATACAGAAAAGGGCCCGGGACATATTTCATTCCTTTGGCTACTCGGAGATTGTTATCCCAATAATAGAGTTTACGGAGCTGTTCTCAAGAAGCATAGGTGAAACAACTGACATAGTGGAAAAGGAGATGTACACATTTGACGACAGGGATGGCAGGAAGATTACACTCAGACCTGAGGGTACTGCATCGGTAGTCAGGTCATACATTGAACACAATCTCCGTGATCTGGCACCTTTCTCCAAACTATACTATTCGGGCCCCATGTTCCGGCGGGAAAGGCCCCAGGCCGGCCGCTACAGACAGTTCTATCAGATAGGCGCAGAGGTCTTCGGCATAGGCCACTACATGATGGATGCAGAGATCCTCCATATGCTGACACTGCTGTTCGACTCACTGAACATAAGCGGTGTTGAATTACAGATCAACAGCATCGGATGCCCCCGATGCAGGCCAGTATTCAGAGAGGCGCTCAGGACATACTTTAATGACAAGAGATCAGAATTGTGTGACAACTGTCAGCGGAGATTTGAGATCAATCCCCTCAGAATTCTCGACTGCAAATCCACCCACTGCCACACCCTCGCTGAAAAGGCGCCGAAGACTACTGACCATCTCTGCAGTGATTGCCTGTCTCATTTTAATGGAGTTCAGGAGTCGCTTGATAAAGCCGGAGTTTCATTCACCAGTAACCCAAGATTAGTCCGCGGCCTTGATTACTATACACGAACCGCGTTTGAATTCATAGGAGGGTCCCTCGGCGCCCAAAACGCGGTCGCCGCAGGAGGCAGATACGACAATCTGGTGGAGGAACTCGGCGGCCCGTCAACACCTGCTGTCGGATTTTCCATTGGAGTCGAGAGATTACTCTCTCTCTTCAATAGCGGACGCGTAAGAAGGCAGTATCCGCCGGTCTTTATCGTCTACCTTGGAGATGAAGCCATGCAGGCAGCATTTTCCTTATTGAACCGGCTGCACAGAGAAGGGATTTCATCTGTCATGGACTACAGCGGCGGCAGCCTCAGGAGTCAGATGCGGAAGGCTGATAAACTGAAATCAGCCCGTGTCATCATAATCGGAGGGGATGAACTGGAGAAAGGTGTTGTGGTATTGCGGGACATGGAGGCAAAAACTCAGGAAGAAATTCCTGCAGCGGAGATTATCGCAAGATTAAAGGTAACCGGAAAACCTGGCATATGACCCATTATCTGACGCATGAACCGTTAGTATGATTCTGCCCTGCCGTCTACAAGCTCTTTCAATTCCTTGCCTGCCTTAAAGAACGGCACCTTCTTCTCAGGAACGAAGACGTTCTGACCTGTCTTGGGGTTGCGTCCTTCGCGTGTGCGCCTGTATCTGATCCTGAAACTCCCAAACCCCCTGATCTCAATCTTATCGCCGCCTGCCAATGCCTCCTTGATGCTGTCAAAAAGCATGTTCACTATAATCTCAGTCTGCTTCTTCGTCAGACCGTCAGTTTGCAGTGATACCTTCTCGATAAGATCTGTCTTGGTCATAGCCTCCTCCTAAAATGCCAGCATATATTTCATGCTGAATGTCCCTTCCCCTGCCGCAATCTTTTTCCCGTTGTCTATCAGCCCTGCAAGAGAACTGTTCCTGATCAGGCGTTCCAAAATGGAAAACTTCTTCTTTCTTTCTATTATGTCAGGCTCACCCTTGATTCCCGCCAGATCTGCGGTTATCTTTATGGCATCCTGCATGCTTCCAAGTTCATCAACAAGTCCCAGTTTCTTTGCCTGCCTGCCTGTAAATACCCTGCCGTCGGCAATCGGCATAAGGTCTTCCCTGCTGATTCCCCGCCCTGCTGATACCGCCTCTACAAACTGGTCATACGTATCATCAATAACGCCCTGAAGCAGGTCCCTCTCCTCAGGCGTCATTGAGCGAAACAGAGAACCTACATCCTTAAACTTTCCGCTTTTTATGACAACACTCTCGACACCTACCTTTTTCATCAGACCACTGACGTTTGCAAGTTCAAGTATGACACCGATGCTCCCTGTAACCGTACCCGGGTTTGCCACAATCTTGTCTGTTGCGCTTGCAATGTAATAACCACCTGATGCGGCAACATTCCCCATAGAAGTTACGATCTTCTTCTTTCCCTCATCTCTTATTTTCATTACCTCGGTATATATCTCCTGCGAGGGCGCAACAGCGCCGCCCGGGCTGTCTATCCTCAGCAAAATTGCCTTCACAGACCCATTTTCGCTGTGTTCGCGCAACTCCTCAATGATATCTTTCGATTCAAGTAGAACGCCCTCTATCTTCACGACCGCAATCTTTTCACCGACTGAAATAGGGAAATTACCCAACCCTAAAGTAATGGTATAGGCTGCTACAAAAATAAACATGGAAATGGCAGTTAATGAAAGGAAAATAAACAGTATGGGATGTTTCTTCCTCATTGACCGGCTTCTATGGTTAATCAGAGCTTATCTTCCTGGCGGCTTCACCTAAAGTAATTCCACCCTTGTCCTGCTTCTCCATATACTCCGCTATCTCCGCCCTCTCAAGGTCCTTCTTATATTCTTTGATAGAAAGCGCTATCTTCTTTTCCGCAGTATCGATCTTGGTAACCTTGGCCCGGATATCATCTCCGATCTTCATGACATCCTCAGCCCTAACGGGAGGCTCAACGCCTGATTCACTCACATGGATAAGACCTTCTATTCCCTCTGCAAGTTCAACAAATATGCCAAAATCCGCCATCTTTGCGATCCTGCAATTTACAGTGCTTCCAACGGCATACTTTTCAGGTATCTCTTTAAGCCACGGGTCCTCGCTCATCCTTTTAAGACTCAGTGATATACGCTGTTTTTCCTTATCAACGTTCACCACTATCGCCTGTACCTTCTGCCCCTTCCTGACTACTTCGGAAGGGTGTTTAATATGTTTCAGCCATGACATGTCAGATATATGAATAAGTCCGTCAACACCATCTTCCAGTCCTACAAATGCCCCGAACTCGGTAAGGTTCCTCACCTTTCCTTCAATCACTGTGCCAGGCGTGTACCTGCTCTCGACAAGACTCCAGGGGTTGGCCTCCATCTGCTTGAGCCCCAGTGATATCTTCCTGTTTTGTTTATCAATGCTCAGGATTACAGCATTGACTGCATCTCCGGGTGACACAACTTTGGACGGATGCTTGATGTCGCCCGCCCATGACATATCCGACACATGAATGAGCCCCTCTACACCGTCTTCTATCAGGACAAATGCGCCATAGTCTGCAAGGCTCATTACCTTCCCGTTAACCTTGCACCCAACAGGGTATCTCTCTTCAACAGTCAGCCATGGATCCAGGGTCTTTTGTTTATAGCCAAGTGATATCCTGCCGGTGTCAGGGTCATATTTCAGCACCTTTACAGACACCTTGTCCCCGACTTTGAATACCTCTGACGGATGCCCGATTCGTCCCCACGAAATGTCCGTAATATGCAGAAGACCATCTACTCCGCCAAGATCAACGAACACCCCGTAATCTGTAATATTTTTAACGAAACCCTCTATGAGTTTACCCTCTTCCATGGCCTCGAGGGTGCGCTCGCGAATTTTCTCAACCTGTTCCTCTATCAGTGCACGCCTCGATACGACGATATTGCCTCTCTTCTGATCCACCTTGATAATCTTGACAGGGCCTGTCTGGCCGACCATCCTGTCGAGGTCTTTTATCGGACGGACATCAATTTGTGAGCCTGGAAGGAATGCCTTTATGCCAATATCAACACTCAACCCTCCCTTTACCTTGCCGACAATCTTCCCGTCTATTGATTTACCCTCTTTATAGAGCAGATCTATCTTCTCCCATATCTTCCTTCTGTCTGCCTTTTCCTTTGAAAGGCTTATATTTCCCTCAGCATCCTCCCTCTCCTGTATATAGACCGCAATGCTGTCCCCAATCTTGAGGGTCTTGAGCTCAGCAGGTGTAAATTCAGAAACAGGCAGTATCCCTTCCGACTTATAGCCTACATCAACCAGAACACATTCAGGCCTTATGGCAATAACCGCTCCTGTTATTATGCTCCCCTCCTCTATACCCTGGAATGTCTGGTCATACAGCTTCTGCATATCGTTTACAGACGTAATATTATTCATTTCCCCGAAAAGCCCCTTTCAATAATTTTTTGAGTTACATTATCATATTTAAACAAAATAGTAAACCTCGAAATTAGTCACTCTCGCTCAGCCTCAAGAAGAACAGATATGTTATCCATTATCGACTTTGTAATCCGCGCATCTCCCCCCCTGTCTGTCAGGGAAGACTGTTTATTGCTGAAGTCCAGCGGCTTGCCGAAAGTGATAGTCACAGGATAAGGCCTTGGGATCCAGCTTCCCGAAGGCATGGCCCTGTCAGTACCTGTAATGGCGGCAGGGACTACCTGCCTGCCGCTCATCCTGGCCATGAAGCCGACACCTGGTTTTCCCGGCTGTAACCTCCCGTCAATACTCCTTGTCCCTTCAGGGTATATCACAACGATATTACCGTCATTCAGCCTCTTGATTATCATCTTCACAGAAGACCTGTCAATCCTCTCTCTGTCAATCGGTATACCTCCGAGCAGCCGGAGTATGGCTCCTGCAACAGGTATGGTAAAGAGCTCTTTCTTGGCAATATAATGTGCAGGACGGCCCAGACTGTAACCGAGGAGGGGAATATCAAGGTAGCTCAGATGATTAGATGCGATGATGAAACCGCCTGATGACGGGAGGTTCTCAACACCTGACACCCGTAGTCTGAATATGAATCTTGCAAAGAAAAATATTAAGAATCTGGCAATTTGATAAAGGATGCGACCGGCCATAGACCCTTATTTATTATTTTTGCCCCCTCTGACTTCTCCTGCAAGTTTCTCAACAACCTCTTCAATGCCAAGGCCAGTCGTGTCTATGACACTTGCATCTCCGGCCTTCCTCAACGGGTCTATAATCCTGCTCCTGTCCTTGGCATCTCTTTCTTCAATCCCTCTTACAGTCTCACCAAGGTCTGCATCTATCCCTTTATTATTCAGTTCCTTCCATCTTCTCCTGCCACGCTCCTCAATCTCCGCATCAAGGTAGAATTTAAAGGCCGAATCAGAAAATACTACTGTTCCCATATCCCTTCCCTCAACGACAACGCCGCCGTATTTCCTCATCCATGCCAGGCCTGTATCCCTCTGAATCGTTACGAGGAACCGTCTGACGGGACCAAAGGAAGAAACAATTGATGCCATCCTGCTAATCTCAGGCGTCCTTATTTCCGCTGTTACATCTTTACCGTCAACAAACACCCTCTGAACGTCATCTGAAAGGGTGACTTCAAGGGTAGTATTTGCGCATAGTTTCTCCATGTTTTCATCGTTACACTCTATGCCGGTAACGTATGCCTTCCATCCAATGGCCCTGTACATCGCGCCAGTATCAAGGTAGGCATAACCAAGCCTTCCTGCAAGCGCCCTTGCAACCGTGCTCTTGCCGGCTCCCACCGGGCCATCTATGGTAATTATGTTGAACGTCATCTGCTCAGCTGCTGCAGCATCTCCTCAAACCCTGGAAAAGATGTCTTTATGCAATCTGTATCTTCGATAACCATTCCGCCGTCCGCTGCAAGCCCTGCTATTGCCATAGACATGGCTATGCGGTGGTCACCATGGCTGCTGCACAGGGCCCCCTTAAGCCGCTTATTCCCCTTAATCCTCATACCATCATCAAATGTCTCAACGTCTACACCCATCGATGTCAGACACTCTGCCATAACCGCAATCCTGTCGCTCTCCTTGACCCTGAGCTCCGATGCATCTTTTATCACTGTCTCCCCCCCTGCTGCCGCGGCTGCTATGCAGATAACCGGCAGTTCATCAACAAGCCTCGGAATGATCTCTCCGCTTATCTCAGTCCCCTTTAACGGGGCTGAGACTATCCTGATATCGCCGACCGGCTCCGCTTCAGTATCCCGGAGATCAACTATCTCGATAACCGCCCCCATACTCCTGAGCACGTCAATTATTCCCGTCCTGGTTGGATTAAGGCCGACATCCCTGATGATCACGTCAGAACCTGCCACGATGGAGGCGCCAACCATGAAAAAGGCGGCAGAAGATATGTCCCCGGGCACATGTATATCCCCGGCTGTCAGTTTCTGACCGCTTTCTATTGTCAGGACATTTTCTTTGCTTTCAAGATTGATCCCGAAATATGCAAGCATCCGTTCTGTATGGTCTCTTGACCGTGGTGTCTCTTCCACAGATGTCCTCCCCGTTGCGTATAAACCGGCAAGGAGCAGGGCAGATTTCACCTGTGCACTTGCCACAGGCAGCCTGTGATGCATCCCTTGCAGTTCCCCGCCCCTTATGGCAAGCGGGAGGAGGTCCCCATCCCTGCGTCCCAGAATGGTTGCGCCCATGCTTCTCAGTGGAACTGCCACCCTCTTCATAGGGCGGCGCCTGAGCGAGCTGTCGCCCGTCATAACAGAAAAGAAATTCTGACCTGACAGCAGACCGCAAAGAAGCCTTGCACTGGTACCTGAGTTACCCATGTCCAGCACATCAGAAGGTTCGCTTAACCCATGCAGATTTTTTCCTTCTATCCTGAATGTGCTTTCATTTATATCCTCAATGGAGACCCCCATTGCCCTGAAGGCATTCATTGTGGCCCTGCAGTCGTCCGATGGGAGGAAATTCGTTACGGTTGTGACCCCATTCGCTATAGAACCAAGTATGACGGCCCTGTGGGAGACGGACTTGTCGCCCTGGACTCTAATATCTCCTGCGAGGCGGCTGACCGGACTGATTGCCATTCTGCTCATTTTACAGCTTCTCCCTGACCTGCCTCGCCGTCTCGAACGCGCCGTACAGCCCCTCTGCGTCATCACTCTGAATCAGAGATTTAAGCCTCGCAATGCTGCGCTCATATCTCTCCAGCATATCAAGCACATTATCCCTGTTCATGAGGCATATATCCCTCCACATTTCAGGATGGCTCGCTGCAATACGGGTAAAATCCCTGAAACCTCCTGCCGAGTATGAGATGAGACCATCCGACTCTTTCTCAAGCTCAAGGAGTGTATTCACAAGGGCATAGGCAACAACATGAGGCAGATGACTGACGGCGGCAAAGACATGGTCATGGGCTTCCGGAGTCATTCTCATTACCCTTGCCCCGGCGATCTCCCACATCTTCTGCACCGTATCAACCGCCTCAGGATTGGTCTTTGATGTAGGAGTCAGGATACACTTTGCATCCTGAAACAGCTGCGGAGTTGCGGCATTTACGCCGGCCTTTTCCTTGCCAGCTACCGGATGTCCGGCCACAAAATATGTGCCGGCGGGCAAAATCTCTTCAATTTCAATGAGAGGCCCCTTTACACTGCCAACATCCGTTACAATGGCACCCGGAGTCAGGTGCGGGGCTATCTCGGCCGCCAGTCTGATGAGGCTTCTGACGGGAGTCGCAAGGATAATGAGGTCCGCCCCCCTGACTGCATCTTCAGCCTTAAAACTGTAAGCGTCAATAGCCTTAAGGGCGACCGCCTCGCGGAGGTTTTTCTCACTCCTTCCGACACCTGTAATCTCTGATACAATCCCCTTCTCCCTGCAGGCAAGGGCGAGTGATCCGCCGATCAGGCCCACCCCTATAATGACCATTTTCCGGAAATGCGGCAGGGAACTCATATCTCCCTGCCAATTGCCTGGGCTATCAGCCTCAACTGTCTCATCATCTCCTTAAATACGGACATCTTGAGTGACTGCTCGCCGTCTGAAAGGGCATTTTCAGGATTCGGGTGGATCTCCACCAGTATACCG
>WBZR01001438.1_pt1 | contig 16839 bp, 13 predicted proteins | sample 5204231 | NCBI WGS metagenome assembly WBZR01 (sample SAMN12412403, study PRJNA552823) | activated sludge metagenome | isolation source: activated sludge from anammox sidestream of wastewater treatment plant... | place: USA: Virginia | collected 2017-08 | reverse complement strand
CCTCGGGAGAGCCGACGAGGCGGACCAGAATCTCGGAAGCGGCGTGGTCGGGAACGACGTTGGGCGCCCGCCCACCCTCGATCAAGCCGATATTCAGCGTCGTTTCACCGAGGATCTCGTCGACTGGCAGAGTCAGTGCGCGAAGAGCCTGCAGGGCGTCCAGGAGCTTCTCGATCGCCGATTCGCCAAGTTCAGGATACGCGGAGTGCGCCATCTTGCCGCTAGCCCGCAACACCAAGCGGAGAGCTCCCTTCGACCCCAGCGCCAGCCGATTCTCTGTGGGTTCGCCGTTGATCAGGTAAGCGGACCCGATCGGCTGTCGCGCCGCCTCGTAAGCGCCGGCGCTTCCCTCTTCCTCGCCGACCACGAACAAGAGGGCGATTCCGCGACGGCCTTGAGCGAGAAGCGATTCCGCGGCGCAGATCATCGAGGCCAAGATCCCTTTCGCGTCGCAAGAACCTCGCCCGTAGACGTAAGCGTTATCCTCGCTCGAGGCGATGAACGGCGGCACCGTGTCGAAGTGAGTCGTCAAGGTGACGACGGGAGTTCCAAAGGTCGCGAGGATGTTCGCGCGGCCCTGTGAAAACCCCTCTGCCCGGTGGTCTTGCACCGGCACCTTCTCGACGCTTCCGCCGTATTGCTCGGCAAGGCCGCCGAGGAAGCCGAAAAGGAAGTCTCCGCACTCACGCTCGTTTCCAGAAATCGACTCGATGTCGACCAGGCGGCGAGTCAATGCGACGGGATCGAGCGGCATCGTCCCAGTGTATCGCCCTGGCTATAATCTCGCATGGCCAACGAACCCGCCCCGGCCGCGCCGATCTGGCCGGTGTTCGAGCGGGACGAGATCGACGCGGTTGTTCGGGTGCTGGAATCGGGCCGAGTCAACTACTGGACCGGAACCGAGGGGCGTGCGTTTGAGCGCGAGTTCGCGGAGTCGGTAGGAACGCGCCACGCGATCGCGATGGCGAACGGCACCGTCACTCTCGAGGCGGCGTTGGAGTCCCTCGATATCGGCCCTGGCGACGAGGTGATCATCCCTCCGCGAACGTTCATGGCGACGGCAACGGCAGTCATGGTCAGGGGAGCGACCCCTGTGTTTGCCGATGTAGACCCGGTCAGTGGGAATCTGAGTCCCGAGGCAGGGGAGCGCGCCATGACGCCACGGACCAAGGCGATCATTCCCGTCCACGTCGGTGGATGGCCGTGTGAGATGGACGCTCTCAACGCCCTTGGCGTACCCACGATCGAGGACTGTGCCCAAGCCCATGGCGCAGCGATTCGAGGCAAGAGCGTCGGCTCGTTCGGGACCATCGGTTCGTGGTCCTTCTGCCAGGACAAGATCATGACGCTGGGAGGTGAGGGCGGTGCGGTGACCACGTCGGAGACCGACCTCTGGGATCGCATGTGGTCGTACAAGGACCACGGCAAGACGTGGCAGGCGGTCTACGAGAAGGACCATCCGCCGGGCTTCCGATGGCTGTGCGAGCGGCTTGGAACGAACTGGCGCTTGACCGAAATGCAGAGCGCGATCGGGCGGATTCAGCTTCGCAAGCTGGCCGACTGGGTCGCCACCCGTGCCGCCCACGGCGCCTTTCTCAACCGCAGGTTCGCCGAGAACTCGGCCGTGACGGTTCCCATCCCTCCCGAGCACGTCCGCCACGCCTACTATCGGTGGCACGCCTATCTCAACCTCGACGCGTTGGGATCTGACTGGACGCGAGAACGGGTGTGCGCGGAGGTCGCCGAGGCCGGGATATGGTGCCAGCTGGGTTCGTGCTCAGAGATCTACCGCGAGCGGGTGTTCGACGGAACAGGCTATCGCCCGGCGCATCCACTGGAGAACGCGCACGCAATCGGCGCCTCGTCGATCGCCCTGCGAACCGACCCTTCGTTGTCTGAAGCGCAGGTCGCCGTGGCAGCCGACGTTCTCGAGTCCGTACTCCAGCGCGCACGTCGTTAACCTGAGCTTGGGTAAACAGCGGCGATGAGGGTCTACATCTCGGCGGACATCGAAGGGGTGACCGGCCTGGTCTCATGGAAGACGTGTGGCCAGTCCGACGCGCAGCATCCCGACTTTGCGTTCGCAAGGCGGATGATGACCCACGATGTGAACGCGGCGATCCGCGGCGCACGCGAAGCTGGCGCCACCCCGATCGTGGTGAAGGACTCGCACGGCACGTCGCGGAACCTCTTCATCGACGAGCTAGAGCCTGGCGTCGAGTTGATCAGCGGGAGCGGGGCCCACGGAGACGGAATGATGACCGGGGTGGGAGAGGGCTTCGACTGCGCCATGCTCATCGGCTATCACGCGATGGCGTCGGCGCCGGAAGGGGTCATGGAGCACACGATTACGGGAACGGTGCACCGCTTCACCGTGTGCGGGATGCCCGCCGGCGAGATGCTCCTCAGCGCGATGGCGGCCGGCATCCATGGCGTCCCAATCGTTACCGTTTCGAGCGACGCCACCGGGTGCCGCGAGGCGCAGGCACTGGTGGCGGGCGTTGAAACCGCATGCGTCAAGGTCGGATTCGGGCGCTACATGGCTCGGTGCCTCCATCCAAGTGAGACTGCGCCCGCCATCAGCGAGGCGGCAAGGAGAGGCGTGACGGCTTCCGGGAGCATTCAACCTTGGCGACCGCCTTCGAGCGCAAAACTTGAGTGCGTAGTCGAGTTCAACCGACAGGAGCAGGCCGACTTCGCCTGCCGAATGCCTGGGGCAGAGAAACGCGGCGCGTACGAGGTTGCGTACGTCGCTGACTCGGTCGAAGCGCTGCATCGAGCGGCCCGGATGCTCATGGCGCTCGGTGGGCTCGGGGATCAGGGATGATCCTTGTTTGCGGCAGCGCCAACCTCGATCTTGTGGTCCGCACTCCGCGCCTGCCAGCACCGGGAGAAACGGTCATCGGCCTCTCGTTTCAGACCCACCCGGGCGGCAAAGGCGCGAATCAGGCGGTTGCCGCCGCTCGCTTAGGCGCTGAGACAAAGTTCCTTGGCAAACTCGGCAAGGATCCCTTCGGTGAAAGGCTCCTCGAGAGCTTAGGCGAGTCGGGAGTCGACGTCGGACTGTGCTGGGAGTCGCTCGAACCGACCGGAACCGCGATGATCCTGGTGGCCGATGACGGGCAAAACCAAATCGTGGTCGTGCCGGGCGCAAACGCGGACCTGCACCCAGCCGACGTGCGACGCGCGGTCGACGAACTGGACGACGTTCCCACCGTCGGCCTCGCCCAACTGGAGGTTCCGGTTAAAAGCGCACTCTCGTTCTTTGTGGAGTGCCAGACTCGCGGGGTCGCTTGGAAGATCCTGAATCCTGCTCCCGCTGCCCCGCTGCCGGCGGCCATATACCGGGCGATCGACGTCATCACGCCGAACGAGCTCGAGGCACAAGCGCTCAGTGGGATCGACCTTTCGGAGTCCGGCGCCCATGCGGCGGCTGCGACTTGGTTTCACGAGCACGGGGTCCCAAACGTCGCGATCACGCTGGGTGAGAAGGGGGCCTTCGTGTCGAGCCCCGACGGGATGGTCCAGATTCCAGCAAGGTCGGTTTCCGCAGTCGACACCACTGCGGCCGGGGACTGCTTCGCAGGAGCGCTCGCGTACGGGCTGGATGTCGGCGCGGAGTTCGCGGAGGCCGCGGAGTTCGCGGTGCGGGCGGCGACGCTTTCGGTGACACGCTCAGGCGCGCAGCCCTCGATGCCGACTCAGGCAGAGGTCGCTGCGTTCCGAGGTTAAGCGGCCTTCTCGTCTTTGGGCTCGAGCTGTGCGCACTGGAGAATCCGTGCGAGCTTGCGCAGCACGTTCTTGCTGACCTCATTGTCAGGATCGACGCTGTTCAGGCATCTGGACATCAGCTCCCATGCCTCTTCCTGGGTCAGCACCAGGAACAACTCCTCGTCTCTCCACATCCCATAGAGATTCTCGGCGAATCCCACGCGATTTCCAGCCCGTTCGAAATACCAGGCTGTCATCTTCTGGCTCTCGAGCGCCCTTCCCCCACTCGAGGGCCCTTGACACGAGCGTGAAAATCAGGCATACTATTTGTCGCTGAGGCGTGCGCGCCGAGGCGCTGCGTCGAGGAGGCGGCAGGGTCTGGACGAGAGAAGAGATTTCGAACCAACAGAACCGAAGTGTGCCGCGCCCCTCTCGACGGAGTCGAAGGGGCGTTTTCGTGTGAAACGCCGAACCTAGAATCTGGAGACTGAATGCCGACCGTCAACCAACTGGTACGCAAGGGACGCGCCGTCCCGAAAGTAAAGTCGAAGTCGCCCGCGCTGCGGTCGAACCCGTTCAAGCGAGGAGTTTGCACGATCGTTCGAACCGTGACACCGAAGAAGCCTAACTCGGCTCTTCGGAAGGTGGCCCGTGTGCGCTTGACGAACGGGGTGGAAGTAACCGCCTATATCCCCGGCGTCGGCCATAACCTCCAGGAGCACTCGGTTGTCCTCGTCCGCGGCGGACGTGTGAAGGACCTGCCCGGTGTTCGCTATCACATCGTTCGCGGCACCCAGCAGACGGCCGGCACCAACAACCGGATGCAGGGTCGCTCCAAGTACGGCACGAAGCGGCCGAAGGCGGCGAAGAAGTAATGCCACGCAAAGGAGCAGCCCCCAAGCGCATCATCACGCCGGACCCGGTTTACGGCAGCGAGCTGATGCAGCGCTTTATCAACCGCATGATGCTCGACGGCAAGAAGTCGGTCGCGGAGCGGATTTTCTACGGCGCGATTGAGACCGTGGCTGAAAAGGCCGGCGTCGCCCCCATCGAAGCGTTCGAAAAGGCGATGACCAACGTGATGCCCAACGTCGAGGTTCGCCCTCGTCGAGTCGGCGGCCAGACGTATCAGGTCCCGATGGAAGTGCGGCCGGAGCGCCGTCGCGCCCTCGCCCTTCGCTGGATCATCGGCGCGGCCCGCAAGCGCGGTGGCAAGACGATGACCGAGAAGCTTGGCGCTGAGTTGCTGGACTGCTACAACGGCACCGGCAGCGCGGTCAAGAAGAAAGAAGACACTCACCGAATGGCCGACGCCAACAAGGCGTTCGCCCACTATCGGTTCTAGGTCTTCTCTAGGTGGCTCGGACGCCCCGTCCGAGTCTCGATCGGTTCAGGACCTAGTCTTGACGGTTCCTAGAAGCATCGGAACCTGACCCCCTATGACTCCCCACGCCGAGGACCGCGGGGTGGTCAATTGTGCCACGAGGGCAGGCTGGCAATTCTGCTGGTTCTCAGAGGTTTGTTGGCAACATCTGCGAACTTCTGCTAAAGTGGTTCCGTCATGAACGGTTCCGTCACTCGCTTGCTTGCGGCGTCGGGCTTGGTGCTCACTACGGTGGGCGCGTCAGCAACGACATTAGTCGCCAATCCTGGCCCGGCCAACAACGGTGGCTCGCCCAACTGGGCGATGTTCCTCGACCTCACGGCGGGCGCTAGTGCCATCAACGTCACCGGTCTTACCACGGCCAACACCGGCGCCGCCTTCGCGTCGTTCAGCATCGAGGTGTTGACTCGGACCGGAACAGCTCTCGGTGGTCCGGTGGGATCAGGCCCGGGCAGCTCCTCGGCAGGCTGGACGTCGTTGGGAGTCGCTTCCGCCACGCAAGGAGCGACGGCGAGCGGCATCTCGCAGCTCATCGATATTCCGGACATCGCGGTTTCCGCCGGCTCGACGGTGGGTGTCGCGCTCCGGTTCAACGTCGTGGGCCCTCGCTACTTCGGAACCGGCGCCCCCGCTTATTCGATCTACTCAGATTCGAATCTGAGTCTCAAGACCGGAGACGCGCGATCTGCGCCATTCACGACGACCGGCAGCTTCTTCACGTCACGCGCGATGGTCGGCTCGCTCGAGTACACGGTTGTGCCGGAGCCTGCAACGATGCTTGTCCTTGCGGGCGGCATTGGCGTGCTCCTGCGACGACGTCGGCGAAACTAGATCTGATCGAGGAGCGACGTCGTTCTTAGACCCACCCAAGGGCGTCTCTGGGGTGGGTCTTCATTGCATTCTTGGGCGCAATTTGCCCATAATAGTGAGCAAGATCGCATGATCGTGCGTCTAGACAAGAGATGAATCCAATGGAGGCTGCCAACAGGATTTCAGCGTAAGATCGGCTGACCGATGCGGCCCCAACTGCCGGTTTGGCATGGGGCTTTTTTTGCGCAAACCCGCCAGTGCCTCGATTCTCGTGAACAAGAGATAACACATGCCACGCTCACACTCCCTCGAACACGTCCGCAACATCGGGATCGCCGCGCACATCGACGCCGGCAAGACGACCACCACCGAGCGGATCCTCTATTACACCGGTCGATCGCACAAGATCGGTGAGGTTCACGATGGCAACGCCACGATGGACTGGATGGAGCAAGAGCAGGAGCGCGGCATCACGATCACGTCGGCCGCCACGTCGTGCTTCTGGCGCGTCTCGCGGTTCGACGAAGCCGACGGGAAGAACACCTCCCAGCAGTACAAGATCAACATCATCGACACGCCCGGCCACGTCGACTTCACGGTCGAGGTCGAGCGCTCGCTGCGCGTCCTGGATGGCTGCGTGTCGGTCTTCTGCGCGGTCGGTGGCGTTCAGCCTCAGTCGGAGACGGTTTGGCGTCAGGCCACCAAGTACCAGGTTCCCCGCGTCATCTACGTCAACAAGATGGACCGCTTGGGCGCGGACTTCTTCAGCGTGATTTCCCGTGTGAAGGAGCGCCTTGGCGCGAACGTCGCCCCCATCCAGATTCCGATCGGCGCCGAGAGCGCCTATCAGGGCTACGTCGACCTCATCACGATGAAGGCGACGATCTACAAGTCGGACGACGGCAAAGAGTTCGACGTGACCGAGATTCCGGAGAATCTCCGCGCGACCGCCGCCGAGTGGCGCGAGAAGATGATCGAAGCGATCGCCGATTTCGACGATTCGATCATGGAGCGGTTCCTCGAGGGCGAAGAGATCGGCGAGGACGAGATTCGTGCCGCGCTCCGCGCTGGCACCATCGCGCTGAAGGTCTTCCCCGCTATTTCCGGCTCATCCTTCAAGAACAAGGGCGTCCAGGCGATGATCGACTCGGTCGTCGAGTTCCTTCCCAGCCCGCTCGAGAAGGGCGATGCGGGCAAGGTGACGGGTGTCGATCCTGGCACCGAGGAGCCGATCGAGCGCCGTCCGGACGACAAGGAGCCGTTCACCGCTCTCGCGTTCAAGATCATGTCCGACAAGTACGTCGGACGTCTCACGTTCTTGCGCGTCTACTCGGGCGTTCTGAAGAAGGGCTCGTCTGTGCTCGTCGCGTATCGCGATCCTCAGACCAACGATTTCCGCACGCGCACCGAGCGCGTCGGGCGCATCCTCGAGATGCACGCCAACGACCGCAAGGACATCGACGAGGCCTACGCCGGCGAGATCGTCGGCGTGATCGGCCTTAGCGACGTGAACACCGGCCATACGGTGTGCAGCGAGGATCACCCGATCGCACTCGAGAGCATCAAGTTCCCCGAGCCGGTCATCCAGATCGCGGTTGAACCCAAGTCGAAGGCGGACCAGGAGAAGCTTGGCGCGTCTCTCCAGAGACTCGCGCAAGAGGACCCGACGTTCCGCGTCTATACCGACGCCGAGAGTGGCCAGACGATTATCTCTGGAATGGGCGAATTACACTTGGAGATCATCGTCGATCGCTTGAACCGCGAGTTCGGTGTTCAGGCGAATCAGGGCAAGCCTCAGGTCGCCTATCGCGAGACCGTGCGCGTGGTCGCCAAGGCCGAGGGCCGATTCATCCGCCAGACCGGTGGTTCGGGCCAGTACGGCCACTGCTGGCTGGAGATTTCCCCGCTCCCGGCGGGCTCGGGCTTCACCTTCGAGAACAAGGTCGTGGGCGGTTCGATCCCGAAGGAGTACATCCCCGCGATCGAAAAGGGCGTGCGTGAGGCGCTCGGCACCGGCGTTGTCGCCGGCTATCCGGTCGTCGACGTGAAGGTCGCGGTGCTGGAAGGCTCGTACCACGAGGTGGACTCGAACGAAAACGCGTTCAAGCAGGCCGCGATCATCGGCTTCAAGGAGTGCATGAAGAAGGCGAACCCGGTCATCAAGGAGCCGATCATGCACGTCGAGGTCACGACGCCGGAAGGCAACGTAGGCGACGTGGTGGGCGACATCAACTCCCGCCGCGGGCGGATCGAGGGAATGGAGCAGAGCTTCGGCGGCACGACGATCGTCAATGCACACGTTCCGCTCTCCGAGATGTTCGGCTACGTGACGACGCTGCGGTCTTTGACGCAGGGCCGTGCGGTTCCGAACGTGACGCCGAGTCACTACGAGGAAGTGCCGACCAACATCGCGACCGAGATCATCGCCAAAGCCGCCGGCGGGCGGTAACCCTTTCCAGTTGCTCGGGCGCCTCGCCCGAGCAACTCAAGAGCAGCATGGCCCGTGGTGCCCCTGGCGCAAGCTTGGCGAGGGACGTCTTCCCCAATGCCCACGACACTGACCGGCAATGCCGACGGCGGACGGTGACCTGGAGATGTGGCTCGGGGCGTCTCGCCCGAGTTCGGCTTCGCCAGCGGAACGCCAGGAACCCAGCGTCGGCAGGCGCAGTGATGAGCGAAGCGTGGTGGCGCATCCAAGACCTTGCCGACATCGACCAACCTAGCTGAAGGCGACGGAACCGGAAGTCGCGCAGTTAAGTGCCCAAGAGGTTTGGGCCGATTGGGAGGCTCGCTAGAAGCGCCACTGATAGTTGACGTTCAGCGACCAGTTGTTCCGGTTGAAGCCATCGCGCAGGGAGCCCGCGTAGCTGACGTTCCCGGCGAAGATCGAGAAGACCTGGTTCGGGCCGGGTCGCTGGTCGTACTTGATGTAATACCGGTGGGCGGTCGTGCGGTCGACGTTGCCCCAGCGCTGCTCCACGCCATAGAACAACTGTAGCGGCGAGCCGGACGTCTTGAACAGGTCGAGGGTGATCCCCATCAACCGCGACGACTCGAGGGTCACGTCGTTCAGCCGCTCTTCCCACGAGGCGGCGAGAGACGTGCTCGGGTTCCGATCGATCCCCAGCGTCCACTTGTTGACTCGCCACGGATTGGTGACGCGGAACATCGGCACATCCGGCCGAGGCTGCGGATCCTCCGGATTGGTCAGCAGTTGCGTGGTCAGGCTGACCCCCCGGGTCGGCTTCCATGTGAGAGCGGCGTCGCGAATCGTGACCAGGTTGCCGTCGGGCAGAGTCCGCTCACTCAAGCGAAGCTTGCCGACCAGGTTCCGCTTCTCGTTATTGTCAGTCTCGAACGTGAAGGTCCGGTCGACGCCTCGTAGGCCCGACGCGCTCATCTGGCCTCGATACTCGAGCCCGATCTTGTTGGACCCGATCATCCACGACGCCGACGCGTTGCGGTTCTCACGAACCCAGTTCGTCCAGTCGGTGGCGGTGTCCATCCCGAAGTTGAACTGCAGGTTCTTGATGATCCCGAAGTTGAGCGGTCGCGACGAGCCCAGCGCGACGTTGCTGAGGCCTTGGCTGTGCTGGCCGTCCCAGCGGTTCTCGGCATAGCTGGCCGCGTCGATCTTGAGGAAGTCGAGGGTGCCCGGCGAGAGAGACAGACTCGAGTTCATCGTGCCGTTCACGCCGTTGATTTGCCGCGCGTAGCCGTAGCTCAGTCGCAGCCCCTTGCCGAAGTCGAACCAGAAGCCGTAGTTCCGTTTCGCCTCGTCTCGATCGTCGCCGTTGCGATCGACCCGCACGTCGGTTAGGCTCACGCCGACCTTGCTGCTGATTTCGGTGCTGATCGTATTGGCGTTGATGTCTTCCTTGTCACCGTTCTGGAAGCGCGTCCGAGTCTGCTCCGATCGGAGCGCGGTCTTCGCGTCGAGCTTGGTCTCGAACGCCACGTACTGCCGTGAGAAGTCGGGGTTCTGAGTCAGCGACCCGTCGAAGTCCTGGCTCTCGTTGTAGAACAGCAGCTTGCCGAACCGACCGAAGTCGCGGGCGACAGTGATCTTCTCGGTCAGGTTGCTGAACAGAGTCTGCGCTCGGTCCGCCTGTTTCTGCTGGGTGCGCAGGAGCTCGACGCTCGTCTTCTTGTCCGGATTCCAGTTGAGCGCGAAGTTGCGCACGAAGCTGGTCTGGCCAAGCGGATCGTTCTGGGCGTCCGCGACGAACGCGTCGACCTTCAGGTTCGAGTTGATCTGCCACTTGACCTTGGCGTCTCGCTCCTTGAAGCCCCTCAGGGCGGCGAGGAGGTCCTTCTCAGGATCGACGAGAGCGGTGATTGACTGGAAGCCAGGGTCGACTTCGCGCGTGTTGACCGCGACATCGATTTTCGGATCGGTATACGCGAGGCTCGTCCGGTGAACTCCACCCTCGGGCGATTCCGCCGCCAGGTTCGAGATCGACAGCCTCCGATTGGGCGAGAAGTTCAGGTTCAGGCCAAAGTCGGTCCGTTCGAGGCCGGAGATGACGCCGAGCCGCTGGCGCTCGAACTCCATCAGCCTGCCCAACTCTGCAAACTCGGGCGCCAACTTCTGGGTCCGGTAGGTGAGCGTCGCCTTCGGGCCGGTTACTGCAAGGGATGTGACGTTGCCGCCGCCGTTCTGGCCCTGCAAGCGAAGGTTGTCGACCTGGAACTGCCAGTCCTTGAATGGCATCCCAGCGAGCTTCGTGTAGCTCCGATCGATCCCTGTGCTCTGGAGGAACACTCCCCGGTCCTGGGGGCGAGTGGGCACGTCCTTGCCGTACATGTTCGCGATGGCGCGGATGTGATTGTCCATCTCGCCTTCGTTCATCGCGCCGATGGTCGTGAAACCGCTATCGACCGTTCGCGAACTGTGCTGGATGCTCCAGCCCTTCGCGTTCACGTTGACGTCAGTCGCCGCGAACTTGCCCGCATCCGAACCGATGTTCGCATACCGGAAGATCTGCTGCTTCTCCTTGCCGAAGATCGCCGCATCGAGCGCCAACCACTGGCGCTGGTGGCCTGCTTCCCTTCCCCACTGGCCCTTCTCAGCCTCAAACAGGCTGTCGAAGCGCCGGAAATCGTTGTCGACCCGCTGGTCGCCGAAGTCTAGCGAAAGCTTGCTGGTGTCGAACTTGAGGTTGCGGCGGTAAATGCCCCCACCATCGGCGTTCTCGACCTCGCTGCCGGAAAACGAGAGGCTACCCAGCGACGCCGTGTAGTTCTGCCGCTTGAGCCCGGCTTCCTTCTGAAGCTGATCGCGGTCGCCTTCTCCAAGATCCTTGAATCGGGTGAAATCGCTGTCGACCGACTGGGAGTTGTACGACGCACTGAAGCCCTTCGACGAGAACGCGAAGCTGCGCCAGTCCACCGAGGCGTTACCATCGCGAACTTGGCGGAAGCCGGAAGAGACCTTGCCGTCGCCAAACTGAACGTCCTTCAACCCAAGCGCGACCCGCTTGAGCCCGCGCTCCTTGGCAAGCTGATTCACGTAGGCCTGCTCGTAGCCCGAGTCGGAGACCGCGCTGAAGCCGGTGAAGTTCGAGGACACGTCCTGATAGGAAGCCTCGATGGAGCCGCCCGCGAGTGCGGAGTTGAACTGCTGCAGGATGAACTTCGATCGCCCTGTGTCGGTTTCGCCCGGCCGATCTCGATACTCGTACGCGGATTGGGCGTCGACCTTGGCGCGCTCTCCGACAAGCATCAGGCCCTTGAGGTTGCCGAACGTGTTGTTCCAACCGTAAAGATTAGACATCAGCACGTTCCCATCGGTCTGACGCTCTGCCATTCCAAAGCCGATGACCGCGTGCATCTTCCCTGGCACGAGGTCGAACTTCAAGGTCGGCATGCCGGCAAACTGGGTCCGCCCGACGGTCTGAGAGCTACGCTTCTCGTCGTACCGGTAGCTAACACGGACCACCTGCCCCGCCTTCTGTGCGCGCATCAGGTAGACGACGCCCGCATCGTAATCGATCTGATAGTCTTTACCCTTGACGAGGCGACGGCCCTCGAAATCGACCGTTTCCGATCCAGGAACGACGCCGCCAAAGCGAAGTGGCACGCCGGGCATGGCCGATCGAACGGTGATCAAATCGATCGTGAAGGTGCCGCCGATCGTAGCTGGAGCCGCCGAAGCGCCATCGCCGGTCACATTGAACGGCGTCTGCGAACCGGCCGTCCCGGGAAGCAAAGACAAACTTCCGAGGAGCACGGCCGTTCCGAACTTGAAAGACTTCGGTCGGCGATTCATCGCTCCACCTTCTATTCTAGTCTTTTCTACTTCATTTCCACCGGGCAATGTGCCCATTTTCGCCCTCCATGGCGCCCTTTTCTAAAAAGACGGCCAGGTTGGCGGCGCGTTACCCAGAAATCTTGCTGGGAGGCGACGTTTTTAGGCGGCCTTCCGATCAGCCTCCGCCCGCTCGACGAAGAGTTGGACGACGGCGCGCCGGAAGTCTCGCGGCCGGTGCCGCATTCGCTCGTAAACCCAGGCCGCGAACTCGGTATCCGACGCCTCGTGGATGAGGTCGATCGTCTCCCGGCCGTTTACGTTCACCGCGAACTCGGGATTGCGTGCCTCGGTCAGCGGAATGAAGAGCCCAAGCCCCTCGGGCGCCGCATCCAGGTGCGGCCAATCCTCAATGTTCGCAAGATCCCACTTCCACTGAAAGACCTGCTGGTTGCGCTCGATCGAACCCTGGTAATCGAGCTCCAGCTTGCTGAACGTGGTCGAGCCGTGGTGGTATAGGAACGCACCATCCGCGATCCAAGACGTGAATCCGAAGAGCTTCGCCCGCAGGTTGTAGTCGTCGTCTTCGAAGTTCCCGAGTCCAAAGCGAGGATCGAATCCGCCGATTGCGTTCAAACACTCTGGGTGGATCAGTAGGTAGAGCCCCCTGACCTGGGGATGATTCGTGACGCTCGAATGGTGGGAGCGGTGGAACCGCTCCGCGCGAACCATCATTCCCATCAAGTCCTGAAATCCGCCGATCTCGACGAACTGGCGGCCGTGAACACGATTGCTCATCGGACCGATCATGCCGGGCTTATGCCCCATCGCCTCGAGGGCTCCCATCGCGTTGACCATCTCGATCGTGCACGCCACAGCGGGAACGACATCGTCATTCACGACGCCGAAGTAGTCGAACCAACCTTCCTGCCACAGGAAGTCGAGCCCGACATTGGCGCCACGGCCGTAGCCGAGGTTCTCGTCGCACTCGATCACGTGGACCATGTACGGGGCAGAGCTTGCGAGCTTGTGAAGGTTCTCGAGGTGGTCGCGGCTGTTGCCGTTCGACACGATGGCAAACTCGATCTCGCCCGGATAGTAGCGGCTGATGTGGGTGACCGCGTCGATGCACTGGGCCGAGTTCTGGCACGTCGGGATTGCGAGCCCGAGCCTTGGCCAATGCGGAAGGTCTCCGTCGCCGATCACCGCGATGCAGTACATCGCCTCATCGTCGAGCCCCTCGCGAATCAGCCCTGGCCAGCGACCCTCTTGGCTGAGGAACCGCACCTGACGTCCCTCGAACATCCGTTCGATGACCTCAGCGAACTCGTTCGGCGTCCACTCGATCGTGTGGAACGGATTGAGAGGTTGGTCCTCCATCGTGTTGCCGGGCGAATGCGTCTTCCGATTCGGTGTGCTGATCACGATCCTTCCCGGGCACGTGCCGAGCGCCTGGAGGAAGGCGATGGGATCGGGCAGGTGCTCGATTGTCTCGAAGCTCATCACCAAATCAGCCTGCGAATAGTCGAACGCGCAGACGTCGCCAGTCACAAATTCGACGTCCGGATACCGCTCCTTCGCATGGGCGATCGCTTCCTCGGAGAGATCGACGCCCTGCGCTTGTCCGGCGTAGATCGAAGCGAAGTTCACGCCGTAGCCCTCACCGCTGGCGGCATCGACAATCTTGGCGTCGCGGTACCACGGTTGGAAGTACAGGTAGCGCTGCCAGTGATAGAGCTCGGTGGCCGCGTCGCTCTGTCCGGGGACCATGCGCTCGCCGGTCCAGGCAAGAACGGGGACGGTTTCGGTAGGCATCCTGGTGTTCTTATCGGGTAGCCGCGGTCAAAACTTGAGCACGTTTGTGAGCTTTTTGGGTTGTCCGCGATCGGGGGTAGGCTCCGCCGCTAAGGTCGCCGATGAAGCTGGAATCCCTCGAAGACGAGGCACCCGAACCCGAACCTAACCTCGATCGCTGGGTGATCAGGATGCTCGCGATTCTCATGACGACCTTGGTGGTCTACCTGGCCTACGACATCCTCAACAGCCGAACACCTCGCCGCCTGGCTTGGGTTGCGGGATGGCCCCAGCCGGTCATCGAGTGGACGGTGATCGTGGCGGCTTCAGTCGCGGTGATTGGGTGCCTGGTTCGGCTTCTGTGGCGCAAACCCGGGTACGCGTCGATCCTCGGGAGCTTCCTGTGTCTGCTCTTCCTGCAGCTTCCGAGATGGCAGCAGCCCCTGATGTTCTATCTCGGCGCCCTCTTCCTAGCCGTCTTCGTGATCCTCGACGTCTGGCTTGCCCGCCGAGACGGGTTCCGAACGGGCTAGCCCCGCCGTCGCCGGCGCCCAAGGAGTCCAGCCCCGGCGGCGAGCACGGCGAGGGTCGCCGGTTCCGGCACGACCACGAAGTCGAGCCGATAGGCCGTCTCGTCTCCGGTCTGCTGGAGCCAAAATGCGTAGTCGCTGCCGGTCAGCGGAGGAACGAAGCCGATCGCTCCCTCGCCGGTCCCCATGCGCGCCAGGATGTCGTTGCCGATGTCCGCCGTTCCCCACAAGGACCAGCCGAGCAGATTGCCGACGTCGGGGGCGATCGGATCCTCGGTGATCACCGTACCCGCCTGAACGGCAAGGAACGAGAACTCGTCGACGCCCTCGTAGCCCCGGACGACGATCTGGGTCAAGGCCTGACCGGGAGATAGCGAGAAGCGGAAGTAGTCACGGTCGTCGTGTACCGTTGTGCCGATGATCTCGTTGGATCCGACTCCAAGGGTGAGGGTGGTCGGGATCAGCCGATTGCCGGAGAGGTCGCCGTCGATCGACTCGTTCCAGACGACCGCAGCCCGCGCGGCCGGCGCGGCAAGGCAGGCAGCAAGAACGGCGAAGAGGACGAAGCTGGATCGCTGAGACATGGCTACGCTGAGCAAGACGTGGACCCGAACCGGGAGCGTTCGCCGCTGCGGACATTCACGCAATTGTGCGGGTACTGCGCGACGCCAACGGTCCGCCGTACAAGCCACCCCAAACACAACACTTCCCGCCACTCTGGACGGGATTTTGAACCTAAATCGTGGCTGCCGCACTAGGACTCGAACCTAGGACCCGCTGATTAACAGTCAGCTGCTCTACCGACTGAGCTATGCGGCAGCGATCGGCTCACAAGGATACCTGATCAAAAGTGTCGGCAAGCCCCGCCCAAGACTCCAGATCACTCCCTGACCGCGCGCACGATTGACTCTGCGATCGCGGCGGAACCGCCAGGTGGCATGAGGTACAGCCCGGACGCCTTCCCCGCGATCCACTTGGAGAGCACCGTAGCCTCCTCGAGCCCGATCCGGGCAGCCGCCTCGTCGTCGGGCGCCTCCGCCATCCGCCGCCGAAGCGGTTCGGGGATCGAGATCCCGGGGACCTCGTTGTGCATGAACTCCGCATGACGCTGACTGCGGAGCGGCATTACCCCGATCAGCACGGGAAGGCCCACGCGACGGGCGTCGTCGAGTGCTTGTTCGGCTCCCTCACAATCGAACACCGGCTGGGTGTAGATTACGTTCGCGCCGGCATCAGCCTTGCGCTTGAGGCGCTCCAATTCGACATCCTGGTCGAGGGCGGTGGGGTTGTACGCGCAGCAAATCGTGAACCCGCATTTGGCGCCCACCGAGTAACCGGCGAGGTCGATGCCCTGATTCATTCTGCTCAAGATGCGCACCAGACCCACGCTATCGATGTCGAACACGCTGGTCGCGCTCGGATAATCTCCGATGTTGGCAGGGTCGCCGGTCACCGCGAGGATATTTCGGATACCTAATGCATGCGACCCCAGGAGGTCCGCCTGAACGGCGAGAAGGTTGCGATCGCGGCAGGCGAAGTGCATCGTCGTGTCGACGCCCACGCGGGTCATCAGCAGCGCGCACACCGCCATGGGGTTCATGCGGAGGCGCGCGCGCGCGCCATCGGAGATGTTGATCACGTCGACGCCGGCGATCTTCAGGGTCTTCGCGCCCGCCACGAGCTTGTCGATCCCAAGCCCTCGCGGGAGGTCCATTTCGACCGAGACGACGAAGGTGCGACCGATCTTGCGGGCGAGCTCGCTCGGCTCGCTGTCGGGTACGTCGGTCTTGGCGCGGGTCTCCCGATGCTCCGCACCGCGGGGCCGGACCTTGACCCCCACAAGGAGTTCTTGCCGCAGCCTGCTGATATGCTCCGGCGTCGTTCCGCAGCAACCACCGATGAGCTTCGCGCCTTCTTCGACCAGCCTGACCGCAGCCTTGGCGAAGTATTCGGGCGACGTATCGTAAACGATCTTCCCCTTCACGAGTTGGGGCATGCCAGGCGTCGGCATCGCCAGGAGAGGCTTGTCGGTGGACTCCGCCATCATCCGCACGAGGTCAAGCATGCGCTGGGGTCCGACGATGCAGTTGGCCCCGATCACGTCGGCGCCCATCGCGTCCATCTCCATCGCACAGCGTGCGGGATAGCCTTCGGCCAGCATTTCGCCGTCTTCGATGAACGCCTTGCTTGCGACGATCGGAAGCGCACTGACACTGCGCACCGCTTCGATCGCGACGCGCAGCTCGGCGAGGTCGATATACGTTTCGAGGATGAAGCCGTCGACACCGCCCTCCGCAAGGGCCTCAGCCTGCTCGCGCACAGATTGCGCGACATCTTCAATCGTCACGCTGCCAATGGGC
>WBZR01002869.1_pt1 | contig 16845 bp, 16 predicted proteins | sample 5204231 | NCBI WGS metagenome assembly WBZR01 (sample SAMN12412403, study PRJNA552823) | activated sludge metagenome | isolation source: activated sludge from anammox sidestream of wastewater treatment plant... | place: USA: Virginia | collected 2017-08 | reverse complement strand
TAAGATTCTAAAAATGAGTTTGCACATGAAACGAAGGTCATGGATAACAAGGTTGTGGAATCAAATGGACAATATCAAATCCCCCTTTTTGAGCATCCAAAATGATCCCTAATGAATTTTTTGGGATAAAATGTAAAATTTAGTTTTATTTCCAAAAGCCCTTTCAAAGTTTGCGCTTTATCAGGGCTTTTATTCAGCCTGAAAATAATTTTATAATTTATTATTGAATAATCTGTTCGTATGGAATAATATTCTAATTTTGACTGAATTGCTATTTAGTTTTGTATGGTGCGAGGATATATTTCATTGTTTATTGTGCTTTGTAATTTTGGCTGGCATTGTTCTATTGCACAAAAACTGGACTGCTACCATGAATTAAGACTCATCGACAGCCTGATAGAATACACTCAACACAATATTGCACAACAGCATATCACAAATCTCAGCAACTATTTGGATAAACAAGGCATATCAAAGGAAAACCAAAAAATCCGGCTGAATTTAAAATACCTTGAAGCACTCAATTATGACCGGCAGGAAGCAAATCCCGAAATTGTTCTAGTGCTTTTGACAAAACTGAGCAAAGAAACCAAAGACATACAATTAATAGATTTGTCATATAAGATAAATTTGTTGACAGCTTTAAGTTTTGAGAAAGCTAAAAACTTAGCTCAATGTAAAAAATATCTTGATGAGGCACACAGGCTTTATCAGCAACAGCATCTCGATTCTCTCTACAGTACATATTGTATAAGAATGGGCAGCTATTACTTATTTGTTCCAAATTATGACTCGGCAAACTATTATGGGTTGCTGGCAAATAAAATGGCACGCCGCTATAAAAATGAAAAAGATCTGTCAGATTCTCATATTATATTAGGCTCCGTGGCTGAAGAACAAAAACGGATAGATGATGCTATTCTACACCAAAAACAGGTTTTGGCTTACACTCTCAAGATTAATCACAGATCATTTGCGGTCACTTTGTATAATAATCTGGCATTGCATTATCTTGATCAGAATTTATACAAGGAGGCATTGCAATATAATGATTCCTCCATGATTTTAAGATATGCTTTAGGTCTGCAGGAACCAAAGTTTACCAAAACCAGGTACAAGATTTTTTTCCAAATAGGAAATAAAGATTCCACCAATTACTACTTTAATAAATATGTGCATGAAGAACAAACATTACTAAAAGAGAATGAAACAGCCAGAGAAAAACGACTGGAAGCAATCCACATAATCGAGAAAAGCAAACTATTGTTAGATGCAAAAAACAAGCAAATTATAAGCATCATTTTCATATTAGGTATCATTTTGTTTGGCTCTTTGTTGTTACTCCACAAGAATTTTCAAATAGACAAAAAGAATAAAATTATTGACCGGCAACTAAAGGAATTAGCAGTATTGCTCAGCCAAAAGCAGGTGTTGCTTGCTGAGTTTCAGCACCGAGTGAAAAATAACCTACAACATGTCATTTCGATATTAGAACTCCAGAAAGAAAGTGCCCAGTTTAACAATATTGAAGAACTGCTGCGAAGTAACCAGAATCGAGTTCATTCCATTGCGCTACTTCATAAAAAATTGGATATATCAGAAAATGTTGATGAAGTAAATATGGAAAAATACTTCACAGAGTTGGCTGAAATGGTCAAGGAATCTTATGACAGACCCGGAAAAACCGTCAAACTTTTTATCGAATGTCAAGTGGGTGTATTACCAATTGATTTGGCTTTACCTCTTGGGCTAATTTTGACAGAACTAGTCAGTAACAGTATGAAATACGCTTTCGTAAACCGCGAGATCGGAATAATTGACTTTAAATTCAATTCTGCATTTTCTTTTTATGAGATTTGGTACAATGACAATGGTGAAGGATTTGACTTCAACCAAATAACACAAAAAGGACTCGGAATGGAATTGATAAAAGGCTTGATAGAGCAGATCGAAGGCTCTATAACTACACCTCTCACTTCTGGATTCAGTATTAAAATTTCATTTCCAAAAAATTAAGAAAAGATGCAAAAATCTATACTGTTGGTAGAAGACGATTTTTTGAACCGAAGATTGGTACGAAAGGTACTGTTGGCTAACGGCTATACTCTTTTCGAAGCGAAGAATGCAAAGGAAGCTATCCGAATACTGAACGAAAATACTATTGATCTAATCATATTAGACATTAACTTGGGTAAAGGGGAGCAAGATGGTATCAGTATAGCAGAACAAATCAACACCAGCTATCATCTTCCGTTCTTGTTCATGACGGCCTATGATACCCAGACCATCCTAAGTAGAGCTGTTGCTACCAGACCATATTCTTACCTCACCAAACCATTTAAGAACATTGATCTGATAGCCTCTATCGAAGTTGCACTTAAACAATTCAATAAAAGTGCCGATCCAAAAATTACTGTAAGAGATGGTAAATATTCAGTTGAAATTTTTGTAAAAACTATTGACTACATAGAATCAGACGGGAATTATATCATCCTACATACCGACGAAAAGTCATATACGCTTCGCGCCACACTTAAACAAGTACTTGAAATGCTTCAAAATGAAGAATTCGTTCAGGTACATCGTGCATATATCGTCAACAAATCAAAAATTGAAGGTACGAATAAAAAATACATACTTATTAAAGGTCTCGAAATACCAATTTCAAAATTTTTCCTTGATGATAGTGTGGAGTGAATAGAAGTAGTTGAACAAACAAAAATTGGCAATAGCTGGTCAATCTTCAACTATTGAGAGAATCATGCAAAAAAGCTACGACTAAAGTTTCTATCTCGTCTGCCACCTCATCTTCACTTCTGTCGCCATTGATGCGTACAATATTTTCATCGCTGCCAATCATCTTGATTACCTTTTCGTACATGGCTGTTACCTGTCTGATATTGTCTTCAGATTCGAACAGTTCGAGCGTATTCCGTCCCTTGCGCACCCGATCGAGTGCTTTTCCAACAGGCATATCGATAAAAATGGTAATATCCGGCCTCAGTAGTTCGGATGCAAGCGAATTGGCACCTATCACCCATTCGAGCGGTACATGTGCTCCTTGGTAGGCATACGACGACATATAGTAACGGTCGGTGATGACGATATAGCCCTCATCCAAGAGCCTGAGCATTCCGTCATCCTTATTAAGTATATGGTCAAGCCTGTCTGCTACGAATAATCCGGCTATGGTGCGGTTGTCAGCTACCATACGGTGGTTAAATATGTCACGAATCATCCTGCCGATAGGCCTGGTGGTAGGTTCGGCAGTAGTGTGTACCTTATAGCCTTTCCTTTGCAAAAATTCGGTAAGTCGCCTTAGCTGCGTGCTTTTACCACTTCCGTCTATTCCTTCGAATGCTATAAACAATGATTTTCTCTTGATTGCTTCCATTTATCATCAATTACCGGTACATGCAAATGTGTTTCCCCAACATATTTAACGTGGTCGTACCGGCTGTTATGGTATGAGTGACCGTCTATTTTTTAATATTATTTTTTTGGCTCCGCAAATGTTATACAAGAATCTCAATCTGGTTTTTAGCTTGTAACAGCACTGTATCTTTCTACGAATGCCTTCATTTCATCTACCATATCAGGCGAACCGATGGCAATAGTAGAGCGTTGGTGTAACTCTTTAGGGTCAATCTCCAGAATGCGGTTGAGGTGATTGTTGATAGCCTTGCCACCTGCCTGCTCAACAATGAAGGCCATAGGGTTGCATTCATACAGCAACCTCAGCTTGCCATTTGGATACTTTCTGGTACTCGGATACAGAAATATTCCACCCTGGAACAATATTCTGTGGACATCCGAAACCATAGACCCAATGTAGCGAAGGCCCAGATTGAGATCGGAGCAATGGTCAATGTAACGACGCATTTCCAGATCGAATTTGAGGTAATATCCCTGATTGACGGAGTAATATTGGCCGCGCTTAGGTATCTGTATATTGCGGTGCGACAGGCAGAATTCGCCAATGGAAGGGTCGAGTGTAAATCCGTTGACACCATGCCCGGTAGTATAAACCAGAATGGTCGAAGTACCGTATATCACATAGCCTGCAGCTACCTGCTCGAGGCCGGTCTGTAGAAAATCACCTATGTTGCTCGGACCGGTGAAGTCACTTTTCCTTCTGAAAATCGAAAAAATGGTGCCTACACTTACATTTACATCAATATTGGAAGAACCATCAAGTGGATCGAAGAGTACGACATATTTTGCAGGTTTGTCGTGTATGCCCGGCAGTTCTATGAAATTCTCTATTTCTTCAGAAGCAATGGCACAACACTCGCCACTGTTTTTGAGACATTCGATGAGTTTTTCGTTGGCATACAAGTCAAGTTTTTGTACTACATCGCCCGACTGATTCTCGGTGCCTTCGATACCAAGAATGTTGACAAGTCCGGCGCGGTTCACTTCGCGGTTTACTATTTTGGCAGCTACGCCAATGTCACGGAGAAGTCCGGTAAGCTCACCGGTAGCACCTGCAAACTCGTTTTGTTGTCTGATAATAAATTCGTCAAGCGTTATAATCCTGTTGATATCCATTATGTCCGATGATTTTGTTGGCCCAAAGATAAGTAAAAGCCTCCACTTTACAGTTTTTTTGTCAAATCTGTTCCGTTTTTTCAACCATTGGGCAGAAATGATTGTTTGAATCGATATTTTTGCATCATGCAGCATCTAAAAGTACTTGTCAAGTATTTCGTTCAGTACAAATGGCACCTTATATTGGGTACCATTTTTGTCTTCTTATCTAACTATGCCAAGGTGCTACAGCCGCAAATGATCCGCGAAGCACTCGATGTAGTACTTGATAATATTCAACAATACCATACTGCTACTACACCGGAACAAAAAAACGAAATTTTTAACAACGTAGGTGCTGAGACCCTAAAATTTGCACTCTTGGTACTCGGTTTGGCTGTATTGATGGGTGTCTTTATGTACATGATGCGCCAGACCATCATTGTCATGTCGAGACTCATAGAATATGACCTCCATAAAGAGATGTTCACTCATTATCAAAAGCTTTCAACTTCATTTTTCAAGAGAAATAATACAGGCGATCTGATGGCTCGCATCACCGAAGATGTATCGCGCGTGCGAATGGCTATTGGTCCAGCCATACTATATGGTCTTAACCTATTTTCTACATTCGTATTGGTAATCTATGCGATGTTGAGAGTAAGCCCCAAGCTTACCTTGTTCGTGTTATTGCCATTACCTCTCCTATCGTTCATCATATTCAAAGTAAGTACGCTCATAAACCGCAGAAGTGAAATCATACAACAAAACCTGGCAATACTCAACAGTACAGCCCAGGAATCGTACTCTGGCATCCGTGTTGTCAAATCATTCGCACAGGAAGTACAGATGACCGATCTGTTTGAAGAACAAACACTCAATTACCGGGCACGTACACTCGACCTCATCAGAGTCGAATCGGTATTCTTTCCTTCTATGGCATTGCTCATAGGGCTGAGCACTGTACTGACTGTATATATAGGTGGACTCGAAGTCATCAAAGGAAATATTACGCCGGGCAATATTGCCGAGTTCGTCATTTATGTCAATCTGCTGACTTTTCCGGTGACAGCCATTGGCTGGATTGCATCCTTGATACAGCGAGCATCTGCCTCACAAAAGCGAATCAATGATTTCATGAATGAAAAACCAGAGATCGTCAATCCAGTCATTGACCCGGTAGATATTGTTGGTGAAATTGTCTTCGACCATGTCAGCTTTCAGTATCCGGTGACCAATATTCAGGCGTTGAACAATATAAGTTTTACATTAAAACCTGGCGAACGCATTGCAATAGTAGGTAAAACAGGCAGCGGAAAAACCACCATAGCCGAACTCCTTCTGAGAATGTATGATATACAATCGGGCAGCATCACCATTGACGGTAAAGAAATTCGCGACCTCGACCTCACCAATCTGAGAAGAAGAATCGGTTACGTACCACAGGACGGATTCCTGTTCTCTGATACTGTAGCCGGCAACATAGCATACGGCAAACCAAATGCCACCGGCGAACTCATAGAAGAATTCGCAAGAAATGCTTCCATCCACAACGAAATATTATCATTGCCCGAAGGGTACCAAACAATAGTAGGCGAACGTGGTGTAACCTTGTCGGGTGGCCAGAAACAGCGTATTTCTATAGCGCGCGCCCTTATCAAAGACCCCGAGATCGTGATTCTCGACGATTGCCTCTCAGCAGTAGATGCCGATACCGAACAGAAGATTATGAACTATTTTAAAGAAAACCTGAAAGGCAAAACTACCATCGTCATCACCCACAGATTCTCTTCCATGTCCTTTTATGACAATATTCTAGTATTGCGCGATGGAGAAATAGCAGAACAAGGAACACACGATGAACTGATGAAAAAGGGCCAACTTTACAAAGAAATGTTCGAAAGGCAAAATGTCGAAATAAATAATTTGTAAGCTATTGTTTTAATATATAAAATCATTTGTATAAATTTGTACAGAAGATTTTATACCAATAAAACACATTAGGGTGGAAAACGAAAATTTTAATCAGAAATCTGAAAATGTTTACTCTGCAAAAGTCAGAGCGGGCAAACGGCGCACATATTTTTTTGATATCCGTCAGACGAAAGGTGCAGATTATTTTTTAACGCTTACTGAGAGCACCAAACGCTTTAACGGCGATGGCTATGAAAGGCACAAACTGTTCCTTTACAAAGAAGACATCAATCGCTTTGTCGAAGGCCTCGAAGAGGCTGTGAAGTTTTTTAAGGAAGAATTGCTCCCGGACTACGACTTTGACGAATACACCAAACGCCAAGAAGAATGGGAAGCACGCAAAGCTCTTGAAGAACAAGAAAACGCTGAACCAAAAAACGAAAAAAATATTGATTCTGAAGAAGATATGGCCTGGTAAGAATTTCCGGACGTATCCTTTTGAACTTGTCAACACACGTCGCTGTTGTGTGTTGTGTGTTATCTGAATGTATATGATGAAAAAAGTAAGCGGGAAATGATTGTAAGGGTTTTGGAAGAATTGATAGCCGGATTTGAAAAATATCTGGCCACCCAGGCCCGCACTTCCGACGAGCCACTGCTTTTTTATGAAAACACCCAACACTTTCAAAAGAACTGGGCCGAACCTGTTAATGCACTACCTGACACACTGAAACGTGCAGTTTACAACACACAGTCAAAGAGATTTTGGTACGAACCACGTGAGATATTGATTACGTTCGCATCCTTTAATGAAGATTTTACAGGCCTGATGTTAAGTGATCTTTTTAATGAAACCAAAGCATTATCCGGCCGGATCGAAAGGTTTAAATATTACTGTGATACACTGCTTGGTGAACTACAGGAAATGGATAGAAAATTTCCTTCAGACCATCTCCAAACTACTGAAGTAATTTATTTTTATCTTGCCATGCGCTTTCCTGAGGAATATGCTGTGTACCAGCACAAGCATTTTGTTAAGACACTCGTATTGCTGAGTGCCAAAGGTATTCCGGTCGTATTTGATCCTGAAAGATTCTATAAATCTGCAAAAATTTTTAATAAATATCTGAAAGATAACCCTTTAATAGATAAGCACATAGAAGCATTACTCAAAGGCACCAATACCTTTGGCTTGCAAAATATGCTCAGAGTCACGTACTTTTGTTGGTATTGTGACAATATACGTAATAACACATGAAAAAAACTCTAATACTGATACTTACTCTGACAGTAGCGCTTTCGGCCTCAGCCCAATACAAATACCAGCCGGTTTTTCCGGGAAAGAAAGGTGATGTCCTTCTGGCAGAATTGGTCAATACTTACAAACCACTAACTGTACTCGACTATAGCACCGCACGAGATACCCTTTTCTTCAGAGTATATCGCGAACATGACAGTCTGGCTTGTGTATATTCTGATATGAAACTTCCACTACCGGATGGTGTTGACCCAACTACCTATGTTTACCTGAGTGGGACACCCAATGGCATTAATACCGAACATGCCTATCCTCAAAGTAAAGGTGCAGTAGGAGCGGCAAAAAGCGATATGAACATCCTCTTACCATCCAGAAGTGCCGTTAACGAAGCAAGAGGAAATCTACCTTACGGAGAAAGCCCGGATAACCAAACCCAGAAATGGTTTTATAAAACAGCAGCACTTACTTCAAAACCACTTGTCAATATAGATTTTTACACTGAACTCAATGCTTCGGTTTTTGAACCTCGTGAGGCTGTAAAAGGTGATGTGGCCAGGAAAATTTTCTACTTCTACACGATGTACAAGACAGAAGCAGATGCAGCCGATAAAAATTTCTTCAATCTGCAAAAAAATACGCTCTGTCAGTGGCATCTGTACGATCCTGTTGATTCTCTCGAGTGGGAACGAAACAAGATCATTGCAAAATACCAGAATAACCGTGAGAATCCATACGTCCTCGACTGTACCTTGCCATACCGCACCTTCTGCCCGGACTACCAACCTACATGTGATACTACAGTAGCTACAACAACTTTGCTTGCAGATGGTGATGTCAAGATATTTCCGGTACCTTTCAGGAATTATATACAGATCTGTACTCAGAATACTTTGTCACCTGACATCGAAGTGTCTGTGGTCGATGTATTGGGTAAAATTGTTTTCAGGCAAAAATTGACAAAATCCGACAATTGTCTATTGCTTGATGCACCAGCAATTACTGCTTTGGCTCCCGGATTTTATTTCATTCACATCTTACAGAATAACGCTGCAGGCATGAATTATATCATTAAACCGGTGATCAAAGAATAATTTTTTTTCTTTGCATTGCAGTTTTATTTCAGAATATTAATATTTTCAACCCTTTAAATGAAAATACTATGGAGAGATTCATCGGGTTGATAGGAATAGTGCTGATACTCGGCATTGCATTTCTGATGTCAAATAACAGAAAACGTATCAATTACAGACTTGTGTTATCCGGTTTGGCCTTGCAATTGGGTTTAGCGTTGTTTATATTAAAGGTACCCATTGGTAAAACAATTTTTGCCGGATTTGCAAGTCTAGTCACCAAGATACTTTCCTTCGCAGACCGGGGAGCAGACTTCGTATTCGGGGCGCTTGTTAATAAAGAGTACATGGAGAAGGCATTCGGTGCCGGGCATGATTTTGTTTTCTTCTTCAAGATTATTCCTACCATTATTTTTGTTGCTGTACTGGTTAGTATTGCGTATTATCTCGGTATTATGCAGCGTATTGTGGCGGTCATTGCTCGTTTTGTACACTGGCTCATGGGCGTGAGCGGGTCTGAAGCATTGTCCAATGTGGCTTCGGCATTTGTTGGGCAAGTAGAAGCCCAAATCATGATTAAACCATACCTTAAGGGAATGACCAACTCCGAACTACTTGCTTCCATGGCAGGAAGTATGGCTTGTATTGCCGGAGGAGTAATGGCTGTATATATTGCACTCGGTGTACCGGCCGAATACCTCCTGGCTGCTTCCATTATGGCCGCTCCAGGTGCTCTGGTGATTTCGAAAATTGTTTTTCCAGAAACAGAACAATCCGAAACCAAAGGCCATGTAAAGCTCGAAGTAAACAAAACCAGCTCCAACTTCGTGGACGCCATATCGCATGGTGCCAGCGACGGGCTCAAGGTAGGTCTCAATGTCATCGCCATGTTGATTGGGTTCATAGCATTGATAGCCATGACGGATGCAGTTTTAGGCTTCCTTGGCAGGAATATTTATCACTATACAGGATTCACACTCGACATCATCGGTATCGATTTTCAACATCTTAGTCTTAAGACGATACTCGGTGCCATCTTTTCTGTGTTTGCTTGGGCTATGGGTGTGCCTATGCACGATGTTTATACAGCCGGTTCGCTTATGGGTACCAAGATGGTTGTCAATGAATTTGTAGCTTATCTTGATATGTCAGCAATGTTAAAATCAGGTGCGCTTGATCCTAAGACTATTACCATCGTTAGTTTTGCATTGTGCGGCTTTGCCAATTTCAGTTCGATAGCAATCCAGGTAGGTGGTATCGGTGAGCTGGCACCATCACGCAGAACGGATATTGCAAAGCTCGGGTTCAAGGCTCTTATTTGTGGTACACTCGCTTCGTATCTTTCAGCTACCATTGCAGGTATTTTATTCTGAAAACAAATATTCTGAATGTTTATCAACCTGCACACACATTTACCTGCACAAAATGATATCGAGATATACAATATCGATATCCGACAACCGGAAATAGAGAAATATCCGGGCTACTATTCACTTGGCATACATCCTTGGTGGATTGAGCAGTTAGATGTAAACGTGAAGCTTGCCTTTATCGAAAATCAGATGATCGATCAAAATTTTCTGGCAATAGGCGAAATAGGCATCGACAAGTTGGCCGGCACTGATTTTGACCTACAGGTTGAAGTGTTCAAAAAACAGGCCATACTGGCAATCAAATACGCTAAACCACTTATCATTCATGCCGTAAAAACACATTTTGACATTCGGCAGATATTGAACGAAATGAAATTCGGACAACCCGTAATATTTCACGGATTCAACCAAAATACCCATATTGCCGCAGGCCTCAAGCAACACGGAAATTACTTCTCGCTTGGTACTGCCCTGTTAAATGAAAATTCGAATGCTGCTGATTTTTTAAAAAATGCTGACTTGACCACCATTTTTTTCGAAAACGATGACAAAGAGACAGACATCAAGCACATTTACCATGCTGCAAGTGAACTATTGAATGTAGAAATAAACGAACTTTGCAAGCTGATAGAAAACAATTTCAAAACGATATTTTTACATGAAAGACTTTAGCTGGCTCAGCCGGACAGAAGCATTGATACAAAAAGAAAAAGTAGAACTGCTGGCTAAGCAACACGTTCTAGTGGTAGGCATGGGCGGAGTAGGCTCTTACGCAGCCGAGTTTCTTGTAAGAGCCGGTATCGGATCACTTACTATTGTAGATGGTGACAATGTTGACCCTACAAACCGCAACAGACAACTGCCTGCTATGAAGTCAACCGAAGGCAAACTCAAGACTGAGGTTATGCAGGCAAGGCTGCTGGACATCAACCCCGATTTGAACCTGACAATCATCACCAAATTCCTGAATCCGGAAGATACAGCCCAAATAGTCAACAACGAATATGACTACATTGCTGACTGTATCGACAGCATAACACCCAAACTCAATCTGATAACCGGTGCATTGAAAGCCGGGAAACGCATCGTCAGCTCGATGGGTGCCGGTGGCAGACTCGACCCAACAAAAATACAAGTAGCAGATATTTCAAAAACATATAATTGCAGGCTTGCTTTTACCATACGAAAACGGTTAAAGGACATGGGTGTCAGGAAAGGATTCAAAGCGGTTTTCTCTTCTGAGTTACCTCTTGAGGGATCATTACTCTACACTAACGGACTCGATTACAAAAAATCGGCATACGGCACCATCTCTTATCTACCGGCAGCATTCGGTGGTGCCTGCGCATCCGTTATTATCAGAGATTTAATCGAATTCAAAATAAAATAATGTCACAATACCCTACCCTGGTACTCAAATCGGGCAGAGACCGCTCTGTTATCAACCGCCATCCGTGGATTTTCTCAGGTGCAGTCAAAGAACTGCCCAAAGCCAATACCGGCAACATCATCCGTGTAACAGACAATCAACATACCTTGCTCGGATACGGTTTTTTTGACCCTAAAAGTCAAATCACCTGCCGTATATTTGAATTCACCAAAGAAGAACGCTCATTCGACCACACATACTGGACCGAAAAACTGACAGCTATCCACACCTGGAAGACCGCCCTGTTCGATCCAAAACAGACCAACGCCTACCGCCTCGTACATGCCGAAGGCGATCATTTCCCGGGAATAATAGTGGACATTTATGACGACACCGCTGTAGTACAAATACTTATAAAGGGAACAGAAAACCTGAAAGATGAAATCGGTTCAATACTTCTTAATCTTGGATTTAGCTATGTTTATTTCAGGATAAAACAGAGTACAGGTAAGCTCGAAGATGTAGCAGAACAATCGCACTGGTATAGCGAACCAAGATCAATGCCGATAGAGATTATTGAAAATGGCATCCGTATGTTGGTCGATGTTAAGAAAGGCCAGAAAACCGGGTTTTTCCTCGATCAGCGTGAAAATCGCCGGATAGTGGGCGAGCTGAGCAAAGGCAAAAAAGTACTCAACACCTTCAGTTACACCGGAGGATTCAGTCTGTATGCCCTGGCAGGTGGCGCCACATTGGTTGATTCGGTTGATAGTTCGGCGGCTGCCATAGAGCTTTGTGATGAAAATGTCCGCCTCGCCTTTGGTGATGCACCTCACCGCTCTTTTACAGAAGATGTCTTTGATTTCCTTAAAAAAATGGAGACAGACTACGATATCATCATCCTCGACCCACCGGCATTTGCCAAGAATGCACGTTCGGTAGAGAATGCCGCCAAAGGCTATAAAAACCTCAACCTACAGGCAATGCGTAAAATCAAAAACGGAGGCCTGATTTTTACGTTTTCTTGTTCACAACACATCGACAAAGAACTGTTTAGGAAAATCGTGTTCGGAGCTGCTGCCGATGCTGCCAGGCCTGTTACCATACTCAGACAACTGACCCAACCTGAAGACCACCCTATCAATATATTTCATCCCGAAAGCGAATACCTCAAAGGGCTGCTGCTTAGAGTTGGGTAGTGTTTAGAACAGTGTGCCCTGTATGTTGCCCGGTTTATCTACGTTTGAAAATTTCTCTATCAGCCCGGCATCGTTATTGGCTACCTTGTTTATACGGTCCGACACGCGATAAGCCTGCATTTCTTCGGCCGGAAAAGGTACCAGTAACTGAAGTGCATCTTTGGCTGACAGGTCAGGGTCTGTCCAAAGTCTTTCGGCTTCTTGGGTGAGAATGGCCGGCATACGATCGTGGATATCCTTCATGAGACGGTTGGCAGCCTGCGTTATGACTGTAAAGGTTTTGAGCGTTTGTCCATCCGGGTCTTTCCACTTAGACCAAAGCCCTGCAACTGAAAATATTTCACCATCATGAACCGTAATGCGGTAAGGTTCACGGTGCTTGTCAGGGTACAATTTCCATTCATAAAATCCATCAAATGGTACGATACACCTGTGCGCCTGAAGCAATTTGCTAAAAACCGGCTTTTCCTCTATAGATTCGAGTCGTGCATTAATCATTTTGCTGCCTATTTTGGCGTCCTTTGCCCAGAAAGGTACCAGACCCCACCTATATAGTTGTAAGTGTGCCGTATCCTCTTCCGTTATGACCGGATGAAAATGCGTAGGTGCAACATTGTAGTTTGGTAACGGATTATACCGGAGCAACTCGTCGCTGTAAAAGGTGGCGCCGAAACGCTGCTCGAGTTCCTTTTCATTTTTCGTTAGAGAAGACCTTCCACACATAGTGGCATTTTCTTTTTGTTGGGTAAAATTACATACCACAACCGTTTCAATGTAAATCAGACACAAAATAAAATCCACATCTGCCGTTTTCTAAACCGGAATGACCGTTACATTCTTATTCATGCCGTTACGTCATTTCCACTTGCCAGACGCCGTATTTCGTCTCATCTTTACATCGGTTTTCTCATAGTATGTTTGTTGATTGATCCTGCACCTCTTACCCTCATATTAGTGCAGGATTTTTTTTATTTTGTAAAACTGCAATTCTTTCTTCAACAGACCCGGTATTTCGGCATCTTTTCGGTTACATCAATGTTTCAGTGGCCTTTGCTTTATCATGCCACCTTTGGTATCCTTTATGGCACTCATGATGACAAATGCGTCAGGGTCAATTTTTTCGAGCTCCACATTCAGTTTACTTAGCTCAAGCCTTGTGACCACCGTAAAGATAATATCTATCTCAAGCGTATCGCCCGATTTTCCGTACCCGCGTTTGCCGTTATAGACCGTCAGACCTCTTCCCATCCTTTCGGCGATCATCTGGCGTATTTTTTCAAATTGTTTTGATATAATGGTGACTCCGATGTATTCCTCGATACCTTCTGCTATGAAGTCAAGTGTCTTTGATGCTGACAGGTATGTAATCATTGAATACATGGCAGCCTCTATCGAGAGAAAATATGCTGCAGCAGAGAAAATAATAATGTTGATGAGAATAATAATATCACCAAGCGTTGTACTCAACTTCCGGCTCAGGTCGATGGCGAGTACTTCTGTTCCGTCAATCACACTGCCTCCCTTCACTGCCAGACCTATACCTGCCCCCAGAAAAAAACCACCGAAGATGGCCACAAGTAGATTGTCGTCTGTTACATTGGGGAAAGTGACGGTAGCCAGCACGATTGAAAGCCCGGTGATGGCAAGACTCGTTTTAATGGCAAATATTTTACCAACTGTTTTGTAAGCCAGATATATAAAAGGAATATTGACCAGAATAATGAACAATGGTAAGGGCATCTTCAGCACTATAGACAACAATAGCGATATGCCCGTAGCACCACCATCAATGAAATGATTGGTAAGCAGGAAACCCTTCAAGCCAAATGCAGCTGAAAATATGCCTGCTGTTATCAATATGCTGTCTTTAACATATCGCTTGAGCAAAATCCTGAACTCTCGTTGAGCCTTGGCAAGTACATAAACCGAATAACCGTATTTATATTTCCTCCGTTTCTCCCGGTCACGAAGTGTGGTATAGCTCAATATTTTCGTCCAAAGTTCATGCATGCGCTTTTCTCCTTATTTTTTCTATATTTTAATGTAAATAATCACTGATTGTTCAAATTTGTTTCCCGTTTACACATTCATTCTTAACAAGCACCCGAACTTCAACTTCTAATAAAAACCAACTTCATAACAAAGAAAAAATACGCAGATATATCATTAGCTACAAATAATTTCGTCATAAAATACGCTGCGAAACTTATACTGTATATCCTGAAAAATACCTGCCTTTGTCCTTGAGCAATCAACAACATTCACCCTATCCTATCAAATATGCCTTCCTATAACCAACTAAGGCCGTTATGGGCATCATTTCCTTACGATTTCTCTTCATTGAGGCTAAACGATAAGCTAACACCACTATTGAAAACTACCTCGCCCCCTTACAAACAGCTTGGCAAACTCAGAATGTAAACCTATACTCTAGCGTAGCAATAAAACTCCTCGTAAGGCCATCTGGTCGGGTGTCGCGCACCACGAACGGAGCACCCACATTGAGCTGAACAGCACTTTTATCTCCCAACAGATAGTCGAAATAAAGATTGCCGTTTAGCGTAAGACCATGTGAGCCGGCAATCACTCTTTCTGCTCCGCTTATGTCTGTATATTTGTCATTCGCAAGATGGTAAATCGGCAATATGCTTGGCGTAATACTCAGTTTTCGACCCAGGTTTATCGGATATGAAACTCTCAACATTATATCGCCACTACGTTTGAATTTGTTGGTTGTCTGAAAAGCACTAAGTGACGTACCTATAGGATATTGAGCAGAAAAATACTCGTTTTTGTTCTGTGTAAGCGGAAATTGAACCGCAGCAGCCAGCTGAATCCCAATCAGGCTTGTAGTAGCACCTAATATCAGATCGTAGGTACCCAAACTTGGCTGGTAATCCATAGGTAGCGACTTTTCATTTTCCTTCACATTGCCGTCAGAAAGCGGTATCTTTACACCAAGCGCCAATCTCGATTTTTCACCGATACGGTAATTAGTATTCACATACAAGTCAGACAATCCGAAGTTCGATATCTGGTTCCCGTTTTGCGATAAGGCTGTTAGTTTAACATCAAAACCAAACTTAGCACCTATCTGCTTATCGAACTCCGCATATGCACCTATGGTCTGAATTGCCATATCGGCATTACCAAGGGAAGCACCCAACTTAAACTGGCTCCCGAAGTCCGATTGCTCTTTGGGCTTAAAGCTGTTGAGCGTACAAAGGCCGGCATCACTGCAGCCCTGTGCCAAAATCTCGCCAGGCAGGCTATACATGCAAACAAATAACACAAAAACCTTCAGTATATTTTTCATTTATTTAATATTTTCAATGTCCGGTCCAACAACACATTTTCCTTAGCTAACACCTTTGCATTCTTGGTTCAATTCCTCAAAAATAGCACGCAGATAACAGAAAACAAAATAATTTACCCAAAAAAAGCTAGTACACTCACTATTACTGCCGTGACCGCCGTGTACCACAGCCCGATCATCGTTACATAACCAAGTCGTTTGTGTGTCACAGAAAACTTCCCCGGCAGCTGCCCGCGCTTCCACTTTCGGCTAGCCAGCACCACCATCACTGCCCAGATGATGTACGTCAACACCGCACCTACTATGTGCGACACCAGTATCAGCTTAAAATACCACTGCCCATAGTGTGTACTATGCTCCACCAGGCTACCCGACCCACCCGATGCCCGTATCAGCAGTTCGAATATCACCAACATCGACATACACACGCCAAACAGCACTTTTTGTACACGCAGATGCCTGGTATGTTGCCCTTGCCTCGCCAGCCCCACCGCATACACAGCCACCAGCGGTGCCAACACCGTTATCACCAGATTACTCACTATTATCACATGTTTCATATCCATCACTTCCTGTTTTTTGTCATGCAGCCATGAAGATACCTGACAATAACGACAACACCAAGATTTCGCAACTATATTTTTCATTACGTTGCGTTCTTTCATTTATTTGGGCGTACCCCTGTCGGGTCGGGCTATCCGCCTTACTTCGTGCCGGCTAATATCCCTTACCTTTACTTTGCATTTGAGATTAAATTCTTAACTTTAACAAAGGGAAAGCAGAAGTGAACTATATCCCTCACTAGGAATAAGTCCT
>WBZR01002868.1_pt1 | contig 16846 bp, 12 predicted proteins | sample 5204231 | NCBI WGS metagenome assembly WBZR01 (sample SAMN12412403, study PRJNA552823) | activated sludge metagenome | isolation source: activated sludge from anammox sidestream of wastewater treatment plant... | place: USA: Virginia | collected 2017-08 | reverse complement strand
GAAAGGGAATAGCAGAAGACTAATACGCGACATAGGACTTATTCCTAGTGAGGGATATAGTTCACTTCTGCTTTCCCTTTGTTAAAGTTAAGAATTTAATCTCAAATGCAAAGTAAAGGTGAAGGATGGTAGGCGGCACAACGTAAGCCGGACAGCCTGACCCGACAGGGGCACGCCCTGATTAAACCCGGATAACACATTAGATTCTTTGCACCAAATAATGATTACTTCCAATCCGTTTCAAAAGCTTAAAAACCATAGTTCGGTTTGCTTTTATTACTTTTCCATGAATTAATTGTACTCTTCATTTTCGTTCAATTTCTAGTGCGTTATCCGAGTTTTATATAAGGGCATTTTTACCTTTCAAAATTTATCTCAATGAACATTTGCAAAAAAAAAAGAGCGGAAAATATATTCCACTCTTTTTTGATTTACTATTATTTTTACATTATAATCAGAACTTGGTAGAAACTGAGAATTGAATGCTTCTTCCGTCAGACGGCCAGATTGCTGGTCCAGGATAGAACTCGGGTCTTTTTGTGAAATAACTCTTATTCAAAAGATTATTGACATTCAATCTCAACTGAAAATTCTTAGACACATTGTAAGACAACCCGGCATCTATAAGATGATATTCGGGTACCAAGCCGACAGAACCGTTTTTGGGTGGAGTGACCGTATTGAGTGGGTCTGCGAATGACTTAGACACATACGAATGCAAAACATTGAAACCAATTCGTTTGTACTGTACCTCAATTCCATTTCTGGAAATCCAGTTAGGAATGCTCTGTACCTGGTTTCCATCAACATTTATATTTTCATTACCGGCTCTTACCACAGCATTTTCGTATTTGCTATCGCGGTATGAGGTGGAGGTAAAAATATTCACACTGGTAGTGCTTGTTTCATAAATATTATATTGTACAAATACCTCAATACCATTCGTTCTGCTATCACCGATATTGGTTCTAAAAATGGTAACTTTGCTTGTATCGTCTGTAATAACCTGGGCACCAAGTCTGTTTTTGATATACACTGAAAATACACTTAAATCATACGTTAGCTTCGAACCAAGTTTTCCTGCTACACCCGCCTCAAGGTTATACCCATAGGCATCTTTAAGATTTTTACTCGTGGTTTCCAGTATTGAACTCGGAATAATATCCTTGAAAATAACCGGACGGTAAGCCTGAGAGAATCCGGCATAGGCCTTTGTGTTTGCATTAAATTCATACTGAGTGCTGATGCCTAAGAGAGCAAAATTGTGCTTAATTTCATTCGGCACATCAGCTGCATCAAGGTATTTGATAATGCCACTCATTTTCGAGACACCGTTTTCATACCTGAAACCCGGAGAAATGCTCCATTTATGAGTTAATTTGAACAAGTTTTCGACATAGAGTGCTATGTTATTGGTTTTAAAGCTAAGATCTCTTTTGAAAGAATTTGGGTCAGCAGAAAAATCTGCATCCGAACCGGTAGTACCGACACCAACCTGACGTCTTTTTAGGTCGTTATTTATATAGCGCACACCTGCAATTAAAGTTGAATTTTGCCCAAGCAAGCTGTAATCATGTCTCAATCGCAGTTCGCTTGTATAACTGTTGAATCCGTCGATATCTACTTGACGAGGTTTATAATTGCCGGTAGCGGGGTCAATAAGGTCCCAAGTGCCGGCAGCTCCTTCTATCTGTACACTTCGTCTTTCTCCGAGTACAGCCGAACTTGTGAGTTCAATAGAAGTTCTTGAAGAAGGATTGAAAAAGAACTGTAGTGAAGGAACCCAAATCTCAGGGTTGAAATAATTTCTTGACCTGGTAGAAGCTCGAGGGTCTGCTGCAAACATCGAATCATTGAGCGGACCTGGAATGTGGTAAACATAGTTTGATCTTGCTAACTGAGCTTTGATAGCCAAGGTCTTGCTTGCATCGTAGTTTAGACTCAAATATTCTCCATCATATTTTGAGTCACTGTTTTTTCTATAGCCATCAGATTTTCTTGCTGCGAAATATCCGGAATAGGTCAATTTACCTATTTTACCACCGATTGAATTATAGCTGGACATCAGGCCGTAAGAGCCTACAGTCGAAACATTTTCAAATCCTACATTTCGCGAAGTATCGGGCGATTTATTGATATAATTAATCATACCGCCAAACTGAGCACCATACTGGAGTGCCGAAGTGCCCCGGATTAGTTCAATGCGTGAAATAGCTTCTAGGGGCATGGCATAATGGCTGGCAGGGTAACCGTACATATCAGAGTTGACCATAATGCCGTCTTGTCGTATATTAAACTCCCAACTACGGTGAGGGTCAAGACCACGCGTAGAAACGTTTATCTGGTTGCCAGAGCCATCCATGTCATAAACGAAAACGCCCGGAACCTTAGCAAACACTTGGCGTCCGGTTTTTTCAGCAAGATTGACATTCGCATTTTCCAGCTTGATTACTTCATTCTTTTTTCCGGATACTATATAAGTATTATACACTTCAGGTAGCTTAGTAACTGTAGTATTTTTATTTAGTTGGCCGGTAATCTCTATCGCTTTAAGCTTGATAGTATGCATCGTATCCTGTTTTTCCTGTGCATTCACCAGTACTGGGAGAAGTAATAGGATCAGCAATTTGTTAAAGGGATTTTTCATATTAAGTTATTAATTAATTAATTAATCATCCGTAATTTTACTCTAAAAGTATTAGTATGTTTCTATTTGCAAATTAAAAACTCATTAAAATATATTAAATTTAAGTCAATATGATAATGTGCATAAAATCTTTGCAAACTATTGCGTTAATATTATTATGAAAATTTGGTTACATAGAGTTGTGATTTAAGTTTTTACCACTTTAACAAAAATTTTTATTGAAACATGCACAACATACATACGTTTTAACCTATTTTCGTGACTGAATTTTAACTAATAATCAATTTAAATTTTAAAACATCCGCAATTATGGCAGAAAACAACCAAACTCCAGCAACACCAAAAAAGGAAAGTAATCTTTTTGCTTATTTGGTTATTCCGGTGTCTTTACTGGTGTGTACACTTATTTATGTCTTTGTTTTTGGAGACGCTAACAACTTCATCAACAATGACATACACAACAATCCGAAAGAAGGAAACTATCTTGGTATCATTTATAAAGGAGGTCCAATCGTTCCTGTCCTGATGACGTTATTTCTGATTGTTTTGGTTTACACCATTGAGAGAATGCTTACCATTTCACGCGCAAAAGGGAATGGTAATGTTGATGATTTCCTTAAGACCGTAAAAGCATCTATTGAGCGCAATGATATAAATTCTGCTCTTGCAGCTTGTGACAAACAAAGAGGCACAGTAGCCAATGTAGTAAAAGCTACGGTACTGAAATACCAGCAAATGGAAAAAGAAGAAAAGATGACAAAGGATCAGAAAGTCATAGCAATCCAAAAAGAAGTAGAGGAATCAACTTCACTTGAGCTTCCTATGCTAGAAAAGAACCTTGTGTTCTTGGCTACTATTGCTTCAGTTGCCACATTGGTTGGACTGTTAGGTACGGTAATTGGTATGATCAAGGCGTTCGCTGCTCTTGCTATTGCCGGTAATCCGGATGCAACTGCCCTTGCAACAGGTATCTCAGAGGCACTTATTAACACGGCTTTGGGTATCTTGACGTCTTCTATAGCCATCATTATGTACAACGTGTTCACAACTCGTATTGACGCTTTGACATATAGGATTGATGAAGCTGGAGTGAGCATTGCACAGACTTTTGCATCAAAGCATTAATTTTTTTGATTCACCTAACCAACTAATTTGTAAAAAAATATGTCATCATATATAGAGGTGCATATTTGATCGGTTAATCAAAAATTAATTAATTATGCCAAAAGTAAAAATACCCCGGAAGAGTACTTTGATAGATATGACCGCTATGTGCGACGTATCTTTCTTGTTGCTCACGTTTTTTATGCTTACGACACAGTTTAAACCTGACGAACCTGTCGTAGTTGACACGCCGGCATCCATTTCAGAAACAAAACTCATGGATGATGGTGTCATAACATTAACTATGACAAAGGAAGGTAAAGTTTTCTTCAGCATGCCCGGCCAAAATACAAGGACTGCGATACTTGAAGATATGAGTCAGCGATACAAAGTTCCTTTCACAGATGAGCAAATAAAGACTTTTGCTAAAATGGAAAGCTTCGGTGTACCGGTTGCTCAATTGCCAGCATTACTTGATCTGACTCCGGAGCAAAGAAAAACATTCGACCAACCGGGCATTCCGATGGATACTTCCAAGAATGAGTTGGTAGGATGGGTAGAAGCTTCTATGATAGCCTATTCTGCAGAAAAAGACGAAAAGCCCAAAATAGCTATAAAGGGTGATGGCAAAGCAGAGTATCCTTCTGTAAAAAAATTGATAGATGCACTACAGGCCAAAAACTTTAATACGTTCTATTTTATTACAGATCTCGAAGCCAACCCGAACAAAAAGAAAGGCGAAGAGTGAAAAATTATTGAATAATCAAATAAAAAGCATGATATATGGCTCAAATGGACGACTCCGGAGGAGGATCGAAACATAAAGGTGGAGGCGTAAGATCGAAGAAAATGTCCACTCGCGTGGATATGACACCGATGGTGGACCTGGCATTTCTTCTTGTCACGTTTTTCATGTTGACCACCACGTTCAACAAACCTACCGTTATGGATATAAAAATGCCGGCCAAGACTAAGGATGAAAATCAAAATCAGGAAATAAAGGAATCAGAATCCATGACAGTTATCATGGATGGCGGTGATACACTTTGGTATTATCACGGTATTACTGACCCTGTCCTCGAAATGAGCAATTATACTGATAATGGTATCCGTCAGATCATCTTAAAAAAGAAGGAAGAACTTAAATCCAAATCAGATACTGCTCGGATTAATGTACTCCTTAAAGCTACAGCCAGAGCTAGTTACAAAAATGTAGTGGATATGTTTGATGAAATGTCAATCACTTCAGTACCTGTATATGCTCTTGTTGATATGTCAAAGGTTGACAAAGACTTGATTTTTGCAAAAACAGGAAGAATGCCGGCTGAGGCACCTCCTGCGAAGTAATAACCACATTTATTGGCTATAATTATAGAATATTTCTATGGAACCAAATGTAGATTTTAAAAAACTAGATATTCTTGATATCATCTTCGAAGGAAGGAATAAAGAGTATGGTGCATATCTGTTGCGGAAGAAATACCCTGTCCACATCAAAAAAGCCCTTATTGCCGGTGTTCTAATATTCATTTTCTTCATGACACTTCCTTTTTGGTTAAAATACCTTAAGCCTGCTCAGGATGATACCAAGAAAGAGAAAGTAGAGATTCAATTAAAGAATCTCGAAGCACCACCTGAAAAAGAGGAGGAAAAACCACCTCCACCACCACCGCCACCAAAAAAAGTGGAACCTCCTAAACCACCTCAACAACAATTCACCCCACCGGTGATCAAAAAAGATGAGGAGGTAAAAAAAGAACCACCGAAAATTGAAGAGATCACAACTAATACCGGTACTGAAACAGTAAAGGGTGAAGACAAAGGCTATGTACCTCAGATAGAAGAACCGCCTGCAGCACCTGCTGCTGTAGAGGCCGAACCAGAAAAGGTATTTAACTTTGTTGAACAGTCACCTACTTTCCCTGGTGGTGATGCAGCATTGATGGACTATCTGAGAAAAAATATCAAATATCCACCGATTGCAAGAGAGAACAATGTTGAAGGACGGGTACTCATTAGCTTTGTTGTTGACAAAAATGGCAAAATTCGTGATATTACCGTAAAAAGAGGTATCGGGTCTGGCTGTGATGAAGAAGCAGTAAGGGTAGTGAAAAGTATGCCAGAATGGAAACCCGGAAGACAAAACGGAAAAGCGGTGAACGTTATGTACAACCTGCCAATTAGTTTTAAACTCCAATAATTAAATGTTAAAATTCAAATATCGGTCGGATATCAGTACTTCACTGGTATCCGATTTTTTTAGTTTTATGAGAAAAGAACACAACAACCATCTTGCCAGCAAGGTGGTCAGCTACTTTACGAGTCTTATGGCCTTGATATATTGTATTGGCGGTCTATATCTGCTTACAAGCGAATCAATGAAGGAACAGTTAGGCATAAATTTCTGTATTGCCATAGGGATTGGACTTATAGCTTATGGTGTATTCAGAACATACAGAGCTTTCCAATACTGGAAATACGGCGAATAAGTTAATTTCGCGTTAATAACTTCAATCATTCAACTGAATATTGGAGTAATATTGTTGATTTAATGAAACTAAGCCCTATTTTTGTACTTTGTTAGAGCATAAACAGATCAGAACGCTTATGAAAAGCATATTCATTCCAATAGTGCTAACGGCTATCTTAGCCTTGGCAGCTTGCCAGTCAAGTACTACGACAGATGGTAATCAATTAAGCACACCTACAAGTGGGCAAATTACAATTGCAGTTGATGAAACACTCAAACCTGTTATTGATGCTCAGCTTTCTGTTTTTGCTCATGATTACCCAAAAGCAGACATAACTCCAAAGTTCGTCCCAGAAGGAGAAGCTATTAATATGCTACTTAATGATTCCGTCCAGCTGGCCATTGTTTGCCGTGAGCTCACTGACAAAGAAAAAGCTTTCCTTAAAACCAGAGATTACAAAGCCATACAAACGAAAAGTGCCAAAGATGGTATAGCCTTGATAGTTAACCCAGCTAATACGGATACTTTACTAAAGTATGACAAAATGATGTCTATACTCAAAGGTGAAATCACAGATTGGAAACAACTAAATCCGAAATCTAAAGCAGGCAAAATACAGCTCGTTTTTGATCAGGCGCTTTCATCAACATACAGATATATTACAGAATCAACAGGAGTGCTTAACCTCGAAACAAAAAATTTCTACGCAGTGGGTAATGATGAAAAAGTCATAGAATATGTGTCAAAGAATAAAGAAGCCATCGGGTTCATCGGTTCGAGCTGGATATCTGACAAAAATGACAGTACAGCACTCAGCTTCATCCAAAGTGTTAATGTATTAGGTATTTCACCAAAGCCCGGAGCGGACGGACAGAACGAATATTTTCAACCTTTTCAGGCATATATCGCTCAGGATGCCTACCCTTTTACCCGAACTATTTATGCCGTATGTAGTGAGCCCCGTGCAGGTCTCGCAACAGGATTTTCATCTTTTATGGCCGGACCTAAAGGACAGCGTATTTTTTTAAAATCGAGTGTAGTACCCGCAAAAATGCCCATCAGACTAATACGAGTGACAAAATAATTATTTTTTTAATTTGAAATGTATAATCCAATCAATAGTAAAATGAAGAATTTGTTTTTTGTTGTTTTTTGTATCACAATGTCTTTCACTGTACAAGGTCAAATTTCTGCAAGTGTACAGAAGGCTATATATTATCAGGACTTCTCTAGTGCGAAGATGAACTTGCAAAAAGATATAAAAAGTAATCCGAATAACCTTGATAACTATTTTGAACTCGGTGCTTTGTATGCCAGATTAAACAAAGTAGATTCGGCTGGTATAATATTCGGAAAACTGGCAGAAATGAATCCAAAAGCTGCAGTAACTACCGTAGCCAACGGTTATGTGTTACTCAACAGCGGAAAAGCTGATGAAGCTAAGGCGATGTTCGAAAAAGCTGCCAAGAGTACAAAGTTCAAGGACGGCTCTATAATGCGTCGTATTGGTGAGGCTTATCTTTATTCACCAAAGACAAATCTGGATGAGGCAATCGAGTATCTTAAGAAAGCAGTGGCCATCGAAATCAAAAATCCGGTTACATATTATTCTCTTGGAGAAGCTTACTACCTTAAAAAAGAAGGTGGCCCGGCAGTGACCAATTATGAGTTTTGTACAGATTATGACAAATCGGCCGCATGGGCTTATACCCGTATCGGGCAGATATTCGAAGGCGCCAAGAATTATGTTAAAGCAAATGAAGCATACCAAGCCGCACTATCTGCTGACCCCGACTACCCTTTCATTTATAAAGAAATGGCCAACTGGCTTTATCTGAGACGTGATTACAAAGCTGCTATGAATAATTTTATCAAGTATCAGCAGTTGACAGGCGATAATAGCATAGAGGCCAAAACGCAAAAAAGTACCTACGCTTTTTACAACAAAGATTACAAGCAAACACTTGAACTAGTCAACGATATCATGAAGGTTGATTCATCAAAAAACTATATGATTCGACTGTTGGGTTATTCCAGTTTTGAACAGGGTGACAGCCTTTCAGCGAAAAACTATATGGAGAAATTTTTTCAGAAGACCAACAAGGATAAAATTATCTGGTCAGACTATTATTACCTTGGCAAAATCAATGAAAAATTTAACAATGATACCGAAGCACTCGTAAATTTTAAAAAAGCCATAGAACTCGACTCTAATCAGGTAGATGTGTATGACGCTATTGCTAAAATGTATTTTGCAAACGAAAATTACAAAGAAGCCGGTTATTGGTATGGGCTAAAACTCAACAAACTTGATAATCCAAAGATTCAAGAAATGTTTGATCCGGCTTTTGCTTACTACAGATCGGAAGATTGGGCAAATGCAAATACCTTTTTTGGAAAATTGGTAACAAGATATCCTACAAGTGTAGCAGGTCAACTATATTATGCACGCACCAACTCTTTACTAGACCCTAAGGCCACCAACGGACTTGCAAAACCAATCTATGAAAAAGTGGCAGAATTAGGCGAAAAAGACCCTGTTAAATACAAAAATGAACTAAAAGAGGCCTATAACTATCTGTACTACTTCTACTACAATGGTAATGATAAGACCAAAGCATTTGAGTTCGCTGATAAATTTACCAAAGTAGATCCTAACGACCCGGACGGAGCGAAATTGCTGGAAGCAGTGAAACAATAAGCTTTAAAGAATAAGTGCAATATTCTGATGATTTTTTAACAAAATATTGCACTTATTGAAACAAAAACCTGCTGAGAAGTGTATATTTGATAGTATTGTACTAAAATCTCAACAAAACAAATAAACTGATTCGATAACCTTGAAATTTACCTGGCGTGGAATACTCTAACCGAAGACCATTTGAACAAAACAGAAGGCCGTATGAACAAAATAGAAGGCCTCAGGATAATCACAGAAATCCGAATACTTTTGCTATACTTGAGTTAAAGTATGGTAACATATATGGTGGTCCTCCAAATTATTTTGTCATAAGTGATGTCTCTTTATTGGTCTTTGACCCGGAAAAGAATCATATATTCCTTGAAAGCCTTTCTCTAAACTCGGATGTAGATGTAGTGTTTGTCAATAGCAAGGTCAACGAACTTGGGCATACTATTGGGAGACATAAACATGTCGTAAACCTGAGCACTAGGAAGAAAAAGCCATATCTGGAAAATTTTGAAGTAGAAAAAAATGATCTTGAAAATGCATTTGCCAATTCAAGACCTTCAAAAAAAATGATCAATAATTTTTTCTTTAAAAATTTTAAGAAATATAATATCAATAAAATCATCACTTTTGATGGAAGACGTGATATATTCTTGTGTGAGAAAGCAGGTGTAAAATTTAATTATATAAAAATTGAAGATTTGCAGCAAGATCTGAATAGAGAATGCAACTACTTGTTTTCGCTTAACAAACTTGGTGTCGCTATTAATTTCCGAAATGATGCCAGCTTCCTGTATTCAAATAACCTTAAGTATTATCTTCACCCAATCGCTGCCAGACAAATAGAACCAAAATCTGCCGCCTTTGATGCTGCAAGATTACTAATGGTGTATAATGAATTTACACAGCACAAGGAAAATTTTCTACTAAAAGCTGCTCTGTTGCTTAATAAAATACAACAGAACACAGTACCAGAATAGATAAAGAATACATAGGGGGATTGCTATTTCGTATCGCCGAAAATTATTTTAATATTTTTTCGTAGAATGCTTTTTACTGATAATGTAAATCCCTATATTTGCACTTCATTTTGAAATGGTGATTATAGCTCAGCTGGTTAGAGCGTCGGATTGTGGTTCCGAAGGTCGCCGGTTCGAACCCGGTTAGTCACCCTTATGTAATGCATATTACAATACAATAAGGAAAATTCCCTGGATGCTTATGCCATTCCGGGGATTTTTCTTTTTTAGCCCAAATAGTGCATTAAGAATTTAAAACGAAAATTACGGCGTTTTTAGCCTTTTTGAAAAAATAGCATCCAATGCATTTATTTTTCAAAGCTGTTTGTTTTGGATTATTTGCGTAGTTTAAGTTTAAATTTTTTCGAAGGTGGAGCAATGAGCACATACCTGACAGACACAGCCGTACCACCGGCCAAAGCACCACTTTTGCTTCCCCAAAGAAACAGCGAAGGTGCAAAATCCCAGGATATATTGTATCTGCCAATTGTAAGCTCGGCACCAAGTATCGTTTGAATGCCTCCTGTATTTAAATTTCCTGTAACATCTGTATCTGTATTTTTCCATTGCTGTATTATTCCTCCTCCAGCGAATAGACTTATCCGATCTGTGAGGATTTTTTGGTGTCGTTTAATAAGGCCGGATACCGAGTGACTGTTATTGCCTACACCCGGATGTAAAATGACTTCTGCAGATGTTTTTCTAAATAATTTTCCCTGAACAGTAATACCATAGTTGTCCCCAATACGTATCCCTGTGGCCAAGCTATAATGCTGTGCATCAAGATTTTGGATGAAGGCAATAGTTAATACCCATAAAATAGCAATATCTCTCATAATCGATAAACGTTTGACTTTACATCATATTATGTTGAACCAAATAATCAATCTATTATTGAACGTTCAACTATCCGGTAAAGTTGGCTTTGGCATAAAATTCTCAATGGTGGATAGAAAATTGCACAGCTATTGCTAATTTTACAGATAATATAGCATTTTTCAATTCAAGAACAAAATTCCAATTAAAGCCCAACCATTAGTTTTTGAAAAATAAAATACATCAAATACTCAGTTATATAACATACTTCATTCGTGCTAAGACGATATATGGTATAGATTCACCTGTCTTGTACGCATTTTTCAATTCCGTCCTTGATGACAAAAGAGAATATTACGCTTTTAGGCGAATAAACCAATTGCGTTCAGCATTAAAGACCAATTTTACAAGAATAAAAAGAACAGACTTTGGAACAGGAAAAAATGAACATACTACTACTGTATCAAATATTTACAACACTTCAGCTTCATCAAAGCTAAAAGGAGAATTATTGTTCAGATTGGTAAAATGGTTCAAACCTAAGGAAATCATAGAACTTGGCACAAATCTGGGCATTTCAACAGCATATCTTGCCTCAGTACATACAAAAACAATGGTCAATACCATAGAGGCCGACCCACTGTTATCTCAAATAGCAGAGGAAAATCTACATGATCTCCAACTAACAAGTGTCCGCATCATAAATGGCACTTTTGAAAATGAACTAACTCGATTATTAAGCTTACATCCTGATACCAATTTCTTTTTTATTGACGGCAATCATGCATTTGACCCAACATTAGCTTACACAAGAGCAATACTTTGTCAACAGCAGACTAATTTTCTCATAATATACGACGATATATATTGGTCAACAGAGATGACTAAAGCCTGGAACGAATTAAAAAACAATAAAGAATTCAATTTTATTATTGACATTTACCATTTTGGCATAGTCGGGCATATACCTAATTTGCGCAAGCCAATAAGGAAAACACTTATTTCTACAAAGAAAAAAATCTGGCAAATGGGTTTTTTTAGGTAATTATTTATTAAAACCGATGCCTTTTTTCTCAAAAATATCCTTTACACCAAATACTGTCAGTGAATTGATATCATCCACATTAATAAGATTCGTGTCAATATTCTTGTATTCTTCTGAAGAATAACCAGCCATCCGCAGATTCTGGAATTTCATGAGTTCTTGTATAATTTGCCTTACCGTACGGGCATTTCCGAAATATTTATCACGATAAAGGTGAAGGTTTTTTATTTTCTCATGAAGCAAATCTTTTGCATCATCCGTAATATGGTAATTTTCATTTTTTATCATTACAAGAGCTATTTCAAGCAATTCATCAGGTGAATAATCTTCAAACTTAAGGATTTGATCGAATCTGCTGCTCAGCCCCGGATTTGATTTTAAGAAATTCTCCATGTTTTCTGTATAACCTGCTACAAAGACAAAGAAAAGGCCACGGTCATCCTCCATCCTTTTGAGAATGGTTTGAACGGCTTCATCACCAAAGTCGCCGTGGGCAGAACCGCCCTTCATGGTTAGCGTATAAGCTTCATCTATAAACAATACACCACCGAGTGAATCATCCAGTTTTTCTGTTGTTTTGATAGCTGTTTGCCCTACGTAGCCAGCTACGAGTCCCTGACGATCGGTTTCGATCATGTGGCCACGTTCGAGTATGCCAAGGGCTTTGTATATTGAAGTGAGAATCCTGGCTACTGTAGTTTTACCGGTTCCGGGATTGCCCAGAAAAACAGTATGTAGCGAAAATGTATTCAGTGCATTTTTTCCGGTTTCTTTATAAAACTGAACCAGACGTACAAGTTCGTGGATTCTTGCCTTGATCTCAGGCATACCAATGAGCGAATCAAGTTCGGCAAGTGACGAATTCAATAACCCGGCGTCAACCGGAATATTAGGCAGTATTCTGTTGGTAGTTGTACTTATTTTATCAATATCCTGAGGTAGTACTATTGCTAGTTCTTCAGTAGGCATTTGTTCAGGGTGTTTTGCCTCCATAATGCGCAGGCCGAGGTTCATCTTGGCTTGTTCTATCAGGTCAAATACGAATCTTGCATTGCCAAAAGTCTTGTCACGTGTGCGGAAAGCGTTGACGATTTTTTCATCAATCTTGGCTTTGGCGGCATCGCTAAGCTTAATATGTTTCTCGCGAGCGGCATAATCGGCAATGACTGATAACTCCTGTGGTAGGTAGTCAGTAAAGTCAAAATAAAGTTTAAACCTTGATTTCAAACCTGGGTTCGAATCAATAAAATACTTCATCTCCTTTGGATAGCCGGCAACGATGACGGCCAGATCACCATCACCGTTTGACATTTCTTTAACGAGTATCTCAATAACCTCGCGTCCAAAATCCTTGCTATCGTCATTGGATCGTGCCAAAGCATAGGCTTCATCTATGAACAATACACCTCCTCTGGCTTTATCGATTGCTTCCCGAACTTTTGGGGCTGTCTGTCCTATGTATTCGCCTACGAGGTCAACTCTGTCCACTTCATGCACATGTCCACGACTCAAAAGACCCATTTTCTTATAAAGTTTCCCCATCATCTTGGCTACAGTTGTCTTACCTGTTCCCGGATTCCCGGTAAAGACAGAATGTACAAGCATTTCATCACTTTCCTTGTATCCTTTTTCTTTACGCAATTTCAAAAACTGAAGATATTGTGCGTGTTCTTTCACCTTTCGTTTAACATCATGCAAACCGATAAGTTTGTCAAGTTCGTCAAACACTTCTTCAAAAGGTACTGTATCCTCTTCTACTTCAACAAGCATTGTGGTGGACTGGTTAGCTGGCAACATAACCCCTGACACACCTTCTTCAAAAGTATCACCAACCTGAAACGGTATGACGGCCAGCAATTTATCTAGAAAAACTATTTCAACCGTATATTTTTCCTTTCGCCATGAGCCTTTTACATTAGAACCCCACCCTGCTGTAAGCCTTATCAATTCTTCCTTTTTCTCCACCTTCATCAATCGCACTATCTGCCCTTTGAGTTCACGAGCGTCGTTAAAAAACTTTATGAACAATTCAAGTTGCCAGGCTTTATTGAAGTTGTTGTTTTTTAGGACAATTTCTGAGTAAATATATCTGGTATCTTCTTCAGAATATGATTTATAATATACCCTTTCAAGCTCAGGTACATCATCGTAGGGGCCTTCATATAGTTTAAGGCTCTGAATTTCGACATACGGGTTTATCTCTTCAAGAAATCTGTTTTCAGCTTCTTCAATGTAAAAATATTTGGTGGCGATTTTTTCATTTTTTACCCAGACTTCCCAGAAGTATGTGCCTTTTTTCCAGAAAGCTCCTGGTTTTTTATTGCCCCAACCTTCACGTATATATACTACATTATCAAATTTACTTACTTTTCTTTTGAATGCAAGGTTACAAATTTCCTTCTTTTCTTTTTTTAGTACAAAGCACTTCAATTCAAGTTCAATCTCCCAATCATCTTCATCAAATAATTTGTTGTAGAATGAAAGTTCTGTGTAAATATATGATGTGTCAAATCGATCAAATACCTGTCGATACTTCTTGCGATTGTCAGCAAGCCACTCAGTAGAGGCATATACTTTAAGCTCTCTGAACCTATAATTTTTCGTTGATGGCAAATTGTGAGAAATATCAGACATTGACGATTGTTTTTATTGAATAATAACGCATTTAATAATTGATCAGTTTCTGCAAAACTCAAAGATGGTGTTATTTTTTAGAATTTTTTTTTAATAAATTGTTAAAGATGGAACAACAAAAACTGAACTATAAGTATCTATATTTGTGACTGTAAGAATTTTTAAATTAATTTAAGTAAAATACAAATAGCTGGTTACGTGAAAAGTCTAATGTTAAAAGTGTGTGTTGTTGTGTTGACTATCATAACAATTCCTGGTTATTTGTGCTCACAGAATTCCGTTCAGGATTGTTCTGGTGCAATTCCAGTTTGTGGTTTGACCACCATTGATGCTTATTCTGGCCTTGGAGATATGGACGATTTCCTTTCTCCACAATCATCATCAGGTTGTCTTGGAGGTGAAATAAATTCAGTTTGGTTAATCATCCAAATTGACGAAAGTTCTGCTCCGGGCAATACCCTAACGATGCTTATTACACCTAAAAACGGTTTGGCTGCTGATTATGACTGGGCTATTTATGGTCCGAATGCACCTTGTGGTATTCTTGGTATGCCTGTAAGATGTTCTGCGGCACCGGGTAATTGTTTTTATTGTCCAGGCACTGGTATTGCAGGTGGACAAGGTTTTCCTTTAAATTCAGAAGACAAGGCAAGTGGCGACGGTTTACTTCCACTTTTGAGTACAAAACCTGGTGATGTATATTATATATGTGTCAACAATTATGATGATGACCCCGGAGGATTTTCAATACAATTTGGAGGCACTGCAATACTTGATTGTGACCCTAATCCACCTTGCGTTATGCAGGTTTCTGTTTCTCCTGATGTTACTGTATGTCAGGGCGAAGCGGGCACTTTTCAGATGCATGGCTCAGAAATAGGCGGCGGTGGACTCGTTGACTGGTTGTGGACAGCAGATCCTGCAATTGCCGTCAATTTCCTAGACAATCCGAATATTGCAGATCCGAGTGTAACTATACCACCGAGCTTTAGTGGTCCAATAACTTATACTCTCACCGTTACCAATCCGGCTTGTTTTACTTCCAAGAAAGTAAAAGTGTATGTTACTCCCACCCCACTTGTTACATTAGACCCTATACCACAGGATATTTGTAGTTCGGCAGATCCTTTACAGCTCAATTTTTCCCCACCTGGTGGTTTTTTTGATGCGTTTGGGCCGATAGACAATGGTTTTCTTGATCCATCGCAATGGGGCGGTGGCATTTTCAATATTAAATATACTGTACCTTTTGGAAACGGCTGTGTGGGTGATGATGAAATAACCATCAATATCCTGAATGCACCATTGGCTCAAATTGACCAAATTGATGATTTTTGTGTGACCGATCCGGTCTATCAGGTACTTGCTTATGATACAGGAGGAAAATGGAGTGGGAATGGTGTCAATGCCAAAGGGGAAATCGACCCCAAAAAATTAGGCCCGGGCACATTCTCTGCTATCTATACAACCGATAATGGTGTTTGTAAAACAAAAGATGAAGTATTGTTCAAGGTAAATCCTTTGCCTAATGTCAAAATAACAGACCCGGGACCGATATGTAATGATACCATTCTGATAACCCTTAAAGGCTCACCAGCAAAGGGAAAATGGAGTGGTTTACCGGATTCACTCGGTAAGTTTAATCCCAACATTACTAAGCCTGGAACTTATAAGGCTTTTTATAGCTATACTGATTTATTTGGCTGCAAAAATAAAGATTCGGTTAATATAAAAATTAATCCTGCACCTTATGCCGTAGTTACACCTAGTGCACAGGTATGTAACAGCAACCAAAACGGCAATACATCATTACTTGATTTTAGTTTACTGATTTCTGCAGGCGATGCAGGTGGCAGCTGGCAGGATATTGATGGTTCAGGGGCCACAGGTACATTTCCTGTCCTTGATTTTTTAAATGCTGCACCCGGCAAATACAACTTCACTTATACAACCAATTCTGCCCTACCGGGCTGTGATGAAGTTAGCTATACAATAGAAGTAGAAGTAGTGGACTGCAAATGTCCGGCTTTGTTTTTAACACCGTCAACCATACTATGCAATGACCTGACCAACTACGATCTCAGTAATCTAAAATTAAATACTAACGACGGCACTTGGTCAATAATAAACACTCCTCCGGGATCAAATCCTGCCCTTATAACAGGAAATAACATTAATATTCAAAACAAAGATACCGGAAATTACACTATCGAGTTCAAACTTGTAACCACTCCGCCTCCAGGATGCGATAACACCAACACTACAGAAATAACACTTCATGCACCGCCGGTTCTTACTTTTGCTCCGACTAAGACAGTTTGCAACAAGATATTGCCAGGTAGTTCTCCAGTCACACTTGATTTGGACACTTACATCACTTCTCCTGACAAATCTGGTATCTGGACAGAAATAACTTCCTCT
>WBZR01002867.1_pt1 | contig 16850 bp, 15 predicted proteins | sample 5204231 | NCBI WGS metagenome assembly WBZR01 (sample SAMN12412403, study PRJNA552823) | activated sludge metagenome | isolation source: activated sludge from anammox sidestream of wastewater treatment plant... | place: USA: Virginia | collected 2017-08 | reverse complement strand
TGCTCAACAAGATCGACCTGCCCGCCGCCGATCCGGAGCGGGTGAAGGAGAACATCGAGGACGTGATCGGCCTTGACGCCCATGACGCGGTGCTCATCTCGGCCAAGGCCGGGATCGGCATCGACGAGGTGCTCGAGGCGATCGTCACCCGCCTGCCTGCCCCGAAGGGAGAACGCGGCGCGCCGCTGCGGGCGATGCTGGTCGATTCGTGGTATGATGCCTATCTGGGCGTCGTGGTCATGATCCGCGTCATGGACGGGGTGGTGAAGAAGGGCGACCGTATCCGCATGATGGCGACCAATGCCGTCTACGGAATCGACCGGCTGGCCGTGCTGCGGCCGCAGATGCAGGAGATCGAGGAACTGGGCCCCGGCGAGATCGGCGTGTTCACCGCCTCGATCAAGCAGGTGCGCGACACCCGCGTGGGCGACACGATCACTCAGGAGAAGAAGGGGTGCGAGGCGCCGCTGCCGGGGTTCAAGCCGGCGCAGCCGGTGGTGTTCTGCGGGCTTTTCCCGGTCGATGCCAACGAGTTCGAGGATCTGCGCGACGCGATCGAGAAACTCGCGCTGAACGACGCCAGTTTCAGCTACGAGATGGAGACTTCGGCCGCGCTCGGCTTCGGCTTTCGCTGCGGGTTTCTCGGCCTGCTGCATCTCGAGGTGATCCGTGACCGGCTCGAGCGGGAATACGACATCGACCTGATCACCACCGCGCCTTCGGTGGTCTATCGCCTGTTCATGAAGGACGGCATCATGCGGGAGTTGCACAACCCCGCCGACATGCCCGACCTGACCTATGTCGATCACCTCGAGGAGCCGCGCATCAAGGCCACGATCATGGTGCCGGACGAATATCTGGGCGACATCCTCAAGCTTTGCCAGGATCGCCGCGGCATCCAGCTTGACCTGACCTATGCCGGCAACCGGGCCATGGTGATCTATGACCTGCCGCTCAACGAGGTGGTGTTCGACTTCTACGACCGGCTGAAATCGGTGACCAAGGGTTATGCCTCGTTCGACTACCAGCTTGCCGGCTATCAGGAGGACAACCTGGTGAAGATGTCGGTGCTGGTGAATGACGAACCGGTCGATGCGCTGTCGATGATGGTGCACCGTGACCGCGCCGAGATGCGCGGGCGCGCCATGGTGGAAAAGCTCAAGGATCTGATCCCGCGCCACATGTTCAAGATCCCGATCCAGGCGGCGATCGGCGGCAAGGTCATCGCGCGCGAGACGCTGAGCGCGCTGCGCAAGGACGTGACGGCGAAATGCTATGGCGGCGACGCCACCCGCAAGCGCAAGCTTCTGGACAAGCAGAAGGCCGGCAAGAAGAAGATGCGCCAGTTCGGCAAGGTCGAGATCCCGCAGGAGGCGTTCATCTCGGCGCTGAAGATGGACGACTGAGGGCCGCCGCGGGCGGCCGTCATCCCCGCCGCGTGACGACCTTGGGCGCGCGGAACACCCGGGTGCGGGCAAAGTAGCCCTCGAGCCGGTTGAGGCGGGCCTGCACCTGATCGGCCAGCAGGCCCTGCACCTGTGCCAGCAGGGCCTCGACCACCACGAGGATCGTCGCGGTGGAATCCCAGGTCGAGGGCATCTCGATCCGGCAGGCAAGGGTGTGGCGCGCATGGGCGGCAGCCGGCGACAGGCCCATGTCGGTGATCAGGATCACCTCGCCCCCCGATTCTGCGGCCAGTTCGGCCAGTTGCACGGCATCGCTGCCGTAGCGGCGGATGTCGAAGATCACCACCGCATCGCCCGCGCGCAGGTCGAGCAGCGCCTGTTGCCAGTCGGTGGAATGGCCGCCCAGAAAGGTGACATCCGGCCGGATCACGCGCAGGAGCGTGGCCATGTAATCCGCATGGGCATGGGTAAGCCGCCCGCCCGCCACCGCCACGCGCCGCGCCGGATCGGCCAGAAGCGCGGCCGCGCCGGCGAAATCGGCGGCGGGAATGCGGGCGAGGGTGGCCTCGATGTTGGCGACCACATGGCGCGCGAACCCGTGCAGCGGATGCGCCGCCGGCCCGCCCGGGCGCGTGCCCCTGGCGGTGTCGTTCGCGCCTGACGGTCCGCCGCCCGCGGGTCCGCCGCCTTTGGGGATGCCGCCCTCGGGGCCAAGGGTGAGCGGCGCCACCAGCAGGCGGCCGACCTCGGCGCGCAGGGCCTTCTGATAGTCGGAATAGCCGCGAAAGCCCAGTTTCTGCACCAGCCGCACGATCGTCGGCGACGAGACCTGCGCCGCCTGCGCCAGCGTGGTGATGGAGCCGAGAGCCGACATCGGGAAATGCGACAGGATATGGGTGGCCGCCTGGCGCTCGGCGCGGGTCAGATCCCCCAGCGCAGAGTGCATCCGCTCTTCGATCGCGGCCGCATGATCCATCAACCCGCACCTTTCCTGAACGTGTCCGACACTCGCACGGAGAGAAACATTTGTAACAGTGATTCGTCTGCCGGAAAATTCTTGACAGAAGCGGGGCGGGCGGGGACGCTGCACCAAAACAGGGAGTTGACTCGAACCATGATCCTCAGGAACCCCGCCCGGTCACGGGCGCGGGATACGTTGGCGACGTATCCGGTGCCGGGGCAGCGATGATGCCGCAGTTTCTTGTCAGGTTCGTGCAGATCGTCGAGGCGGTGAACTATCGTATCGGACGGATGGCCATGTATCTGCTGTTCGTCCTTACCGGCGTCCTGCTCTATGCGATCATCGCCAAGGCCTTCTTCCGGCCGCCGCTCTGGACGCAGGAATTCGCGCAATACACCCTGGTCGGCTATTTCGTGCTGGGCGGGGCCTATTCGCTGCAACTGGGGGCGAATGTGCGGATGGACCTGCTTTACGGGCGCTGGACGGCGCGGCGCCGGGCCGCGGTCGATGCGGTGACGGTGTTCGCCATGATCGGGTTTCTGGCCGTCATCCTGTGGGGCGGGATCGAGAGCACGGTCTACGCGCTCGAGATCGGAGAACGGTCGCGGTCGGTCTGGGCGCCCTATCTGGCCCCGGTCAAGATCGTGATCTGCATCGGCGTGTTCCTGATGATCCTGCAATCCATCGCCTATCTGATCCGCGACATCGCCCTGCTGCGCGGGGTGAAAATCTGATGGATTACAATTTCATCGCCCTCGTCATGTTCGGCGGCATGATCGTGCTGCTGCTCACGGGGCAGCGCGTGTTCGCCGTCATCGGTTTCGTGGCTGCGGTCGCGGCCATCGCGCTGTGGGGCACGGGGGGATCGGCGATTCCGTTCACCAGCACCATCAAGCTGATGAACTGGTATCCGATGCTGACGCTGCCGATGTTCGTCTGGATGGGCTACATCATGTCCGAGACGCGCATGGCGGATGACCTCTACCGGATGTTCCACGTCTGGTTCGGGCCGGTGCCGGGGGGCCTGGCCATCGGCACGGTGCTGCTCATGGTGCTGATCTCGGCCATGAACGGGCTGTCGGTGGCGGGGCTTGCCATCGGGGCGACGATCGCGCTGCCCGAGATGCTCAAGCGCGGCTACGACAAGGTGATGATCACCGGCGTGATCCAGGGGGGCGCCAGCCTTGGCATCCTCGTGCCGCCTTCGGTCGTGCTCGTGCTTTACGCCATGATCGCGCGTCAGCCGGTGGGGCAGCTGTGGCTGGCCGGGGTATTCCCGGGGCTGCTCATGGCGGGGATCTTCATCGTCTACATCGTGATCCGCACCGGCCTGCGTCCCACGCTCGGCCCGCCGCTGAGCCGCGATGAGCGGGCGGCGATCAGCTGGCGCGACAAGTTGATCCTGCTGCGCGCAGGCGCCATGCCCGTGATCATCTTCGCGGCGATGATGGGGCCGTTCCTGTACGGCTACGCCAGCCTGGTCGAGGCCTCGGTGATCGGTGCGAGCATGGCAACCCTGGTCGCGGGGCTGCGCGGGCGGCTGAACCGGCGCGTGTTCGAAAGCTGCATGACCCAGACCCTCGGCGTGTCGTGCATGTTCATGTGGATCCTGCTGGCCGCGCTGGCCTTCGGGGCGGTGTTCGACGGGCTGGGCGCGGTGCGGGCGATCGAGAACCTGTTTCTGCGCGACATGGGCCTTGGCCCGTGGTCGATCCTCATCATGATGCAGCTTTCGTTCCTCATCATGGGGATGTTCCTGGACGATACCGCGATGCTGGTGATCGTCGCCCCGCTCTATATCCCGCTGGTGGCCAAGCTCGATCTTGGCGTCGCACCGGGGGATGCGCTGATCTGGTACGGGGTTCTCTACACGATCACTTGCCAGATCGCCTACATGACGCCACCCTTCGGCTACAACCTGTTCCTGATGCGCGCGATGGCGCCCGAACATGTCACGCTGGCGGACATCTACCGCTCGATCTTTCCGATCGTCGGGCTGATGATCCTCACGCTGATCATCGTGATGCTGTTCCCCGAAATCGCGCTGTGGCTGCCGCATCAGGTTTACGGTCCCTGAGTTCTACCCGCGGGCGGCGCGTGGCCGTCCGGTCAACCCTGAAGGAGGACAGGATGACGACCACCAGACGCAAGTTCATCTCGGCCGGTGCCGCTGTCGGTGCCACCGCCCTTGCCGCCCCGGCGGTCATCGCGCAGGCGGCCCCGATCCGGTGGCGGTTGCAGACCTATGCCGGCGCGGCGCTTGGCGCCCATGTCTGCGCGCCCGCGATCGAGAAGTTCAACGCGATCGCCGGCGACCGCATGCAGATCGAGCTCTACTTCGCCGATCAGCTCGTGCCCACCTCGGAACTGTTCCGCGCCATGCAGGCCGGCACCATCGACGCGGTGCAGTCGGACGACGACTCGATGCAGTCGCCGACCGAGGTGACGGTGTTCGGCGGCTATTTCCCGCTGACGCTGCGCTACTCGCTCGACGTGCCGGTGCTGTTCAACCAGTACGGGCTCGATGCGATCTGGAAAGAGGAATACGCCAAGGTCGGTATCCAGCACGTCACCGCCGGTTCGTGGGATCCGTGCAACTTTGCCACCCGCGACCCGATCCACAGCCTGGCCGATCTCGACGGCAAGCGCATCTACACCTTCCCGACCGCCGGCCGTTTCCTGGCGCAGTTCGGGGTGGTGCCGGTGCAGATGCCCTACGAGGACATCCAGGTGGCGCTCCAGACCGGGGAAATCGACGGCGTCGCCTGGTCCGGCATCACCGAGGACTACACGGTGGGCTGGGCCGATGGAACGAACTGCCCGACGATCTCAAGGAACTGTTCAAGGTCTGCACCGAACAGTCCCACTACTACCGGCAGTGGTGGTACTGGGGCGGTGAGGCCGACCTGCGCGTGAACGGCCCCAAGCTCGAGCTGACCAGCATCCCCTCCGAGGAATGGGCCCAGGTCGAGGCCGCCGCCGAACGGTTCTGGGAAGAGATCGCCGCGGAATCCGAGGTGAAGGCCCGCGTGGTCGAGATCTTCAAGCAGTACAACGCCACCATGGTGAAGGCCGGCGCGCCCTACCGCTACTAGGCGGCATCGCGGGGCCGGGGCGCGACATCGCGCACCCCCGGCCCCGCAGCGAGGATACCATCGGAACCGGCGGGCGGCCCAGGGCGCGATCGCCGGTTCCGGCCATCAGGGGGCAGGCCCCCGTCCATTTCCACTCATCAGGTCCGACAGTCACATGCCCGCAAACCTCACCCTCGAGTCGCTGAAATCCGCCTATGACAAGGGCGAGATCGACACCGTCCTCGTCGTCGCCCCCGACATGCAGGGACGCCTGTTCGGCAAGCGTTTCCATGCGGGCTTCTTCCTTGATGGCGGCCATGAAGAGACGCATTGCTGCAACTACATGCTTGCCCTCGACATGGAGATGAACACCGTGCCGGGCTATCGTTCGGCCGGGTGGACGCAGGGCTATGGCGACTATGTGATGAAGCCGGACCTCTCGACCCTGCGGCGCCTGCCGTGGCTGACGGCGACGGCGATGGTGATGTGCGATCTTCTGGACCACCACACGCATGCAGAGGTGGCGCATTCCCCGCGCGCGATCCTCAAGCGGCAGGTGGCGCGCGCCCGCGCCATGGGATTCGAGCCGATGATGGCGACCGAACTCGAATTCTTCATGTTCGAGAACAGCTACGACCAGTTGCGCGATGACGGCATCGTGAACCTGCGCCCGGTCTCGGCCTATAACGAGGATTACCACATCTTCCAGACCACCAAGGAAGAAAGCGTGATGCGCGCCGTGCGCAACGGCATCCATGGCGCCGGCATCCCTGTCGAGAACACCAAGGGCGAGGCCGACGCCGGCCAGGGCGAGGTGAACTACCGCTATTCCGACGCGCTCGACACCGCCGACAACCATACGATCGTGAAGCAGGCGGTGAAGGAGATCGCCTGGGCGCATGGCAAGTCGGTGACCTTCATGGCCAAGTATGACCACCGCCGCGTGGGATCGTCGGCGCATGTGCATCAGTCGCTCTGGACCCTGGACGGCAAGCCCGCCTTCCTCGACAAGGGCGCTCAGCATGGCATGTCCGACCTCATGCGCCATTATGTGGCCGGCCAGCTGGCCCATGCCGAAGAGATGACCTTCTTCTTCGCGCCCTATGTGAACAGCTACAAACGCTTCTTCGCCGCGACCTTTGCCCCCACGCGCATCGTCTGGTCGATCGACAACCGCACCGCGGGCTTCCGCATCTGCGGCGACGGGACCAAGGGCATTCGCGTGGAATGCCGCATCCCCGGGTCCGACATGAACCCCTATCTCGCCTGTGCGGCGCTGCTGGCGGCGGGCCTTGACGGGGTCGAACGCAAGCTGACCCTGGAGGGGGCGCAAGAGGGCGACACCTACAACGCCGCAGGCACCCGCATGATCCCGCGCAACCTGCGCGACGCGGCCGAGGCGCTGCGCGGATCGGCGATGCTGCGCAAGGCCTTTGGCGACGAGGTGGTCGATCACTACGTCCACAACGCCGAATGGGAGATGGCCGAGCACGACCGTGTCGTGACCGATTTCGAACTTCAGCGCCTGTTCGAAAGGGTCTGATCCCGGCGCCCGCCCGCGCGTGTCCCCGCGCGCGGGTCGGCCCGTCCTCCGGCGGTCCGGGCGCAGGAGTCCGGGGGCAGGGTTCCGGGCGCAGGAGGGCGCGGCCGCCTCAGGTCGCCGCCGCTTCGCGCCCCTCCCACGAGACGCCGGGGATCGCGGCGACAAGGGTGCGGGTATAGTCCTGCTGCGGCTGGCGGAACAGGCGCGCGGGCGGGCCCGATTCCACCACGCGCCCGCGATGCATCACCAGCACCTCGTCGCAGATCTGGCTGGCCACGCGCAGGTCATGGGTGATGAAGATCATCGCCAGATGCCGTTCCTGCTGGATCTGCGCCAGAAGTTGCAGGATCTGCGCCTGGATCGACACGTCGAGCGCCGACACCGCCTCGTCCGCGATGATCAGGTCGGGGTCGCACATGAGCGCGCGGGCGATGCCGATGCGCTGGCGCTGCCCGCCGGAAAATTCGTGCGGAAACCGGTCATAGGCCGACGGATCGAGGCCCACGCGCGCCAGGATTTCGCGCGCCCGCGCGCGGGCGGTGGCGGGCGCGGTGCCAAAGGCCACCGGCCCCACCACCAGCGACCGGCCGACCGTCTGGCGCGGATTGAGCGAGGCCTGGGGATCCTGGAACACCATCTGCACCCGCTGGCGCAGCGGGCGGAAGGCGGCCTCGGGCATGGCAAGGATATCCTGCCCGCCGAGAAGGATGCGCCCGCCGTCCGCGTTGCTCAGCCGCATGAGCACCTTGCCCATCGACGACTTGCCCGACCCGCTCTCGCCCACGACGCCAAGGGTGCGGCCGCGGCGCAATTCGAAACTCACGTCCTGCACCGCATGGACGGTGCGCGCATGGCCAAAGAGGCCGCCGGGGGGGCGATAGGTCTTGTCGAGGCCCTCGACCTTCAGCAGGACCGGGGCATCGGCGGCGGGGGCGGTGTCGACCTCGCGCAGGCGCGGCACTGCGGCCAGAAGGCGGCGCGTATAGGCATGGTCGGGCGTGTTCAGCACCTTCTGCGCGGGGCCCTGTTCGACCAGAACGCCCTTTTCCATCACCGCCACCCGGTCCGCGATATCGGCGACCACGCCGAAATCGTGGGTGATGAACATGATGCTCATGCCCTTGTCGCGCTGGATGCGGCGGATCAGGTCCAGGATCTGCGCCTGTGTCGTCACGTCAAGCGCGGTGGTCGGTTCGTCCGCGATCAGCACATCCGGGTTCAGGGACAGCGCGATGGCGATCATGATGCGCTGGCGCTGCCCGCCCGACAGGCGGAACGGATACTGGTGCTGGATCAGTTCCGGCTCGGGCAGGCCCACCTCGCGGATCAGTTCGAGGACGCGCGCCTGCCGCGCGGCGCGGTCGCGCATCCCGTGGGCGACCAGCGTCTCGTCGATCTGGGCGCCCACGGTCATCAGCGGATTGAGCGCCGACAGCGGATCCTGAAAGATCATCGCCAGCGCCTTGCCGCGCAGGTCGCGCCGTTCGCCCTCGGGCAGGGCCAGAAGATTGCGCCCCTGCCAGGTGATCCGCCCACCCGTCACCTTCATCGCCGGGGATAGCAGGCCCATCACCGCCGCCGCGGTCACGGATTTCCCCGATCCCGATTCGCCGATGATGCAGAGGATCTCGCCCTTCATCAGGTCGAACGAGATGCCGCTGACCGCATGCCTGCGGTCAAGGCCCTCGGGCAGGGAAACGGTCAGGTTCCGGACGCTCAGGACGGATTCGCTCATCGGTTCATCCCGGGGCAGGTGGGCAGGGTCTGGCGGTGCGGCAGGACGCGCGGCAGCAGGACGGGGGACGGCAGGACGGGGGACGGCAGGACAGGGGCCGGCTTGCGGCGCGGGCGCGTCCCGGGGGCGCTTCCCGGGGGCGGGGCGGCGAACGGGGAGGGCCGCGCCATCATCCCGCCCTCTGGTCGGCCTGCGCATCAAGGGCATCGCGCAGCCCGTCGCCGATGAAGTTGATCGCGGTGACCGCCAGGGTGATCGCCACCCCCGGCACGATGGCAAGCCAGGGCGCGCTTTCCAGATATTGCTGCGCCCCGTTGAGCATGTTGCCCCAACTGGGCAGCGGCGGCTGGATGCCGTAGCCGAGGAAACTGATATAGGCCTCCATCAGGATCGCGCGCGCCACCGTCAGCGTCGCGGCCACCACGATCGGCCCCATGACATTGGGCAGGATCTCGCGGAACATGATGTGCATCCGCGACAGGCCCAGCATCCGCGCTGCCAGGACGAAATCGCGGTCGCGCTGGGATTTCACCTCGGCCTCGACGATGCGGGCGACCTCCATCCAGCTTGTCACCGCGATGATGAGGGTGATCATCGCCGCCGACGGCTTGATGAAGGCGGCCAGGACCAGCAGCAGGAACACCGCCGGAAAGGCCAGGAAGGCATCGACGATGCGCATGAGCACCGCCCCCGTCCGCCCGCCCAGATAGCCCGCGATCACGCCCACCAGCGTGCCGATCACCGTCGAGATGACCATCGCGGCAAAGCCCACCAGCAGCGAGGTCTGCCCCGCCACGAACAGCCGCGCGGCGATGTCGCGGCCCAGCGGATCGGTGCCGAACATGTGCGCCCCGGTCCCCGGCGGGGCAAAGCGCGCGCGCAGGTCGATGTAGAGTTCGTCGAAGGGCAGGAACCAGGGCCCGAGGAAGCAGGCCAGGCCCAGCACCAGGATGAGGACCAGCCCCACCAGCGCAAGGCGGTTGCGCCGGAAGCGGCGCATGGCGCGGCCCTGCCAGAACCCTTCGCGCGGGGGCAGGGGGGCGACAGGCGGAGAGGCGGGAGTTGCGGTCATCGGGCGGGCCTCAGTCCAGACGGATGCGCGGATCGACCAGGGCGATCAGGATATCCGCCAGCAGGTTGGAGAAGACCACCATGAGCGCCGAGAACATCAGCAGCCCCATGATGACCGGGTAATCGTTGTATCCCAGACTGTCGAGCAGAAGCCGCCCCATCCCCGGCCAGGTGAACACCGTCTCGGTGACAAGGGCGCCGCCAAGCAGCGAAGGCAGTTGCAGCCCGGCCAGTGCGACCATCGGCACGAGGGTGTTGCCCAGCACATGCTTGAACAGGATCCGCCGCGGGTGCAGCCCCTTGGCGCGCGCGGTGCGGATGAAGTCGTGCCCCAGCACGTCCAGCGTGGCCGAACGCATGTAGCGGCTCCAGATCGCCACATTGACGAGCGCGAGCACGACCGCCGGCATGATCAGGTGGCTGGCATGATCGGAAAACGATGCGTCCCCGATCGTGTACATGTTGCCCGCCGGCAGCCAGCCCAGCCAGAGCGAAAAGACATAGATCGCGACAAGGCCGAACCAGAAGGTCGGGATCGACAGCGCCACCATGGCGAATACCGTGGCGCCGTAATCGTAAAGCGACCCCTCGCGCAGGGCGCTGCGCACGCCGATCCACACGCCGATGACCACCGACAGCGCCATCGACGCCCCCATGAGCAGGAGCGTGGCGAACAGGTGGTCGCCGATGATGCGGATCACGGGGCGGCCGTCGCGGAAACTCCGGCCCCAGTCGCCCTGCACAAGACGGATGAACCAGTCGAGATACTGGACCACCAGCGGCCGGTCCAGGCCCATCTGCGCGGCGATGCGGTCAAGCTCTTCCTTGCTCATGCCGGGGGTGAGGGCGAACTGCGACAGCGGCCCGCCGGGCGCCAGGTTCAGCACGAAGAACCCGATGAGCGAGACCAGCACCAGAAGCACGATGCTCTGCCAGAACCGCGACAGCAGGTAGCGCGACATTCAAGCCTCCTTGGAACCGTGGCGCCGGCGCAGGGCCGGGATCCCGGCCCGCCCGGGAGAAGAAGGGGGCAGGCCGGGCCGGGTGCGGATCAGGTCCAGGACCAGTCGCGCACGTTCCAGGTGTCGATGCGGTTGTTGATGTTGGCGGTATAGCCCTCGAGGCCCTCCTTCTTGCCGCGCACGACCGCGTACTGGTAGATCGGCAGGAAGGGCAGATCCTCGCGGATCACCTCCTGAAGGCGCCGGTAGATCGGCAGCCGCTCCTCGAAACTCATCAGTCCCGCCCCTTCGGCAAGAAGGCGGTCCACCTCCGCGCTTTCGTAGGCAAAGGTGTTCTGGCCGTTGCCGCCCTTGGCCGGGATCGAGGTGGACATGAAGAAGTCCGCGCAATCCGGGTCCGGTCCGGCAAAGACATTGAGCCCGACAATCACCGTGTCGAACTGCGACAGCATCCAGTAGTCGCCCCACATCACCGCCGGCGGCAGGTTCGAGATGGTCATTTCGGCCCCGATCTCGAGGAAGGTCTGCTGAAGGAACTGCTGCACCTGTTCGCGCAGGTGGTTGCCCGCCGTGGTCGAGTTGGTGAAGGCAAGGCGCGTGCCGTCCTTCTCGCGGATGCCGTCGGCCCCGCGCGTCCAGCCGGCGCCGTCGAGGATCTCGTTGGCGCGGGCAATGCTGAATTCGTGCGCGGGCAGGTTCTCGTTGTAGTAGGGGAACTCGCGCGGCATGAAGGTTTCGGTCGGGGTCGGCACGCCGTAATAGAGCGCGTCGATGATCGCCTCCTTGTCGATCGCCGCATAAAGCGCCTCGCGCACCGCCTTTTCCTGAAACAGCGGCTTGAGCTGGTTGAGCGCCATCGATTCGAAGAACCCGACCCCGTCCACGGTGACCACGCGTTCGGGCAGGCCCCTGGCCTCTTCGTAGTGGTCCGGAGAAATCCATTGCACGCCGACACAGTCGATGTCGCCCGAACGGAACTGGGTATAGAGCACCGTCATGTCGGGGATGTATTTCACCACCAGCCGCTCGAGATGCGGGCCGTCGCCGAAATAGTCGGTGTTGGCGACCAGCTCGATATGGTCGCCGGCGACGCGGTTCGCCCATTTGAAGGCGCCGGTGCCGATCGGGCTGTTGTTGAAGGGGGCATCGTTGGGATCCACGCCCTCGAAGGCGTGACGCGGCACGATCCAGGTGGTGGCCAGGATCGAGGCATAGGGCGCAAAGGCGCGTTCCATCGTCCAGCGGATCTCGGTATCCGAGACGACCTCGATCGCGGAGATGAGTTCATGCCCGTTGCGCCGCCACGAACGGAAATCCGGGTTGACCAGCAGTTCGAGCGTGAATTTCACGTCATGCGCGGTGAAGGGGGTGCCGTCGTGCCAGGTCACGCCCTCGCGCAGTTTTACCGTCCAGGTCTTGCCGTCCTCCGAGATGCCGCCGTTGGCCTGCGTCGGCACTTCGGCCGCAAGCAGCGGAAAGAACGACCCGTCCGGGTTCACGTCGATGAGCGTGTCGAAGATCGCGTAATAGATGCCCTCGTCCACCTCGATATGCGGCAGGTTCGGGTTGAAGACCGTCGGCTCTTGCGAGAAGCCGACGATGACCTGCCCCGCGGGCGTGCCTGCCGCCGCGGCCTGGCCAAGCGGGCCGAATCCCGGCAGCGCGGCGGCGATGCCGGTCGCCCCCATGAGGCCGAGGGTGCGGCGGCGGTTGAGGATCAGATTGCTGGTGCCCATGGCGATGACTCCTCCCAGTCGGTTGCGCATGTTGCGGGCCTGATCGCCCGTCTGTGGTGGCCCGGCCGGGGTCCGGCCGGGCCGAGGCGGGTCAGAACCCGCTGATCAGTTCGATGCGCGAGCCGTCGAAGAACCGGCTCAGGCGGAAATCCGCGGGATCGACCAGCGGCGGGGCCCCGGTGACCAGATCGGCCATGAGTCGCCCCGCAGCCGGCCCGATCCCGAACCCGTGCCCCGAGAACCCCGAAGCCAGGTAGAAGCCCGGCACCGCCGCGACCGGAGAGATGACCGGGATCGCATCGGGCGTCACGTCGATGTAGCCAGCCCAGCGCTGGGCGATCTCGGCCTGCGCGAGCACCGGAAAGGCGCGTTTCGCCGCGGCAAGCGCGCGTTCCGTCATGCGCCGGTTCGGCACCGGATCGAGGACGCGGTTGTATTCGAACGGGCTTGGTTCATCGAGGGACCAGCGTGTGGGGATGCGCGCCTCGTCCAGAAAGGCCCAGCCCAGCCGGAAGTTCAGCGCCCGCCATTCCGACCGCAGCGCCGGCAGGAAGGCGCGGGCATAGCGCAGCGACCGCGGCACGATGCGCACGACATTCTCGTGCCCCGAGGCGATGGTATAGCCGCCGTCGCTGCGCTTGCGGATGGCGAAATCACGGTGCCAGATCGCCTGATCCGGCCCCCCCTCGAGCGGCCGCGTGCGGATGACCGAGTTCATCACCTTCAGTTGCGGGAAATCGACCCCCATGTTGCCGGCGAACAGGTTCGACCAGGCCCCGCCGGCCAGCACCACCGCGGAACAGGCGATCGGCCCGCGTTCGGTCACGACGCCACTGATGCGCCCGGCCGAAGTCTCGATCCCGCGCACGGCGCATTCGGTCAGCAGATGCGCCCCCCGCTCGCGCGCGGCCTCGGCGATGGCGGGGGCGGCGAACTGCGGCTCGGCCCGGCCATCGACCGCGGTATGGAGCGCCCCCTTGAGATCAAGCGTGGTTCCCGGAAACAGGTCGCGGAATTCGCGCCCGGAAATCATGCGGCTGTCCATCTGGTAGGGTGTCAGATGGTCGTTCCAGCGGGCGTGTTCCTCGTATTCGCGGTCGGTGGTGCAGGTAAAGATGATGCCGGCGCGCCGATAGCCGGTCTCGCGCCCGGTGCGTTCGTTCAGCCCCGCCCACAGGCGCAGCGCCTCGGCCATGAGGGGCACTTCGCGCGGGTCGCGCCGCGAGATCCGCACCCAGCCCCAGTTGCGGCTGGACTGCTCCTGCCCGATGCCGCCCTTCTCACACAGGGCGACCGAAAGGCCGCGCTCGGCCAGTTCAAGCGCGCTCGACGCGCCGATGATCCCGCCGCCGATGACCACGACATCGACCTTGCGCGGCAGGTCGGCATCGCCATGGACGGGATTGACGCGGGGGCCGGGCATCAGAAGAATTCCTCGATCTGGCAGTTGACGGCAAATTCGGCCACGCTTGCCTCGTTCGGCAGCGAAATCAGCAGCGCGGCGATGCGGGCGATGTCCTCGGGGCGGGTCATGCGCTGCGGGTCGCGGTCGCTGACGGCGCGGCCCATGTCGGTGGCGACCAGCCCGGGGCAAAGCGCGGTGGCGCGCAGGCCGTGGTCGAATCCGGCATGGCGCAATCCGTGGGCCAGCGCGGTCGCCGCGAACTTGGACAGGGAATAGGCGCCCGACATTGCCGACTTCACCCGCTTGCCCGACAGCGACGACAGGATGACGAACCGCCCCGCGCCATGCGCCAGCAGATCGTCCCAGGCCGCCTGCGCAAGGCGGCGCGGCGCCATGACGTTCACCTCGAACATCGCCGTCAGATCGGCGTCGGCGACCTCGATCACCGAACCCATCCGCGCGATCCCGGCATTGGCCACCACGCTGTCCACCGCGCCGAAACGTGCGCGCGCGGCGGCGACCCAGGCGGTTTCCGCCCCCGGTTCGGTGGCATCATAGGCGGCGACATGCAGCCGCCCGCGATGCGCGGCCAGCGCGGGATCGGCGGCCCAGTCCGGCACGATGCCCCCGCGCACCCCGGCCGAGACATTCCACCCCAGTTCAAGAAAGTGCCGCGCGATCGCCGCGCCGATGCCGCGCCCCGCGCCAGAGACAAGCGCCGTGCGCATCATGCCCCGATCCCCCCCTCGCGGGCCAGCAGGCCCAGATAGGCCCGCCGCAGCAGCGCGATGAGCCGCTGCCGGTCCTCCCCGGCGATCAGCGGCGCGAAAAAGGCCCGGTCCTGCGCGGTGATGGTCTGGCGCACGCGGGTGGCCAGGGCGGCGCCTTTCGCGGTCACGCGCAGGTCGGCCGCGCGGCTGTCGTCGTCGGCGGTGCGCCGCTCGACCAGGCCGTGGGCGATGAAGCCCTCGATGATCCGCGCGATCTGGGCGCGGTCCTTCAGCGTGCGATCCGCCAGTTCCGAGGGGCGGATGCCCGGATGACGGTCGATGAGCAGCAGGCTCGTGATCTTGCCCTTGCCGCGCGCCACCTCGAGCCCGTCAAGCCGCCGGTCAAGATCGCGCGATACCGCCAGGTCGAGGACGCGGATATAGAAGCCGATGGTGTCGCCCAGGATATCGAGATCGGGCGCATCCCCGCCGCCGCCCGGCGCGGCCAGCGGCGTGAAGCGGCCTGAATGTGCCGGGCCGGCATCGTCCATCCTGTCCCCCTCGGGCCTGTCCCCCCCCCTCGGGGGCGATTCCCGTGCCCCCGGTCAGGCCAGTCTGAAGGTCATGATTGACGCTGACAATCATTTTCTGACTCGGCGCCCCTCATCCCCCCCCTTCCCGTCCCGCCGGCGGAGGCTCGAGGCGCGCGCTCCAGTCCTCGACCTCGCCCCGCGCCAGCCGGTTCGCGGCCAGCCGTTGCCAACTCGCGGGCAGGCCGGGGATCGCCGCCAGTGCCGCCAGCGCCCCCCGGTCCAGCGTGTCGCGGTAAAGGACATCCCCCACCCGCGTCAGCGGCCAGTCCCCGAAGGGCCGCGCGCGCAGCCAAGCCTCGTCGCCCGCGCCGATCGGGCCGGGTCCGATCACCCGGAAATACCAGCCGGTGCGCCCGCTGTCCTGCACGCGCCGCGCCATGTCGGGCAGGCCGAACCGGTGGTTGAGCTTCCAGCAGGGCTGGCGCGACTGGCTCACCTCCAGCAGGGCGCCCCCCACCTGCCAGCGGTCGCCAAGACAGACATCCGCCTCGGTCGCGCCGTCCACCACCAGGTTCTCGCCAAAGGCGCCGGGGTGAAAGCGCTCTGCGATCTGCGGCAGGTCACGCGCCCAGAGCGGATATTGCGCGCGCGCATAGGCATGGAGCGCCTTGTCCGGCCCGCCGTGCCGGTGCGGATCGCCCTGTTCGTCCCCCGCAAGCCCGCTCGCCCCGGCCATGACCGGCCCCGCCACCGGCAGCTTGTCGATGGCCGACAACTCGCCCGACGGGCCGAAGGGGCGCGCGCGGCCGATGTGCAGCGCGGCGACGGTGAAGCGGGTCATGGGAGTTCCTCCTGTCTGCGCAGCCGCGGCGGTTGCGCCAAAGCACACCCCGTGCGAACAGGCTGGCATGACGACGCATCACCCGCAACGCCCCGCCGCCCCCTGCGGCCTGCCGTCCGGTCCTCATTCCCGCCCGCGCGCGGCGCTGCCGCGGGCGGTCCTGGTCGCCTCTCTTGCGCTGGTCGCGGCATCGCCCCTGACCTCGGCCCGGGGCACAGAGGCGGCGCCGGGGGGGCCGCTGCCAGCGGGCGCGCGCGCCGATTATCAGCTTGGCGGCGCCTATCCCCCGGCACCGGGCGTGACGGTCGTCGCCCGCGACAGCACCGAAGACCCCGCCCCCGGCCTCTACAACATCTGCTATGTGAACGGCTTCCAGACCCAGCTCGGCGAGGGGTGGCCCCCCTCGCTCCTCGTGCCGGGGCCCGGAGGGGCGCCCCTCGCCGATCCCGGCTGGCCGGACGAATACCTGCTCGACATCTCCGACTCCGGCGCGCGCGCGGCCAATCTCGAACGGCGGCTTGCCGACATCCGCCGCTGCGCCGCGAAAGGCTTTGACGCGATCGAATTCGACAACCTCGATTCCTACACCCGCTCGGGCGGCTATCTCGACATCGAGGATGCGGTGGCCTTTGCCACCTCGCTCGTGCGCGCGGCGGCGGCGCTGGGCCTGCCGGCGGGTCAGAAGAACGGCGCCGAACTCGGGGCGCGCGGGCGCGACGAGATCGGCTTTCGCTTTGCCGTGGCCGAATCCTGCCATCGCTGGGGCGAATGCGCCGCCTATACCGGGGTCTACGGGGTGGCGCAGGTCATCGGCATCGAATATGCCGACGATGCGGCCGACAGCCTGGCCGATGCCTGCGCCGATCCCGCCCG
>WBZR01000981.1_pt2 | contig 16859 bp, 13 predicted proteins | sample 5204231 | NCBI WGS metagenome assembly WBZR01 (sample SAMN12412403, study PRJNA552823) | activated sludge metagenome | isolation source: activated sludge from anammox sidestream of wastewater treatment plant... | place: USA: Virginia | collected 2017-08 | reverse complement strand
CGACATCCGCCACAACGGGCAAGTCGACACCCGGATGCTCGATACGACTGTAGGCGCCGCACCCGGCTATTGGGTCGACTTGGGCACCTACGCGTTCGCGGGCGGGCCGAATGAGTCGGTCAACATGACGAAGTCGAACTTCTACACGATCTTCAGGGCGGTCACCATGAAGTTCGACCGGCTCGATGCAAACCAGCAAGTGCTCGACACGACGACGATCACCGACCTCATGCCGTATGACCCGGTCGCCCTCGGAGCCATCCGCCCGATCATCACTGACATGCCGGGGCATTGGGCGAAAGAGGCAGCAACCAACATCGTCGCAAAGGGCTGGATGACCGCGGTCGGGGGCAAGTTCTTCCCCAACGGATCGGTCACCAAGGCGGGATTTGCGAAGTCGCTTGCGAAGGTCATCAACAAGCCCTTCTCGTCTCCGGACGGCCCGATCACCCCAGCCGAGATGCTCTATTTCACGGTGAGCGCCGCCAAGCAGTCCGGCAAGAACCTCAACTTCGCGAGCCCCCTCACCGGGGCTACCGCCGACGTCGCCAAACGCCTTCAACTGACGACCGGTCCCAACGATCCCGCTCGCCAAGGCACCACCGGCACGAGGGCCCAGGCTGCTGCCTTACTGGACCGGCTCTATGGGGCGGTTATGCAAAGCCAAGCGCCGGCTACCTGGAGTGTTGGCTTCCACGACGAGTTCGATGCGGCGACCCTGAACGACGCGATCTGGTTCGTCTACGACAGCGTGGTCGGCGAGTATCCGGCGATCAACGCCCGCCTACGCAGCAACGTCGAGCAACGCGGCGACGGCCTGTTGCGGCTCATCAACCGAAAGGAAACCGTCCTTAACCGGCAGTGGACTGCCGGCATGCTCGACACCCGAGGCTACACCCAGCGTTACGGCTATTTCGAGGCTCGCGTCAAGCTGGCTGCGGCGAGCGGGCTCAATCACGGATTCTGGATGCGCAACAAAGTGCCCCTGGTCGATCCCCGCCACTTTGAGATCGACAACAACGAGGCGTACTTCCCGAACTCGATCGGCACGACCTTGCACCAGGACGGCTTGCCAACCGATCAGCTGCGTCAGCCCGTCGCTTTCGACATGTCGATCGAGTACCACACCTTCTCCGTCCTTTGGGACGAGACGTCGATCGTGTATTACGTCGACGGGCGCGAGGTCGACCGCAAGAGCCACGTCAAGGCGATCGAACCCGCCGTCATGATCCTGAGCTCGTCGATCATGGGTTGGGCCGGCCCGGTGACCGACAGGATCCACGGAACGGTGATGCTGGTCGATTGGGTTCGGGCGTATGTGAAACCCTAGCAGCAACTACTTGCGAAGAACCCAGCCATTCGGATCGACCGTGGGCTCTACCCCCGCGTACTTGACGCTGCCCTTCCCTCCGGGCATCGCGACCCTTATCGTCTTCCCGTCGACGACAACGTCGATTGGCATCGGGAACGGCAGGTTGTCCGGAGTGACCCACTCGAGCCGCATCACCCCTCCGGAGGCCTCGGTCTTCAGGGTAGGCAGCTTTGCCTGGCGGACGTAAACCTCGAAGAACCAACCGAGGTCCCGCTTGGCCTCCGTCGACGCGATCGTCACGTAATCGTCGGTCGTGACCAGCCGCATCGCTCGGCCGTCCGCCCACGTTTCGGCCGCAGGAGTGGGATACGCCATGTGGCGGATCGAACGGAGGAATGCCTCGTCGCCGATGAGGTAGCGAAGCGCGTGCAGGATGAGGGCGCCCTTGTCGTAAATGTCCCCGCCGTAGGCCTCGCTGGAGGTTTCCTCACGGGGCGCGACCGGCGCAGCGTTGCTCACCTTACGGCGGCGTCCCTTCATCGCCTCGAAGTAGGCCTCCTTGCCACGAGTTTGCTCGACATAGAAGGTGTCCATGAAGCTCTGGAAGCCCTCATGGATCCACATATCCCGCCAATCCGCATTGGAAACGAGGTTCGCCCACCACTCGTGGCCGAACTCGTGCAGCAGCAGCCAGTCGAGCCCATCCGGGGCGAAGCGATACCGATTCCCGTAGGCGATCGAAGTCGAGTGCTCCATGCCCAGGTGCGGGGTCTCGACGATGCCGCACTTCACGCGTCGGAACGGAAACGGCCCGCAGTACTTCTCCATGAAGGCGAGATACTTCTTCTGCTCCGCGATCAGCTTCGGAGCCTTGTCCTTGTTCTCAGGCAGAACGTAGTAGTGGATGGGAATCACCTGCCCGGCGACCGACTTGACCGAGTCCTTGACGAGGGCGTAAGGCGCCGCGTTGAACACGAGCGAGTAGTTGTTGATCGGAAGCTCCATGCTCCACACGTAAGTCGACGACTTGTCCGCGTTCCTCACGGTCTTCGCCAGGACACCCGGGCCCACCGCGATAAGCGGATCTGGGACGGTCAATCGCATCGTCGCGTGATCCGGTCGGTCTGACGGGTGATCCTTGCATGGGAAGAGCAAGTCTCCGCCTTCCCCTTGGAGCGCAACCGAAATCCAGTCCGCGCCGCTCGGCGTCTTGGCCCAGACGAAGCCGCCGTCCCAAGGGGCGTTCTTGGCGACGTGGGGCGTGCCGGTATAGGTGGTCTCGACCCGCATCGCCTCACCCGGCTGCTTGGAAAGTGCGAAGTGGACGCGAAGCGCACCCTTGAGGCGCTCGAATCGAAGCACCTGCTTGCCATCCGACACCTTCGATACGGTGTACGCGTCATCTAGGTCGATCAGAACGCTCGCGGTGGGGATCACGACCTTGGCATCCATGATCGTCTGGCCCGCGATCGTCCTTGCCGCAGGATCGACCTTGATCGCGATGTCGTAAGCCTTAACGTCGTAGGCGGCCTGTTCCAGCTTCAGACTTCCTCCGGATACCGATCCCTGGGCGGTCGCGACGAGGGCGATGAGTTCGAGGGGCACGAGCATGACTGCGTTCAGTATGCCCCGACGAGGTTCTGACCCGACCCGATTCGACTTCTCCACATCGAGCCATAATCGGGGACCACGGCTCGCCTGATGAAGTACTTGGTCACAATTCACCGTCCGAACGCCTATGACCCTTCGGTCGAGGATGACTCGATGGCACGCGAGATCGACTCGCTCAACGACGAGATGGTAGCCGCATGTGTGCGGGTTTTCGTCGGAGGCCTCTATCCACCGCAGAGCGCTCGGTCACTGCGGCTGCTTCCCGATGGCGAAGTTCGCGTCACCGACGGGCTGTACCTCGATGCCGGCGAGCACGTGGGCGGGCTCTGGGTGCTCGAGGTCCCTGATCTGGACGCAGCCTTGACCTGGGGAAGGAAGGCGGCGGTCGCCTGCCGCGCGTCGGTCGAAGTGCGTCCGTTTCACTGAGATCAGCGCAGGCGCCCGTACAATGTCCATGTGAGCATGGAGCTGGTCAGGGCGATCCGGAGGGGCGACGTCGACGATGTGCGGCGCATCCTCGAAGCGGGCGCCGACCTGAGCTGGAGGCTGCCCGCCGAAGATGACCACGGGGCGTTTCTCGACCAAACCACCCCGTTGATGGTCGCCGCCGCAGCTCCGGGTTCCAACGCCGAGATCGTCCGGCTGCTGCTCGACAAGGGCGCGGACCCGTTCGCCGTCTCCGAGGGCGAGGTGAGCGCCGTGTGGTACGCGAGCGGGGGCGGGACCGGCTATCCCCTCAACGAGGCCAACTTGGCAGACCTCGAACCCGACCACGTGTACCGGAACTGGGGTGGGGGCGACGCCGCCCGCCTGCGCCTGCTGCTCGATGCGGGAGGCGATCCGAACGAATCGTCCGATAACGGGCGGTCGTGCGTGTACGAGGCGTGCTCGGTGGGCGATGCCGAGCGGCTTCGGCTCTTGATCGAGCGCGGCGGGAAGGTGGGGCCGACCGCTGCGCCGACGTCCGTCTCTGCAGGGATTGAAGAGGTGCTCGGGGCAGACACACTCAAGGGCCTTCGAGAGAGATTCGAAGGGGTCGTTCATCAGTTGGTCCCCCTTTTCGCCGCAGCGGAAGCCGGGAGCTTGGAGTGCGTGCGCGCGATCGTAGAGGTCGGCTTTCCACCCGACTACGAGGTGAGTGGGGAGAACGCGATCGCGAAGGCAAGCAGCGTCGACGTTGTGGAGTACCTGTGGAGCCTCGGCGTGCGGGTGAGCACGGGAAGCTTCGGCTTCGACGCCATCGATGACGCCATCGGGGCCGGCAATATGCCTGTCCTGCGCTTTCTCCTCCGCGAGGCCGACCCCGAGACGATCCAGCAGAAGCTCCTGATGGCGTCCGGGGTTCGCATGAATCCACGTGCCATCGCGCTCCTCCTCGAACTCGGGGCCGACGCCAACAAGATCAGCAACGCCTACGGGAGCCCGCTCCACTACGCCTGCTGGCAAGGCGACGGCAACGGAGGTCGGGACAACGAGGAGGTCGAGCAGACCGTTCAAGCGTTGATCGACGCCGGCGCGGACCCAAACTTGATGGCGAAGGGGAAGCGGCCGTTGCATGAGGCGGTCTTCGGAGACTGGGGGTCGCCCACGTCGGTGAGGGTCCTGCTCCGCAACGGGGCGGACGTCGATGGACGGGACCAAGATGGGCAGACCGCCTTGATGGTCGCTGCCCAACACGGGGAGGCGGAGTGCGTCCGGGTGCTGCTGGAAGGCGGGGCGAACCGATCGGCGAAGGACCTGCGCGGCAAGACCGCCCTCGACTATGCGCAGGCCCACGCGAAGATCTGGAGGAAGCCTAGGTTCAAGTTCCTCGAGCGAGGTAAGTCAAAGATGTTCGGCTCACTCGGCTTGAACTACGACGACGTCTCAGACCGTGCGCGAACCGACGCGGAGAAGGTCGTCGAGCTCTTGGGCGGGTGACGTCCCCTTGACGCCTGGCCTAGTGCTTTGGCACCGAAGGCATTGCCATCAGGGCCTTTTCGGTCTTCTCTCCGTTCGCGAGGAGCCACTTGCTCATCGCGTCGCCGACTTTCCCGCCGTAGATCCGGTGCGAGTACACCATCGAAGCCCCTGCCCCGCCGTTCATCACGAAACGGGTGAACGAGGCCTCGATAAACGTCGGCCGCGGAAAGAGGACGACGATGAGATACTCGGCGGCCTTGCTGGAGGTCCTGGGGACCGAGTTGGTGCGGACGACTCTCGCCCCCGCCGACTTGTATGTCTCCAGCACCTTGTTCGCGGTCGACGCGAGCCCCTCCCCATCCTTCACCGACGGATAGTCGTTGATCGTGAACATGTCCGTCCAGGTCTTCAGGTCGGTCTGGCTCTTTGGCGTGAACTCGTGCAGGTTGCCCTTCCTGTAGCGATGGACGTAGGAGACGCCGTTGAACTGGAGGGGATCGACACGTTTCGACGCCTGGCTTCCGGCGAAGACCAGCAAGGGAACAAGCATCGCGGTGAGGCTCATGAACGCATTATGTTGCCTTGGCGATTCCGTTTCGATCGCGGTCCTCCAGTCAAGGCCTCAGGGGGGCCCTGTGGACTTGGAACTCCTGCATGATCAGCCTTGCCCGAGGGCTCTCCGGCGAAATGGGTGTGGACTCATACGGATTGGCAACCTAATCACAAGGACGTAATTGGTGAGCGGTCGAGTGCCCAGGGGGCCTCTCTTCCGCACCGAAATAGCAGACGTTGAGGCACTCGCCGCACCGCAATAGCCTCCCAAAACCGTAAGGTATCGCCTAGTCGCAGCGTAGCCCGGATGGGGGACCCGCGACAATGGCCATCCCGCCCGTACACACAAACCCAACCAGTCCACGACGGTCGCTTGACCACCAGTGCTCGATACCCTCGTCAAGCAGTTGATAGCCAGTGCTGTTCCAGCCGTGCTCGAAAATGAGTAATCGAGCTTCGTCAGTTGGCCGAGACGTCAAACGGACACCCCATTCCGAGTTCCATGCTCGACGACCTTCAAACCTACTGATGAGCTTGTTGCCACGACGATTCGCATGTGCTCGTAAAGTACGGTGTCAGCCTTGGGAATCAATTCCTTTCCAGCGCTTCGCACCAGGATGATGAGCACTCCTTCCGGCAGTCCCAGATTTCGAATGGGTTTGCCGTCAAATGTCGATCCCGCTTTGATCTCGAACTCGGCAGTCTGTAATTCTCCGTCGTCCAGGTTCCAATCTTTCTTGATTGCGTCGCGTTGGAGAAGCGCCTCATAAATCGGCATGTCTCCAAGACCCTCGGCCACGGCATATGCGGTGAACGCGGATGCTAGAAGCGGCAGCAGCATGTCGTAGCTCCCGGTCATCTCGGCAATGAGGATGATTCCCGTCAGAGGTGCCCGGACCACGCCGCTGAAAAGCCCACACATTCCAGCGACGACGCAGGCGGCAATGCTCGGGCCGTTTGGGAACAAATATGACGAACCAAAAAACGCAACGACTCCGAGCAAAGCGCCCAAGGAAAGCAGTGGCGCGAAAATTCCCCCTGGGACGCCAGTCGCATAAGAGAAGTGGACAAAGAGTAGTCGCGCAATCAAGTATACGATGGCAGGACCGAGCAGAATCTGGCCATGAACCGCAGCTTCGGTCAGGCCATGGCCACCGCCGAGCAGTGTCGGCGACACAAGGTAGGCAAGTCCTGCGAGGAGCCCTGTAAGCAGGGCGACACTGACGATGCTCTTTGACCTCAGTTTTTCAATGATGGTTGAACTTTGAAGAAGCCCGCGATTAAAGCCGATGCCGAGGAGACCCGCAAATGCCCCGATGATGATGAACAGGGGTATGAAGGTCAGCGACGGAGCCGGAATCGTCGGAACAGAGAAGACTGGAATCTGCCCCAAAGCTAGGCGCGACACAACGGTAGCAATGGCCGCGCTTAGAAGCGCCGCCGAGAACACCACGGGCTGAAAGTCTCGCTGAAGCTCCTCAAGAACGAAGGTCACTCCCGCCAGCGGCGCATTGAAGGCGGCCGCCAGTCCTGCCCCTGCACCCGCCGCCGCAAGCGCCCTCCGTTCCCGGCCCGTTGCCCGCGTGAAGTCACCAACGGCATATCCTGTTGCGCCTCCCATTTGGACTGTCGGACCCTCCCTTCCAAGAGCTAGGCCTGACCCGATAGCCGCAAGCGCAGCCGTGAACTTGACTCCAATGAGCCTTGCCCACTTCATAGTTGAGTGGCCTTCGAGGACAGCTTTCATGTGTGGAATGCCGCTTCCACTCGCATCTCTGTCCATACGACCGATGAGCAAGGCTAGCAACGTACCGATCGCCGCCACAATCGCGGCTGCTGAAGCTAACACGATAGGGTTCGCGGGAAGTGACTGCGCTAATCTCACGCGCAGGGTCTCCGCTGTTTCGAGCGCAAGTCTAAGACCCGCCGCGACGGCACCCGCCGCCAATCCCACCAAAATTGCGCGAGGAAATAAGCGGCGCCGGACAACCCTCGATTCAAGATACTCTTGAACCTCAACCTGAGTGGTAGATCCGTCCGAGTGAAGTTCGTTAGATTTCGGAGTGCTCGTCAAGCGGCTCTCCCTTCAATCCTTGAACGTCACAGAACTCGCGAATGAGTTCTAAGATCTTCGCGATGCGCGGACCCCTTACGTGGTATCGCCGACTCGTTCCGCGCGGAATCACAGTCAGAACTCCGGTACGCAGGAGTGCGGCAAGATGTTGTGAAGCACTCGACTGGGCAATACCCAAAGCCGAAGCAATGTCACCAACGCTCATTTCCTTGTCGTGGAGGAGCTCCACAATGCTGATTCTCGTCGGGTGTCCAAGGGAGGCGAAGAGCGCAGAAGCTCTCCATCTTGTCGGCTCATCCATCGTTTCATCATTATACTCGAATATTCAAATATAACGATAGCTCGCGACAGGCTGCTCGATCCTCCCTTAGCGAAGTGCCGAAGAGTAGTATCAAACCTACGCTGGATTGTAGGAGTCAGCAGGTTCGCGAACAGGGCCAAAATAGGGTTCCACGACTCGCTGTGGAGACTCGATTTGAACCTGAACGGAGGGTGGGCGGTACAGGGAATTGAACCTGTGACCCCTACAGGGTCAGCGCTTCAGCTAGGCAAATGGCGGGTTCGCAGATTCACCTTTCGAGTTCAGCGGGAGCGCCACGGACATTGGCAGTAATGTTTGAAGCGGTCACGGCGACTTAGTATGAGGGAGCTGGGGACGCAACTTGCCCCATCCCTGAGATCGAGAGCACGCCGCCGGGGCCACTATGCCGGCCGAGGTCGGAGATCCCATCGCACATACTGCGTTAATGGATCGACTCCTCGACCTCGTGGACCGGTCACCCCTCGTACCGTGGGAGGGAGACAGTAAGATTCCGTGGAATGAGCCCGCGTTCAGCGGGCGAATGCTCCTGGAGCACCTGTCCCAGGATCACGATTTGGCCAGCCGGCGGTTCTCTGCCATCGAACGACATGTGGCCTGGATTCACCATGAACTGATGGATGGCTCCGCAGGACGGATTCTCGACCTGACCTGCGGTCCCGGTCTTTACGCGATGCCGCTCGCCTGCCTCGGGCATTCAGTCGTCGGGATCGATTTCTCTCCAGCCTCCATTGCCTACGCCCAAAAGGAGTCAGCGGCCAAGGGTCTCAGCTGTGCCTTTCATCTTGCCGACATCAGAACCGCTGGCTATGGCCAGGACTACGATCTGGTGATCCTCATCTACGGTGAACTGAACGTCTTCATGCCAGATCAGGCGCGGCTCATCCTCGAACGGGCACGCAGGGCTTTGCGGCCGGGCGGGAAGCTGCTGTTGGAGGTATCCACCGAGCCGGCCGTCCGCACGCTAGGCAATCGGCCCGCAACTTGGCGAGCTGCTCGACGCGGCATCTTTTCCGACTCGCCTCACCTTGTTTTGCGGGAGAACTGCTGGGTCCCCGATCAAGCATGCTCGGTGGAGCGATGGTACGTGGTGGACGCAGTGACCAGCGGGGTCACGCAGTATTCTGCGACGACGCAAGCCTATACGGAGGCAGATTTTCGCGAACTCCTTTCTGTCGGATTCGACGAGGTTTCCGTCCACCCAGGATTGAACGGGGATGCCGAAGGTGACTTTGAGTGCATTGTCGCCAAGGCCTCATCTTGAGGCTCCGGGAGTGGCGCCCGAAGGGCGACCCACAACCGTGTCATCACGTTTCTGTTAGAGGCCGTTGCCAGACGGCCGTCGGCCAAGCGCCCGGTGCGATACGCATTGAACCTGAAAAGGTGGTGGGCGGTACAGGACTTGAACCTGTGACCCCTACAGTGTCATTGTAGTGCTCTACCAGCTGAGCTAACCGCCCGGGGCGACGGAGAGAATACCTCGGCGGGGGCTCTGCGCGCGACCCTCAGCCGCGCTTCATGTCGATCAATTCGAGCCTGCGAGCGCCGTCTTTCCCCTTCCCGTCCAGCTCCACATGCATCGTCGAGCCGGAGAGCCGGTAGGTGATCGTCGATGGCCAGGCGTTCGACGGATCCACCCAAACCGCGTGGCTCGTCCCGACTTCGCGCAGGGTGAAGGCGTGGGTCTTGCTCGGCAAGACGACCTCGTACACGACCGACCCATCCCGTTCCTCGAGCGAGACGAACTCCTTGTGAACGGTCTTCCCTTCCACGACCACGCGGCTGGTGCCCAGAATGCAGCCGCCTGCAGCCTTGCCGAACGCCTCTTCGATCACGCCGCCGAACGCGGTCCCGGTCCACGTGCCCGACATCCAGGCGAACTGGTCGATCTTGGCGGGCGCGACTGCCATCGAGACGAGCATGGCACAGGTAGCGAGCATGGGAGCATTGTGGCCGAATCGGGCGCTTACGCCGCCGCGAACTCGCGTCGGTCGTAGACAAGGTCGCTCGCGATCTTCCAGATGTCCGCCTCGATCTGGTTCTCCGGCTTGATCTTCGAGAAGTGCACGATGGCGCCGGTCAGACCTGCCTCCAAGGCATAGTGCAGGAACGCCGAGTTCAGAACGAGCCGCGCCGACGGCTTAAGCCCAAAGCTGATGTTGGAGACGCCGAGAATCGAGTTCACCCGCGGGTGGCGTCGGTGCAGCTCGCGAATCGCATCGATCGCCTCGACTCCTGCCCGGCGGAACTCTTCGTCGCCCGACCCCAGCGTGAACGTGAGGCAATCCACGAACACGTCGTGGTCCGGGAGTCCATAGTCGCGCGTCAGGGCCAGAAGCCGCTCGGCGATCTCCACCTTCTGCGCCGCAGATTTGGCCATCCCGGCTTCGTCGATCGTCAGCGCCACGACCGCAGCGCCGTACTCTCGGCACAGAGACAGCACCCGGTGGGCGCGCTCGCCGCCGTCCTCGAAGTTGATCGAGTTGACGATCGGTTTGCCCGCAAGGCATTGCAGCGCCGCTTCGATCACCGGCACCTCGGTCGAGTCCACCATCAAGGGCACCGTAATGTGCCGGTTGTAGTTGGCGAGCAGGATGCGCATATCCCGCGCCTCGTCTCGCCCGACGTAGGCCGTGCACACGTCGAGGACATGGGAACCCTCCCCTTCGAGTTCGCGAGCGAGCTCGGTCAGCCCTTCCCAGTTCTCCACCGCCAGCATCTCCCGGAAAGCCTTACTGCCATTGGCGTTCGTCTTCTCTCCCACGATCAGGAAGCTGGTGTCCTGCCGGTAGGGCTGGAATTGGTACAGGCTGGAGCAGCCGACCAGGCTCATGGCGCCTGCCTGCTCGTCTGTCTTGATCGCGAAGTCGAACCCAGGGAATAGGTGCCGCACTCTGCGCCAATGCGCATCGGCGACGTGCGGCTTCCCGCCGACGGCATCAGCGACGGCTCGAATATGGGCAGGGGTCGTTCCGCAGCACCCACCGCACATGGCCACGCCGAAATCGCGCACGAAGTGTTCGTGATGATGGGCAAGCTCCTCGGGAGTGAGCTTGTACGTTCCGACGCCTTTCTCCATGACCGGCAGCCCCGCATTCGGCTGGACAGAAATCGGGCGGGTCGAGTTTTGGCCAAGAAAGCGGACATGGGGAGCCATCTCGACGGGTCCGGTCGCGCAGTTCACCCCAACGGCGACGACCGAGGGGAACGCCTCTAACATGTTGAGGGCGGCGCCGATCTCCGACCCAAGCAGCATCGTGCCGGTCTGCTCCATCGTCACCTGGACGAACAAGGGCACTTGCTTCCCAGTCTCGGCCATGGCGCGGTTCGCCGCGACGATGCACGCCTTGACCATCAGCAAATCTTGCAGGGTTTCCAAGAGAAGGGCATCGGATCCCCCCTCTAGAAGCGCGCGAAATCCGGTTCGATACGTGGATTCCAGCTCGTCCCAGGTGGTTTGACCGAGCGACGCGAGCTTGGTGCCCGGCCCGATCGCACCGACGACCCAGCGGGGCCTCTCCGCGGTCCCGACCGCGTCGGCCGCCCGTCGCGCGACCTGCGCCGCGGCAAAACTCAGGTCGTACACGAGCTCCGGAATCGCATACTCGGCGAGCACGATCGAGGTCGCACCGAACGTGTTCGTCTCGATGAGGTCGCTGCCTGCCTGAAGGTATCGGCGGTGAATCTCCTCGATCGCATCCGGCCGCGTCAGGTTGAGCAGCTCGTTACAGCCATCCAGGGGCTCGTCGCCAAGTCGATGCCTTGCTTCGAACAGCGCTTCAGAGCCTGTCGCGGGCAAGACGAAGTCTGACGGACCGAAGCCTGCGGCGTGGATTTGGGTCCCCATCGCCCCGTCCCAAACCAGGACACGTTCGGCGAGGGCATCGAGCAGGCCACGATCTTGCACAAGGGAATTATACGGCTGAGGCTCCTAGGGCCGTCAGGAATGCCGGGCTTTCGCGCAAACCCCGTAGCTTCATCGGGAAGAAGGTGACCCGTTGGGACGAATCTAGTTAACGTGTATCACATCGTCGCAGTCGTCGTCGCCCTGGCCTCGCTCGCGGGTGCGTACGGGCTCGTACGAGATGCGCAAAGCCGAACCGAGTGAAGCTCGGAATCTCATCCCTCTCATCGATAACCAAAACTAAAGGGCGCGACATCGTCGCGCCCTTCGTTTCGTTAGGCCGATCCGCCGCCTAGGGCGTAACCGTTAGGGTGCCAGTCTTCGTGACGCCCAGATACTGACCGGTGATCGTGACGTTCGTCGACGCAACGACCGGATTCGTCGTGACCTGGAAGTTAACCTTGTTGTTGTTGGCAGGAACCGTGACGCTGACCGGGACGTTCGCGACCCCGACGTTGCTCGACGTCAGCGAGACGATCGCTCCGCCAGTGAAGGGGAACCAGTCCATCGTGACGCGGCCCGTCGAGTTCGTTCCGCCGACCACCGTGGTCGGGTTCACCGTGACCGAGTAGAGCGCGGCGCCCTTCACCAGGAAGGTCTTGGTTCGCGTCTGAGTGTTGAACGTTCCCGTGATGGTCACGTTCGTGTTGAACCGGACGCGCACCGTGGTGGCGCTGAAGCTAGCGACCCGGGTTCCGGTCAAAACGGTGACCGAAGCCGGAACTGCAGCCACACCCGGAGAACTCGAACCCAGAGTGACAACCGCGCCAGGAGCCCGGGCCGGGCCCGAGATCTGGACGTAACCCGGGACCGACTGGCCGCCGAAGCACTGCGTAAGGCTCAGGCTGAGGATCTCGAGAAACGGCGTCGCGACCGTGATGTTGGCCGTGCGGGTGATCCCGCCTGCCGTCGCTCGAATCTGGACCGGCGTGTTCGACTGAACTGCGACGGTGTAGACGAAGAAGTTCGAGGTGCTCTGCCCAACAGCGACGGTCGTCGAAGCCGGGACGATCGCTGCGTTCGTGTTCGAGCTGAACAGATTGACCTTGAAGCCGCCCGTGCGCGCCGTGCCCGCAAGCTGGACGGTTCCGTTGGCCTTCTGGCCGCCAGTAATGAACGTCGGGTTCACGATCAGTGAGTTCAGCGCGGTGGGCTGCAGCCGGACAGTCGTGCTGACCTTGTAGCCGTCCTTCTCAGCGGTGATCAGCACCGGCGTCATCGTCAGAACCGGCGAGCTGTTGACGGTGAAGTTCACGTTGTCCAGGCCCGCAGGAACGGTGACCGTGGCGGGGACGCCGACGATCGCGTTGTTGGTCGTGATCTTAACCTGGACTCCACCGAATGGCGCGTTGTCGTCGATGACCACGTTGCCGGTCGTGGAGAAGCCGCCGGGGAGCGAGGGGTTCGCCACCGTAATCGCGATCGGGGTGATCGTCTGGGTCAGAAGAACCGACCGAATCTGGCCAGCCTTGGTGTACGTCCCGACCATCTGGCCGCGGTCGTTGATATCCATGAGGTTGTCGATCGTGATGCCCGAGTTAGGCGGCATGTAGTCCGACACCGGGAACGCCTGCCAATAGGGCTCGACCGGAAGAACCGGGATAAAGACGACGGCCTGCATCGAGTAGATGCCGATCCCGTTGCGCAGTTCAAACTTGCCGGACCGGCCGACGATCGTGCCGTCGTTCGCGATCCCGTTGCACTCACCGATCGTGTCGCCGGGGAGGAGAACCGGATTCAGGACGCTGGTTCCCAGGGTCACAAACGGGCTCGGAACGTAATAGATCGGGTTGCCGTTGCCATCCTTGACCATCGGGCCGGTGCAGCCGACCATCGAAGGATCTCCCGACCCGTCGAGCGAGATATCGGAGAGGTCGTTCACGGTCGGAATGTCGGTGGGGTTGGCCGTGACGTTGACTTCAGTAGGTGCGGGGTTATTGGTGCCGGCCGGAAGCTCCCAGAGCCAGGCGCCGATGGTGCCATCGGCCTTGGGGCCGATCCCTGCCAACCAGTTGAGATTGCTGATCGCCGACGCGTGCATCAGCTGGAAGTTGGCGGTTGGCGGGACGAAGGCCAGGGTCGATCCCTGCAGGTAGGCGCCGGACTTGAACGTGCTCCCGTTGACGAGGCCCGACATATCGACGTTGAACGCGACGACCGCGCTGTCGTTGATGCCAACGCCTTCCGTCGGCCAGTCGCGAAGGGGATCGCCGTCCGGGATCACCGTCATGGAGCCGTTCGACCACACGAAGCCCTTCGCAAGCGAGCCGGTGCCGCTCGTCCCGACCACGAGGTTGAACCGGTTGATCCAGTTCGCGACCGCATTCGATCGGCCCGGCAGAACGCCAAGGTCATAGAGGATGCCCGAGTCGTACAGGAAGGCGGCCGACGAGCCAACTTTCTGCGTGTAACCCACGGCCACTCCGTCCAAGTTGACCTTGCGTGGGATGTTGCGAATCCCTCCCGGTAGCAGGCCAAGGTCCGTGACAAGCAGCTTCTTGATCGCCTGCCCGTGCCCGAATCCAACCATGGATCCTGCCAAGGCGACGAGCGCCAACTTGAGACGCGATGATGACTTCGATCCCAACATTCCAACCCCTCAGCGCATTGCGCTCTCGTTTCAAAGACCGGGCACACGCGCAAAAAGGTTCAGCCTGAACCCGGCATTGCTCACAGTATAGCGCGACGATTCGGCTATTCGGTCACTCCGCCAGACACTTGATTCAAGAGTTCGAGCATCTCCGGCGTCACCTTGAGGAACGGACTCCTGATTTCGGCCTTGTCCTTCAACTTCAGCCGCTTGAACGAGCCGTCCGGCGAGTACGACAGCAGGAGGTAGCCGGCCTTGAACGGCTTGACCGCCGTCATCCACACGTCACCGTCGATGACCGCGACGCTCCGGATGAAGTACAGCATGCCAAGCCCAAACTCGTTCTTCTTGCCCGAAGCGATCGTCGTCACCGACTTGCCTTCGCTCGCGGCGAGCAGGGATGACTTGAAGTCGTAGTCCCACGAGACGACCTTCGACGGTGCGCCCGTCACGTCAGTAAAACCCGAGCCCGTGCGGGCGATCGACTTGCCCTTGCCGTCGAACACCGCGTCGGTTGCTTCGAGAGGAGTCAGTTCGGACGTTCCAAACGTGTACTTGAACGCAGCCACCGGCATGGGGCGCACGTCGGGGTCGTCGCCCTTGGGATAGGCGACCAAGACCACCGCGTTGGCCCCCATCGGGCGAATATCGCGAATCGTCGCGTCCGACCCAAGCGTCGCTTCCACCGACATCCATCGGGCGGTCTGCCCAGGCGAGACCGCGCACACCGATTGCGCCTCGGGGCTGTAGTAGACGAGGGTGTTACCGACGATGTTGAACCGCGGATTCTGAACCGAGTCGCCGGCAATCGACGGCAGCTTGAACACGCCGCTCCGCTCACCTCCGGATTCCGAGTACCCGATCCCGTCGGTGGTCCCCCAAACCAGGGCGCCATCCCGATCGGGACTTGCGAACAGGAGATACGCGTTGAACCCGAACTTGAACAGGCCCAATGCGACGATGGCGACCACGCCGAGCATGATCGCTCGGCCAGTCCAAATCTGAGCAAGCGTCTTGTTCGACTCGTAGCGTTTCCGCCCCTTAGGCTCATACGAAGAATCCGACATCGTTCCCCCCGACGTGCGCGGCCACCCGCGATCGCATCCTCTTTGTTCCTGGACGAATCGGCGAACCCCGTAGAACCGTCCAATTGAAAGTGAGACTCACACGCCTCCTGTTCGTGTTCCTCGGAGCGCTCTTGATCGCTACCGGGTTTTCCCAAGCCCGCACCGTGGTCAAACCTGGGGACAACGTCAACGTGGTCTGCGAAGAGGAGCCCAGTCTCAGCAAGGACTACACGATCACGCGCGACGGGTACATCGTCATGCAGTTCGTCGGTGCGGTCAACATCGCTGGGCTCGACGAGCCGACCGCCGGTGCGAAGATCTCCGCGACGCTGATCGAGCAACGCATCCTTCCCAAGGCCACGGTTCGCCTCAAGGTTCTCGGAACGAAGACCGCGCTGATCGGCTACGGAGGAGCGGTCTCCCGCACCGGCGAGGTCTATCCGAGGCAGGGGCTCAGGCTCTCCGACATCGTCGCCACCGCCCAGCCCACCCCTGCCGCCGATCTCGAACGGGTCCGCATCACCACCGCCGACGGCAAGGAGTTGATCGTGAACTTCAAGGCGTTCGACGGCAAAGACATGACCCACAACCCCGAGTTGAGGGCCGGTGACCGCATCTTCTTCGACCTAATTACGCGGCCGCTCGACGTCATGATCACCGGGCAAGTCGCCCGCCCTGGCGCGGTTCAGTATAAAGACGGGATGACCCTCCGATCGGCGATCGCGATGGCCGGCGGGCTCACCGCGATCGGCGACGCGAAGACGGTCAGGCTCGAACACGCTGGTCAAGTCCGCGACATCGACCTCGGCCAGGAAGATGCTCCCCTTCAGGCAGGAGACCGCGTCTTCGTTCCGGAGCAGAAGGTGCTCACCTACGTCAATGTCGAGGGCGCGGTCGTCACGCCAAGACGCGTGCCATACCGCGATGGGTTGACGCTCTCCCAAGCAGTCGAGGCGGCTGGCGGAACCGTTCCCAAGGCCGACTTGAGCAAGGTACAAGTGGTCCGCAGCGTCGATGGGAAGAACCAGACCGACGCCCACGACCTGAGCGCGATCTACGCCGGCAAATCGGGGGATATGCCCCTTCGGGCGAACGATCGCGTGAAGGTGCCGATGATGGGTGCGAGGCGCTCGCGTGGCATGTCCCAGACGCTCAAAGTGGTTGGGGCCATCGTCGTCGGCGCCATGTTCGGCATCCTGAAGTTCTGATGAGGTGGGACCGTTCCAAGGGTCGCCCCGAGCCCGTTGCCGCGCTCGACCGTGTGCCCCTGATCGAGTGCGGTGAGCCGCTCGTGGACATGCGCGAAGCGTGCCCGAGCGTCGTGCTACCACGCCCGCAGACCATTCCCTACTGCCGTGAGCGCGTCGCCGTGATGACCGAGGTCGCCGCGAAGAACCTCCCAGAAGGGATGTTCCTGGCCGTGACCGACGCCTGGCGCCCGCTCCTAAGGCAGCAACTGATCTATGAGTTCATGAGCCGGTCGGCGCAGGAAGCGTATCCCGACCGCCAAGGGTCGGTCCTAACCCGA
>WBZR01001726.1_pt3 | contig 16862 bp, 10 predicted proteins | sample 5204231 | NCBI WGS metagenome assembly WBZR01 (sample SAMN12412403, study PRJNA552823) | activated sludge metagenome | isolation source: activated sludge from anammox sidestream of wastewater treatment plant... | place: USA: Virginia | collected 2017-08 | reverse complement strand
ATATCGTAATGATAGAATGACTTCCCATATGCGATGCTCTAAATGCGGATATACAACAGAATATGATTTTTCGCTATGCCCAATGTGTGCTACGCACGCTTATTCAGGCCATAACATTACGCCGGCTGTAAGTGAAAAAGGCGGCTTCTGGATACGGCTCGTGGCATTTATAGTTGACAATATCGTTATCTTTTTTGCCACCGCATTCTTTGCTTTCATTGCAGGCCTGGCTACCGGCCTCGGCGGCCTGACATCAGGCCTGTCCGCTGAAAAGGTCGAGCATCTCTCTGCAATCTTTGGCTTCTTTATTGGAACGTTGTTAGGACCCTTCTATTATACATTCTTTACCGGATGGGAAGGACAGACTCCAGGAAAGAGGCTGATGGGACTGCGCGTCGTTATGATGTCAGGAGAACCTGTCAGCTATGGCAGGGCACTATTGAGATACATAGGATATTTTGTTTCCTTCTTTTTCCTTGGTCTTGGATTCGTCATGATAGCGTTTGACAGGAATAAACGCGGCTTTCATGATTTTATTGCAGGAACATGTGTAATTAAGGTAGAATAGTCCCCATATGGAAGCAAGCCAATTTAATAAAGATCTGGAACTTATCCTCCGTGCTGAGCATCACGACCCATTCTCATACCTCGGTATGCATCCGTTATGGTTTGAAGGCAAGCCTGTTATAGTAGTAAGGGCCTTTCTGCCTGAGGCGGAAGATGTCACTGTCATTGATGCTGAACGGCCTGATGTCCTGTATCCGATGAACAAGCGCCATAGTGACGGGATATTCGAGGCTGTAACAGGCGACAGGGAAAAGGTCTTTCCATACAGGCTGAGAATCAGGGATTCTTCAGGTAAAACAAGGGAATTCCACGACCCTTACTCGTTTCTGCCAATTATGAGCAGTTATGACCTCCATCTCTTTGCAGAAGGTAAAAACTATTTCATGTACAGAAAGATGGGGGCACATGTCCTTACACATAACGAAATCACCGGCGTATATTTCTCCGTCTGGGCGCCTAATGCCGTACGCGTCAGTGCCGTGGGTAATTTTAATAACTGGGACGGGAGAAGGCATCCCATGCGTGTTATCGGCGGGTCCGGAGTCTGGGAGTTGTTCATCCCCGGGCTGTCTGAGGGTGAGACCTACAAATATGAGATAAAGACAATGGACGGGCTGATCCTTCTTAAAAGCGACCCGTACGGATTCTATTCCGAAGTCAGGCCAAAGAGCGCATCCATTGTCTGTGATACAGACCGCTATATCTGGGATGATGCAGAATGGTTAACCTCCCGTCAGCATAAAGACCTGCATCAATTGCCAGTTTCAATCTATGAAGTCCACCTCGGCTCATGGCGCAGAAAGTGTGAAGAGGGCAACAGGTTTCTGACATACAGAGAGCTTGCCCATGAACTGGTAGATTATGTGAAGGAGATGGGATTCACACACATAGAACTCCTCCCTGTCGCAGAACACCCCCTCGATGTCTCCTGGGGTTACCAGGTAACAGGTTATTTCGCACCTACAAGCCGTTACGGAACACCTGAAGACTTCATGTACTTTGTGGACCACTGTCATCAGAACGGGATAGGCGTGATACTCGACTGGGTGCCGGGACACTTCCCAAAGGACGCCCACGGCCTTTCGTGGTTCGATGGGACGGCCCTGTATGAACACCTTGATCCGAGGATTGGGGAGCACAGGGAATGGGGGACGCTTGTCTTTAACTACGGGAGGAATGAGGTCAAGAATTTCCTGATCTCAAATGCCCTGTTCTGGTTCGATAAATACCATATAGACGGCGTGCGGGTAGATGCTGTCGCCTCAATGCTCTATTTAGACTATTCGCGTGAGGAAGGAGACTGGATCCCGAACAAATACGGCGGAAGGGAAAACCTCGAGGCGATAGATTTCATAAGAGAATTCAACGAAGTAGTCTATAAATACTTCCCGGGCATCATGACAGTCGCTGAAGAATCTACCGCCTGGCCGCTCGTATCAAAACCGACTTACCTCGGAGGCCTTGGGTTTGGCTTCAAGTGGAATATGGGATGGATGCATGATACCCTCGAATATTTCACCAAAGAATCCATCCATAGAAAATATCATCAGGGAAGTCTCACATTTTCGCTGCTGTACGCCTTCCATGAAAACTTCATCCTCCCGCTCTCTCACGATGAAGTTGTGCATGGCAAGAGGTCGCTCCTCGATAAAATGACAGGATATTTTCACGACAGATTCTCTAACCTGAGACTGCTTTATGGATACATGTACGGACACCCCGGCAAGAAACTGCTCTTCATGGGCGGCGAGATCGGCCAGTGGTGGGAGTGGAATTGTGATGTAAGCCTTGACTGGCACCTGGTGCAATACTATGAACACAATACCCTGCAGAGGTTTGTCAGAGACCTGAATCACCTTTACAGGAATGAACCAGCCATGTACGAGATAGACTTTGAATACCCTGGATTCGAGTGGGTTGACTTTCATGACGCTGACAACAGCATAGTCTCCTTCTTAAGGAAGGGAAAGAACCAGGATGACATGCTGATTTTTGTGTGTAATTTTACACCTGTAATGCGCTCCGGATACAGGATTGGTGTGCCACGGGCCGGATACTATAAAGAAATACTCAACAGCGATTCAGAGATCTACGGCGGCGGCAACAGAGGAAACGCCGGCGGCGTGTGGTCGCAGGAAATACAGTGGCAGGGCAAATCCCATCTGCTGGAACTGACACTACCCCCTCTCGGGCTGATCGTGCTGAAACCAAAGAGTTAATTCACTCAAAGATTCTGATAGTCCCGAATTCTCCGTCATAACCCGGCTCAATATGTACTTCTCCGCTTCGCACATGACGTATAGCCTCCGCCAGCTCATGACCTCCGGAATCTGAAATATCAGACCATGGAACATCCGTTAATATGGAGATCTCATTCCCTAATGCGGAAATCAGTTTGTTATAGGTGTTTTCAACGGCCTTGCTGTTTACACCAACCCCACTTACCTTTGAGATGATCCCGTGAAGGGATATAATTCTCCTGAAAGGGGCAGTGTTCTTTGGTGTAACACCTTCTTTCCTGTCTGCAAGTGTATCTACACGGCTCATGACACCAACAGTCACCCTCTCACCGCACTTGGGACATAACCCCCTGCTCTGTCTTGTCTCTGCCGGCGTCATCCTCTGCCTGCAAACCCTGTGACCGTCGTAGTGATACTTCCCTTCTTCAGGAAAAAACTCCAATGTTCCAGTAAATCTGGTCTTGTCTCCCTCGCGTATGGCATCATAAATCCCTTTGTAGGACAGCATGGTATCGAATATATTTGCCTCCCGCGCAAGCTTCCTGGGTGAGTGGGCATCGGAATTTGAGATCAGCGTAATCCCGTCGAGAGCGGACAGCCTGCGGTTCATCGTTGGATCGGACGACAAGCCGGTCTCAATAGCATATACATGCGGTGTAAGGTCTTCATAACACTCCTCCAGCGAATCAAATCCTGAGTTTGATCCGAATACGGAGAAATGTGGAGTCCATGCATGGGCCGGGATTAACATTACATCTGTGGATGCATCAAGCGCTATCCTTAACAATGCCTTGCTGTCAAGCCCCAGAATGGGTCTGCCATCAGACTTCAGGTTTCCGATCATTGACAGTGCACCGTTAATCCGCCGCACTGCCTCAAATGATGGGGCAAGGAGGAGATTATGCACCTTGCGGGTCTTTCCGTTCTTACTGTATATGCAGCTTATCTCGGCAGAGAGCAAAAAACGGACGTCAGTGCGGCATGATTGCGGCACGTCAATTTCCATGCCTGAGCTGTATTTGTGTTTAAGTCTGAAAAGGCCATGCTCAGCCTCCTCTAGCTTCTCCTGAAGATTCGAAAACCACTTGGGATGAGTAAAGTCACCTGTTCCGGCGACGGTAAGTCCCTTTATCTGCGCCCATTTGAAGAGACCCTCAAGCTCCATATCCTTACTGGTCGCGCGAGAGTACGGCGAGTGCACATGCAGGTCTGCTATAAAGCGCATATTCCCCTTGCACTCCTTTGCGAAGACATGTTAGAATTATTCCTCATTTGTCAGTAGGCGCGTAGCTCAGTGGGAGAGCGTTTCCTTGACACGGAAGAGGTCGGGGGTTCAATCCCCCCCGCGCCTACCATGATTCATATAAAAATCGCGCCGCATTACCTTCCAGTGATCCTATATATTAACTATAATTTCCATATTTGTAAATTATGAAGAGGCTCAGGTCTTGAATCTTGACATAATTATGTAAAGATTCAAGACCTGACCCCATCCGGCTGACCCTGACAAAATGGATAAGGTTATCTTAAAGAAAACAAGCAGGATACTCGGGGGACATCTCTGGATATTCTCAAATGAGCTCCTGAAAAGTCCCGTAAATTATGAACCTGGCTCACTCGTAGAGGTGTACGACAGGCACAAGATTTTTCTGGGAACAGGCTACATAAACCCCAACTCCCTTATTTCTATCAGACTGCTGACACGGCAAAGGGAAAAGATAGACGCCGGTTTCTTCAGAAGACGCATACTTCATGCCCTTGATTACAGGAAGCGGATCGGCATAGACACTGAATCCTGCAGGGTTGTTTTCAGCGAAGGGGACTTGCTTCCCGGATTGATCGTTGATAAATACGACGGCTGCATAGTAGTACAGTTTCTGACACTCGGCATGGATAAACATGCAGAGATGATCCTGAACCTGCTCGATGATATGTTCTCTCCCTCAATCATGGTGCTGAATAACGACAGCCAGAGCAGACTGCTTGAAGGCCTGACGATTGAAAGAAAGATATCAAAAGGTTCGCTGGATTCACTGCCTTTAATAAGTGAAGATGGGGTAATTATCCAGGTGGATCCAATGACGGGACAGAAGACAGGTTTCTTCCTCGACCAGAGGGAAAACAGGATTGCCCTGAGCAGGTACATCAATGGTGGAAATGGCCTTGACCTCTTCTGCTACTCAGGCGCATGGGGCCTGCAGTTGGCCCGGAAAGGGGCAACAGTTACATTTGCAGATGAATCGGAGACAGCCCTGTCGGCGGCAAGGAAGAACGCACAGTTGAATAATCTTGAGGACAGATGCAAATTCGAGAAAAGAGATGTGTTTAATTTCCTGAGTGAACGGGTGGAAGCAGGAAGTTCCTGTGATTTCATTGTGCTCGACCCTCCTGCATTTGTCAAAAGCAAGGCAAAAATCAAAGAGGCCGTAAAGGGTTACAGGGAGATAAACGAAATGGCAATGAGGCTGGTTACGACAGGGGGTATAATTGCAACATCATCCTGCTCCCACCATATTGACAGGACACTCTTTCTTGAGATTCTGCAGGACTCCGCAAAAAAGGCCGGAAGGACCGCAAAGCTTATTGAATATCGCTACCAGGCCAGAGACCACCCAATTATGCTGTCCGTCCCGGAGACAGAGTATCTAAAGTGTGCCATCCTGGCAGTAAAATAGGGACAGCGCCTGTTTATTTAAAGATTATCCAAATAAACAGGCGCTGTCCCTATTTTATCACTTCCTTAATTTGACTTTGTCCCTGTGTCTCATGTAAACTTACAATACTCATGGGACAAATACCGAGAAACACCATATTATTCAGTCTGATACCTGCAGCCCTCTTATTCGTCTCAATTGTATCGTTTCCGAGGCTTGCGAACAGTGTACTGCCTTCAGATATTTGTCCAAAACATGACTTTTCTACAGGTGAGTATACATCATGTTACTACTGCCACAATGCTGAAACCGAGGGTGAGGCCGGTTTCATTATAAATACGGACAGTAGATACTGCCTCAGTTGTCATGATGGCTCCACAATGGATGCATTTGCTTACACAACCCTTGGGAGCGCAGCAGAACGCATCTCCGGCCGGACAGCCATAGGACACATGAAAGGGGTTGACCATCCCTTCTCAGTAAGTTATACAGAAGCAAAAGACGTCAGCCCTACGTTGAAACTGCGTGCTGCCCCAACAACTGCCACCGTGCCTCTCTTCAACGACAAGGTGGAATGCGCAAGCTGCCACGACCCTCATAGTTGCAACACCCCCCTGTTTCTGCGCATCTCAAACGACCGCAGCGCCCTGTGCCTGGCGTGTCATGATATGTAGAGTAACACTATATGCAGTCAATGTTTGGTAATGCCCGTTTTCTGTGCGCCTCCTGCCTGCAAGGCGTCAGTGCATATGGCCGTCTCCCTTAATTTCAAAAGGCTGTTGAATGAAACTCAACGGTATCCTTCTTGCTTCTGCCATCTGTTATTGAGGTATTTCAGCATAAGGTATTCCGGCTGTTGCTCAAAGAGGGGCTGACCACCGAAGACAGGGGCAAGATGATCCTCTACTGGAGATCCCTGTTGACACCCGTATCTCATCCTCCTATCGTACATTCGGGAAAGTAAATTCCTGTCGAACCCTATCCATCATGCAGCCAACATCCAGCCTCTGGGGACAGTTTATCTGTTCGAAACACTTCCAGGGATTCGGCTTGACAACTACTGTTTTGACAAGTATATAATTAGAATCTGCAGATATTTTTTAGCTTTTGGTGGCAGATGCGGAAGTCTATTTATTATACAGTTATCATTGCAACCCTTTGTCTTGTGGTCGCCTCCTGTGGCAGCACGGGAGATTCCTCGTCATCTTCTCTGACTTCTTCAAATAATGTAAAACTCTCAGGACCGGAAAGCGAGCCGGCCAATCAACACCTCCCGAGGATTTCTTTCCAGGAAACCCCTGCGGAAGACATCACGGATACGGGCAGTTTATCCCTTTCCATCCGGGACCTTCTGGTCATCTTCCAGGAAACCGCTACGGTAGGGGAGGTTAATTCCCTTCTGGAATCGCTCTCGGCGACAATAGCTGGAGGGATCCCTGAGGCGCATCTTCTGCTGCTTCGTCTTACTGGCCCATCGGACCTTCAACGGGTGCTCGACGCTCAGGCCGCACTCGCCTCCAATCCCATCGTGTCGGCTGTTTCGCTTAACACGGTCAGCGAACCCAATATGCTCCCACCTCACAACATCAATAAGTGGGACACCCTCTGGACATGGGAAATTCCATACAATCCTGCTTCTGGAAATTGGGGACTCAAGGCGATCCGGATGCCGCAGGCATGGAACCTTGCCGACTATGCTTCAAGACAGATGAAGAGCCATGCTGCTATCAGCGTGGGAGTGCTGGAAGTAGAGGGTGTGATTGGGGTCCATGAGGACATGAAGCAGGCTGACCCAGGCCCCCAGGAGGTTATATCGGAACATGCGGAGGCAGTCGGAGGAATCATAGGAACTGTTTGGGATAACATGAAGGGTATCGAAGGGGTGTTGCCAGGGAATAACCGGATCGTCTCAAGGCAGACGCGTGACATCACAGAGTTCACAGAGGTATTCTTCGACCTCCTTGCGACAGAGCCGACTGTCCGGGTGTTCAATTACAGTACAGGAAGCAGGAAGACGACGGGGGTGGACCCCGTGAATACAGGGGTTGATCCGAAGCGGCCGGTTAATCCGTATGACAACCCCAGCCTGCGCGAGGAAAAAAATCAGGAGGCAAACACCTTTCTGAGAGGGCTTCAGGTCTTCGAATCCTTATACGGGTCGAAAGAGTTTCTGATGTTCTGCGCTGCCGGCAATGAGCGTAAACGGGCTGGCACATCAGAGGATTACGAGGCACGGGACAACAGCTTCTGCGCCAATCTGGCGGTCCGGGGGTTCCCTTATGATCCAGTATTTGACCCCCTGCCTGACCCATCCGACCTCCCCCTACCCAACCATGGCGAAGGTTCGGGGCACTTCGTTGCCGTGGAGGCCATGGACGCCAACGGGAACCGGGCTTTCTTCTCGGCCAGCGCAGGGCCTATCCGCGCCAGGGTATTTGGCAATGGCAACCTTTCTGCGCCAGGGGTCTGCATCCGCACGATTGAACTCGATGATGGAACAAATGGTGACGAACCCGGTGGTATACCCTTTAAATTTGACCCCAACACTCCTTGCCCTGCAGCAGACTGGAGTCAGATCGTTGAGGACAAATATTACGCGACGGTAGATGGAACCAGTATGGCCACTCCACATGCGGCAGGTGTGGCCGCCTACCTATGGTCCATTGACGATACCCTGACCTACACAGACCTCCGGAATATCATGACCAGCAGGGATAATACTGTCGCCATCTTTGAAGGGAGCCGGCAGATTGACGCCTTTGCCGCTGTTATGGGGATCGACGTATTCCGGAATAACAAGACAATGCAACTGGCACTCGTGGATGTGGATGACTGGACCTTGGACGGGAATCAGCGTACCATCCGAAGCGACGATGGTACACCTTCAGGCGATTTTAAGGATATTGCCAGTACAGACAAGCGGAGGGGCGATGGTCAAATATCGGCCGCAGATTTCCGCGTCTTCCGTGATGCCATGGCTCAGGTGATGTGGGCCGAAGGGACTCTGAGCGGGGACGTAGCCCTGGATGGATCGGAAAGGCACTTCAAGAAGGACCTCAATTTTGACGGGTGCATGGGCAAGCAGGCCGCGAATCCGGAACATCCGGGAGGAATCATCCCGATCCCCAGGAATTGCGATGATGAGCCAAAGAATACCGGGGAGAACGAACTCCTGAAGGAAAATGTCTTTCCGCGATATGATTTTAACGGGGATGGGAAGATCAGTGATTCTGATATCGTTGGAGGGACGTCAGACTTTCTTCCCTTCAAAGGACATGAATGGCGGGATATTGACGTGCTTCAGGATGTCTGGAAGGATGACCCGGATTTAAATGAGGGGTGGAGTAAAGATGACCTGTTGCGATTGTTACCCGGGAAGAGTCCTGACTCGGGTTCTGGCGACATCGAGTTCCGGACCAATCTGCCTCTCGGCGGAACGAATCCGATGGATGTAATCCAGATAACCATTGAAGGACTCCCCATGACCCGGACCATTACTGATGTTGATAAGCGCCTTGTCTGGACCGTCCCGCGCGACATCGGCGACATCGCGGTCAAGGCCGTGGGCGTTGAGGGAAATACAAGGATTGACCTCTGCTTTAATCGCACGATGCCGATCCCCAAACTCAAGCATGGCGAGGACACCGTGGTCACGGTCATAGAGTGTAGTTGTCAAATCCCGACTCCTGGTCTGGCAAAGGCGCTCAGCGGCCAGGATACAGGGGTCTGCCCCGTTGCCCCCACCATCTCCTTTCGTTCAGGGGGCAATTTCCCCTCTGAATCCCAGGATATCACCATAGATAACTTTCAAACCCGACAACAATGTTCTCCTGAAGTTGGCGCCACATGTACCTCGGACTACACGTTTCCTTCTGCTGCCGCTTACTGCACGGCAGCGATCCATGGTGAAGTTTTGAGGCTTGAACCCATGAAATGGAAGATCGATATGACGTACACCGGCAATTGTATATCCCCAGAGATTCCTGCCTTGGGGGGGGTCTGGATCTGCGGCGAAAATGTCTGGGATTGTGGTACGGCAGTATCCGCATATGCCGGAATGGCTGTCGAATTGTCAATCCCGTTGAACCAGGGAACGAGGCTCGAAATAAGCTGCAACGCCGGGGCAAACGGCAGCAACTACACCCCAACGAACTATAATCTATCGAACTGGTGGTCGAAGGGTGTCAATGCGTCGTCAGCAATGAGTTTTTCCGCAAGTTCCGACTTGGACTTTGTAATGCGCGATGAACCGGCACAGGGGAGCTGCAGGGGCTTTGTCTACGGCCCGATAGCACAGACATGGTCTGTGAACAACTCATTCTCCACAACCTTCAATCCATATGCCAGCCCGTGGGACTATATCTTAGGCGTCAACATTGGTGGATGGAATTCCGCCGGTTCATACATCGGTTCCCCGTCGGGGGTAGAAAATGTCTCCTGGGGACCTGTAGAAAGCGGGTCTGTCTCCTATACGATTACTTTAATTCCCCCCGATTAAACAACACGATGACTTCATAATATCAGCTCTTGCACGGTTACGGTCTGGCCGGAGGATTGACATTCACTTCGTTCCGAGAGGTGGTCAAACATTGCGAAATTCAAGGACCACTCATGTCCGCAGCCAACACAGGCGCTGTCCATGTCACGGCTACAATGAACGACGTCATCGTACGGTAATTGGCGCTCTAAGCGTCTGATTCAGTACACCCCTCAGAATTCATGCCGGCGATGAGGTCAGGATCCGCATACTGTGGCAGATGATGCCTTTTATTATTGTGTCCTCAAAAAGGAGGCCTCTGACTGAACTACTGTCAGAGGCCTTTAATATTGGTGGAGGCGGCGGGAATCGAACCCGCGTCCGGAAATGTTCTGCATCAGGATATCTACATGCTTAGCCGTGCGTATTAAGGTTTCACAGCCCCCCATGCCCGCAGGCAGGCTCAAAGGAGCCGCTATCCCGCTGTAGTCTCACCCGCCTCCTGCAGGAGGAAAAGGCGGGCCAGCCTGTAATTATGACACCCTTACCTGCGGCACAGGCGGCCTCAGGCAGGGCGTCGCTGCTTAATTAGGCAGCGAGGGCATAATCTGCGTTAGCAGTTGTGTTTTTCCCGTTTGTTTTATGAGGCCAACGGGACCTCAGCATGCAACCCTGGCCTCACGATCCCCGTCGAAGCCAGTCGCCCCCGGCTACGGACGCAATAAATGCATTTATACGGCGTTGGACTCCTCGGGAAATCCTCAACGTACTATTTAGTACGCCTCCGGTTTTCCTCGTCGTCCGCCTTGTCTAAGTGCATTTCTTGCGCCCTAAGTTTGCTATGTTATCAAAGAACAAGGTTAAATAGGGACAGCGCCTGTTTAGCCTAATGCTGTCCGTGAGGCTCGTAAGGTTCGTAGAACTCGCTGTCTATGGCAGCCCTTATATCCTTTATACTGTATCCCTTGTCATACATCTCTTTGGCACGGATAGCCTCCAGCATGCATATATCGCATCCTGAACCATGGCCGTCAGTAAAGCAAGTCCTGAGGCTTCTATGTCCATGGTCTTCTGCACAGTAGCAATAGCAATATAAATGGTCAAGAACATCAGGGATTTCAGCAGCAGCTGCATATGCCTCCCGTGTCTGTCCCGTAAAATAGACGGTCGGAACAATAGAGCCCATTTCTCCGCCTCTCCAGTCGGGATTTCTTTTATATTCCAGATAGACCACAGGCTGACTGCTGTCGCTCTTATGTATATCCTCTTCTGCGCTCCCAATACCTTGTTTCCTGCACCCGGCGCTGACAGACACCGCAATGGCTACAACGATTATAAACAGCAATCCTTTATTCATTCAGTTAAATCTCCTCCTTGCCGCCTCTTGGATCAGGTCTTGAATTTTGACATTTGACACCATGATGTCAAAATGCAGGACTGACCCCATCCGCTATTTCTGTCTCTCCCTGAATGCCTGGGCTACCTCCCTGACGGCATCCCTCTTTTTGATGTCATCCCTCTTATCATAGAGCTTCTTCCCCTTTGCAACACCTATCTCCACCTTTGCAATCCCCCTCTTGAAATAGACCTTCAGGGGAACTAAATTATACCCTCTCTGTTGAATTTTTCCGAAGATCCTGGAAATCTCTTCCCTGTGCAAGAGAAGCTTACGCCTCCTCCCCTGCTCATGATTATTTATATTGCCCGCCTTATAGGGACTGATATTGCAGTAGAGGAACACCTCTCCCCCCTCCACCCTCGCATGACCATCCTTGAGGCTCACCCCACCGTCACGCATGGATTTGATCTCAGTACCCAGCAACTGTATACCAGCCTCATATGTATCTTCAATGAAATAATCGTGATACGCCTTCTTATTTGTTGATACAACACCCTCACCCATAACTTTATAACCCTTTAGAATATTTAATAAATATTTGAATCTGCCGTTTGATTATGATAACATAGCAGTCAGTCAAAGGCAAATTTGCAGCAATTTTTGTATTGACAACCCCTTATTAGTTTTTTATGCTTTATCACTCAGTGCCGAAGTGGTGGAATTGGCAGACACGCATGTTTGAGGGGCATGTGGGGTTTCCCGTGGGGGTTCAAGTCCCCCCTTCGGCACCAATCTCTTTATGACCGCATTAAGTCAAATCCTCTCTGCCGCATCAGACAGGGCCGTATTAGTAGAGAACCTCAAAAATTACATATCAAAAAAACGCCAGGAGATACATGACCTCCACAAGGACGGCGCATCCGGACTCTATATCGTCACACGCATCTCCAGCCTCACAGACAGGATAATAACGGAACTCTACAGTCACGAACTGAAAAAGTATGAGAAGTCTCAGGGCCTCTCTGTAGGAGAGAACTGCTCTGTCATCGCTGTCGGCGGCTACGGGAGGGTTGAACTGAATCCATATTCTGACATAGACATCATGTTCCTCTATCGTGAAGATGCAAAAGATGCAGTAGAATCAATATCAACAAACATCCTCTACCTGTTGTGGGATCTGAGGTTTAACATTGGCCACAGCATGCGTACCATAGAGGATTGCCTGAAGATAAGCGGAACGGATTTTACTGTGAGGACTGCGCTGATGGAATCACGGCTGCTTACAGGCAGTGAATCCCTCTTTGGTGAGTTTCAGAAAACCTTTATGGACAAGATCATCTCAAGAAATATTCGTGCCTATATAGATGAACGCCTTAAAAATATGCGTGAAAGGTACAAACAATTCGGGACATCCATTTACCTGGTCGAGCCAAATGTTAAAGAAGGCAAAGGGGGTCTAAGGGATATACACTGCCTGAGGTGGGTGACGATTGCGAGATACAGGATAGACTCCCTGGCTGAATTTCATAAACAGGGATATATCACAAAAGTAGGATATAAAGAACTCACAGATGCAAAAGACTTCCTGCTCAGGGTGAGGAATGAACTCCACTTTCACGCCAATAAGGCATCGGACGTTCTCACTGTCGAAGATCAGTTGAGGATATCAAAACTCTTCGGCTACGAGGATGAACCGCACCGCCTCGGTGTCGAGACATTCATGAAAGACTACTACATGCATGCATCCCATATCCATGACATATCTCAGAGGATGATTGAAAAGGCGCTCCCTGTTCAGAAATGGAAAAAGGGAGTGGAGTCCATAACGTCACGGTTCGTCAGGCCATGTTATGTGCTGACAAGGGATACCATTCATGTGCCTGAGCGGTATCAGGAGATATTCTTCGGAAACGGCAAAAATGCCGTATATCTGTTCTATCTCTCGCTTATTCACAATCTTAAAATTTCCGCCCACACAATGAGTATGCTATACAGGAATTCAGGCCTGATACCGAACGATCTCTATCAATCTTCCGATATCAACAGGATATTCCGGATGATCCTTTCATGGCCGCAGGGCGTGGCAGAGACAGTCAGGGAAATGCACCGGGTGAAGGTACTGCAAAAACTGATACCGGAATTTGATAAATTATCTTGTTATGCATCCTACGATTATTACCATAAGTATACTGTAGATGAGCACAGTTTTCTCTCAGTCCAGATGGCTGAAGAGCTTCACCATTCTCACAGTTATATAGCAAAGGTTTACAAGGAGATAAAACGAAAGGACCTGCTGCACCTTGCCCTTCTCCTGCATGATGCCGGCAAAGGGAGCGGGGAAGACCACTCTGCCCGTGGAGAGAAGATCGCAGAACGGGTTGCACGGCAGTTAGGCCTCAGCGATGAGGAGACGGCGCTGCTTGCATTTCTTGTCAAGAACCACCTTGTCATGCCGAATATCGCATTCCGGAGAGATCTGAGCGATGCAAAGGTCATCCTGCTTATTGCAAGACTTGTCGCAAAACCAGATGTGCTGAAAAAACTCTTTATCCTGACTTATGCTGATATTAATGCAGTTGGACCCGAGACATGGAATGAATGGAAAGATAATCTCCTCAGCGAGCTCTACTTCAAGGTAATGGAAGAGTTATCAGGCACAAGGGCTATATACTCAGAAGAGGAACTGATCGCAAAGATAAAGAAGGAGATCGGCGGAAAGCTCTGTCTCATCTATCCTCCTTCCTGGCTTGATGAGCAGTTGCAGTATATGGAGACACGATACCTTTTGATCACTCCGCCTGAGAAGATAATCAAACATCTCCATATGATCAACCAGCTCAATTCAGATTCAGAGAAGGTACTCGTAGATGTGACACTCGACAAGGGGATGGCCGAGTTCACAGTATACACACATGACAATATTACGCCTGGTCTCTTTTCAAAGATTGCTGGGGTCCTTGCAGCAGCAGGATACAATATCCTCGATGTCCAGATATTCACAACAAAAAAGGGGATTGTCGTGGATACCTTCCATGCACAGGACCCCTATCCGGAAGGGGTATCATCACAGCTCCGCCAGGTAACTGTAAGGAAACATATATGTGAAGTACTTACAGGGGCGACAACTGTTGAAGGCCTGTTTGTAAAATACGCAAATAAATTGCCCAGGAGAAAGACCATTACCATAGCCGCGCAGACACAGGTTGAGATCGATAATGAATCCTCAGACGACTTCACCATCATAGACGTCTTTACAGCAGATAAACAGGGACTCCTCTACGTAATCACCAAGACGATATTTGAACTGGATCTGTCGGTATTCTCATCAAAGATAGCCACTCATGTAGAACAGGTTGTTGATGTCTTCTATGTAAAAGACCTGACTGGCAATAAGATAACTGAGCCTGAAAGGATTGCTGAGATTAAGAGCCTGCTGCTCAACGCGATTGAAACGTACCAGAGGTCGTAAGAGGATGATCAAAGAACAATATAATCGGGATTAAGCATCATCTTGCAAGCGATATGACTGTATCTTTGTTCTCTTTTTGAAATATTGCACTCACTGCCTTTGCCGAATCCATCCTTACAGCGCACGTTTTCCGTCCCTTGCAGTCACCGCTCCAACGGGTAAAAGAGGAGTCTCGATCAGGGGTAGCCTTCAATGTCAGACGCGCAGCCTTGCCGGAAGCGCCTGCAATATAGAAAGTCCCTGTACAGTCACCGGAAGGCCCCCTGTCCTTAATTCCTGTTATACCGTTACAATCTATGGTTCCTGAACCGGTCCCTGTCCTGGTAATTTCTATAGGCAGGAAACCACTCACAAATCTGCTCCAGTCCATGTCAGTCCATCCGTAGGGATCAAGATGATCATCTATATACGCCCGGCAATTACCTTTATAGTTCGCAGGTATCGTTGAACAATCCACAAGCGGTGAATAGTCTGCATGTCTTGATATCTGCTCAGGAGGAACATGGTAGGTATTCATCAACCTTTCCGTCAATCTGACCAGCGCCTCTCTTTGTCTTGCCGTAAACGGGTGCCTGGAGCGCTCCTGCACCGTCGTGGAATAGAGCTCAATCCCGATGGAGGACAGGTTTACAGAATCTTCAATGGACCGCGTATGAGGCGCCACCAGTAAATCACTGAATCTTTGAATAACAACACCATCGCGGTCAATATAATAATGGGCAAAAGCACACGATATGAGAGAATGATTGACCACTTCCTCAAATGACAGGGAGGGTTCTACATGAGTAGAATGAATAATGATCCTGGTAATCTGATCACTGCTTCTGCCGGAATAGTCACAGGCAGCAGCAGGTTTACCGGTCAGATCCCCGTAGCTGCCCGTGAGCCTCGCCCTTCGTATCTCTTCCAGAACATCCTTATTTATCCTGGACTTAGGCAACTTTGAGCCAGCAGGCAAAACAGAGACCAGCAATAGCATTATTGACAGGGTCAGGGAAAGGAAATAATGCATGCATAAGTTTAATATCATGCCGGATCGTGTCTGTCAAAGTAATTATAAATCCTTTCCAATCCTTTGCCGATATAATGGTACGCCTATTACAATGCTTAACTTTATGATTTCAAATCTGGATGTTGTGTTCTTTCTGTACGGACTGGTCTTTGTAGTCATGGGTCTTTCCATATTCTTCCAACCCAGGAGCGGGAGCGAGCTCAGGATTGGCAATACTTTATGGCTTCTCGCCTGTTTTGGACTTGTGCATGGGGCCAATGAATGGCTTGACATGTGGTCCGTTATTAAAGGCAGAGGAGCGCTGCTCGACATCGTGAGCTGGTTTTGCCTTGCGGTCTCTTACTGCTTGTTATTTGAGTTTGGCCGCCGTCTGTTGAAGGATCAACTTGCGGGAATGTCAGGCGGGCGGGGATCGTCCGGGAAGTATCTAAAATGGTATATCCCGCCCCTGACAGGGCTCCTGATCTTTGCAGTATCATTAATGTCGGATGACGTATGGAAAACTGGCTCCACAATGGTAAGGTATTTTATTGGCTTTCCTGGGTCTCTATTAACCGGAGTCTGTCTTCTATTATATTACAGAGATCAGATAGAGAAATTAAAGCCGCTGAATGTGGGAATGAACTTCCTCGGCTTGTGCATATCTTTTATCATCTATAGCATTTTAGGAGGTTTGATCACCCAGCCTGGCCATTTCTTTCCTGCCAATATCCTTAATACCGGCACATTTCTCCTGACTGTCGGCGTACCGGTACAGATATTGAGGGCAGCAGCTGCAATCTCTGTCGCATATCATACTGTAAGCATTTTGAGAAAATTCAACCGGGAAACAGCCGGGAGACTTGAAAATGCCGCGGAAGCAATGGCTGCAAAGGAGAAGTTAGAGACGGAAATCAGGGAAAGGACGGAGGAACTGAATAATACGAATGCGAATCTGCTGCAGGTAAAGGCACAACTCGAACTTCTCTTCGAGTCTATGCCAATGATAATTTACCGTTGCAGAATTGAGGGTAACTGCTTCATCCCCGTTTATGTGAGCTCCACATCGAATGATTTCTTTACACATGGAAGAGAGGAGTATTTACATAACCCTGACTGGTGGTC
>WBZR01002861.1_pt1 | contig 16876 bp, 12 predicted proteins | sample 5204231 | NCBI WGS metagenome assembly WBZR01 (sample SAMN12412403, study PRJNA552823) | activated sludge metagenome | isolation source: activated sludge from anammox sidestream of wastewater treatment plant... | place: USA: Virginia | collected 2017-08 | reverse complement strand
ACGGGCTGGAAGCGGCGTTCGAGGGCGGCATCCTTTTCGATGTGCTTGCGGTATTCATCGAGGGTCGTTGCGCCGATGCAGTGGAGTTCGCCGCGCGCGAGCATCGGCTTGAGCATCTGGCTGGCATCCATGGCGCCTTCGGCCGCACCCGCACCGACGACCGTATGCAGTTCGTCGATGAACAGGACGACCTGGCCGGCGGCGTCCTGCACTTCCTTGAGGACCGCTTTCAGGCGGTCTTCGAACTCGCCGCGGTACTTGGCGCCGGCCACGAGGGCGCCGAGGTCGAGGCTCACGAGCCGCTTGCCTTTCAGCCCCTCCGGCACGTCGCCGCTGGTGATGCGCTGGGCAAGGCCCTCGACGATGGCGGTCTTGCCGACCCCGGGGGGGCCGATGAGCACGGGGTTGTTCTTGGTCCGCCGGGAGAGCACCTCGATCGTTCGCCGGATCTCCTCGTCGCGGCCGATGACCGGGTCGAGCTTACCTTCCGCAGCCTGGGCCGTGAGGTCGCGGCCATACTTTTCGAGCGACTCGTACTTGGTTTCCGGGTTGGGGTCGGTCACTCGCTGGCTTCCGCGCAACTGGACGAGCGCCTGGTACACGGCATCGCGATTGAGGCCGCTGGTGTTGAGATAGGTGGCCGCCTGGCCTTCGGCCTGCTCGACGCAACCGAGGAAGATGTGCTCGGTGGAGACGTAGTCGTCCTTCATCCGCCCGGCTTCGCGCTCGGCCGTGGTGAGTGCCGTCGATAGCCGGTGGCTGAGGTAGACGGTGTAATCGCCGAAGATTTTCGGCTTTGAATCGAGCACCTGGCGCATGGTGCGCGCGAACCCCGACGGGTCGGCGCCCTGCAGGCGAAGAAGCCGCGGAACCACGCCATCCTTCTGTTCGGCGAGTGCGACCAGCATGTGCTCGACCGACATCTCCTGGTGTTGGAGGTCCTCGGTGAGTTGCTTCGCGGCCGCGACCGCTTCCTGGGCCTTCTCCGTGAACTTCTGAAGGTTCATGCGTGCGCTCCCGTAACGACGATGGTGCTTCCAGCGTAGTAGTTGCCATGAGCCGTATCAAGTACCAGCCGCATCACGGTCACCAGCTCTCCGCCCGGCCGGAGAGGCCCTGGATGCGGAGACGAAAGACGGTTGCATCCGCGAGGTGGACACGGTGGCCGTGCCCGGCGGTTACGGCTGCAACATCTCCGCCGGCGGCAGCGAGCAGACGGAGGCGGGCATCGTGGCGCGAAGCCTCATCTGTGAGCTCCTCGAAATGGGCCTGGACGAGCACACTCCGGTAGTGCGCGCTGTCATCGATCTCATCGACCTGGAAGGCGACGTGGGGCCAGAGACGCATGAGCTGGAGCTTGTGGCCTGGCGGGGCGTGGGCATACAGCGCATCGGCCGCGAAGGCGTACGAAATTGGAACGATGTACACCCCGTCCGCGTCGCGAATCCCGAGGCGGCCAAACCGATGTGCCTCGAGCATCGCGATACACTCGTCGTAACCAAGTTCCCGTTGCACCACCCGCCTCGCTTTGTGGCGCCCCCATGGCGGGGACCTTTTCGTTCAGTCTGGGCGTTCTTCACCGACTCGCGGCCCCACAACGAGGACCGGGATGGGGGACTGGCGGATGATGCGCTCCGCGACGCTGCCGATGAGGGCATGGCCAATGCCCGTGCGCCCATGCGTGCCGACGGCGATGAGCTCGACGTCGAGCCGGACGCCAGTGGCGATGATCGCCTCGGCAACGCGCTCGTTGATGTCGGTGTGGACGTGGATATCCAGCCCCGGGAGTGCGCGCGTTGCCACGGTGTAGAGGCGCTCTTCGGCTTCGCTGAGGGCGCTTGCCACCGCCTGCGAGCGGCTTTCGGCCATCGCCGGGACCGGCTCGGCGGTGTTGAGCATCTGCCCGGATTCTGTGCCTGCCGGGGTAAGCGCGTGGGTCCCCCGTCCGAAGGTAGTGTCGTGGACGTCCCCAGGGCGAATCACCGTGATGAGGTGAATTTCCGGCTGGGTCGATGTGGCCCAGTTGTGCATAGCGGCCAGTGCGCGGTTGCCTGCTTCTCCTCCGTCGTAGGCGATCAAGACCTTCATGTATTGCTGCCCTTCCCGTATCCCGGCAAACCGGGGATCTGGGGCAACTCTACGGCCCGTGTCAATGGGAATCAGCGGCCCATTGGGGAAGGAGGTGATGGCCGGTTGACGAACGTGATTGGGCCGGCTGGCCCTGGCTAGCCGAGGGCCGCGCGGACGACGTTCTGCAACTCGGCGAAGGTGAATGGCTTCTGGAGGAAGCCGGCGACTTCATGGCCGGCGAAGCGGCCGGCCGCTTCCTGCTCGGAGTATCCGCTCAGGATGACAACCGGCACCTTCGGGTCGGTTTGGCGAATTGCGGCGAACGCTTCCTGACCATCGAGCCGGGGCATCATGAGGTCGAGTAGCACGAGGTCGGCGTGGCTCATCGCTGTAAACTGCTGCACCGCGTCGGCGCCATCGCGGGCCTGGACAACGTCGAAGCCAAGCCGCTGGAGCATTCGGGCTGTGACGAGGCGAACGGTGTCCTCATCGTCGGCGAGGAGGATAGTCCCGGCCGCCTTCCACGGCTGGGAACTCGGTGGGGCCGCGGCCTCGGGCACGGCGCTCACCTGTGCGGGGAGAAGGAGGCGGAAGGTACTGCCGGAGCCGGGCTGGCTCGCTACCAGCATCGACCCGCTGTGCCCCCGGACGATCCCCAGCACCGCGGCAAGGCCAAGACCCCGTCCCGTGAACTTCGTCGTGAAGAACGGGTCGAAGATCCGCTTGAGCGTCGCCTCATCCATCCCGCAGCCGCTATCAGCGACCTCCAGGTAGACGTAACGCCCGCCCGGCAGCTCGGGTGCGTGGATACCCGATGCCAGGTACTCCGGGGTTGCATCGACGACGCCGGTCGAGATGGTGATTACCCCCTCCTCATCGCCGACTGCCTCGCCGGAGTTGATGACGAGGTTCATCACGATCTGGCGGATCTGGGTGGCGTCGGCCTCGATTGGCGGGAGGTTGCGTGCGAGGTTGAGTACGAGTCTGGCTTTCTTTGGCAGGGAGACGCCGAGGAGATGCGCCATCTCCTCCACCACCTTTGTCAGGTCCATCGATTGAACGACGAACCGGCCCCGCCCCGAATAGGCGAGCATCTGCCGGGCCAGGTCGGCTGCACGCTGGGAGGCAGTCTGGATCTCGGAGAGGTACTGACGGACAGGCGAATTGCTGGCGACCTCGAGGTCGGCCAGCCCGGCATTTCCCATGATCGCGACGAGCAGGTTGTTGAAGTCGTGGGCTATTCCACCGGCGAGGACGCGCAGGCTCTCGAGCTTTTGCGCTTCGAGCATCTTCCGCTCCAGCGTGAGCCGTTCCTCTTCCCGCCTGTTGATATCGGTCATGTCGCGGATGACCACCTGGAAGGCGGGAGCCCCTCCATAGGAGATTGGCGCGCCGGCGACTTCGACCTCGCGTATCTCGCCATGCAGCGTCCGCAGGAGCAGGGGCTCGAAGGTATTCAGGTCGCGCCCTTCCCGCCATCGCCTGCGGCGGTCCCGGGTTCGCTCCATGTCTGACTCATCGGCGAAGAGATCGCGCGAGAGGCCTATCAACCGGGAAACGGACTCCGCGCCGACGAGCCTGCACATCGCCTGGTTTGCATAGAGGATCTGGATATCCCTGGCGATGACGATCGGATCGGGAGAGAGCTCGACGATCTGGCGGTAGCGCTCTTCGCTTTCGCGGAGGATTACCTCGGCACGCTTGCGAAGCGTGATGTCTACCAGGCTCGAGAGGATACATCTCTCACCATCGAGGTCGATCAGTACGGATGAGGTGAGCACATCGAGGAGTTCTCCGCTCGAGTGGCGGAGGCGAACTTCGACATCCCGGACCTGCCCTTCGGAGAGGACACGCTGGAGATGGTTGTCGCGTTCTGCGGTCGTCTCGAATGACGCAATGGCAAGTGCCGAGGAGCCGATGATCTCCTCGCGCCGGGCGCCAACGAGCTCGAGGAACCGTTCGTTGACGTCGATATATGTCCCATCGAGGCGCATCATGACGGAAGCAACTCCACCTTCGGCGAAGGCGAGTGCGAAGCGCCGTTCGCTCTGGAGGAGCGCCTCGCGGGCGCGATTCCGCTCCGTGACATCGTGAACGACCGTCTGGACCGCGGGCCGGCCCTCGTGGCTCGTGGGGACGGACGCGACTTCGACGTCGAGCGTCGTGCCATCGAACCGGACAAGGCGGGCCTCGACGAAACGCGGGGCCGCGTTCACCCCGCCACCGGCGATGGAGTGCCGGATACGTTCGCGGTCATCGGGATGTACAAGGGAGACCATCTCCGGGCTGGCGAGTTCCTCAAAGGTGGTGTCAAAGAGTGCCAGGCCCGCTGCGTTCACGTAGACGATCCGGCCCTCCTGGTGGACCGCGATGGCAGATGGCGACATCTCGACGAGCTGGCGATAGCGCTCCTCGCTCGCACGGAGGGCATCCTCGGCCATACGCCGCTCGGTGATATCGCGATACGTCCACACACGTCCATAACGCGTGCCATCAGAGCCAATGAGGGGGGCGCTATGACCTTCGATGATGCGGCCGTCACGGAAGGCAAACTCGCGATCGACGATGGCGTCGGGCCGGGCATAGATATCCCGCACGAGGCGGCCGAGTTCCTGCCTGTCTGCCAGGAGGCCGCTTACGGCTGCGGCACGGCGGTCGCGGCCGGCGCGCATGTCGGCGTCGCTGAGGCCCCACATCCGGAGGAATTGCTGGTTCCACGTAATGGCGTGGCCATCGTCACCGGCAACGAGGATCGCGTCGACGGACGTTTCCTGTTCCACGGAGAGGATAGTGGTGAGGCGGGCAACGGCCTCGCGGGCGCGCTTCTGCTCGGTGATATCCTCGGCGCCGGTGAGGAGCATCGCCTGGCCGCCAACATCGACTGCGACCATCGAGAGCGTGATATCGCGCACCACGCCGTCGCTCCGGATGACCTGGACTTCGCGGCGGACAGGATGGCCCCCGTGCAACGCCTCTGCGACGATCTCCTCGCGGACAGCCCTGTCGGCCCAGATACCGAGATCGCGGGTGGTCTTGCCGATGAGGTCCTTCGCATCTCGTCCCAGGATTTCGCCGACGCGCTGGTTGGCGTTGATGATCCGTCCCTCGGGGTCGGTCATGAGTGACCCGTAGGGCGCGAACTGGAAGGCGCGTGCGAAGCGCTCCTCGAGGCGTCGCACCTCCTCTCCGGCCGCCAGGCGTTGCCTCAGGTCGCGCGTAATCGTGACGTAGCCCTCTGGTTGGCCGGCCGCATCGAAGAGAGGTGAGACGCAGATCTCGGCCGGGACCGCCGAGCCGTCGGAATGGCGCACATCGACCCTCGTGAACTGGCCCGGGGCCGCATCGGTCGCAAGTGCCAGCCGCTCGGTGTCGTCCTCCGAAATCATCGTTGCCGCGTCAGCGCCGACAAATGCAGCCGGGTCGATGCCGAGGATCTGTTCATGCGCGGCGTTGGCGAAGATTACCCGGTTGTCCATTCCGACCACGGCGATGAGATCGGGTGAGGTGTCCACGAGTTGGCGGAAGCGGGCCTCGCTGGCGAGCAGGGCAGCGATGGCGTCGTCCCGGTCGCTCACATCGCGCCCAATGGCAACCATTCCTGTCCGGTTGCCATCGCCGTCGTACATGGCGGCGGCCGAAATCTCGAGCGTGACCCAGTGGCCGTCGCGGTGACGCAGACGTGCGGGGAAAAGGGCCGATGCAGCCTGGTTGGACGCCGCGGTAATCAGCCCCGCTTCCGACGGATGGCGCAGTTCGAGGGCGGATGTCCCGATGAGGGCTTCGGCATCGTACCCGAGGATCCGTTCGAAAGCCGGGTTTGCAGCCTGGATCAGGTCGTCGCTGCCGACGATCGCGATCGGGTCCGGGGAAGCCTCGAAGATGGTCCGCAGGCGAGCCTCGCTCTCGCGGACTGCGTTCTCCATCGCCATGCGCTGGGTGAGATCGCGGCCAACAATGACGAATCCCTCGGTCTCGCCTGCGTCATTTCGAAGCTCCCGGGCGGCGATCTCCAGGGGGACCCAGTGGCCGTCCGCGTGGCGCATTCGGAGGATCACCTCGTCCTGGTTGAGCGGGTCGGTGAGCACGCGTGCTAACGCCGTGCGGGCCATGTCGATGTCATCCGGATGCATGTAATCGAAGCTGTCGGCGCCGGTGAGTTCGTGCGGCTCGTACCCCAGTTGCCGCTTGTGGGCCTGGTTTGCGAAGCGCATCCGCCCGCTGGCGTCGAGGATGGCGACGGAATCCGGCGCCGAATCGATGATCTGCTGGAGGCGCTGGTCCCAGACTGAGACGGCAGGGCGGTTACCTGCATGATGGACCGCGACTGCAATCGCGGTTGCCAGGCGGGCCTCGCTGGCTTCCCCCACCAGGATCTCGTCGGCCCCGGCGGCGAGCAGGTCCGTCACCGGTGTCTCCGAATCGGGAGGAAGGACGATGAGGAGCGGCTGGCCGGGGTGTGCTCGCCGATACTCGCGGAGAGCGCCAGGGAAGAGCGGCGGCGGAACACCATGGGAGAGATCGGCGATGGCCAGCATCGCGGGGCCCGGACTGTCGGCGAGTTCGTGCCCGAGGGCCGCAAGCACCCGGGCCAGGGTGGGCGACAGCACTGTGGCAGGGAATGGAACGACGTTCACAGAGCCTCACATCCGGGTCATGCCATCTCGAGGCCGCACTGATGGCTGCACGCGCATTATGCCGGTTTGGACAGGCGAAGGGGTGCCCACGGGCTACCTTCTGCCAAAGATCGGGGTATATCCCGACCCGTATTGGCGGCTGCCACGGGCGGCAACTGGCCCGGGCCGTGCACGGGCAGCATTCACATTGACTGCCGTTGGAACCGGGGTGCGCGGTAGAATCGATGGCTACCGGCTGGTGGCTGGCAATGGAGGGTGTGATGCGGGGATCGATCGGGCTGGCTCTCGCGGCCATCGCGATGATGGCTGGATTCGCGGCAGGCCATTCACCGGTGAGTGCGGACGGTGGAAATCACCTGGCAGGTGGCGGCTACAGCGAGGTGCAGGTGGTGCAGGAGAGTGCACGGGTTTCGTACGTGGTGTTCCACGCTATCGACCGCGATGGGTTCTGCGATGCGGCGGCCTTCGGCGCCATCAGCCTGCACCCCGTGCTCACCGATGCCCCGAACGACACGATGGTCAACGGCACGACGGGCCTGCCAAATCCGCGCGCGACGCTCGATGTCATGATCGATTCGGGAGACGGGGTGATGACGGAGACGAACGCGGGTCCGGCAGCCGGGGTGCGGAGCGTCACGGGTCTCAACACGTTTTCGACCTACGCCAACGCCCAGGCCGGCAGCCCGATCAAGGCGTTCCCGCCGCTGGTGGCGGGAGTCCAGGATGAGTGCCAGGCGTGGGTCAAGGTTGTGACCTCCACGGGTGGCGCCGCGAACGTCCTCGTCATCTTCCATGACGATGCGGGCGATATCGGGTTCGATACACTGGTGAACGTCCCGGCGACGACGACCGTGACACTCACCCCGCGGTGGAGCCTCGTCGCCTGGACTGGTGCGAACGATGCAGCCCTCTCCGATGCGCTCAGGGGCACGGGGGCAGCGAACGGTGGGAGCGATATCTCGTCGATGGTGACAGCGGTCTACGCCTGGGATGGGGCGGCCGGAAAGTGGCTCGCCTGGTTCCCCGGGGCCAGCGGTATTCCGGCCGCGAACACGCTCACCACCCTCGAGACCGGCCGGCCCTACTGGTTCGCGATCACGGGAACGTCATCCGTGGAGTGGAAGGTGGCGCAGTAGAGCGCCCCACGCCGGGGGTATGGCTTACGAGAGCCGCCGTAGTGCCCGGCGGTGCTGGCTTCCTCGAAAGGCTGCCCTAACGCGGCTTGCTGAAGTCCGGGGTGCGCTTTTCGAGGAACGCCGAGACGGCTTCCTTGTGCTCCCACGACTTGTAGGCGACGGCCAGCGACTCTCCTTCGCGACGGCTTACCGCGTCGATATCCGCGTCGTTGGCGTTTTGGCGGAGGAGCGTCTTGATCATGCTCATCGCCGGCTGCGACTGGTTCGCGAGCTGCTCTCCGAGCGCCAGCGCCCGGTTCACGAGTTCATCGGCGGGGAGCACTTCGCTGACAAGGCCGGCCTCGCGCGCCTCGGCTGCCGGGATCATCCTGCCCGTGAGGCACCACTCGAGCGCCCGGCCGCTGCCAACGAGCTGCGGCAACAGGTGCGAGCTCGCGAGTTCGGGGACGAGGCCCATCCGCACGAAGAACATCCCGATCCGCGCCTCGGTGCTCGCGAGCCGGATATCGAATGGCAGGATGAGGGTGATGCCAATGCCAACGGCGGCGCCATTGATTGCCGCGATCGTCGGCTTCGGGTTCTGCTGAACGAACTGGACCCAGTTCTCCGCCCCGGTTGCGCTCGCCTGCCGGGTACTCCCCGCATCGATCTGTGCCTTGAAGGTGTCGGAGATGTCGGCCCCGGCGCAGAACGCGCGGCCGGCCCCGGTGATGACGATCGCGCCGACCGCCGGGTCGGCGTTCGCCTGGTTCATCGCTTCCCGGATTTCACCCATCATCGTGTAGGTCCAGGCGTTCATCTTCTCTGGCCGGTTGAGCGTGATAAGGCCAACCTTGCCGCGTGTTTCGTAGGTGATCTGTTCGAAGGCCATCGGTTCGCTCCGTGCGAAGAGATTTTCCCCGACTCTACAGCATTTCCCTGCCATCGCCTGCGGTGCCCGGTTTCAGCGCGGCCAACCGGACCGGCCAGTTGTGCTAGTGTTCGAGTGTGGCTTCCGTCGCGCTCTTCGATCCGTGCTACATGGCGGCTCTCCGGCCGGCTGATGCTGATGCCGCGCGCCGCGTACTCGAGGCCCTGGGCGATGAGACCTCGCTCATCGATGGACGCTGCTGCGGGCAGCCGGCGTTCAACAGCGGCTACCGCGACCAGGCGAAGACTGCCGGCCGCGAACTCCTGAAAGCTGCCCAGCCGTGGAGCACCGTCGTCTCGCTCTCGGGTTCCTGCACGTCCATGGTCCGGCACTACCTGCCGATGCTCTGGGACGGCGAGCGGCGGGCAGGCGCGCAGAGCATCGCCAACCGGTTTCAGCCGTTTGCAAGCTACGTCGAGCATCATCCGAATGTCGCGAAGCTCGGCCTGAAGCTGCCGGGGACGGTGGCCTACCACGATTCCTGCCACGGCCGCCGGGAACTCGGGATGACGAACGATGTCATTTCGCTGCTCGCGCGGATCGAAGGCCTGGAAGTGCGGCGGCTGGCCCATGAAGAGGAGTGCTGCGGGTTTGGTGGAACCTTCGCCGTCAAGATGCCCGAGATCTCCGTCGCGATGATGACCGCCAAGCTCGATGATGTCGCCGCGACCGGCGCCAAGGTGCTGGTCTCGGCCGACTACTCGTGCCTCGCCCACCTGGAAGCGGGGGCGAAGGGGCTCGGCATGAAGCTCGAAACGTGGACACTCGCCGAAATCCTCGCGAGGGCCCTGGAGTGAGCGGCTACCGTGAACGCGCTGCAAAGGAGATCCGCGAGGAGCGCCCGAGCGCAACGGTCACGCCGATCATGCGCAAGCTGCTGGACGACTCTGCCCGGATGCTCGCGCGGGGCCCTGCTGACGCGCGGGAGCGGGCGACGGCCGCGCGCATGTACGCGGTTGAGCACCTCGAAGAGCTCCACGAGGAGATGCGTGCAAATCTCGAGCGGCGTGGTGTGCACTACCACCGCGCGGCAACGGCCGAGGATGCTGTCGCCATCTTCCGCAAGCTTCTCGCCGGTTCGAAGCGTGTTGCCAAGTCGAAGTCGATGGTCGCGGAAGAGGCGGGGCTCACCCACGCGCTGCGTGGTGAGGGCATCGACGTCCTCGAAACCGATATCGGCGAGTACATCGTCGACCTCGAGGGCCGTGGCCCCAGTCACATCACGGCTCCCGCGCTCCACCTCAACAGGGCGCGAATCCGTGAACTCTTCGAACGGACGGGCGCGAGCTTCCCTGACGACGACCCGGTGCGGCTGTCGCAATACGTCCGCGACGTCGTTGGCGCCTACTTCCAGGAGTGCGATGCCGCGATCACGGGGACGAACGTCTCGATTGCATCGAGCGGACGCCTTGGGATCGTCGAGAATGAGGGCAACGTCTCGCTCGGCGTCAGCCACCCCCGCCTGCACATCGTCATCACCGGTCTTGAGAAGATCGTGGCAGATGAGGACGCGGCCCTCGCGGTGCTCGAAGTCCTCGCCCCGAGTGCAACGGCCCAGCCCCTGACGTCGTTTACCCACTTCCTTGCCGGCCCGATGCCCGGGCAGGAACGCCACGTCGTCTTCCTCGATAACGGCCGCTCGGAGATCGCGAAGGACGAGCGCTACCGGGAGATCCTCAAGTGCATCCGTTGTGGCGCGTGCATGAACGCCTGCCCGGTCTACCGCACGGCGGGCGGACTCTCGTACGGTTCTCCGTACATGGGGCCGATCGGTGCGGTGATCTCACCGTTGCTCTACCCGGACGGCCGTTATGCGGACCTGCCAATGGCTTCGACGCTCTGTGGACGTTGTACCGAGGTGTGCCCCGTCGGCATCCCGATCCATCGCATGTTGCTGGAGCTTCGTTCGGACGGTGTCGAACAGGGCCGCCTCGGGAGCCTGAAGGAGAAGGCCGCGTGGATGGCCTATGCGGAGACGTTTCGCGGGGCGACGCGGGCTCGCGCAGCCTCGGCGATGGCGCGTATCGGGCTCCGTGGTGCGGCGCGAATCGTGCGCCCCCATGGCGACAAAGACGACCCCCGGATGTTGCCCGAACCGGATGGGAGCCATGACACCGAGCTTCTCCTCCAGGCGACCGAGGACCGCTCGCCGATGGTTGTCGTTTCTCCCGAGGAGATTGCCCCCGAGGACACCGGTGAGCTCTTCGCCTACCGGGCACGGGCACTGGGTGTCCAGGTCGTGGCCGAGCTCGAACCGCGCGAGGGCGACCACGTGCTCCGGGCCACTGCGGCCATCGCAAATACCGGGAGCGTCCTCCTCACCGGTGCTGAAGCGGCGCGGCGGCCGCTTCTCTCGGCCAAGCGCGTGGTCGTACGGGTCGACCCGGTGACTATCGTGCGCGATCCGCACGAAATCGCCCCCTACCTCGGGGATGGCGACGCGCTCATCCTGACCGGTGCAAGCCGAACGGCCGACATCGAGAAGCAGATTGTCCGCGGCATCCACGGAGCCGAAGAGATGGTCGTTATCGTCGGCTGAGGGTGGCATGTTCCCTCGCGCACGATTCAACCAGGCCCAAATGCGGGATCCGGACGAAGGGGGAAGCCGCAGCCAACCGGTCAGCATCGGGCCTGCCGGACCCTTACCGGCGTTCGTCTGCCCGGTTGTGGGTTTGTATCGCGCGCGGACGATTATCCCGCGAGGGCCCGGGCGATTCCCTGGACCTGCCGTGCGTGGTCGAGGTCGTGGATGCGGAGAAAGAGTAGCCACTCGCGCCAGTTGAGCTCACCGAACATCGGGTGGAGCCAGGTGACATCGAGGTGCTCGTTGCCGGTTGCTGTCGAGAGCCGCTGGAAGAGGGCGATACGGTCCTGTTCCAGGGCGGTCCACCAGTCCGCGGGTGTCTTTGCTTCGGCTCCATGTTCGATCTGGTCGCGAATCCCGGCTGGCTTCTCGCCGGTTTCGATTGCTCGAATGATGCTCACGCTGCCGCTCTTGCTCGTGTTCACGAGGTGGCTGGCGACCTCGTTACCGCTCCACTCCCCGGCGGCCGGGCGGTCGTTCCATCGTGCTTCGGGGAAGGTGCTGAACGCCTCATAGACCTGGCGCATATCTGTCTCGACCTTCGCGACGAGGTCGGGGAGGGAGAGTTTCTCGGCCTGGGTCTGGAGGTAGCTGCGGATGCGTTCGGCTTCGGGATCCATGGGACTCACCACCGTTAGTTGCGTGACGCAACGCTACTCCCGCAGCAGGCGGCGGGCAAGAAGCCACCAACGGCCGAGGTGGTGCGCGATGCTACCGCACGGGCACCCAGGTCTTGCCCCCGTCGGTCGTGTGCAGGAGGCCAGTCTGGGGATTGCCATCGGCACTCACGCGAATCCATGCAAAACCTTCGGTTGGAGAGACGAACGAGAGGATGGCGTTGCCAAACGGTGGCTGGCCGAGGTCCTTCCAGATCGCGCCCGCGTCAGTGGTCGCAAAGAGGTGGCTGCCTTCGATGATCCAGCCGTGCGTCGCGTCGGCGAAGGCCACGGTCGACGACACATCGCCGGGCAGAGGGCCGGTCAGCTTCCAGGTCGCGCCGGCGTCGTGCGTTGCGTAGATGGCCTGGTGCCTGCCGCTCATGGTGAGGAATCCGTCGCTCTTCGTAGGGAAGATGGGCGTGCCCGTGCTGCAGGAGCAGGCCGTGAGCGTCTTCGAGGCATCCGCGGGGTCGGGGAGGGCGACGAGCGACCAGGTCTCGCCGCCGTCGGTTGTGCGATAGAGGAAGGGCGGGCCGCCGGCGCAGCTCCCGGTGGCGAAGCCCGTTGTGGCAGTCAGCTGGAGCGGCTGGCTCTTGATGCAGCTCAGTGGCAGGTTAGGGCCGGGGCTGCCGACGCCCCCGGAGGTCTCGCCGATCTTCGCCCAGGTGGCGCCGCCGTCGGTCGTGCGGTAGATGGCGATGCCCTGGCTTCCCGCGCCGGCGCCCTGGCTCTCGAAGTACCAGCCGTTGCTGGGGTCGGCGAAGGAGAGGGCGCCCTGGGGGATTGCACCCGGGAACGGGTCGCTTGCCTGCCAGGTGGCGCCGCCGTCGCTCGTGCGGAAGATCCACGGCTGAGCCTCCGCTGTGCCGCTCGCCTCGGTAACCACCAGCACCCAGGCATGGTCCCTGTCGAGGAAGAACGCCTGGTGGATACTCTTCGGCTGGGCCTGCAGCGGCGAGACGTCGTGCCAGGTGCGGCCGCCGTTCGCCGTGCGGAGCACCATCTGGAGAGCACTTCCGGTGTCGAACGCCCAGCCATTGTCACTGTCGAGCATCTCGAGCTTCGTTAGCGAAGCCGGGGGTACGAGGGGGCCGGGGATCGTTACTGCTGGCGAAGGAACTGCGGCAGCAGTGTTCGAGGGCGAAGCAGCCGCCGTGGCGCTGGTGGCGGGCGTCGATGTCGTGCCGGGGGTGGGCGATGTGACGGCAGCCGGGTTCGAGTCGTTGCCACCGTTGCTGGCTGCAACCATGACCACCACGGCAGCGATAACAACCGCTGCGACAGTCACTCCGGCAATGATGCCGGCTGCCTGGTTGGTGAAGAGTGTCGCGCCGGCCCAACGGGCGGCTCGCGCGATGCGGGCGCGCGGGGCCCGTTCGGCCTGCCATGCGGCAACGGCTTCCTCGCGTGAGGAGGCGCCGAGCTTCGCCATGATCTCGGAGACGTGCCACTTTGCTCCATCGAGGGTGATGCCGAGGCGTTCAGCGATCTGCCCATTCGTGCAGCCGTGGGCAATGAGGGCGAGGATTTCGCGCTGGCGGTCGGTCAGCCGGTCCGCGGTCCGGCTTCCGTAGTGCATACCCATTCGCATGGATCGCATTGTCGGGCCGCGCCGCGGGGATTCACTACCCGATAACAGGAATTGTGAGAAAGAATGAATGGCCAGCGTGCGGAGTTCGCCATGTGTTTGCATGAGGGGCACGATGGCTGATGGAGAGCCGGCGCCACGCGCCGGTGGGATTAACGAAGACCGGGGAAAGTCATCGACTTCCCCCGGCATTCAACACCCAGCGCTTGAGGAGGGCTGTCGTGGTGGCGATGGTGCGAGCAACACCATGGATCGGGAGAGGACAGCGAGCGCAACGCGTCCCATCGCCACCGCGATGAGATCATTCTGGCTAGTGCTTGCTGTAGAACGAACGGCCGTTCAGTCCTAGTTCCCTGTGCCAACCGGCCTCAAGGAACCTGCTCGATGATCGCTGTCATGCTTCCGGCCGACGTTTCCATCAGGGGGTCGGGGCCGAAGGCGTGGACGAGTTGCTGTTTGAGCTCCACCTCGTCGCGGCCGCCGGTCATGAGGATCGCCTGGCCCTGGCTGTCCACCATGCAGGCGATGGCGAAGCCCTTCTCCGGTCCATACCCGAAGACGGCGTTCACCATCGCGATGACGTACTGGTACGTGTGGTGGTCGTCATCGAGCAGCACGAGGTGCCAGGGTTTGTCGAGTTCCTGGTCGGTTCCTGTGTCCTCGAGGACGTGCGTGCCGGGGTTTGGGAGCGTCGCCATTCAACCACCAAGTCTAGCAGATCGCCCTGCGGCGGAGGGCTTTTCGAGTGCGAATTTCCGCGCTGTGAACGGATGTGCAGCAGGTCATTGTCGCCCGGCAGCGCGAGGTGGACGATGGTGCCGATGATGGATGTCGCTGCGTACCTCGACCGGATCGGCTATCACGGGCCTGTCGGTGTGAACCTCGAAACGCTCCTCGGCATGCACCAGTCTCATTTCTTCAATGTGCCCTTCGAGAACCTCGATATCGCCCGAGGCGTACCCATAGAAGTCGACGGAGACGTGAACTTCCGGAAGATCGTCGGCAACGGCCGTGGCGGGTTCTGCCTGGAGCTTACAGGCCTGTTCGCGAGGGCCCTCCGGCAGATCGGCTTCCAGGTTGATGTACTCGGTGCACGGGTCATCGATGACGGGCTGCTCGGGCACCCGCTGGAGCACATGGCACTCCTCGTCCATCTCGATGAGCCGTGGCTTGCCGATGTTGGATTTGGGGGAAGGATCCCGGTCCCGGTGCGGCTCCGCTCGCGCGAACCAGTCGTGGCGGGCACGCGGCGGCTACGCGTGGATCACGATGAAGACCACTGGCTGCTGACGGCGAGTGAGCCTGGCTCGGGAAGTTCGAGCTACCTCTTTACGCTCAGGCCTCGCGAATGGGAGGAGTTCGGCGAGGTCTGCCGCTGGCTGCAAACGTCGCCGGAATCGTCGTTCACGCAGGGCGATGTCGTATCGCTCGCGACGCCGGCGGGCCGCAAGACGTACTCACGCGGCCGTTTCATCGAAACCGAGGGCGAGGCACGTTCGGAGCGGGTGGTGGCGGCCGCCGAGTTCAACCGGCTGCTGCGGGACGAACTCGGCCTCCGGCACCGTACGGAGCTACGTTTCGTAAGCTATTGATACGCCGTAAGTTCGGTGCGAGAGTGGAATGGAGGCAGGGGGCCGTTCGCCCCTGCCGATGGAGGTCCATGCATGGCGATTCCCGTTGCACGCCTGAACCACGCGGTGCTCTACGTTCGTGACGCCGACCGTGCGTCCCGCTTCTACCAGGAGGCGTTCGGGTTCGAGGAGATTGGCCGTGAAGGTGGCAGGATGGCGTTCCTGCGCGCGGCTGGTTCCGATAATCACCACGACCTGGGGCTGCTCGAAGTGGGTCCGGATGCTCCCAGGCCTCCCCGCGGCGCGACGGGCCTTTACCACCTTGCCTGGCAGGTTCCCGATATCACCGACCTCGAAGCCGCACGCACGCTTCTTGCCAGCATGGGCGCGCTCACCGGCCAGAGTGACCACGGCGCCACCAAGTCGCTCTATGGGGCTGACCCCGATGGCAACGAGTTCGAAGTCATGTGGATGGTTCCTCGCGACCAGTGGGGTGAAGTCGAGAACCGGGGGGGTGTGATGCCCCTGGACCTGAAGCGCGAGGTTGCCCGCTACGGTGCGTAAACGGGTGCGCTGAGTGCCCGCACGTCTTCGCGGCCGCGTTCGCCGGGGCTCCGAAGTTCGGCCCTCATGTACCGTTCGAACCGGAGACTGTCCGGCAGGTGGATAGAGCCGGCGGGCCGGGTCAGCTCCTCGCGGTGGCGTGATTCGCCATCCGCGACGACTACGAGTGTGCAGCCGGCGGCACGCCGTACGATTGCGCGAAGCTGCCCTTCGTCGTCGCGCTCGAGCGTCACGAACGGGCCGTTGGGGCTGTCGGAGATGGTGGTGCGCCCCATTCGGATCGCATCGAGGATCGCTGCTTCTGAGCGGCTTTCGCAGCGAAGCCAGGTGGTTGGGGTGCCGATGGTATGGGGGTGCACCGGCTCGGCGGGCGGCACCCAGTGGCTGTCGCTTCCCCCGACCGGCGTGATACGCCTCCCTTCGGCGAGGAGCCGCTCCCATTCGCCCACCGATTCCCAGTTGTACCAGCGCCAGGGCGCCTGCCAGACCTCGCGCACGCCGAAGCCGGGGTCGGTGAAGAGCCACGGCGGCCCAACCTTCTTGGGGTGGTTGATGGAGATGGCGCGGTCCCGTTCCTGGACCCAGCGGTGGAGGCGCTGGATCTCGGCGTCGGTGACGAAGCGGAAGTCCACCCACTCGCGCAGGCCCCAGACGTTGGCGTGGCCGGTGTAGGTGGTCACCTCCTCGCCCGGGACGAGGAGCACCGGCCAGCGCTTCGCGTCGATCTCCGCGTGGTGCGAAACCGTATTGTGATCGGTGATCGCCAGGTAATCGAGACCCAGCAGCCTCGCATGGCGGGCGACCTCGGCGATCGAGTTCACTCCATCGGAGTGTTCCGTGTGCGTGTGGAGGTCGCCGCGCAGCCAGCGGGGGTGGGCGAATGGGCGCACGGCGCGCGCCGGTTCCGGTTGGGCTGCCGCAAGCCGCGGCAGTTCACCGCTCGCGCTCGAATCGGCCTCGATTGAGACGGACCAGGCCACGCCAGAGCCGGGTATTTCGTAGAGCCCGAGGATGATGCTCCATGTTCCCGACGGCAATGGGCCTGCGATGTAGCCGGGCGTTGCATGGTCACGCTCGATGACGAATGAACGGCGAGCCGACCCGGACCAGCCGCGGAAGCCGCCCGTGAGCGGCTCCGTGCCGCGGATGTCGAATATCCC
>WBZR01002860.1_pt1 | contig 16876 bp, 11 predicted proteins | sample 5204231 | NCBI WGS metagenome assembly WBZR01 (sample SAMN12412403, study PRJNA552823) | activated sludge metagenome | isolation source: activated sludge from anammox sidestream of wastewater treatment plant... | place: USA: Virginia | collected 2017-08 | reverse complement strand
AAATACTTCGATTAACTCAGTACATGTCTCTTTCTCATCTTCTATCGAGTGTCCTTTTGTCTTTTTGTTACCGTATCGAATATTTGCCCTTTTTCCCGTCTCGCTGATAGCCAAACCCTCATTTTCCACCACAAGTTTACCTCTCCTGCTTCAAATATTCAACACTTTTATCCGATTCTTTTCGCCTTCTTCTCCTTGTTTTATCAGCCTTCGTCTGGTTTTCGTTCAAACACTATGTAAGGTCTAAACGTGAGGAGATCGTGAATTATTGAATTGAGGCCTAAAGTCAAATCATATCTTGAAATGGAAATAGGTAATTTTTTGACATAGAGTTTTTGTAACATTTTGGTTTCTTAAAACATTGTGACGCTGTAAGGTAAATCTTGCGTGCAGATTTAACTCTGACAGGGTTTCGGAACCCTGTCAGAGTTGTAAAATAGCCGAGAAAATATGTTTTTTCCAGTAATTAAAGTGTTACGAATTTTTAAATAATCCAGGATGGTCTAAAGTTTACATTCAACGATAAATTGGAACACCGTTCGCTTTAAAATTTTATCTCTAAGTAACAAATTCGTTTAAAAATAATATCTGATTATTTGTCGGTTTATATACCAAAAATATTGTTACGGCAACGCGCTTTCGTAAGTAGCGGACCATGCAACGACCTATCATCTTTGTCGCCCTATTGTTTATCTGCGGTATCTGCGTGGGATCACTCACAAAGATTCCTGCATACATCACACTTGGAACAGGTTTCTTGCTGTGGCTGCCCTGCCTGATAGCTTTCTACTCAAACAGATTCGGAATGCTTTTGCTTCCATGCTTATCTGCTCTCTTTCTGGTGGTATCAACGGCATACTACGATTGCCGCACCGATTCATTCCCCGCCAATCATATCGGGCACGTCTTGACCGTCCACAAAGACCTGCACCGTATTACAGGCAGAATAATAAATCCACCTGTTATACTGGATGAAGATGCACTGAATGGGCGATTCCTTCACGCCAGGTCAGGGCCAAATTCAAGAAGTTCCGATTACAAAATATCTTTTACCCTGTGTGCAGAAGCGATAGAAACGGTATCAGGATGGCGGGATATATCCGGCAATATAAAGGTAAACGTGTATCTGCCAAAACAGGGCATTCAGGATACGGCCGATATTTTAGCAGTCTTGCATAAGCTCGTTTACGGGCAAAGAGTGACACTTTTCGGGTATGCATTCCTTCCAAAATCTCCCGGCAATCCGTGCGAATTTGATTACAAGAGGTACCTGCAAAGGCAAATGCCGTCGGTTTGCGGCTTGATGACCGTCGTCAATAAAAACAATATACAGGTCAGAGGGTCGTATCATCATAATTGGGCATATCGTTTCGTCTATACATTAAGTAATTTCTTAAACAATACCATTTACACACACACTTTTAGTAACAGCGCCCCCTTGATTAGTAGTATGTTATTGGGGAACAGGGTTGATCTCTCAAGCGAGACGACGGATAGTTTTATGAAAACGGGCATTATCCACTTCATCGCCATTAGTGGTTTTAACGTGGGGATTGTAGTTTTTACCGTGCTTTTGCCGTTGCGCTTTCTAGGAATAAACCAAACCTTGTCAACCATCGTTATCCTGATCATTGTCATCTTATACGCCTTTTTAACAGGGCTTAACCCGCCCGTGCTTCGTGCCAGTATAATGGTCTTTGTTTTTTTCTGTAGTTTTTTAGTGCGCAGGCAATGGGATATCACCAGCGGCATCTTTGCCGCTATTTTTTTTATCCTCGTCAGAAACCCATCCGACCTTTTTAACATCGGGTTTCAGTTGTCGGTGCTGGCAACGATGGGTATTGTCTACGGGTCATCAAGAATTGAAGGCGCCATATTCAAGACGGCGCTCTTTATTGAAACATTGCAGACAAGGGCAGAACGCGGACGGCTCTTCTTTTTTAAAAAATACCTTCGTAAATCCTTATGCGTTTCCCTTGCCGCATGGTTGGCAACATTACCTCTTACTGCCTATTATTTTCACCTTTTCACACCTTTTGTTTTCATAATGAATATCATTGTATTTCCGTTATTCTGGGTTATTATTGTTTGCGGCATTGTGTTATTAACACTCGGAACGATATGTCCTCCCCTTGCTATCGTTTCTGCATGGCTGGCATCCAATACGGATATTGCGCTGGAATCGCTCGTTTCAAACCTCGCATCCATACCGTATTCTTATTTCTATGTAACCGGTCCCTCACCGGCTGAGATTGTCGTATACTACCTGTTTATCCTCTTAATTCTCTATCGCAAATATTTATCAATTGATCTTGTTCAAATTGCGCTCTTCGGCTTATTGAGCGCTAATATTTTTGTTTTTTCAAACATACTGAAATTTCCGCACGACTCTTTAACTGTCACCTGTTTAGACGTGGGGCATGGCTGTGCCATATTTCTTCAATTTCCAAACGGGAAAAATATTCTGTATGACGCAGGTTCGTGGCAGAATTACGATGCAGGGAAAAATATTGTGGCTCCATTCCTATGGAATCGGCATATCAAGAAGATTGACTTGGTAATCCTCTCTCACGAGCATGAAGACCACTGTAATGGTTTATCTTCTATCATCGAAAGATTCCCGGTCCAATCTGTTTATTCGCAATCTCATCTGTTTGCATCAGAAGCGGGGAGAAAGATACTCTCTTCTCTCACCAAAAAAAACATTCGTACCGTCACCCTTTCCTATGGTGAGAATTTTATTGGTTTTGAGCCTGCAAAGGTAAAAGTATTAAACCCGCCGCCACTCCTTTCTACAATGACCACAGCAAATGATAACTCCTGTGTTCTCAAAATTGAATATCAGGGACATTCTGTCCTTTTGTGCGCAGACATCGAAGAACAGGGAATTACGTCGATCTTATCAAAACCTTCCGAAATTAAATCCGACATTATTCAGATGCCCCATCACGGTTCATTCATAAATAATCTGGAAATATTTATCAAAGCCGTACAACCTGCTTATGCATTCATAAACTCAAGTAACGGCATCACTTCCCGCAAAACTATTGAGATATTGCAAAGACATTCTATCAAGGTAATACAGACACACCAGGAAGGGGCGATAACATTTAAACTGAACAAGAATGGGATAACGCACGCTATATTTTATGAATAAGGCCATACAATAGATATCTGAGAATGCGTTTATATTGCCAATTTTAAATTATGTTGTATAATCAGAACTTGTTTAATTTTTATACACTCGCGACTAAAAAATAGATATGTTACGCAACCATATTTATAAACAAAAAATACCTATGTCTCTGCCTATTTGGATACTTACAGGCCCAACAGCCAGTGGAAAGACGGATATTGGCTTAAAAATTGCTCGTACCATCAATGCCGAGGTAATTTCTGCTGATTCCATGCTTGTATACCGAGGTATGGATATTGGTACGGAAAAACCCTCTCTCGAAGTAAGAAGGAAGGTTCCGCATCATTTAATTGATATAGTAGCGCCTTGGGAAGAATATAGCGTGGGACAGTTTGTGAAAGACTTTGAAACTGTCGTCCAAAGCCTCTCACAGCAAGGCAAGCAACTTATTGTCGTGGGTGGAACTGCACTTTATTTAAAAGTGATCACGGATGGTTTGTTTGAAGGGCCACCGGCAGACTGGGAATACCGCAATTACTTAAAGTCTATTGTTGCAGAAAAAGGCCCAATCCAGTTGCACAAAATGCTTAGTGAGATAGACCCTGAAACTGCTATGAAGCTGCATTTCAACGATCAAAAGAGGATCATTCGGGCACTGGAGGTCTTTAAAACGACGGGACAGCGCATCTCTTCGTTTCAGACGCAATTTGGCCACAAAAACCCGAAATACAATTGCACAATTGTTGCTATTGAATACGATCGTGATACGTTATACAAACGGATAGAGGCGCGCGTTGATCGCATGTTTTCACGGGGCCTTATAGATGAAGTGCGCACCTTAAGAGATAACCCGTTAGGACTGAGCAAACAAGCCTCTCAGGCGCTTGGATACAAAGAAATTATCGATTTTTTCCATGGAAAGTATACCTATTCAGAAGTGTCTCAAGAAATTAAACAAAGAACACGCCGGTTTGCAAAAAGACAGATGACCTGGTTTAGAAGTTTTTCGAATATTCACTGGATTCGTGCCTGCGCTGATAGCGATACATCGAAACTTTCAGAAGAGATCCTTGAATATTTTATACCAAATAAATCTTTGTGGGAAAGACAAGATAGATGAAATTCCATCATTTACATATTACGGCGAAAATGGATCGTTTCAGGCCTCGGGAATTAACGCGAGCCTTTATGCAGTATCAGACAAAAACTGCATGGGGCTTAGATATCAGCGGGTGTGCATTAAAGGCGGTAAAGATTACACAGGCATCGGGCAGATTGCAGGTCGAAGATATGGACATCGTGGAATATCCTACCCCGTCATCCGGTGCAAATTTCTTAGAATCTCCAGCCATTAAAGAGGCTCTTCAAATTTTTTTGGCCAGACATCACATCGGCAAAACCGATAAGGTGTTGGTATCCGTTTCTGGTCAATTTGTATTATCCCGATTCACCACTGTCCCTCCGGTAGATAAAAAACAATTAAGATCCCTTGTTGGTTATGAGGCAAAACAACAAATTCCCTTCGATCTCAAAGACATCGTATGGGACTACCAGGAATTGTCTGAACAATTCCCCGGGATGGATGGTATAGAAATCGGACTCTTTGCAGCCAAAAGAGCTACGCTCGATCAAGTATTGACATGTATTGCACCCCTTAAGTCCCGGTTAAACGCACTACAGATTTCTCCCCTGGCTATTTCCAACTTCATTTTTTATGACCAGCGGCTTGACGGTCAAACCATCCTCATAAATATAGACGCAGAAAATACTGATTTGATTATCGTTGGAGGCCATTATTATTGGCTGAGAAGTATTCCCGTTTCCTCCGTAGATGTCGATCTTGTAAAAGAAATCCAGCGATCGATGGAATATTACAAGTCCTTAGCGAAAGAACCCGTTAATTTTAAAACCATTTTATTAATGGGGGACCGATTTAGAGACCCGCTCAACGTAAAATTTATTACTGATAATTTTGCCCACAAGGTTAAAGTACTTGATGCCTTAAATAATTTGAAAATCTCCGACAAGATTAATCCGGATTATTTCAACGAAAATTTATTGCGTTTGAGCACCGCTTTAGGACTCGCACTACAGGGATTAGGGGCGGCACGTATAAAAATAAACTTATTGCCGGCGGAATTAATCAGGGAGGCAGAGATATCAAGGAAGAAACCGTATGCCGTAGCGACCCTTGGTTGTTTGACTCTGTCACTTATCGTTCAATACGGTGGATTTCACCACTACCTCACACGTATTTATAATTCTGACACCTACTATCAAAAGATATTGCAAAATGTAAAGGAATTCGAAAAGAAGTATAAAAATGCTGAAGCTCTTGCCCAAACAAATAAATCAGCGCTTGACCTTGTTTCCTCTATAGATTCAGCCAGGTCGATCTGGATGGATACATTGGATAAATTACTTTCTCTGATGCCCAACAAGGTATCCATAACTAGTATTCAATCATCGTGGATAGACTCGAATAACGTAAAAACAGAGGATGACAAGAAACAAAATCCTTCAGGTACTCCCCGTTCAAAAAAGAAGACTGCGTCTGCGAAACCGGATGCTTCCTCAAAACTGCTCCTCATGGGAATCAAGGGCGAAAGCAAGGAACCAAGTATAGGTTTCATAGAAAAACACATTGTAGCGCCTATCCGAGATGTAACCTTTTTTGATCAAAAAGTAGCTGCATTTAGGAACGTGGAAATAGTTCCCGGCTCCTGTCGTCAGATAGATTCGAAGGACGGCCAGAGTGGTTATATCAGTTTTGAAATTCGATGGGTTGTAAAATCGAAAGATGAAATCCAAGTTGAAGAAAATTCACTTTCATTAGAGCATGGAACTTCAACTTCGTCCAAAAAATCATAATTAAAAACTTCGGTGATACTATTATGAATATCAGAAAAGGCATAGACATCTCGCAACTCAGAAAAATCTTCGAGGATATTTTTGGCGGGGCATCAGGATTCTGGATATCCATCGGCGGTATTTTTTTCCTCCAGATTATTCTCTTGCTGGTATTCATATCTCCGCTTTCAAGTCAGTATGACAAGGCATACAAATCCATCGGAGATTTATCAACTGCGCTTGAAAACTACACTTTAAAAAAAGATCTTTATAATGACGCATGGATTACATCAAAGAAAAAAGAGGCAGATCTTTATGATAAAGAAACTGAAAAATGTAAATCCTTTCTTAAGGGGAGAGACGAACGACTGAAAGCATTTTTTATGATCGAGGACAGAGAAAAAGGATTGATAAAAGTTGAGGATGTGGCACTCTGGAAAAACGAATATATAAAGAGAATTTCGGCACTGGCAATGAAATTAGAGGCAAATCATATTACCGTGAGCGCGGGGGCTCTGCCATTCCAGGACTGGAAGGCAGATATTCCGACATGGGACGCTATCTTGCCTGTACAGAAAAGGTTCTGGGTACTGGAAGCAATTGTCGGCATTGTCTCAAGCCATTCTAACGGGATTAAAAAGCTTGAAAAACTTGCATTCCGGGAATCAGCCGCTTCATATGATCCTTCTTGCGCACAATTTTATACCCCTATGCCCCTTACTATCAAGGTTGAATTACCGGCGGATCATATACAATTTTTGTTACACGATATTTTAAAATCGTATATCCCATTTGTTATTGAAGATGTCACCATTGTAGGTACCGGTAACTATTTTAATTCCGGACTATTGAATGAAGACGGTGAAGTATTGGAGAATGGCCAGAACAGCCGTTTATCCAATCCCGTTATTGATGTTACTATCGACGCGTATGTCATTGACTACAAGGCATGAATTACTCTAGCGTGCGGCAATTTACTATGGATATTAAAAACTTCACATTTAAACATATTGAGAAATTCGCCCTCGGCATTACGGTATGTTGCGTGATTTATGCAATAATTCATACTATTATTATTTCGAGTTTAGAGGTGCATGAAATTGACACAAAATTGCTGTCGCTATCAAATGTTATTGACAGAAAGCTTAAGATAAGTATGCCGCCCGATTTGAATACTGAATTAAAGGATGCCTCACAGTTGGAATCACGTCTCACAAATCCTCCGCCGGCAAGCTTTTTACAACGCCCCTATCTCTTTGGTAAATTTGTAAAAGGAGAACCCGTTCCAGAGGTTACAACCGAAGATTTATATGAAAAGTCAGAATTACCGCCCCTCTCGCAATCTGAGGGTACTAATCAGGGAGATACAGAATTTATCTTGAAAGGGGGAACTGCTGATATGGCGTTAATTCAAGTCAGAAAATTAGATAATGATAAATGGTTGGCAGAAAGTTTTACTGTGAAAAAAGGAGGGGCGATTGGTAGGGAAAAAACAATAAGGAAAAAACCTGTTGATTTTAATACCCACTGCAAATTGGTAGAAATTATCCCTTTTGCACAAAAACCACTCGTTATTAAAAAAACCTCGATACTTCGGAACGAAAAGGGCGAATTTTTAGGCACCGCTCTTACGGAAGAAATATACATGATTTCGACTTCAAAAATTGTCTTTGAAGATAAAAAAGGGGATCCCTACAATTTGTGGATTGGAGAATTAGCGAATTTGGGGACAGAAACTGTTACCGTTCATTCAGCTTTAAATACTTCTTCTACAAACTAACAATACCTTTAAAAAAGAGGGCCACATGAAGAGCATCTTTATTTTGATTTTGGTCGTTATCTTGAACGTATTTATATCAACCCTGGTAACAAATCAAGTCCCTGCGGAAAACAAAGATACTTCAGAAGCGAAATCTCCTCCCTTAAATAATTATTACCTTAAGACTGCAAAAACATACTTTGGACAAGAAGACTACACTAAAGCCATTGAGGCATCAGAGCTGGCCCTAACATTAGAACCCGACAATACAGAGGCACAAGCATTATTGAAGGAATCCAGACAACTTCTGAAAGAGAAGAAAGAACCACTTGGGTTGCAGTGCCAAAAGCAAGAACCTCAAGAACCTCAAGAACCTCACGAGACGAAAGCTGCACCTCCCAGCGATATACCTCAACTAATACAGAGTGCAAAAACCGCCCTGAGTGAGAAACGTTATGACGACGCAGCAGAAATGGCGGACGCAATTCTTGCGATGGACCCCCTTAATAAAGAAGGGATCTATATTAAAGGAAAGGTAAACGACATAAAACACAAAGATATTACGGAGAATCTCAATACAATTAAGACACAGGAAACATTAAAAGGTTATGAACACCTCAAAGAGTCATCCATTCCCTATCAGGATACCGTAAGATTTCCTGCAAAAGAACAGTGGAAAGGTATTTCAAACCGTAAACTTCCGGATTCAGATAAGGTTCTGGAGGGAAACAAAATAAGGACTGAGCAACTTCGATTAGTTCCAAATCCAGCAGGAGGTCAATTCCCAAAGGTCATCGAAGATGCGCTGAATACAATCATCTCATTCGAGTTTTTAGATACTCCTTTAAAAGACGTTGTCGTTTTCCTGCGGGAGAAAACAAACATCAATATGGTCGTAGATACCGAAGCAGGAAACGTTTCAATTGCATTAAGGCTTAAGGATATACCATTGAGAACGGCCCTGGAATATATTTTACCAAAGGGATATGAATACGTAGTCGAAGGTGATATTATTCATATTTACAAGCTGAAAATGGAAATGAGAGTCTATGACGTGAGAGACATATTAATCAATCTCGATGATAAAGAACCGCTTGAATTTGACATTACAGCGGCCGCTACATCTCAAATAGGCATGAAGAAAAAAGAATCCATTAGAACAAAAGAGCCTGCGGGACGGGTATTAGATTTGATAGAACTGATTGTTACCACCATAGAACCTGCATCATGGTCGCGGCGTACCAGTGTTATTGGTACTTACCTTACCGCCAGCACTGGCGGTGCTTCCCTTACTGGTGGTACTTCCCCTATCAGCGGCCAAAGATTCACTAATATCCCCGGACAGGGTGAAGGAAGCATCGTTGCAAGGATGGGGCACCCTGGAGATATGGTGGTGGTCAACACTAAACATGTTCATAGACAAATTGAAGGCCTCCTGGCATCCCTAAGGTCTTCACAAAATCTCCAGGTAAGTATAGAGTCTCGTTTTATTTCCGTCTCAGATACATTTTTTGAGGATCTGGGAAGCAATTTCAGTAAATTTTTTAGCGAAAATACTAAGATTGATACTGGCGTTAAACCCGATGGAAGCGATATAAAAGACCTTGTCTCCGGTAGTGGACTTACGGTTAACTATGCCATCTTGACCGGGAGTATGTTAAAGGGATTTATCCGTGCCGTACAGGAAAGCAAAGACTCAGAGATACTTACATCACCACGAATAACACTCTCCAATACGCAGCGTGGAAATATTGCTGTCGTTAAAACCACGAATTATGTTCAAAGTACGTCTGTATCAGAGGGAATAGTAACCCCTATTATTGGTACAATACCTGAAGGAACCACCTTTGATGTACGGCCTGTTGTGGGAGCGGATAGAAAGTACATTTATTTAGAAGTAACCCCTTCCGTATTTCAAATCGACTCGATCGATTCGTTCCGTTTTAGCGGCATTGGGACAGGAACTGTCGTCAGCGGAGCAGGTGTTGGAGGAACTAATGTTCCTCCAGACCAAATAATCCAGCTACCTAAAGTAAATGTCTCTCAGGTATCTGTAACTGTCAGCGTGCCCGATAAAGGCACACTTATGATTGGCGGACTTGGCTCCATCAATAAAACAAAGACTGTAACAGGTATCCCTATACTGTCCAAGATACCAATCATAAAGAGATTATTTTCACACGACCAAAAGGATAACGTAAAAACAAATCTGATTATCCTGCTAAAACCTACAATACTTATCAGGGAAGAGCAAGAGGCAAATTTCTTCAAGTCTGACAGATAAAAAATCCAATGCATCACTATGAAAAAGGATTAATAACTTTATAATAAATTACGTAATAGGGGGAAAAGGAGGTGTTGGTATGCATAAAATATGGAGTACAAATACACTCTTACTTGGCATTATTGCCTTACTGCTCATGATTTTAATCTTTAAAAATACATCAAATTATGTCATCGCGCAAGGTGATGGGAATGCAAGAAATGTCTTTGGCGTTGTAGGAGAAAAACAGGGTAACCGGCAGCCATTTTACCTTGTAGATGCGGCAGAGGAAACCATTATGGTGTACGAATACTTTCAAGGCGGCGGCTTAGGACTCATGGCGGCCAGAAATTATAAATATGACAAAAAACTGCAAGCGTACGGAAGGCCCTATGGCCCTTCTACTGAAGAGGTAAAGGCAGAAATCTTAAGGATACAACCAAAATAACAGAAAGGCCTCTATAGTTCATGGATATGATTGTTTCTTTTTGACGCAAGTTGCAGTAATCTTGTTTTAAGCTCTGCAAAAGGAAAATTTTTACCCGGGCATGCGGTACATTTCTGATGAATCTGCTTATGTTGCAATATGTCAGCTGAAGCAATATTGTATCTCATGGATAGATATTGCACAAGTCTTATCAACGATTCGAACTGGTTTTCTGTGGGAACACCTCCATTTTCAAAATCACCAACCAGACAAATCCCAATTGCTACACGATTGCAGTCCATATTTGCTGTGTGTGCACCATGGATTTGTTTTTCCCATCGTTCGCCAACTTCGATTTCACCATCTCCGGAAAAAGACCCGTTGCCAATCACAAAATGATAGGCGAGGCCGTGTTCCCAACCCCTCTTTTTCCGGTGATAATAATCAAATCGAGCAGCATTGCCTTGTGTCGTGGCGCTATGGTGAATGACAATGTACTTCCACTGCTTTTCCTTTGCATCAGTATGACAAAGTTGCTCCAGATTTTGCGGATAAAAAGGTCTCTTCTGACTTTCAAATCTTTTGATCCGTTCAATCTTCGCGCATGAGAAAAAAGGTATAGAAATACACAGTCCCACTGCAATCACGATCATGGATAGCGAAAGAGATCGGACCATTCTTTCGCATTTATGCATAGTTCTATTCCCAAAACATATTGGGTCACGCGATAATATGGACACTATTTTTCTATACATAAAAATACCGCCTTGAAAATTTCTGAAAACAAAAAAAGCCTTACTGAGAAAATATTCAGGATGAACATCTTCGGCAGTAAGGCTATCTTTAAAACTCAATCTTATCGGCTTAGCACGTCTTTTATTTCCGGTGCATCTCTATGTTAATGTATTAAAGACCCTTTCCTTTGCGTCCCCCGATCACTCGAGGTTTGCCATTTTTCGTTTCGTTATTTTATCTTTAAATCCTGCATTGTCAATGAAAAATTGTTGAATGATGTTACATTTTACTTGACAGAAAACAATGTGCATGGTAAATAAAGCCTGAAAATTTATAAACCACCCAAAAGGAAAACCCCGAGTGATTCGTGAATAAAAAGAAATTTGTTTTAATAAACTCAAAATGCGAAAAGACAGCCTTATTGTCGATAATATCCACAAAAATATTTTCGGCAGTAAGGCTTTTTCCTTTTCAGAGGAATTATAAAAAAGCCGAACTGTTGTTTCGGGTTTGAGGACAAGTTCGCTCCGTACTTTATCTGCGAAAGCCTTGTACCTCTCGAAAAAAGCACATATAACATGGAGCTAGGCCATGAAGTTTCTGATTATTGATAACAACCGTGATGATCGGGAACGGATAAAGGAGAGTTTTCAAAAGGAATTTTACAGCTTACAGTTCCTGGAGGTACTCAATCAGGGGGATTTCGATGAGGCAATGGCTTCCGGCAATTTCGATGTGGTGCTCATCGACCATCTCCTGAACTGGACAGACGGATTATGGGTTCTCAGGATTATCAAAGATCGGTTTCCTTATATACCCGTAATAATGGTCACCGATTCTGGCAACGAAGAGATTGCAGTAGAAGGAATGAAATCCGGCCTGAACGACTATGTCCTTAAGAGGCACATACAACGGCTGCCAATCGCAGTAAAAAAGTGTCTGAGGAAAATCAGGCTAGACAAAGGCTATACTAAAGCCCGTGATCATGTGAACGCTTCTCAGAAACGGAACAATACCATCTCTGAAACCACCGCCGACTACACATACACCTTCCGCATTGAACCAGATGGCACGCTCTTCTGCGAATGCGCAACTGACGCCTTCTCTCACATCACCGGATATACCCTTGAAGAAGTAAACGGACGCGGAGACTGGCTTAGTCTCATACACCCCGACGATATGTCCACCTTCATCCAGCACCGCGACCATCTGTTTTCCGGCCAATCGAACATAAGCGGATTTCGGATTATCACCAAAAACGGCGAGGTGCTCTGGCTGCGTGATTACGCCCAGCCGGTGTGGGGAGAGGCACAGGGACGTGTTATTCATATTTATGGTACCGATCAGAATATCACAGAACACAAGTAGTTTGGGGAATCGCTAAGAGATTCTGAAGTAAACTATCAAAAACTAAATAAAACAACGGACGATGCTATTTTTATTGATAACAAAAAAGTCACGCAGGGTATTTTCAAGATGCCGCCAGGAACGAGATGATTAAAGAAGAACTAAAGATATTTAAAACGCTGTTTTCTGAAATAAGAGACCTCGCGTATATTTGTGATACGAAGGGGAATATTTTATATGTAAATAAAATATTTGAAAAATTTACTGGCCATAAGCCTGAAGAATTCTTTGGGAAGCCATTTTATCCCCTTTTTGATGAGGAAAACCTGAAAAAGGCGATGGATGTTTGCATAAGAACAATAAAAGGAGAAAGCCCGCAGTTTGAACTCTGTTTCAAGAATACCGGGGTAACTTGTGAATACAGAAATTTTTATTTGAGAAACAGGAAAGGGCAGATTATCAGGATTATAGGTATTGCCAGAGATGTAACCGAACGCAGAGATGAATCTCACAAACGACTTACCTCAATTTTGGATAGTCTGAATGCCGTGGTTTATGTCGCAGACATGAAAACACATGAAATCCTTTATACAAACAAATATATGCAAGATGCCCTAGGGGATGTGATAGGGAAAATCTGCTGGCAGGTATTTCAGAAGAATCAGGAAATTCCGTGTAGTTTTTGTACCAATGATAAGCTTTTAGACGCCAGCGGAAATCCTACCGGTGTATTTTCCTGGGAATTCCAGAATACCGGCAACGGCCGATGGTATACTATTTCCGACAGCGCAATCAGATGGGTAGATGGCCGTATCGTCCGGCTTGAAATTGCAACTGATATAACAGCGCTCAAACATGCGGAAGAGGCTCTGCGAGAAACCAATCAAGCCCTTCAAGCCCTGATTCAGGCTTCGCCATTGGCAATCATGGCCCTCGATTCGAATGGAAACGTTACGATGTGGAATTCATCCGCCGAACACATGTTTGGCTGGAAAGAGCAGGAGGTACTCGGTTGCCTTCTTCCTGTCGTTCCGACAGATAAACAAGAAGAGTTCCGTGTATTGCGAGAAAGAGTATTGCGGGGCGAATCATTTACCGGCATAGAAGTGCGTAGACAGAGGCAAGATGGCGCTTCGATTGATGTGAGCGTCTCTACCGCACCGTTACGCAACAAAGAGGGTGAAGTTAACGGCATCATGACAGTCGTTGCCGATATCACGAAGGAGAAACGAACCCAGGCGATTGATGACTTGCTTCATAATATTGATCAATTTGTATTGCAAGGACGAGCGCTGGATTTTATCCTGTCGTCTATATGTACGCGTGTCATTGATATCTTCTCCTATCCCCTGGTCTGGATCGGCATGAAGGAATCTGATGGCACGATTAGCGTTTCTGCGCAGGCCGGCACCCACGTGAACTATCTCACCAACTTCCGGGCACGATGGGATACTTCCCCAGAGGATGAATGTCTCATAAGCCTTGCTATTCGTAACGGAAAGACACAGACCATCGATACGCACGGGATTTTATTCCGACACTGCCAGAAACGCGCTTACCAGTATGGATTGCAGTCCTTCATTGCTGTTCCGCTCAGCGCTCAGAGCCGGGTATTAGGCACGCTTAACCTCTACGACCTGGGATCTCACGGCTTTGATGCAGAAACGATTCTCCTGTTGGAAAACCTGGCTGCACGTATCAGCGTAACCTTGCTGATGGCAATAGACCAACAACAGTTGCGCCTGCACAGCGCTGCAATGGCATCAGTAGCCAATGCGGTATTTATTACCGATTACGAAGGTCATATCACGTGGGTCAATGAAGCGTTTACCAGGCTGAGCGGTTACACGGCAGAAGAGGTCATTGGGCAAACTCCGCGACTGTTTAAATCCGGAAGGCATAACATCTCATTTTATCAACCGATGTGGCAAACCATACTTGCGGGAAAGATCTGGCGCGGGGAAGTCGTTAATCGCCGCAAGGATGGCCGTTTTTACACCGTAAACCAGACCATTACGCCGTTCGTGGATGCCCATGGGACAGCATGCCACTTTGTTGCCGTACATGAGGATATTACCGATAAAAAGGCGGCGGAAGAACGTATCATCCATATGGCCCATTACGATTCCCTGACAAATCTGCCTAACCGCATTTTGTTCCACGACCGTCTGCAGCAGGAGATGGTCCATGCACACCGCAATAAACGACTGGTTGCCGTTATGTTCCTCGATCTGGACAGATTTAAGGTTATCAACGACACCCTCGGGCACGCCTTTGGCGATCAGTTGCTGAAGGCTTTAGCTGAGCGGCTGAGCGGCTGTATACGTGAGGGTGATACTGTGTCCCGCCTGGGGGGAGACGAGTTTACCTTTATCATTCCGGACATTTTTCATCCGCAGGACGCGGCCCTTATAGCACAGAAGATTCTCAGCGCTATGTCCCCCGCCTTTCAGATTGAAGGGCATGAAGTGCACGTAACCCCCAGCATAGGTATAGTCCTCTATCCATTAGACGCAGATGACACCGACAGCCTGATCAAAAAGGCGGACATTGCCATGTACCATGCGAAAGAACACGGAGGAAGCACCTTCAAGTTCTATATGGAGGATATGAATATTCATAGTCTCGAACGGTTGACGCTGGAAAATGACTTACGAAAGGCGCTGGAAAAGGGGGAATTTCTGGTATATTACCAACCGCAGATAGACCAGAACACCGGACAAATCATCAGCATGGAGGCCCTGGCGCGATGGCAACATCCGGGGAGGGGCTTGATTTATCCTGCCAAATTTATTCCCATCGCCGAAGAAACGGGCCTAATTGTACCCATTGGTGAATGGATACTGATGGAAGCATGCACCCAAACCAGGGCATGGCATGATGCGGGATTTTCAACACTCCGTGTCACCGTCAATCTCTCGGTGCGTCAGTTTAAACAGCACAATCTCGTGAACATGATCACGCGGGTGCTCCGGGAAACAGGCCTCGATCCTCATTACCTTGAGCTGGAACTTACCGAGGGCATTATTATGCAGAACGACACGGCAATTCTCACGACACTCCACGAACTGAAGGCGCTTGGGATATCATTCTCCATTGATGATTTTGGCACCGAATATTCTTCTCTAAGCTACCTGAAACGCTTTCCCATAGACACACTCAAGATTGACCGGTCCTTTGTATGCGATATTACTACAAACCCGGATGATGCGGCGATTGTTACAGCCATTATTGCCGTGGCTGAAAGCCTGAAATTAAAAGTAGTCGCTGAAGGTGTTGAAAGTAAAGAACAGGCTGCCTTTTTGCAGGGACTCCGCTGCAACAACATCCAGGGATATGTTTACAGCCGCCCCCTGCCCGCCAGCAGCATTGAACACCTATTGCAAAAAGGATACGATACAAAAAATCGATAGCAATGGTACAGCAAGTTCCTGTTTATCCGGCGAATGGGTTTTTCAGACAGTCCATAATGGCATTTTTAAACTGTGTAACACCTGAATATAATCTGAAGAAAAGCGCTGTATTTTGAATTTTCGATTGACATAAATCCAAAAACTGCTGAAAATGAAACTTGCATGATAAAGGTACTTCCTGAGTGAACAGGGGAAACACAAAACAGAGATAGAGGGGAGGAGTTTTATGAACAGGAACAAAAAGCGTATCCTCATCGTTGGAGGCGTCGCAGGTGGTGCGTCCTGCGCGGCTCGTGCCAGAAGGCTTTGTGAACAGTGCGATATTATACTATTTGACCAGGGTCCGTACGTGTCCTTTGCCAACTGTGGGTTGCCTTATCATGTCGGCAACGTTATTGTATCGGAAGAAAAGTTACTGGTGGCGACACCGCAACTCTTTAAGGATCGTTTTAATATTGAAGTGCGCACTGAAACAGAAGTTATCGGCATTGACCGCAACAAGAAAGAGATCGAGGTGCGCGATCTCAAAACCGGTAAGATTTATCACGAGCTTTACGATGCCCTGGTATTGTCTACCGGCGCAAAAGCCGTTCGTCCTCCATTGCCGGGCATCGACCTTCCGGGCATCTTTGTGATGCGTACTATTCCTGATAGCCGAAAGATTCGGAATGCGATAGAGAATGCCTCTCGTGCAGTCATTATAGGTGGCGGCTTTATCGGACTGGAGATGGCAGAAAATCTGTCACGGAGGGGCTTGTCCGTCTCCATAATTCAAAGGGGCAATCAGGTCTTGCGACCTATCGACCCGGAGATGGCAGTCTATATAGTGTCTGAACGAAAACGCCCTTTTTTTGAAAAGAATGAGGGTGATTTTGCGCTTGCTAAAATCGTTTCTTAAAATTTGATGCTGGATTCTGGCAGAAATAAGTATTTCTTGCTCATTTCT
>WBZR01002859.1_pt1 | contig 16884 bp, 18 predicted proteins | sample 5204231 | NCBI WGS metagenome assembly WBZR01 (sample SAMN12412403, study PRJNA552823) | activated sludge metagenome | isolation source: activated sludge from anammox sidestream of wastewater treatment plant... | place: USA: Virginia | collected 2017-08 | reverse complement strand
GCCCGGCGCCGGGGCGGGCGTCGCGGCGGCGACGCGGCGGACGACCGGCGCCGCCGCGTCGCTCGCGGCGTGGTCGTCTCGGCGGCGAGCCAGCGGAGATACGGCGCCGACCCCGACGCGATCGGCAGCACGATCGCCTCGGGCACGTCGTACCCGTGGAGCGCGCACAGGCGCGCCGTCAGCCGAGCCGCGCGGTCGCGCCGCGTCTTGATGATCATCAGCACCTCGGCGGCGCGCTCGACCTTCCCCCGCCAACGGTAGATCGACGCGATCGGGTCGACGAGGTTCACGCAGGCCGCCAGCCGCTCCTCGACGAGCGCCGTCGCGATCCGCGCGGCCTCCTCTCGCGAACCGGCCGTCGACAGGATGACGACCGCCGCGGTCACGACGCGGCCTCGCCGGGACGCCCGCCGCTCGCGAGCCACGCGTCGACGAGCCGGGGATAGTCGATCACGACGGGCCGCTTCGCCGGCAGCGGCTTCGGCGCCGGCCGCCGGCGGCGCAGGCGCCGCCAGAGCCGCTGCGTCCACGAGCCCTGCGTCGCGGTCGAGGGCAGCACGCCCGACTCCTCGAGATCGCGGCGCAGCACCGGCTCGTCGTCGCGAAGATGTCCGCGCCGGACCAGGTCGTCGAGCGAGTTCCGGAGCTGCGCCCGCGTATAGGTCGCGCGGTCGATCAGCGAATGGCCGACGGCCACGACCGCGGCGAGCGGCACCATGCCCTCCTCGTGCAGCACCAGCGCGGTTTGGAAGTAGTTGAACGTCGGGACCAGGCGGGCGCCGAAATTGCGGAAGCGTCCCGGGGGCGTACGCCGCTCGAGGTTGATGAAGATGCGCCGCACGGCGTCCACGGTCGGGATCTTGCGGGCCAGGCCGCGGATCTCCACGAGGCGCGCCGGGTCGATGCGCAGCCGCACCAGGATGTCGCCGAGCGCTTGATGGTCGAGCCGGCCCGCCACCACGTCGGCGTAGAGCGAGTAGCAGAGCGAGTCGGACTCCCAGTCGTCGCCGAAGAGGTACTCCACGGCGCCGGCGGGTGCGGCGAGGCGCGCCTTCAGGAGTTCGGCGAGCTTGAAGCCGATCTGCTCGCGAAGGAAGCGGAAGCGCCCGCGCACCAGGTGCTGCAGCTGGTCCTTGAACACGATGCCGTCGATCTCGACGCCGTCGAGCGCGAGCTTCTCGCGGATCGCGCGGCCGATCTGCGGCGGGCTCGCGGAGACGAAGTACACGAGGATCCGGCGGCCCTCGGCGCGGGCGCCCGCACGCAGCGCGCGCATCAGCGCCACCACGCCCGGTTCGTCGATCTTGTCCTCGGCGCGCTCGAACGGCACGCGCATCATCTTGGTGAGGCTCTCGAAGTCGGACTTGAGATAGGTCTTGTCGAGGTCCCAGCGGTAGACGACGGGCGGCAGCGCCGCGGCCGCGCGCCGGCGCGGACGGCGCACCCGCAACGCGTCGACCCAGCCGAGGCGCTCCTCACGCGCGCTCACGCCCGCACTCCTTCGAGGCCCGCGCCAATCTCCGCGATCACGCCCTCGCGCACGGTCTTCGCCGCGAGCTTCACCGCGTTGGCGATCGCCAGGGCGCGCGAATGCTCGTGCGTCTTCACCAGGAGCTGCTCGAAGCCGAGGAGCGGCGCGCCGCCGTAGGCCGCGTGCTCGGTGAAATGCGCCACTTCGCGGAGCCCGCGCGACAGGAGGCGCATCCCGAGCCGCCACACGAAGCGCTGCTTCACCGCGTGGCTCGCCACGTCGTTCACGACGTCGGTGATGCCCTCGATGAACTTCAGCACGACGCTACCGAGCAGCCCCTCGCACACGATCACGTCGGCCCGGCCCTTCGCGACGTCGCTGCCCTCGACGTTGCCGACGAAGTCGATCGCCGGCAACGTCGTCAGACGCTCGTGCGCCTCGGCGAGCACGTCGCCGCCGCGAAACGGCTCGGCGCCCATGTTGAGGAGCCCCACGCGCGGCCGCGCGATCCTCGACACGCGGTGCGCCCAGACGCTCCCCATGACCGCCAGCTGGACCAGGTCGGCGGCGTCGCAGCGCACGGTCGCCCCGACGTCGAGCAGGAGCGCCAGCGGGTCCTGGCCAGGAAGGTCGGTGTGCCGCGGATAGACGCTCGCGAGCCCGGGCTTCCGGACGCCCTTGAGGATGCGGAACTCGCGGGCGCAGGCGAGGAGGCACGCGCCGGTGTTGCCGGCGCTCACGAGCGCGTCCGCCTGTCCGTCGGCGACGAGCGACGCGCCGACCCGGATCGAGGCGTCCCGCTTCGCCCGCAAGGCCTCGCGCGGCGCTTCCTGCATGCCGACCGCATCGGCGGCGTGGTGAATCCGGATGTGCGCCGGATCGTACGACAGCGTGTCCAGCACCGCCTGGATGCGCGGCTCGTCGCCGACGAGCACGCATTCGATCGCGGTCGCGAGCGACGCCGCGGCGACGCCCTTCACGATCTCCTCCGGGGCGAAGTCCCCCCCCATGGCGTCCACTGCTATGACCGGCATCGGAGCGCGCGATCATACCCGGACGTGCGCGGCGCCCCAAGCCGTGACGCGAGGACGGCGCGGCGCCGCTACGGCGCCCGCGTCCCGAGAAAATCGGCGAGGGCGGCGAGGACCGCCTCGAGCTGGTCGTGGTGCACCCAATGACCGGCCTTCTCGACGTTGACGACGCGCGCATTCGCGAAGAAATCGGCGCGACCGTCCGCGAGGGGATCGCCGACCCAGCTCTCCATGCCGCGGACGAGGAGCGTCGGGCAGGTGATGCGGCGCCAGAGCGCGCGCGCGTCGTCGACGTTAAAGGAGTACGGCGAGAACGCGCGCACGTAGTTGTCGAACTTCCAGCTGTACGTGCCGTCCTCGTTCTGGTTGACGCCGTGGATCGTCAAGTGGCGCGCCTGCGCCGGCGCCAGTCGCGGGTTCTCGTCCCGCATGCGCGCGAGCGCCTCGTCAATCGACGCGTACTTCCGCGGCGTCCTCCCGGCGAGCGCCCGCATCGAGTCGATCCACCCGGTCAGGCGCTCGTGGACCTGCATCTTCGCGCGCGCGGCGAGGACGGCCGGCGGCGGCCCGAGCCCCTCGACGGCCACCAGTTTGGCCACGTTCTCGGGGTGGATCCCGGCGTACGAGAGGCTGAGGGCGCCGCCGAGCGAATGTCCGACGATGGTGACCGGCGCAAGCTTCTTCTGGTGCACCAGCTGCGCGAGATCGTAGACGTAGTCGGCCATCGCGTAGTTCGCGCCGGTGACCCACTGGGAGTCGCCGTGCCCGCGGAGATCGGGGGCCAGGACGCGCCAGTCGCGCCGCAACCGCTCCGCGACCCAATCCCAGTTGCGGCAGTGGTCGCGCCCGCCGTGCACGAGCACGAGCGGCGGCGCGTCCTCGTTCCCCCAGTCGACGTAGTGCAGGCGCAGCCGCTGCGAGACGAAGAACTGGGAGGTCGGGCCGGTCACGGCGCGCATGATGGCGCGTCCGCGTCGGCCTCGCCATGCCCGCGCCCGACGTCCGCCTCCGGCCCGCGAGTTGACAGCCGCCCCCCCGTCGCGTATCGGTCGCGGTTCCCATGGACTACGCGGTCATTCGTTCCGGCGGCAAGCAGTATCGGGTCAGCCCCGGCGACACCCTGCGGCTCGAGAAGCTCGCGGGCGAGCCCGGCTCCGCCTGCGCGTTCGAGGAGGTGCTGCTCGCCTCGGGCGACGGCGGAATCCAGGTGGGCAAGCCGTTGGTCTCCGGCCTCCGGGTCCTCGGCGAGATCGTGCGCCACGAGAAGGCCAAGAAGATCCTGGTCTTCAAGAAGAAGCGCCGCAAGAACTACCGCCGCAAGCAAGGACATCGGCAGCATCTCACGATCGTGCGGGTGACCGGCATCGAGCGCGGAGCGGGAGCGTAGGGCCATGGCGCACAAGAAGGGTCAGGGGAGCAGCCGAAACGGACGCGACAGCGCCGGGCAGCGGCGGGGCGTCAAGGTCTTCGGGGGCGAGGTCGCGCGGGCCGGACACATCCTCGTACGGCAGGTCGGGACCAAGATCCATCCCGGGAAGAACGTCGGGCTGGGGCGCGATTACACGCTCTTCGCCACCATCGACGGCATCGTGAAGTACGAGCGGCTCGGCAAGGATCGCCGGCGCGTCTCGGTGTATCCCCCCGCCTGACGCGGAGCGAGCCTCCGGAGCGCCGGGGGCCATCGGCCTTGGCCGGGGCCCCGTTCACGACGCGCCGCGGGCACGGGCGGCGCGCGCACGGCCGGCATCGTGGTGCTCGTGCCGTGGCGCCGGTCTCGCCCCGCCCGCCACTCCGGCCACGCCGCCGCTGCTCGCTCCCACGAGCCGGAACGGCCTGGAGAGCTCCCCGTAGCGCTTCCGACCGCGCCTTTCGCTCGGTTGTCGTGGTTCCGGGGGTTCGGGTACAGTCTGAGACTTCCTCATGAAATTCGTCGACGAAGTGATGGTTTCCGTGAAGGCCGGCGACGGAGGGCGCGGCTGCATGGCGTTCCTGCGCGAGAAGTATCGGCCCTACGGGGGGCCGATCGGCGGGGACGGGGGGCGCGGGGGCGACGTGGTGTTCGTCGCCGACGAGGGGTTGAACACCTTGCTGGACTTCCGCTTCCAACGGCGGCTCGAGGCGGAGCGCGGGGAGCACGGACGCGGGAAGGGGCAGCACGGAGCCACGGGGGAGACCCGGCGGGTGCGGGTGCCGGTGGGGACCCGCATCCTCGACGCCGCGACCGGCGAGCTGCTCTTCGATCTCGACACGCCGGGCCGCGAAGTGGTGGTGGCGGCCGGCGGGCTCGGCGGGCGCGGCAACATGCGCTTCGTGAGCGCGACCAATCGCGCGCCCCGGCGCACGGAGCCCGGCCTTCCGGGCGAGGCGCTCGAGGTGCGGCTCGAGCTCCGGCTCCTCGCCGACGTCGGGCTCGTCGGCTTTCCGAACGCCGGCAAGTCGACGTTCATCGCGGCCGTGTCGGCGGCGCGTCCGCGCATCGCCGACTATCCCTTTACGACGCTCGCGCCGAACCTCGGCGTGGCGCGGGTCGGCGAGCGCGCGATCGTCCTCGCGGACGTGCCGGGGCTCATCGAAGGCGCGCACCTGGGCCACGGGCTCGGCACCCGTTTCCTCCGCCACCTGACACGCACCGCGGTTCTCGTGCACCTCGTCGACCTCGCCGACGCGCGCGATCCGCTCGCGGCCCACGACACGATCAACCGCGAGCTCGCCGCCTACGACGCAGGCTTGATCGCGAAGCCCCAGCTGGTCGTCGCGACCAAGCTCGACGTGACCGAAGCGCGCGCACGCCTCGCCGGCGCGACGGCGGCGTTCGCCGCGCGCGGGGTCACGCTGCGCGCGGTCTCGGCCGCGACCGGCGAGGGCATGTCGGCCGTCATGCGCGCCGTCGCGGAGCTCGCCGAGCAGACCCGTGCCGAGGCGACGGCCGTCGCGCGCGCCGACACGCCATCCGCCCCGGCGTCCGTCGAGCTGCCGGCGCCGTGAGCCGGACCGAACGCCACCGCGGCGCGGGCGCCCGCCGCATCGTCGTGAAGATCGGCAGCGCCGTGCTCGCGGGCGACGACGGCGGACTCGACCGCGCGCGCATCGATGCGCTCGTAGACGAGATCGCGGCGCAGCACGGCGCGGGGCGCGAGATGGTGGTCGTGACCTCCGGGGCCGTCGCCGCCGGCCTCGTCCGCCTCGGCCTCGCGCAGCGGCCGAAGCTGATCCCCCAGAAGCAGGCCGCGGCCGCGGTCGGACAGATCGGCCTGATGAGCGCCTACGAGGCGTCCTTCGCGCGCCATGGCCTCACCGCGGCGCAGGTGCTGCTGACGAGCGACGACATGTCGAGCCGGCGCCGCCACCTGAACGCCGAGCACGCCTTCAAGGCGCTCCTCGCGTGGCGCGTGGTCCCGGTCGTGAACGAGAACGACACGGTCGTCGTCGACGAGATCAAGCTCGGCGACAACGACCACCTCTCGGCGCTGACGGCGCTCCTCCTCGAAGCCGATCTCCTCGTCATCCTGAGCGACGTCGGCGGCCTCTACGACGCCGATCCACGCGCCGATCCGCGGGCCCGGCTCGTCGCCACCGTCGACGCAGTCACGCCGGCGGTCGAGGCCATGGCGGGCGTCGGCGGGCCGCTCGGCACCGGCGGCATGGCCACCAAGCTCGCCGCCGCCAAGAAGGCGACCGCATCGGGCGTCGCCACCATCATCGCCAACGGCCGGCGCGACGGTGTGATCGGCGCGGTGCTCGCCGGCGCCCCGGACGTCGGCACGTTCTTTCGCCCGGTCGGCGACCGCCTCGCGAGCCGCAAGCGCTGGATCGCCTACACCCTGAAGCCCGGCGGCAGCCTCGTCGTCGACGACGGCGCGCGGCGCGCGATCGTCGAGCAGGGCCGGAGCCTTCTCGCGTCGGGGCTGCGCGCGGTCGACGGCGCCTTCGGCGTCGGCGCGTGCGTGCAGTGCAAGGACCTCGCGGGGCGCGAGTTCGCCCGCGGGCTCGTGAGCTACAGCGCCGCCGAGCTCGAGAAAATCAAGGGACGCCACTCGCGCGAGATCGAAGGCATCCTCGGCTACAAGATGGGCGACGAGGTGATCCACCGGGACGACCTCGTGCGCCTCACCAAAGGAGACCCCTCGTGAGCCTCGAACAAGACGTCGTCGCCCTCTGTCGGGCCGCGCGCGCCGTGGCGCCCGCGATCGCGCGCGCCACGACCGCGGAGAAGAACGCCGCGCTCGCAGCCGGTGCGCAGGCGCTGCGCGCGCGCACCGACGAGCTCATCGCCGCCAACACGCTCGACGTCGAGGCGGCGCGCGCCACCGGCGGCGCCGCCGCGTTCCTCGACCGCCTGACGCTCACGCCGGCGCGCGTCGACGCGATGGCGGTCGGCCTGGAGCAGATCGCGGCCCTTCCCGACCCGGTCGGCGAAGAGATCGCGCGTTGGCGCCGGCCAAACGGGCTCGACATCCAGCAGGTCCGCGTGCCCCTCGGCGTGATCGGCATCATCTACGAGTCGCGGCCGAACGTCACCGCCGACGCCGCCGGCCTCTGCTTGAAGTCCGGCAACGCGGTCGTGCTGCGCGGCGGCAGCGAGGCGTTCCGGACGAACTGCCTCATCGCCGACGTGCTGCGCGACGCCGCCGCCGCCATTCCGCGCGACGCGATCGCGCTCGTCCGCAGCACCGACCGCGCCGCCGTCCGGATCCTCCTCAAGCAGGACGAGCTGATCGACGTCATCATCCCGCGCGGCGGCGAGGAGCTGATCCGCGCCATCACCGAGGGCTCGCGCATCCCGGTGATCCAGCACCTGAACGGCGTGTGCCAGCTTTACGTCGACGCCCGGGCCGATCTCGCGCTCGCCGAGACGCTCGTCATGAACGCCAAGACGCAGCGGCCCGGCGTCTGCAACGCGATCGAGAACCTGCTCGTGCACCGCGCCGTCGCCGCGAGGTTCCTGCCGGCGATCGCGGAGCGCCTCGGCGCCGCGGGCGTCGAGGTGCGCGGGTGTCCGGAAACGGTCCGGCTCGTGCCCGGCGCGAAAGCCGCGACCGAGGTCGACTGGGGCACCGAATACCTCGACCTCGTACTGTCGGTGAAGGTCGTCGACGGGATCGACGAGGCGATGGCGTTCATCCGCCGCTACGGCTCGGGGCTCGCGGAGGCGATCGTCACGACCGACCAGGCCGCTGCCGACCGCTTCGCCGCCGAGGTCGACTCCGCGGCCGTGTTCGTGAACGCGTCGACCCGCTTCACCGACGGCTTCGAGTTCGGCTTCGGTGCGGAGATCGGCATCAGCACCAACCGCCTGCACGCGCGCGGACCGATGGGGCTCCGCGAGCTCACCACGTACAAGTACGTCGTGCGCGGCAACGGTCAAATCCGCACCTGACGCGACGCGATGCGGCGCCTCGGACTCTTCGGCGGCACCTTCGACCCGGTGCACCTGGCGCACCTCCGGACCGCCGAGGAGGCGCGCGAAGCCCTCGCGCTCGATCGCGTCGACCTGGTACTCGCCGCCACGCCTCCGCACAAGCCGCCCGGCGCGCAGGCCCCGGCGGCCGACCGGCGGCGGATGCTGGAGCTCGCGGTCGCGGGCGATCCGCACCTCGGACTCGACTTCTCGGAGCTCGAGCGCGAAGGCCCCTCGTATTCGATCGACACGATCCGTCACGTCCAGGCGCGCGAGCCCGACGCGGCGCTCACGTTCATCCTCGGCGCCGACGCGTTCGCGGAGATTGGCGCCTGGAAGGACGCGGCGACGATCCTCACCCTCTGTGACTTCTGCGTCATATCGCGTCCGGGGACGCGCGCCGGCGAACTTCCGATTGCCGTCGAAAATGCCTTCTGTTATGAGCCGGAGCGTGGAGTGTACGTGCATCGCTCCGGTCGAGCGCTTCGTTTCCTCCCGGTGACGGCACTGATGATCTCCGCTTCCGATATTCGTCGACGCCGCGCCGAGGGGCGGTCCATCCGGTTTCTCGTCCCCGACGCCGTCGCCGAGTACGTCGCGACCCGCGGGCTCTACTCCACGGGGAGGACCGCCGCCCGTTGACGGCTTCCGACGGCCTCACGAAGGCGCTCCAGTGCGCGACGGCCGCACTGGACAAGAAAGCGATCGATCTCGTCGTCCTCGACGTCCGCGGCCTCACCTCGATCGCCGACTACCTCCTGATCTGCACCGGGCGCTCCGACCGGCAGGTGCAGGCGATCGGGCAAGCGGTCGACGCGGAGCTCCGCACGCAGGGCCATCGGCCGATCGCCGTCGAGGGCATGACGCGCGGGCAATGGGTGCTGATGGATTTCAACGACGTCATCGTCCACGTGTTCCAGAAGCCGATCCGCGAGTTCTACGATCTCGAGCGCCTCTGGGAGCACGCGCCCGAGGTGCCGCTGCCCGAGCCGCTCCGCAGCCAGGCGCTGGGATTCAGCAGCGAGACCGCGGCGGTCTGAGCGAAACGACGCGTCCGTGCTCCGACTCACCATCCTCCTCGCGACGATCGCCACCGCCCTGATCGGGGTCGGCTGGCTGCTGCACCTGAATCCGGAGTCCGTCACCGTCCGCCTCAGCGCAACGCGAGAATGGACGGGGCCGCTGCCGCTCGTGCTGCTCTCGGCATTCCTCGCGGGCGCCGCGGTGACGTTCGTGGCCTCGCTCGTCCGCGCGAGTCGGACGGCCGTGAGCGGCTGGCGCGCCGAGCGCCTGGCCCGCCGGCAGCGCCGCCAGCAGGTCCGCAAGGAGCAGGGCCAATCCTTCGCGTGGCTCGGCGAGATCGAGAAGGCCCGCACGTCGCTCGCGAAGGCGCTCCGTGACGGCCCGGACGACCTCGCGGCGTTCCTGATGTTCGCGCGCACGTATCTCGATGCGAGCGATTTCCGCGGCGCGCGCACGGTCCTCGAAGAGGGGCTCGACCGGCGCGGTCCGGATCCGAAGCTCCTCCTGTTCCTCGCCGAGGCGCAGCGCGGGAGCGGCGACGACGCTGCGGCGATCGAGACGCTCGAGCGCGCGCGCCGCGCCGATCCCGCGAGCCCGCGCGTACTGACCGCGCTGCGCGACACCTACACCGCGCTCGGCCGCTGGCGCGACGCCGGTCGGGTCCAGGAGGCGCTGCTGCTCGTCGCGCGCGACGCGGCGACGCGCGCCGAGAGCGAGCGCGCGCTCGTCGGTATGCGGTACCAGAGCGCGCTCGATATCGCCGACCCGGCCGCGCGCATCGCGGAGCTGCGCGCCGTCCTGCGCGCGCACGCGGACTTCGAGCCCGCCGCCGTGAGCCTCGGCGACGCGCTCCTCGCGGCCGACCAGCCGCGCCAGGCCGAGCGCGTCTGGCGGCGCGCGGTGCTGCGCGGCGCGCGCGGCGGCGCCCTCGAGCGGCTCGAGCGCCTGCTCGCCGGCGGCCCGCGCGCGCGGCGCCTCGACGTCTTCACGCGCCGGCTCCTCCGCCGCCGCCCCGACGACGGCACCGCGCGCCTCTTCCGCGCGCGTCAGCTCATCCGCGCCGGGCAGCTCGACGAGGCGGGCGCGGAGCTCGCGCGGACCGGCCCGCCCTGGAACGGGCTCGCCGGGTATCACGGCCTCGTCGCCGAGTTGCACGTACGGCGCGGCGCCCAGGAGGACGCCGTGCGCGCGTTCCGTCACGCCCTCGCGGCGTCGGCGAGCGGCGTGTTCCGCTGCCAGGTCTGCGGCGCCGAGGCCGAGGAGTGGCGCGGCTACTGCGAGGGGTGTCGCAGCTGGGACAGCTACCGCTCGAGCTACGAGGCCGCGGGCGCGTCGGCCCGGGCGGCGACCGACGCCACGCCCGCCGGGCTCTGAACCATCGGGCGCGCGCCCGCCGCGATTCAGTCGCGCGCCCGACCGCGCCGCCGCGCGGAACGGGACGGCGCGCCGTCCGACGGCGCCGTGGCTCCGAACAGGTGCGCGTGCATGCGCGTCAGGCTCGCGAGGTCGTGGACGTCGGTGTCGAAGTTCGGGACCGTGACGAACGGCACGCGCCGCGAGAGCCCCGCCCGGAACTGCTCCATGCGGATCGCCTCGCCGCGCGCGAGCAGCTGGTAATCGACGAAGTTCGACGCGAGCCACGCGACGTGCGGGCCCGCCACGCCCGCATCGGCGAGCGCCGCGCGCACGACCTCTTCGTCGAGCCGCGCCACCGTGCCGCCGGGAAAGGTTCCCGCATCGGCGGAGAGCTCCTCGTGCACGCGATTGAAGACGACGCCGCCGAGCGGCATCCGCATCGACCGCATCCGACCCGAGAAGAACTCGGCCTCGGTCAGCACCTGCTCCTCCGGCCCGGTGACCAGCACGAACGCGGTGGTCGACGCGCGCAGGATGTCGTGGATCACGTCGGTGCGGTCGGTGAAGGCGTCGAACATGCCGCTCATGGCGGAGAAGAAGTCGCTCACCTCCGCAAGCGCGCTCACGCCGGTCGCCTCCTCGAGTTTCCGGAAGAGGAAGCCGACGGTGCGGTTCATCGCCTTTGCCGCGGCCCATCCCTGGGAGAGGTACGGCATCAGGAACCAGCGTACGATCTTGCGGTCGAGGAAGTCGCGGATGCGCTCGGGTGCCTCGAAGAAGTCGAGCGCGCGCTTGGTCGGCGGCGTGTCGAGGACGATGAGATCGTAGGCATCGCTCTCGCAGAGCAGGCAGAGCTGCTCGATCGCCATGTACTCGTGCGAGCCGGCGAAGTTCTGGGACAGGTTCAGGTAGAAGCGGTTCCGCAAGATCCGCTCGCGCACGTCGTCCGACGGCGCGTGGCGCGCGACGAGCCGGTCCCAGGCGTTCTTCTGGTCGAGCATCATCGCCGCGAGCGAGCCGCGCACCGGTCGTCCCGTCGTCGCGAGCAGCACGGCATCCACCTGCCGGGGCTCGTCGCCGAGCTCCGCGATGCCGAGCGAGTTCGCGAGGCGGCGCGCCGGGTCGATCGTCAAGACGACGGCGCGCCGGCCCTCGAGCGCGCCCCAGAGCGCGATCGTCGCGGCCGTCGTCGTCTTGCCGACGCCGCCGCTGCCGACGCAGACGACGACGCGATGGTCGCGGACCAGGTCGGCCAGCATCAGGCGAACTCCTGGCCCGGCCCGGGTGCGAGCTGGCGGCTCGCGCTCGCCATGAGGGCGCGCACCTCGGCGAGGCCGAACTCCTCCGCGAAGAGGAACGGCAGGCGCACCGTCGGCATCGGCACCGCCGCCCGCAGGCGGTCGAGATAGCGGCGGTTGATCGCCGCCCAGCCCGCCTCCTCGCGCGCGCAACGCAGCACGTCGGCGACGAGCGGCGACGCCCCGGCCGGCGCGGCCGGCACGTCGGCGGGACCGAGCGGCGCCGTGTGAACGCGGTTCACGAACAACACGCCGAGCGGAACGCGCAAGCGCTCGTGCAGCTGCTGGTACATCTCGGCGGTCTCGTTGACCGGCATTTCCTCGGCGGTCGTGACCGGACAGACCGCGGTGCGGCCGGGATCGGCGAGGAGCTCCATCACCTTCTGCGCCTCCCGGCGGACGAGCCCGGGGCCGAACGCCTCGGCCGCCGCGCCCGGCATGCGGAGGTACTGGAGCACGTGCCCGGTCGCCGGCGCGTCGACGACGATCACGTCCCACTTCCGCCGGCCCTGCACGACGAGCTGCTCCTCGTACCAGATCTTGCCGACCGTCATGAGCTCCTTGAGCCCCGGCGCCGCGGCGACGAAGTGATGATAGAGCTTGCTCTCGACGACCATCCGCTGCACGCGGCGGACGGGGAGCACGAGCCCGAGATACTCGCTGAGCGCCGACTCGCCGTCGACCGTGAGGACACAGAGGTTCGGCAGCGCCTCCACCATGCCGGCGTCGCCGGTCGGGAGGTCGAGGAACTCGGCGAGCCGCCGGCTCGACTCCATCTGGGCGAGGAGCACCCGCTTGTCTTGCTCCGCGAACGCGACCGCGAGCGCCGTCGCGACCGTACTCTTCCCGACGCCGCCCTTCCCGACCACGAAGATCACGCGACGACCGGCGAGCGCTCCGAGCATGTCGGCGCGACGGTAGGGCACCGGTCCCGGCGTGGCAAGTCGCCGCGAGCCTGGACACGCGCGACCGCCGCGTGGCAAGGGCGACGCATGGCGAGCGCCGAGCTGCGGACCGTGCTGGAGATGTTGTCGGCGAACCCCCTGCTCGGCGAGCGGCCGGCCGAGGAGATGCGCGCGGGCCTGGAGGCGATGGCGGGAGGCTTTCCGCTCGCGCCCGATGTGCGCGTCGCGCCGGTCCGCGTCGGCGCCATGGCGGCGGAGTGGATCGCGGCGCCCGGCGCGTCCACCGACCATGCGATCCTCTACCTCCACGGCGGCGGCTACGTCGTCGGCTCGCTGAACACGCACCGCGAGCTGGCCGCGCGCGTCGGCGGCGCCGCGAGCGCGCGTGTGCTCGCCATCGACTATCGCCTCGCCCCCGAGCACCCGCACCCCGCCGCCGTCGAGGACGCGGTGGCCGCCTACCGCTGGCTCCTCGCGCAGGGCCTCGCGCCGGAGCGCCTCGCGGTCGCGGGCGACTCCGCGGGCGGCGGCCTCGCGATCGCGACCCTGCTCGCGCTCCGCGATCGCGGCGTCGCGCTTCCGAGCGGCGGCGTCTGCTTCTCCCCGTGGGTCGATCTGGAAGCGACCGGCGCCTCGATGGACACGATCCGGAACGACCCGATGTTGAGCCGCGCGCTCCTCCTGCACTTCGCGCGCTTCTACCTCGGGGACGGCGCGGTCGACGCGCGGACGCCGCTCGCGGCGCCGCTGCACGCCGACCTCCGCGGCCTGCCGCCGCTCCTCGTCCAGGCGAGCCGCCACGAGGTGCTACGCGACGACGCCGTCCGCATCGTCGACAAGGCGCGCGCCGCCGGGGTCGCCTGGGAGCTCGAGCTCACCGACGAGGTGCCGCACGTATGGCAGATCTTCGCGAGCATCCTGCCCGAGGGGCGCGAGGCGATCGCACGGGCCGGGACGTTCCTGCGCGGCCGCCTCGGCACGGCGTAGGGCGCTGGCTACTTCGGGCGTGCGGCCGGGTTCGATCTCGGCACCAGCAGGTCCTCCAGGAAGAAGGCGGCCAGGTCGTGCCGCCCTTCGAGACCCGCTTTGGCGTAGAGGGATCGAGCTTGCTGGCGCACGGTCGCCTCGCTCACGTCGCGAAGGGCGCCGATCTCCTTGTGGCTGAGGCCTTTCAGGAGGAGGAGCGCCACTTCCTTCTCGGCGGGCGAGAGTCCCCAACGGTCGAGCTGGCGGTCGATCGCGTCGCCGAGGCCTGCGATCAGGTCCCCGGCCTCCTGGCGCCAGCGGGCGGCCTCCTGCTCGGAATCGACGAGGCGCCGGGCCAGGCGGTCGGCGTGGGCGGCGAGCGCGCGGTGCTCCGACGCGAGCGCCCGGACGCGCGTGACCATCCAGACGCTGCCGGCGAGGCCGACGACGACGACGCCCGCCTCGACCGCGAGGTGGACGAGGCCCACCGCCGACCCGGCGTCGCCGGCGAGATCGACCGCGGCAAGCAGCGCGACGCTTCCGAACAGCGCCGCGAGCACGCCCGCCAGGCGTTGCTCGCGTCCCTCGGACGACGGACTCACGACCTCCAACCCTCCGGATTCCCTGACGTATGACATCCGTTCAATGGACGACCCCGCGGCGCGGACGCATCCTCGGACGCATCCAACGAAGGAGGTCTGTGTCATGGATCAGCTCTTTTTTCATCCCAAGGTCGTGCATCTGCCGATGGCGCTCGCGGTCCTGATGCCGCTGGTGTCCGCGGGGCTCCTCGCCGCCTGGTGGGCCGGCGTCCTGCCCCGCCGCGCCTGGCTCGTGGCCGTGGCGCTGCAGCTGGTGCTGGTGGGAAGCGGGGTCGTCGCGCTCCGGAGCGGCGAGCACGAGGAGGAGCGCGTCGAGCGCGTCGTCGACGAGAAGCTCATCGAGACGCACGAGGAGAGCGCCGAGGCGTTCGTGTGGGGCGCGGGGGCGATCTTGGTCCTCCAGCTCGCCGCCGCGGCGCTGCGGCGCGAGGCGACCGCCCGCGCGATGGCCGCCGCCGCAGTGGCGGGCACCCTGCTCGTGCTCTTCCTCGGCTACCGCACGGGGGAGGCGGGCGGACGGCTCGTGTACGAGCACGGAGCCGCCGCGGTCTATACGTCGGGACGGAGCGCGGGCGAGGCGCTCGGGGGCGCCGCGCACGACGAGGACTGAACGCGGCGACTCCCGCGGGTCCGCGAACGGCGCGCGGTCCACGGCCTCGGCATCTCCGGTCCGGCGACTCGAGGTTGTCGCCGCGACCGGGATCGTCAGCGCGCGGTCCGGGGCGCGTCGTCGAGAAGGCCGAGCACCTCGCCGCGGAGCGCCGCCGGCATCGCGAGCGCCGAGCCGCCGTAGACCGTCGGCGTGCCGTCCCAGGCGCAGAAGCAGCCGCCGGCCTCCTCGACGATCGGCTTCACCGCCGCCGCATCCCACGGGTTCATCAGCGGATCGAGCATCACCTCGGCGCGGCCGGTCGCGACCAGCGCGTAGCCGTAGCAATCGCCCCAGCCGCGGTGGCGGGCCGCCGCGCGCAGCAGGCGCTCGAAGCCGGCGTGCTTGCCGCCGAAGTGGCGCGGGCTCGCGTCGCTGGTGCAGATCGTCGCGTCGGCGAGCGCGGTCGCGGCGACGCGCGCCGGCGCGCCGTTCAGGAAGGCGCCCTGCCCGCGCACCGCCCAGAGCGCCTCGCCGAGCGCCGGCAGCGCGACGACGCCGAGCACGCACTCGCCGCGGTCCTCGAGCGCGACGAGCACGCCCCAGAGCGGTACGCCGCGAATGAACGACTGCGTGCCGTCGATCGGGTCGATGATCCAGCGCCGCCCGCTCGCACCGCGCGTTTCGCCGAGCTCCTCGCCGAGGACGCCGTCTGCGGGGAACGCGCCGCCGAGCTCGCGGCGGAGGATCTCCTCGGCGCCGCGGTCGGCGAGCGTCACGGGGCTGCCGTCGGCCTTCGCCTCGACGGCGAGGCGCGTCTTGAAGTGCGCGAGCGCGAAGCGGCCGGCGTCGTCGGCGGCGCGGCGCGCGGCGGCGAGCTCGTCGGCGTACGGAAGGGACATGCGCGCTCGGCCATAGCACGCGGTTGCATCGGCCGGCGAGGCCGCCCAGAGTGCGACATGACCGACACGGTACCGCCGCCGCTCGGCAGCGGCGCGCACGGACGCGCGTTCCCGCCGCTTCCCACCGGCACACGCGACGCCATCATGGCGGACTTCCACGCCCACAACCGGCGCTACTTCTCCGGCACGATGGGCTTCACGGTGGTCGATCTGCGCCAGGGCTACGCGCGCCTCACCGCGCAGAACACGACGGCGCACCAGCAGCCCGTGGGCGTCATGCACGGCGGCGCGAGCTTCGGGCTCGCCGACACCGCCGTCGCCGCCGCCCTCTTCACGCTCTACGGCTTCGAGCGCCTGCTCCTGACGATCGAGATGAAGATCAACTACCTCGAGCCGATCCCTCCGGGCGAGGTGATCGCCGAGGCGTACGTCCTGCGCTCGAGCCGCCGGAGCGCCTACGCCGAGGTCGACATCTGGGCGCAGGGAAAGCTCGCCGCCCGCGCCACGACGACCTACATGATCAAACCCCTGATCCCCCCGACGGGGGGGGAGAGTTGAGCAAGGACCGTCCGCACGTCGTGATCGTCGGCGGCGGGTTCGGCGGACTCGCCGCCGCTCGCGCGCTCCGCCGCGCGCCGGTGCGCGTGACCCTCGTCGACCGCCGCAACCACCACCTCTTCCAGCCGCTCCTCTACCAGGTCGCAACTGCCGGCCTCTCTCCCGCCGACATCGCGTACCCCATCCGCGCCGTGCTTCGCCGGCAGCGCAATGCGCACGTCCTGCTCGCCGAGGCGACGGCGATCGACGCGGCGCGCCGCGAGGTGGTCCTGAAGGACGGGCGCCTCGGCTACGACTGGCTCGTCGTCGCGACCGGCGCGCGCCACGCCTATTTCGGCCGCGACGAGTGGGAGGCGCTGGCGCCAGGACTGAAAAGTCTGGAAGACGCGCTCGAGATCCGACGCCGCATCCTGCTCGCGTTCGAGAAGGCCGAGCGCGAACCCGACGTCGAGACGCGCCGCGCGCTCCTCACGATCGTCATCGTCGGCGGCGGGCCAACGGGCATCGAGCTCGCCGGCGCCATCGCGGAGATCGCGCGCGAGGTAATGAAGGCGGACTTCCGCGCCATCGACCCGACCGAGACGCGCGTCGTGCTGGTCGAGGCCGGGCCGCGCGTGCTCGCGACGTTTCCCGCGTCGCTCTCGACGGAGGCCGCCGCGGCGCTCCGGGAGCGCGGCGTCGAGGTCCGCACGGAAACGCGCGTCACCGCGATCGATCCCGGATCGGTCGCGTTCGACGGCGAGCGTATCGCGGCCGCCACGGTGCTCTGGGCCGCCGGGGTTGCC
>WBZR01002854.1_pt1 | contig 16892 bp, 11 predicted proteins | sample 5204231 | NCBI WGS metagenome assembly WBZR01 (sample SAMN12412403, study PRJNA552823) | activated sludge metagenome | isolation source: activated sludge from anammox sidestream of wastewater treatment plant... | place: USA: Virginia | collected 2017-08 | reverse complement strand
GCGGGGGGGGGGGGCCCGAACGCGGAGCAGAGACCGGGAGGCTGGGCCGCACACGGAGCAGGGGTCCGGGGCGTGCGGGCCGAACAGCGAGAAGGCAACGAGAGGAATATTCCAGCCGCGCCCAAGCGCCAAGGCGGCAACGCCTCCCCCCTCACCTCCCCCTCACCCCCGCTCACCCCTCCGGCCGCAGCACCGCCGGCAGCCGCCCGTCGCCGATGCGGCGCACCTGCACCATGTTCGTCGAGCCCGGGCGCCCGATCGGCAGGCCCGACGTGATGACCACCGGATCGTCTTCCGCCACCACGCCGAGGTCCCGCGCCGCCTCGCACACCACGTGGACCATGCCGTCGGTGTCCTCGAAGTCCCCCACCCGCACCGGCGTCACCCCCCACACCAGCGCCAGCCGGCGCCATGTGGCCGCCTCGCGCGTGGCGCCCAGCAGCGGCATCTCCGGCCGATGGTGCGCCACGCGGCGCGCCGTGAGACCCGACGTCGTCACGGCGATGATGGCCTTGACCCCGACCCGGCGCGCGATCTCGACCGCCGCCTGGCTGATCGCGTACGTCACCTTGCCCTCGTCGCCCGGGCGCGTGCGGCGCCCCAGCCGCTGGTGGGGCAGGATGCGCTCGGCCTCCGCGGCGATCGCCGCCATCTCCGCCACCGCCGCCACCGGGTAGGCGCCCACCGCCGTCTCGCCCGACAGCATGACCGCGTCGGTGCCGTCGAGGATCGCGTTGGCGACGTCCGACGTCTCGGCGCGCGTGGGCTGCGGGTTGCGGATCATCGAGTCCAGCATCTGCGTCGCCGTGATGACCGGGATCGCCGCCGCGTTGGCCGCGCGGATCAGCGCCTTCTGCACCGCCGGCACGCGCGCCGGCCCGATCTCGAGCGCCAGGTCGCCGCGCGCCACCATCACCCCGTCCGCCGCGTCGACGATCGCCTCCATGTCCGCCACCGCCTCGCGCCGCTCGATCTTGGCGATGACGCGCGCGTCGCCGCCGAGGTCGCGGATCAGCGCCTGGAGTCCGCGGACGTCGGCCGCCGACTTCACGAACGACAGCGCCACGTAGTCCACGCCCTGCGCCAGGCCGAACGCCAGGTCCTCGCGGTCCTTGTCCGTCAGCGGCGCCAGCGACAGCGTCGAGTCCGGCAGGTTGATGCCCTTGTGCGCGCCGAGCGGCCCGCCGACCACGACCTCGGTGCCGATGGTGTCGGCCGTCACCGCGACGACGCGCAACACCAGGCGCCCGTCGTCGATGAGGATGCGCTCGCCGGGCGAGAGCTCGGCCGCCAGCGCCGCGACCTCGTCGAGCCCGACGCCCGCCGCGTCGCCCTCCGCCGCCCGCCCGTCGAGCACGAACGACCGCCCCGCCGCCAGGACCGTGCCCGGCCGGACCGGGCCGACGCGCAGCCGCGGCCCCTGGAGATCCTGGATGACGGCGATGGGCCGCCCGCTCCGGCCGGAGACCTCGCGGATCCATCCGATGCGCCGCGCGTGCTCGGCGTGCGTGCCGTGCGAGAAGTTCAGGCGCGCCGCGCTCATCCCGGCCGCCACCAGCGCCGCGACGGCGTCCGGAGCGTCGGTCGCCGGGCCCAGCGTGGCCACGATCTTGGCGCGGATCACCGCCGCCGGGGCGTCCGACGGGCCGTCGCTCGCTTTCCACATGGGTATCCCCCCCTGCCTGCTCATTATAAGGATGTCGTCGTAGTAGGGCCTGTGGATTGTGGACAATGCCGTGCGCGGCCGGCGGCCAGCGGTGGATGTCGGGGGCGGGTGCGCCCCCGACCCCGCCCGTCGTGAGCCCGGCCCGGGGCGTCCGTCGCCCGGTTGGGGAGGGCGTGTGGAGAACGCCCACGGCGGTCGCCGCCGGGTTCGGGGAGCCCGCGTCCAGATGCCGTGGCGGCGCCCGGGCCGGGCCCGACATGTAGTGATCACCCGCCGCGCGCCCCAACGACAACCGGGTCCAGTTATCCCCAACTGGACCCGGTTATCCCCACAAAAGGGCGAGTTATCCACAAAATCGAGGGCCTAGGCGCGGTAGAGGCGCTCCCGGATCCGCATCAGGTCGCGCCGCAGGTTGGCGTCCTGCTCGACCAGGCGGGCGATCTTCTCGCACCCGTAGATCACCGTCGTGTGGTCGCGGCCGCCGATCTGCGCCCCGATGGCCGGCAGGCTGGCGTCGGTGTCCTCGCGCATGAGGTACATCGCCACCTGCCGCGGCTCGGCCACCCGCGCCGAGCGGCCGCGCCCCGTGATCTCGGCCGCCGAGATCCCGTAGTGCTCGGCAACCGCGTCGAGGATCGCGCCGAGGCCCGGCGCCTCGCGGCGGACCAGGAGGTCCGACAGCGCCTTGCGTGCCGTGTCGAGGTTGACCGGCACCTGGTTGACCTGGGCGTACACGACCACCCGGTTCAGCGCCCCCTCGAGCTCGCGCACGTTCTGCTGCACCGACTCCGCGATCATCTGCACGATCGCGTCCGGCACCGGGTGCGCGCTGTGCTCGTTCTTGCCGCGCAGGATGGCGATGCGCATCTCAAGGTCCGGCGGCTCGATGTCGACCTGGAGCCCCCACTGGAAGCGCGACCGCAGCCGTTCCTCGAGCGTGGCGATCGACTGCGGCGGCCGATCGCTCGTCATCACGATCTGGCCCTCGGCGCCGTAGATCGCGTTGAACGTGTGGAAGAACTCCTCCTGCGTGCTCTCCTTGCCCGCGATGAACTGGATGTCGTCGATCAGGAGCACGTCCGCCTTGCGATAGACCGCGCGGAACTCCTCGGTGCTGTGCATCCGGATGGCGTTGATGAGGTCGTTGGTGAACTTTTCGGACGACACCACCAGCACGCCGAGACCGCGCTCGATGGCCGAGTGCCCGATGGCGTGCAAGAGATGGGTCTTGCCCAGGCCCACCCCGCCGTAGATGAAGAGGGGGTTGTAGCGCGTCGCCGGCTGCTCGGCCACGGCCTGCGCCGCCGCGTGGGCCATGCGGTTGCTGCTGCCCACCACGAACGTGTCGAACGTGTAGCGCGGGTTGAGCCGCGGCGTCGGCACCGCCGCCGGCGACCGATCCGGCAGCCGCCCCTGCTCGAACTGCGCCACGGCTTCCCGGGCGACGTCGCGCACCTCGTCGGCGTCCATCGGCGCCCGCGGCAGGCGCCCCACCGGCGTGACGACGAACGAGCAGCTCAGCGGCGCGCCGTTGATGTCGTGGACGGTGCGGTGCACCGCCTCCTCCATGCGCTCCTCGATCCACGCCTTGGTGTACGCGTTGGGGACGCCGACGACCAGCGTGTCTTCCTCCAATGCCAATCCCTGGCTCGTCTTGAGCCAGGCGTCGAACGTGGCGCGGGTCATCTGTGTGCGCAGATGGCTCAGCGCGGTCTGCCAAAGGTCGTGTGGCGACATCACGGTTTCCTCGGCTCTCCTTTCCCCCTGCTTCCCGGCCCGTCGGAACGCGGCGGCGGCCGGCGACAAGGTGCACGGCACCACCCTGGGCATGGGTGGAACGCCGGCGGCACGCCGGTGCCCGACCTGGTCCGGGAAGCTCGAAACGCTCTTCGGCTGAATTGCGTCGGTCCGTTGCGATCTCTGGCGAGGGCGAGGGTGTCCTGCCTCTCCGGGGCCTGCTGCGTGTTGTTTCACCCTCCGGACGGGAATGGCTCGTGGGCCCACGGCGCATGGGGGCGCCGGTTTGGATGTGTCCCGTCGGAGGGCGGGGTATTCGTTTGGGATGGCTCACGTTGGGGGACCGGCCCACCGCGTGTCATGAAGGCGACACCGTCGCGACACGCCCGTGTGGCCTGGTCTGGCCCCGACGCCCTCGTCGTTCGATCGTGGCGGGGATTGTACCGGCGCCCCGGGGTGCCCGCAAATCGCCCGGCGGCCGCTCCGATGTAGAACAGGTGAGCGACGCAATATCTCGTCGCGCGAGGGCGCTCGGCGGCACGCGATGTCGTGGGGGTGTGGCGGGCGCGATCCCGCCCAAAATCGCACGAAACTTTAAGATTCGCACGCGGCGGCATCGGTCGAGCACGGCCGGGCGGATTCCAGCGTTGGGGCCTCCCCCTGGGAGCGCGGGCTGGAAGCCTGCGCTCCCAGGGACGGCGCCTCCGTCGACGCCTGAGGGCGTGACAGAACGTTTGATCGAAGGGCTTCCTGGGAGCGCCGGCATCTTGCCGGCTGGAAGCCGGCGCTCCCAGGATCTGCCACCCGCCGCCCGGGCAGCCTCAGCGCCGAAACGGAACGAACGTTCTGTCACGCCGTCAGCCGTCGACGCTCTGCGGTCGGGCGGCGATCGCGCCCGATCGCCGCACGGCCGACCTCCCCAACTCTCTTAATATCCTAATCTGAACCTATTGCGTGGTATGATCGCCACCGTATAATACAGGGCTTTGGCGCGGGCGGGCGCCGCCCGTGCCCAGCCAAGGTCCGAGTGAGGAGGGGTATCTCTATGACACGGTCTTCCGACCGGAGCTCCAACGGCACCCGGGAAGTCATGGTCGAGGTGGATCGGCTCACGCGCTACTACGGGCCGGTGCCCGCCATCAACGACGTGTCGTTCCGCGCCTATCGCGGCGAGATCGTCGGGTTCCTGGGCCCCAACGGCGCCGGCAAGACCACCACGATGCGCATGCTCACCGGGTACCTGCCGCCGTCCAGCGGCACGGCGCGCATCGCCGGCCACGACATCGTGTCGGACTCGATGGCGGCGCGACGGGTGATCGGCTACCTGCCCGAAAGCACGCCGCTGTACACCGACATGACGGTCTTCGCCTACTTGCGCTTCATGGCGCGCCTGCGGCACGTGCCCGACGCCGCCGAGGCGGCCGAGCGGGTGATGCGGCGCGTGTCGATCGACCACCGCGCCGACGACCTCATCGGGCAGCTCTCGAAGGGCCTCAAGCAGCGCGTCGGCATCGCGCAGGCCCTGGTGCACGACCCGGCCCTGATCATCCTCGACGAGCCGACCATCGGGCTCGACCCGCGGCAGATCCTCGAGGTGCGCGGCCTGATCCGCGAGCTGCGCGGCGACCACACCATCATCCTGTCGACCCACATTCTGCCCGAGGCGCAGCAGGTGTGCGACCGCGTGCTGATCATCAACCGCGGCCGCATCGTCGCCGAGGACGAGACCCAGAACCTGACGGCGCGCCTGCAGGGCGGGCCGCGCATCCGGGTGGCCGTGCCGGCCGACCTCGACGCCGCCACGGTGTCGGCGGCGCTGTCGGCGGTGGCCGGCGTCGACACCGTCGCCGCCGCCGGCGACGGGGTGTACGCGGTGACCGCCGTCGCGGGGGCCAACCCGTCGCCCGACCTGGCCGAGACCGTCGTCGGGCGCGGCTGGCCGCTGATGGAGCTGACGCCGGTCAGCGCCACCCTCGAGGACATCTTCCTGGAGCTGACGGCCGAGGAGCCGGCGCCGATCGGCGACGACACGGCCGACGACACGACCGACATGGAGGAGGAGCATGCGTAACGCGTGGGTGATCGCGCAGCGCGAGATCGCATCGTATTTCGCGGCGCCGATGTTCTGGATCCTGGCCGGCGGGTTCATGGCCTTCAGCGGGTTCCTGTTCTGGCTGTACATCAACCAGCCCACGCCGCCCCAGGCCGACATGCTGCCGCTCTTGCAGGTCTACGGCACCATCCTGCTGTTCATCACGCCGCTGCTGGCCATGCGGCTCCTCGCCGAGGAGCAGCGCGCCGGCCGCCTCGAGGTGCTGATGACCGCCCCGATCAACGACTGGCAGCTCGTCTTCGGCAAGTGGCTCGCCGCGTTCGTGATGTTCACGGTCCTGATCGTCCTGACGCTGTTCCACGTCGGCATCATGCACCGGCTGGCCGAGAAGGGCGTGGCGCCGGGCCCGACCTTCGCCGCCTACGTCGGCCTGATCCTCCTCGGGGCCGCGCTGCTGGCCATCGGGGTGCTGACGTCGTCGATGACCGAGAGCCAGGTGGTGGCGGGCTTCCTCGGGATCATGGTGATCATGGTCCTGTTCTTCCTGTCGATCGTCAAGCAGATGCCGTTCGGCGAGAGCGGGCTGGGCGCGGCGGTGGCCTACCTCGGCCTTTCGGACCACTACTACAAGTTCGGCCAGGGGGTGGTCGACACCCGCGACATCGTGTACTTCCTGTCGCTGACGTTCGGGTCGCTCTTCCTGGCCACCCGCATGCTCGAGACCCGGAGGTGGCGCTGATGCGCGAGCAGCTCAAGGCGTACGCGCCCTACATCTCGGTGTTCGGCCTGGTCGTGCTGCTCGCCGGCGCCGTCGCGCCCCGGCTGGCGCAGCAGAGCGGCGCCACGGCGCCGGAGTGGCTGGGCACGGCGCTCCTCGTGGCCGGCGCCGTCCTGGCGCTGGCCTGGCCGCTCCTGCGGCCCGAAGACGTCGCCGCGGTCTTCGGCACGCGCCAGGTTCGCTACGGCGGCAACGCGCTCGTGCTCGTGGCGGCCGTCCTGGCCATCCTGGTGGCGCTGAACTTCCTCTCGACCCGCCGCTACCGCGCGTGGGACCTCACGACCAACAAGCAGTTCACGGTCTCGCGGCAGACGGTGCAGATCCTGAACGACCTGCAGCAGCCGGTGGCCCTGACCGCCATCCTCGGCGCCGGCGACGGCGAGACCGACAGCCTCGAGCGGCTGCTCGACCAGTACAAGGCCGAGACCGACAAGCTGACCTACACCCGCATCGACCCGCAGCTCGACCTGCCGGAGCTGCTCGGCCTGGCGCAGCGGCTGAACCTCGGCCAGAACGTGCCCGGCAAGGCGCTGGTGGCCGAGTCGGGCGGGCGGCACGCCATCGTCTACAGCTTCGACGAGCAGGCCGTGACCGAGGTCATCGTCAAGGCGTCGCGCGCGCGCGACAAGACCGTCGTGTTCCTCACCGGCCACGGCGAGCACGACATCGCCGGCGGCGGCACCACCGGCCGCGGCTACGCCAGCGTCAAGCAGGGCCTCGAGCGCGAGGGCTACACCGTGACCTCGCAAAGCCTGTCGGCCGTGACGACGACGCTGACGGCCGACGCGGTGGTCATCGCCGGACCGCAGCAGCCGTACCAGCCGGAAGAGGCGGCGCTCCTGGCGGACTACGTCGAGGGCGGCGGCGCGCTGCTCCTGATGCTCGACCCGGGCGGTGAGTCCGGCCTCGAGCCGGTGCTCCTGCCGTGGGAGATCCGGCCGCATGGCGACCTCGTGCTGCAGTCCAACGCGCTGTTCGGCGTGACCGAGGCTGCGGTGGCGGTGGTGAACCAGGACTACCAGTTCCACTCGATCACCAAGGACCTCGAGCGGTTCGAGACGCGGCTCGTCGGCACGCAGTCGATCGGCGTCGGCACGCCGGTGACGACGGCGATGCAGGTGAGCAAGCTCATCGAGGTCGGCGGCAACGCCGGCTCGGTGGTCTGGGGCGAGAAGGACCTCGCGGGGCTTCAGAACGGCCAGGCGCAGGCCGACCCGACCGACGAGCAGCCGCCGCTGACGCTGGCCGTGGCGGGCGAGGGCGGCGAGGGCTACGGCCGCGTGGTCGTCTTCGGCACGAGCAACCTGGCCGCCGACGGCATCCTGCAGCGCCTCGGCCAGGCCGCCAACTACGACCTGATGCTCAACGCCGTCAACTGGCTGACGACCGACGAGGACCTCATCTCGATCCGCCCGACCGAGCCCGACAGCCGCCCGATCTCGCCGCCGCAGAGCCCGACGCTGCTCCTCTTGGTCACGGCGGTGCTGGTGCCGCTGGCCATCTTCGGCATCGCGGCGTGGATCTGGTGGCGGCGGCGATAGAGGAGACGCCCGATGAACCTGCGCTACACGTTGATCCTGGTGCTCTTGGCCGTCGCGCTCGGCATCTTCGCCTACACCCAGCGCGACACCGAGCCCGTCGATGTCGGCACGGGCACCGCCACGCCCACGGCGGGCCCGCTCTTCGACCTCAAGCCCGAGGACGTGCAGGAGGTCGCCGTGGTGTCGGCTACCGGCAGCTACACGCTGACGCGCGTGGCCGGCGGCTGGGAGGTCGACGGCCAGCCGGCCAACGACATGGTCGACGGCGTCGTCAAGACCCTGGCCGCGCCGACGATCGTCCGCGAGCTGCCGGCGGACCGCGACCCCGAGGACTACGGCTTCGCCACGCCGTCGCTGACGGTCACGCTCAAGACGGCCGGCGGCGACAGCAAGGTGCTGCAGGTCGGCGACGACACGCCGGTGGACTTCAACGTCTACCTGCGCGAGAAGGACGCCGCGCGCATCGTGATCGTCGGCCGCGCCGACATCACCAGCCTAAAGGACTGGGTGACGACGCGGCCGCTCGCGCCGACGCCGACGCCGACGGGGCCGGCCGCCGGCACGCCGGGCGCCGACGGGCTGTTGCCGCCGCTCGACGGCACCCCGGGCGGCGGGGTCGAGCTCCCCGTGGACGGCACGCCGCCCGCCGAAGACGCGGCTCTGGACGCGCCGCCCCTGCCGACGGACGCGCCCGCGGGCGGCGAGGCCCCCGCGGACGACGCTCCGCCCGGCGTGCCCGCCACGGCCGCGCCGACCGCGACCCAGTCCACCTCGTGAGGAGCCGGCCGCCGTCGACGAACGCGCGGGCGGGCGCCGGCAGCCCGGCGCCCGCCCGCATCTCGGCGCTGCCCGCCGCCGTCGCGGCGGCCGTGGCCGCGGCGGCGCTGGCGACCGCCGCCCTTTCCCCCGCCCCGGCTCGGGCGCACGGCGACACCGTCACGACCGCGCCGGCGCCGGGCAGCGTCGTGGCCGCCGCTCCGGCGGCGGTGACCGTGACCGTCAGCACGCCCTTGGCCGCCGGCAGCGAGATCACGGTGCTCGACGCTGGCTTCCGCCGCGTCGACGCCGGGCCGACGCGCCTCGACGCCGCGGCGCCGGCGCGGATGGCGGTCGACCTGGTGCCGGTGGGGCCTGGCGACTACACGGTGCAATGGACCGCGCTCGACGCCCAGGACGGCCACCGCACCGCCGGCAGCTTCGTGTTCCAGGTCGCGCCGCCGCCGACGGCAGCGCCCGCCGCGGTGTCCGCTGAAGCGGAGGTCTCCCCCGCGGACGCGTCGCCCGTCGACGGCGCGCCGATGGACGCCGATCCCGAACGCGGACCACCCGCGGACGCCGCTCCGGCCGATGCCGATCCCACGAACGGCGGCCGCTCCCCGGGCACGTTCGTCGCCATCGTCGTCGTGCTGCTGGCCACCGCCGCCGCAGCCGCGCGCCGGCGCGGCGCGTTCGGCGCCTGGTGGATCGGCTTGGCCCTGTGCGCCGCCGGCGCCACGGCCTGTGCCGGGCCGGCGACGGTCACGCCCGCCAACCTCGCGCCGGGCGGCGCCGCGGCCCCGACACCGGCCGGCCTGTCCGACATCCCCACGGCCGCCGCGGGCGGCGTGCCGACGCAGATCGTCATCGCGTCGTCGGACCTCGCGGTGGGGCGCCAGCGCTTCGCGTTCGGGATGCTCGATGCCGCCGGGGCCCTGGTGCAGGACGCCGACGTCGTCGTCACGTTCTTCAAGCTGATCGACGAGGACGCCGTGCCGGTGGACGCGCTGCCGGCGACGTTCTACCCGTCGCGCCTGGCGGCGGCGGGGCTGTACGTGGTCTACACCGACTTCGACGCGGCCGGCACGTGGGGCGCCGAGATCGCCGCCACGCTGCCCGACGGCGCCACGCCGCCGGCGCAGCGGGTGCGCTTCACGGTGGCGCAGCTCAGCGCCTCGCCCGCCGTCGGCGAGACGCCGCCCGCGCTGGCCAACCGGACGCTCGCCACCGAGCCCGACCTGACCCGCCTGACGAGCGACCCCGCGCCCGACCTCGACCTGTATCGGATGACGGTCGACGAGGCGCGCGCCAGCGGCAAGCCGACGGTGGTCGTGTTCGCGACGCCCAACCTCTGCCAGAGCAAGGTCTGCGGCCCGGTGCTCGACGAGGTCAAGCAGCTCAAGCGCACGTGGGCCGACCGCGTCAACTTCATCCACATCGAGGTCTACAAGTCGTTCGACCCGCTGGTGTACGACGACGCCATGGCCGCCTGGAGCCTCCAGACCGAGCCCTGGGTGTTCGTGCTGGGCCGCGACGGGAAGGTCGCCGAGCGCATGGAGGGCAGCGTGACGGCCGAGGAGCTCGAGCCCTTCATCCAGCGCGCCGCCGAGTGACCGCGGCGCGCCCACGGGACGACCGACGATGACGCCACCGACCCCCGAACGCCCGCTCTACCCGTTCACCGCCGTCGTCGGCCAGGCCGAGCTGCGGCGCGCGCTCCTGCTCGTCGCCGTCCGGCCGGACATCGGCGGCGTGCTGATCCGCGGCGAGCGCGGCACGGCCAAGAGCACCGCGGCCCGCGCGCTGGCGGCGCTCTTGCCGCCCATCCGCGTCGTCGACGGCTGCCGGTTCGCGTGCGACCCCGACCTGCCGGCGGGCGCGCTGTGCGCCGAGTGCCACGCGCGCCTGGCGGCCGAAGGCGCGCTGCCGGCGCGCATGCGCCCCACGCCGTTCGTCGACCTGCCGGTCGGCGCGACCGAGGACCGTGTGGTCGGCACGCTCGACATCCGGCGCGTGCTGGCGAGCGGCGAGCGGCACTTCGAGCCGGGCCTGCTGGCGGCCGCCCACCGCGGCGTGCTGTACGTCGACGAGGTCAACCTGCTCGACGACCACGTCGTCGACGTGCTCCTCGACGCCGCCGCCATGGGCGTCAACGTCGTCGAGCGCGAGGGCGTGTCGTACGCGCACCCGGCGCGCTTCATCCTGATCGGCACCATGAACCCCGAGGAGGGCGACCTGCGCCCGCAGCTCACCGACCGGTTCGGCCTGGCGGTCGACGTCCGTGCGGCGCCGCAGCTCGACGACCGGGTGGAGATCATGCGCCGGCGCCTGGCGTACGACACCGACCCGGCCGCCTTTGCCGCCGCCTGGGGCGACGCCGAGGGCGTCCTCCGCCGCGCCGTCGCCGCCGCCCGCGGGCGGCTGCCCGACGTGGCGCTGGCCGGCCGCGACCTGCGCGTGGTGGCCGAGATCGTCGCCGGCGCCGGGGTCGACGGCCACCGCGCCGAGCTGGCCATCCTCAAGGCCGCCCAGGCCAACGCGGCCCTCGACGGGCGCGATGGCCTGGCGCTCGACGACATCGCGCTCGCCGCACGGCTGGCGCTGCGCCACCGCCTGCGCCGCGGCCCGTTCGACGCCGACGAGACCGACCTGTCGGTGATCGACGCGGTGATCGAGCGCGCCGGGCGCGGCGAGGACTGGGCCGACGGCGGCGAGGGCGGCCGCCCGGGCCCCGACGACGACGCGCCCGCCGGCCCGGGCCGCGACCCGTCGGGCCTGGCGGCCGCGGCCGAGGGCCTGCCGGGCGCGCCGATGGACGACTTCCGCGGCGACCCCCGGCCCGGCCACGTCGCGCCCGACACCGGCTCGGGCGAGCGACCGATCGGCAGCGGCGAGGGCCTCGAGGTCCGGCAGCTCGACGCCTCGCTCGACCGGCTGTCGCGCCGCGCGTCCGGCCGCCGCAGCCTCACGCACACCGACACGCGGCGCGGGCGCTACATCAAGGCCCAGCCTGCCGGCGACCGCGTCGACGACATCGCCTTCGACGCCACGCTCCGCGCGGCCGCGCTGCGCCAGGCGCCGCTCCAGCCCCACACGCGCGTGCGCATCGAGCTCGACGACCTCCAGCGCAAGATCCGGGTGCGCAAGGCGGGCCACCTCATCCTCTTCCTCGTCGACGCGAGCTGGAGCATGGCCACCGCCGAGCGCCTCTCGGCGGCCAAGGGCGCCGTGCTGTCGCTGTTGGTCGACGCCTACCAGCGGCGCGACCGCGTGGGCATGGCGGTCTTCCGGCGCCAGGGCACGCGGGTGGTGCTGCCGTTCACCTCGAGCGTCACGCTGGCGCGGCGCCGGCTCCACGACATCGCGGTGGGCGGCAAGACCCCGCTCTCGCACGCCCTCCTCACGGCGGACCGGCTGTTCGAGCGCGAGCTCTTGCGCGACCCCACGGCGCTGCCGCTCCTGGTGGTGCTGACCGACGGCGCCGGCAACATCTCGCTGACCGGCCGGCCCCCGGCCGAGGAGGCGCGCCTGCTCTCGGAGCGCCTGCGCCAGCGCGGGGTGCGCACGATGGTCATCGACCTCTACAGCCGGCACCAGGCCTACACGCACTCCCCCGCCGCGGACCTGGCGCGCCACCTCGGCGGCGAGCTGTGCGCGCTGACGTCGCTGCGCGCCGAGGTGGTGGCCGCCCGGGTCCGGGCGCAGCTCGGAGAGCACGACTGAGGCCTCACGGTTGAGGGCGTGACAGAACGTTTGATCGAAGGGCTTCCTGGGAGCGCCGGCATCTTGCCGGCTGGAAGCCGGCGCTCCCAGGATCTGCCACCCGCCCGGGCAGCCTCAGCGCCGAAACGGAACGAGCGTTCTGTCACGCCGTCAGGGCCTCAGGGTTGAGGGCGTGACACGTCGCATCGACGGGGACGCCGTTCCTGGGAGATACGCGTTGTGCAGAAGCCCGCGTCTGCGATGTGTCACGCCCTTGAGGGCCTGTGGCTCAACCGCCTTGCCGCCGTCCGCAGCGGTACGGGCGGGTGGGGACGGTACGGGCGGGTTTCAAACCCGCCCCTACAGCGGGTCCACCCACACCGCCACACCGTCGAGCTCGCTCTCGAAGTCGTGCCCCGACGCCCGGATCTCCACCCGCAACAACCGCACCGGCGGGTTGCACGGCGGCACGCGGTTGCCGAACCCCATCGGGTTCCCCCCATCCGACAGGTCCCCGCTCTCGAACTCGAACCACTCCCCCAGCGGCACGGCCACCCCGTTGTCGGTCCGGTACGCGCTCCCCGCCTCCGGGGCCACCGCATAGAAGCCCACCGGCCACTCGCACTGGTCCCCCGCCGCATCCTCCGTCCGCAGCCGGATGATCAGCGGGTACTCCGTCCCCGCCGCCCCGCCGCCCGGGATCGACTGCCCCAGCACCCGCAGCTCTGCCGTGACGCTGATCGCGGCCCCCGGCCCGACCGGCACGTCCAGCGCCTGCCGATAGTACAGGTCGGCCGACGTCCCCTCGCTGCCCGTGCGCCGGAAGCGCACGATCGACCGCCCCAGCGCGATCTCGTGGCGCGCCTCGCCGGCCGACACGCCCGCGTTGGCCGAGTAGCGGCCGCCTTCCCAGCCGTTCGGCTCCGGCGGGGCGCGGAACCCCCCGTTGACCACGATGTTCTCCGCGCCCGACGTCGGCGCCGGCGGCGCGTGCCCCAGCGCCACCTCGGTCCGGCTGCCGGCCGGCAGCACGGCCGTGCCTGAGGCGTTGGTCACCGTCACCACCCCCTCCGCGGCCAGGACCCGCAGCGCCGACGCGCCCGTGGCCCCGGCACGGCCCCCGACGCCCTCGCCCGCCGACGCCCCCGCGCCCGCCGGCCGGCGGAACTCCAGCCGCGCCCGCGACTCCGGCGCCAGGTCGACCCGCCCTTGGGCCGTCTCGACGCTGACCACCGTGTCGTCCCACGGCGTGCCGATCGACAGCGCGGCCGGCTGGTCGGTGGCCGGCCCGGCCGTCAGCACCACGCGGCGCGGCGATCGGCCCCATCGGAAGCGCGGCTTGCGGACCTCGCGCACGGCGAGCCGCGTCCCGCCCTCGAGCGTCACGGTGGGGCCGAGGTGGTCGGAGCCGGGCGAGCGGTCCGAGAAGTCCAGGAACGCCTGGGCGCCGCCGAGCGTCTCGACCGACCAGCCTTCCGAGAGGGTCCGCTCGCCCTGGTCGGGCGTCAGCACGCGCATGTCGTCGCCGGCGCTCAGCGTGACCGAGCCCGCCTTGCAGGCCGCCGTCACCTCGTAGTCGACCATCGCCGACCGCAGGTAAGCGCGCACCCACATCGGCCCGCCGACGACGATCGCCAGGCACGCCGCGAGCGCCGCCCACAACACCGACCAGGCGATGATCTGGAGGTTCCGGCTTCCGGTGGTCACCGAGATCGGGGGTGGGGCGCGGGTCGCGGGCGCCGGTCGCCGACGACCGGCGCCCGCCCGCGCTCAGTCGCGGCTGCGGCCGGAGAGCAGGCTGACGTAGTACAGCAGGTTGATCACCGCCCCCGCCGCCGCGGCGACGTAGGTCAGCGCGGCCGCGTCGAGGACGGCGTTGACGCCCTTGGCCTCGGTGGCCGACACCAGGTTGAGCCGCTGGAGGTTGCGCTTGGCCCGCCGGCTGGCGTCGAACTCCACCGGCAGCGTGACGAGCGTGAAGAGCACCATGGCGCCGAAGAGCGCGACGCCGGCCCAGGCCAGGCCGGTCATGTTCAGCATGAGGCCGCCGACGATCAACCACACGCCGAGCCCCGAGCCGAGGTTGGCCACCGGCACCAGGCTGGCGCGCAGGTTGAGCATGGCGTTGCCGACCTTGTCCTGCTCGGCGTGCCCGAGCTCGTGCGCGACGATGGCCATGGCGGCGATGCTCGGCGCGGTCGAGCCTTCCGACAGGTTGATCGACTTGTCGCGGGGGTCGTAGTGGTCGGTGAGGAAGCCGGGCGTGCGGCGGACCTCGATGTGGTCGAGGCCGGTGTCGCGCATGATCATCTGGGCGGTTTGCAGGCCGTTGATGCCGCGCTCGTTGGCCACCTGGCTCCACTTGGCGTAGGCGGACTTGACGCGCCACTGGGCGTAGAGCGTCAAGAGCATCGTGGGCAGGAACACCCACAGCAGGTAGCTTCCGTTGAAGAACATGATCGCATCCCTCCGGATCGCGCGTGTCCGTGGCTGCCGCGGGGCGGTGCGCGCCTCGGTCAGTCCGAAACAACTGCCCTTTAAGCATATGCGGCGGGCCGGCGGGTGCCAACCAGAACGCATGAGCGCCGTGTGCGGCGGCGCGGCACGGGTGGGCGGTGGCGCGGGAGGTGTGGCCGCACCGGGCGGATCAGGCTCACCCGCCGGCGAACTGCGGGCCGAACGCGCGGGTCAGGGCCTCGAGGACGGCGGGGGCGCCGCCGACGTAGATCACGAGGAAGGGGCCTTTTTGGAAGAAGTGGGGCGTGGCGCCCCACAGCACCTGGATGCGGTCGCCGGCGGCGTCGAGGATGGTGCCGCCGCCCGGCGAGACGCGGGCGGCGGCGGCCTGGGCGGCGGCGGTGTCGGGGTGGACGTGGACCTCGAGGGTGTCGCCGGCGGCGGCGTCGCCGACGTGGTAGATGTGCGGGACGGTCTCGAACCAGTCGACCTGCTTCTCGCCGTCGTAGGTCCACGGGATGCCGGCGTCGGTCAGCAGGCGCTCGAGGTCGTCGCGGGCGGCGATGTCGACGGTCGGGAGGGCGGGCGCGGCGGTGGGGGCGGCGGCGGTGGCGGCGCCGAAGCGGGGCGGCGGGGTGGGCGCGGCGCCGCAGGCGGTGGCGAGGCTGGCGGCGATGGCGGCGGCGAGGGCCGCGCGCATGGCACCCAGGGGGTCGCCGTTGGGGCGGGCGTTGGGGCGGGCAGGGCGATCGGGCGTCGACGACGAGGGCGGCGGGGGTGGACGATCGGGCATGGTGTTCCTCCGCGGGTCATTTTACTATCCTTGTGGCTGGATGTCCCTTCATCGGCGGGGCGATGCCGTGGCAGGCTGTTCATACGTCGGCCAAGAGCCTTGACCGTTCTGAGCAACTGCGATGCCCTCCGGGCCGACGGCTCCACCGCCGTCGAGCGCTTCTTTGGCCAGAAACCCGTCGACCTCTTCGACTGGCTGCTCGCCCGCTTGCCGATCCCGGCTCAATCCAGATCGCGCCGGCTCCGATCGGCGGCGTGATCTGGCGCTCGTCCAAGGTGAAGACCATGGAGACGTCAAGAAGCAAACCACTCTGTGAGCGCCGCCTTCCAGCTGGCATCGGACGATGCGGACTGACAAGACGCCTGCGTTCCCAGCAGTGGCCTTGTTGTTTGACGAGCCCCATGACCGGCGGGTAAGATGCCCTCAGGGCCCAGGCCTGTCTCGCATTGTGACGATCGCTGCGAGCTTGAAGTTGAGTTGCGTGTCGCCGCCAATTGTTATGTGCAGCATCTCCGCAGCGAACCCGTTGATGGCTAACGTCATCTATTCAAGATGATGTAGGGGATCTCGTGTTTCACAGCATCTCTAAATAGATTGATTGTGTCGACATCTTTGGCTTCAAGCTGATTGTTGCCGTTCCTATAGTGATAGCTCTCCAGTGGTATATCTCCATAGACAGGGATCAATGTATGCCATCCCCCTTTACTTGAGTATCGTGTCGCGAAGAGATATGTTCTGCCGGTTTGGAGCAATGGATCATCTTCAAACAGGTTTAACTCTCCGAAATTGTCAACTCCTCCTTGTTGGTTGAGTAGGATGACTCCTTCGAGGTTGCCTTTTAGATTCTCCAAGACATCAACAGAGTATTTTGTTTCTGGCATTCGACTATCCACATAATGTACACCCTCGTTAGAGATAACATGTCCAATAAACACATTGTGAGAAATTCCAACGAGTCTTCTGGGATCACGGACATCTGTGACGCGACTGGCTTCAATTACTGGCTTAGAATTGAGGAAAGGAACAAATGTATCATAGCTAATCTTGGCTATCAACAGGCTGATTATGAATAGCAGACTCAACTTCACGGAGTATCGAACAGACCCTGTCTTCATCACTTGTTCCTTCCTGTTGTTTGCTTTGCGCTCTGACCAATGGGGCCAATGTCATATCCCTGGATACTTCGCGGTCGTAGGAGTGCGCCATCACATCTGTTGACGCCTAAAGGCGCTGGGATTGCATGTCCAACGTGGTCATGATCGCCGACCATTAGACATAGCATCCCTGACGGCGTGACAGAACGTTCGTTCCGTTTCGGCGCTGAGGCTGCCCGGGCGGCGGGTGGCAGATCCTGGGAGCGCCGGCTTCCAGCCGGCAAGATGCCGGCGCTCCCAGGAAGCCCTTCGATC
>WBZR01001863.1_pt2 | contig 16902 bp, 18 predicted proteins | sample 5204231 | NCBI WGS metagenome assembly WBZR01 (sample SAMN12412403, study PRJNA552823) | activated sludge metagenome | isolation source: activated sludge from anammox sidestream of wastewater treatment plant... | place: USA: Virginia | collected 2017-08 | reverse complement strand
GGGCTACCTCGCCTTCGGCTGGAGCGGCAAGTGGGACTCGCTGCCGGCCGCGCATCTCACGTCGATCCTGTTCGACTGCCTCGCGCTCGTCGGCCTCGCGCTCGTCGGCTGGCGCTTCGGCCGCGGGCGTCTGGCGGCGACCCTGCCGTTCGCGTGGGCCGCCTACCCGTTCACCCAGTACGTGTCGAGCTCGAACTCGAACGACGCGATCCTGCCCGCGATCCTGATCTTCGGCTTCTGGCTGCTGACCTCGGCGCCGGCGCGCGGCCTCGCGACCGGGCTCGCCTCATGGGCGAAGTTCGCCTCGCTCCTGCTCGTGCCGCTGTGGCTCTCCTACCCGGACGGGCTGAGACGGCCGCGGGCGCTCGCGGGCTTCGCCGGCGGGTTCGCGCTCGCGACGGTGCTCGGCTTCTGGGTGTTCCTACTCGAGCCGGACCCGCTGCACGCCGCCAGGGTGTTCTGGGATCGCACGTTCGGGTTCCAGCTCGGCCGCGACTCGCCGTTCTCGATCTGGAACTGGGGCGAGTACCCCGGGTACCCCGATCTCGGGATCGTCCAGACCGCGATCAAGGCGGCACTCGTCGCCGGCGCGGTCGCGCTCGCGTTTCGTCCGAGGCACAAGTCGCCGCTCCAGCTCGCTGCGCTCAGCGCCGCCCTCCTCGCCGGCTTCCAGCTCGTGCTCACGCACTGGTTCTACCTCTACCTCCCGTGGGTTCTGCCCTTCGTCGCCTTCGCGCTCTACGGGCCGGTGGCCCGGCAGGAGCGGGCCGCGGCCACGACCGATGAGCGCGACCTCCGAGAGCCGGCCGGCGCGAGCGTCTGAGCTGCGTCGCGCGGCCGTTTGCGCCGGCGCCGGCGCCGCGCTGTTCGCCGGCTGTTTCCTCCTGCTCCACGCGGGGCCGCTCGACAGCTACGAGATCGTCGACACGCCGATCTACCGCCAGTACGGGGAGGCGATGCTCGACGGGCGCGTTCCCTACCGGGACTTCGGACTCGAGTATCCGCCGGGCGCGCTGCCCGCGTTCCTGCTCCCCGCGCTCGCGCCGGGGGACGACTACCGCGCCGCCTTCGAGCTTCTGATGGTGCTCTGCGGTGCCGGCGCGGTCGCCCTGATGGTGCTCGCGCTGGGGCTTGCGGGCGCCCCGATGCCGAGGCTCGCCGCCGCGGCCGCGCTTGCCGGCGTCGCCCCGCTCGCGCTCGGCTCCGTCGTCCTCACCCGCTTCGATCTCTGGCCGGCGTTCCTCGTCGCGGCTGCGCTGGCGGCGCTCGCGGACGGCCGCGACCGGCTCGGTCTCGGCCTGATCGCCCTCGCCGCCGCCGCCAAGCTCTACCCGCTCGTCCTGGCGCCGCTCGCGCTCGCGTACGTCGCCCGCCACCGCGGCGGGCGACGGGCCGCGGCCTGCCTCGGCGTCTTCCTGCTCGTGCTCGCCGCCTGCCTCGGTCCGTTCGCGGTGCTCTCGCCCGACGGGCTCGCCGCGGCGCTGGAGCGCCAGACCGGCCGGCCGCTCCAGCTCGAGAGCCTGGGCGCGTCGCTGCTCCTCGCCGCGCACCGGGCGGGATGGTACGAGCCGACGGTCGTCTCGAGCTTCGGCTCCCAGAACCTCGCCGGCAGCCTGCCCGATGCGGTCGCGGCGGCCCAGACGGCGCTGCAGGCGTCCGCGGTCGCTGGGGTCTGGCTCCTGTTCGCGCTGCGCCGCTCCGACGTCGGCGGGCTCCTGACCGCCAGCGCGGGAGCGGTGGCCGTGCTCGTCGCCCTCGGCAAGGTGCTTTCGCCGCAGTTCCTGATCTGGCTCGTCCCGCTCGTGCCGCTCGCCGCCGGCAGGCGCGGTGCCGCGGCCTCGGCGCTCTTCCTGGGCACGCTGGTCCTGACCCGGCTCTGGTTCCCGGCCGGCTACTGGGAGCTCGTCGGGCTCGCGCCCGGCCAGACCTGGCTCCTGCTCGCGCGAAACCTCCTGCTGGTCGCGGTCGCGGTGGTGCTGGTCGCGGCTAGCCCACGTTCACCCGCACCGGCTCGCAGGCGGTAGCCCGTCCGTCCGGGCCGCACTCGACCAGGGCGCCCTCGATGCGCACCCCGCCGTCGGCGGGATGGAAGCGGACGGGGAGGCCGGTGCGCATCCGCTCGATCGCGAGCTCGGCGGAGACGCCGATCACCGAGTCGTGCGGGCCGGTCATGCCGGCGTCGGTCAGCGCCGCGGTACCGCCGGGAAGGACGCGGGCGTCGTTCGTCTGCACGTGGGTGTGCGTGCCGATCACCGCCGTCGCGCGGCCGTCGAGAAGGCGGGCGAGCGCGATCTTCTCGCTCGTCGCCTCCGCGTGGAAGTCGATGAGCACGACCGGCGTCTCGACCAGCGCCTCGGCCACGAGCTGTTCCGCGAGCGCGAACGGGTGCGCATAGCTGTCCATGAACAGCGCGCCGAGCAGGTTGATCACCGCGACCGGCGTTCCGTCCGCGGCCGGCACGACGGTGGCGCCACGCCCGGGCGCGCCCGGGCCGCCCAGGTTGGCTGGCCGCAGCAGGCGCGGGGAGCTGCCGAGCAGGGGCACGAGGTCGCGGCGCCGCCAGACGTGGTTGCCGGTGGTGATGACGTCGGCGCCGCGGTCGAGCAGCAGCCCGGCCAGCTTCGCGGTCAGCCCCGCCCCGTCGGCGGCGTTCTCGCCGTTGACGACGCAGAAGTCGACCTCGAGCTCGACGCGCAGCCCGGGCAGCCGCGCCTCGACGGCCCGCCGGCCGGGGGCGCCGAACACGTCCGCGACGAAGAGGATCCGCAGAGCTAGGGGAGCGAGAGGTTCGCGGTCGGGTGCACCTCGAGGTGCACGTGATGCCCGAGATCGTGCGTGTAGCGGGCGAGGGCCGAGGACTCGACCGCGGAGAGGTCGATCACGCGCCCGACCTTCGTCTTCGAGCGAACGACGGTGGAGCCGACGCTGAGCGACTCGTCGGCGGAGACGTTCGTGACCGAGACGACGAGCCCCGGGCTGCCGGTCGGCTGGATGTCGATTCGCACCCCCTGCGCCCGGCCCGAGACGACGCGCTCGGAGATCGCGGCGACGGTACCGTCCACCGGCGCGTAGACGTCCGTTCCCACCGGGGCGCCGACGTCGAGGCCGGCGGTCGCCGGCCCGCCCTCACCCCCGAGCAGGTAGTAGCGGATCCCGCCCGAGCCGTCGCCGAAGAAGCGGTTGAAGATCCGGGTCAAGAGGCCCGCGTTCGCCTGCGTACCCACCGGGTCGAGCTCGAGCGCGCCCTGGCCGGCGGCGTGGTAGCCGATCGCGGTGACGCGGCTCTCCTCGACCGGCAGATGGATCCGCACCGAGCCGAGCAGCGCGAGCACCGTCGGCGCGGGCGGTCCGGCGGGGAGCAGCCGCTCGGCGGCCGGGACGGGGACCGGACGGGAGGCCGAGCCCGAGTCGAGCGCGAGCACGGCGATCGGGACCGCGATCGCGATGCTGAGCGCGGCGATCGCGAGCCGGCGGAGCCGCCTCGTCCGCGCGCGTGCGCGCGAGCGGATGTCCCCGTGCGCGACGAGACCTGAGGCCTGGGGCCGGGCCATCCGCCTGACGGTACCATGCCCCGGCGGTGAACGAGCGAGGCGCATGCCCGCGTCCCTAGCCCGGCGGACGCTGCTCTCGGCCCGCGGCGTCACTCGCCGCTACGGCCGCCACGTGGCGCTCGCGCCGGTGGACTTCGACGTCGTCACGGGCGAGCTCGTGGCCGTGATCGGCCCGAACGGCGCGGGTAAGTCGACTCTGGTCGCGATCCTCGCGGGCGCGCTGCGGGCCACCGGGGGCACCGTCACCCCCGGCGAGCCGCCGCCGCGGGTCGGCTGGGTGCCGCAACGCCCCGCTCAGTACGGGCGGCTGTCGGCGCGCGAGAACCTCGAGCTGTTCGCCCGCCTCGAAGGCGTCGCCGATCCCGCGACGGCCGCGGCGCGCCTCATCGAGACGGTCGAGCTGCCCGCGGACGACCGCCCCGCCGCCAATCTCTCGATCGGCAACCAGCAGCGCCTCAACCTCGCGATCGCGTTGCTCGCCGAGCCCGACGTGCTCCTGCTCGACGAGCCCACCGCCGCGCTCGACCCGAGGCAGCGGCGGCGGCTGTGGGAGCTCGCGACCCGGACGCGCGACCGCGGCGGCGCAGTCGTGTTCGTGACCCAGAACCTGGAGGAGCTCGAGCGGTTCGCCGACCGCGTCTGCGTGCTGCGCGCCGGCGAGCTCCTCTTCGACGGCCCGCGGGCGGACTACGACACGACGCTCGAGGCGCACGTGTTCGCATGAGGCGCGCCCGCTTCCTGCTCGGGAAGGATCTGCGCATCCTGCGCCGCTCGCCGACGGTGCTGGCGGCGCTCGTGCTCTACCCGCTCGTGATCGCGCTCATCGTCGGCCTCGTCGTCCGCTACGCGGGCGACCGGCCGCGAGTGGCGCTCGTCGACGAGGACGGGCTGCCGGCGGAGCTCGTCGTCGGCGGCGAGCACTTCGACGTGCAGCGGATCTTCGACCGCGCCGCCGAGGACGTCGACCTCGTCCGGCTCGACGCCGGCGAGGCCGACCGGCAGCTCGGCAACGGGGACGTTCTCGGCGTGCTGGTGATCCCGGAGGGCTTCGAGCGCAAGCTGAAGGGGATGATCACCGCGCCGAGCGTGACGCTCAAGACGACCGAGAGCGCGCTCGCGAACCGGATCGTCGAGAAGGTGCAGGCGCTCGTGTACGCCGTCAACCGCGAGCTCCAGTCCGCCTTCATCGAGGGCGACCTGCGCGCGATCGACGCGCTCTTGAACGGCGGCCAGGGGATGCTGTTCGACATCGAGTTCGACATCATGGGCCTGAAGGAGGCCGGGCGCCGGCTCGAGCAGCTGGCGCGCTCGCTCGACCCGGAGCTGGCCGCCGAGGCGGCCGAGCTCGCCGACTTCATGCACCAGTCGCAGACGGCCGTCGAGAACATCGAGGAGCCATTGCGGGCGACGGCGAACCCGATCGAGCTCGTGCAGGAACGCAGCGGCGGCCGCGCGATCCTCCTCTCGGCCAGCGTCCAGGCGTACGGGCTCGCGCTCACGCTCGGGTTCGTGGCGTTGCTGCTCGCCGCCGCGGGGATCGCCTCCGAGCGCGACGAGAACGTGCTCGGCCGGCTTGCGCGCGGGCTCGTGCCGCTCGGGGAGCTGGTGGTCGAGAAGGTCGTGTTCGTCGCGGTGGTGGCGGGCGCGATTGGGACGCTGCTCGCGCTCGCGTTCGGGCTCGCCGTCGAGATCGGTGACGTGCCGGGCGGCGAGCCGTGGGCGCGCTTCCCCGTCATCGTCGCCGGTCTGCTCCTCGCCGCCGCCGCCTTTGGTGCGCTCGGAATCGTGATCGGCGCGGTCGCGCGGGAGGCGCGCGCGGCCACGCTCGTCGCGTTCCTCGTCGCGCTGCCGATCATGCTGCTCGGGCTTGTCCCGACCAGCGTCATCCCCGCGACCGGGTGGATCTCGGACGCGTTCCCGTTCAGCCACGGCGCCCGGCTCCTCTCTGCGACCCTGTCGGATGTCGACCCGGCCGGCGCGGTCGCCCGCGAGGCGGGCTGGCTGGCCGGGCTGGCGCTCGCGTACGGCGCCGTCGCGCGCGTGTCCGTGCGAAGATTGCTGACGTGAGCGCGTTCCCGATCACGCGCCTGCGACGCCTGCGGCGGACCCCCGGGCTGAGGGCGCTCGTGCGCGAGACCGGCCTCGACGCCGGCGACCTCGTCTACCCCCTGTTCGTCTGCCCCGGCGAGGGCGTTGCCGAGCCGCTCGAGGGGCTTCAGGGGATCGGCCGCCTCTCGGTCGACCGCCTCTGCGACGAGGCCGAGGAGGCGAGTCGGCTCGGCGTGGCGGCTGTGCTCCTGTTCGGGATCCCGGAGGAGAAGGACGAGGTCGGCTCGGGCGCCTACGCGGACGACGGGATCGTCCAGCGAGCGTTGAGGGCGCTCCGGCAGCGGCTGCCGGGGCTCGTGCTCGTCACCGACGTCTGCCTGTGCGAGTACACGTCCCACGGTCACTGCGGCGTGATCGAGGACGGCGAGGTGCTGAACGACCCGAGCCTCGAGCTGCTCGCGCGGACCGCCGTCTCGCACGTCGAGGCCGGCGCCGACGCGGTCGCTCCGAGCGACATGATGGACGGGCGCGTCGGCGCGATCCGCTCCGCCCTCGACGACGCGGGCCGCGAGACCGTTCCGGTGATCGCCTACTCGGCCAAGTTCGCGTCCTCCTTCTACGGCCCGTTTCGCGAGGTCGCCGACTCGGCGCCGGCGTTCGGCGACCGGCGCAGCTACCAGCTGGACCCGGCGAACCTGCGCGAGGCGCTGCGCGAGTGCGAGCTCGACATCGGCGAGGGGGCCGACATGATCATGGTCAAGCCCGCCCTGCCGTACCTCGACGTGATCCGCGCCGCCCGCGAGCGCTTCGACGTGCCGCTCGCCGCGTACAACGTCAGCGGCGAGTACGCGATGGTGAAGGCGGCCGCCGCCGGCGGCTGGCTCGACGAGCGCCAGGCGGCGCTCGAGAGCCTGCTCGCGATCAAGCGCGCCGGTGCCGACCTGATCTTCACCTACTGGGCCAAGGAGGCCGCGGCATGGCTGTGAGCCGAGCCGGGGCGCGCTAGCGTCGATGCCGGACACCGCTCGCAGCGCCGAGCTCTACCGCCGCGCCCGCCAGCTGATCCCGGGCGGCGTCAACTCGCCGGTACGCGCGATGCGGGCCGTCGGGCTCGACGCGCCGCTGTTCGTGCGGCGCGGCGAGGGCGCGTACATGGAGGACGAGGACGGCAACCGCTACGTCGACTGGGTGATGTCGTGGGGGCCGCTCGTCTTCGGCCACGCCGATCCCGAGATCGTGGCGGCGGTCCAGGAGGCCGCCGCCGGCGGCACGACGTTCGGAGCGCCGACCGAGCGCGAGGTCGAGCTCGCCGCCGAGATCGTCGACGCCGTCCCCTCGATCGAGCAGGTGCGGCTCGTCTCGTCGGGCACCGAGGCCGCGATGAGCGCGCTTCGGCTCGCGCGCGGCGTCACCCGGCGCGACCGGGTGCTCAAGCTCGCCGGCTGCTACCACGGCCACGCCGACGCGCTGCTCGCGAGCGCCGGCTCGGGACTCGCGACGCTCGGCATCCCGTCGTCCCCAGGCGTTCCGACCGGCGCGACCGCAGACACGGTCGTCTGCCCGTTCAACGACGTCGACGCGGCCGCCGCAGCCGTCGAGCGCTACGGCGAGGGGCTTGCGGCGATTCTCGTCGAGCCGGTGGCGGGCAACATGGGCGTCGTCCCGCCCGCTCCCGGGTTCCTCGAGGCGCTGCGCGCCCTCTGCGACGCGAGCGGCGCCCTGCTCGTCTTCGACGAGGTGATCACCGGCTTCCGGGTCGCGCGCGGCGGCGCCCAGGAACGCTTCGGCGTCCTCCCCGACCTGACCGTGCTCGGCAAGATCGCGGGTGGCGGACTGCCGCTCGCCGCGTTCGGCGGCCGGGCGGAGCTGATGGAGCAGCTCGCTCCGAGCGGCGCTGTCTACCAGGCGGGGACGCTGTCCGGAAACCCGCTTGCGACCGCGGCCGCGCTGGTCGTGCTGCGGCGGCTGCGCGACCCGGCCGTCTACGAGCGGCTGGAGGCAACGGGCGCCGCGCTCGAGACCGGGCTGCGCGAGGCCCTCGCCGGCGCCCCCGCCTGCGTCCAGCGCGTCGGCGCGATGGCGACGCTCTTCTGCCATCCGGGACCGGTCGGGAACTTCGCCACCGCTGCCGCAGCCGACACCGACCGCTACGGCGCCCTCTTTCGCCATCTCCTCGAGCGGGGCGTCTACGTCGCTCCCTCGCAGTTCGAGGCCATGTTCGTCTCCACCGCCCATGGCGAGGCCGAGGTCGAGCGCACCGTCGCCGCGGCGGCGGAGCTGTTCGCGTGACGGACGTCTTCGCGACGATCGCGCGCGAGGCCGCCGCGGAGAGCCCGCTCTGGAGCGCTGCCCTGCGGGCCGAGCGGGAGCGGGAGCCCGAAGCGGTCTTCTCGCCCCTCTGCCAGGAGCGCTACGCGCTCGCGCTCGAGTCGATCTACGAGGGCTACCTCCTGCACTACGGCCGCCCGCGGCTGTTCTCGCCGGGCGACCGCGACGCCGCCGTCCTGCTCGGCGACTACCTGTACGCGCACGGGCTGGTGCGGCTGTCCGAGCACGGCGACGTCGCCGCGGTGGCCGACCTGGCCGAGCTGATCTCGCTCTGCATGCAGCTTCGCGCCGAGCGTGCGAACGGTGGCCCCGACGGCGCCGCGTGGGCGGCGACGGCCGCCCTGCTCGGGACGGGCGGCGAGCGCCTGGAGGAGGCCCGGGCGGCGCTGCGCCTCGGGGGCGATCCCTCACCGCTCGAGCGCCTGGCAACCGGCGTCGCGGGCGCCGACGCGGTCGCGCGCGCACTCGCCGCTCACCGCGCACGGGTCGAGTAAGATCGGCATCGCGATGGAGCACGTGCTGAACGCGATCCTGTTCGCCGCGACGAAGACGCCCGACGAGGAAGGCCGGGACATCGTCCTCTCGATGCTAGTCGTCGGCCTGATCTTCGTCGGCGTGATCGCCCTCGGCGGCCTCTCGAAGCTGCGCGGGCAGCGCCGCCGGCGCTCGTAGGCACGCCCGGCGGGCCCGACGCGCTCCCGCAGACCGGGAGGGCGGCTCGGGGCGAGCCGTAGAATGGCCCGCGTGGCGTTCGCCGACCTGCGGGACTGGATCGCGTGCCTCGAGCGCGAGGGCGAGCTCGTCCGCGTCGATGCGGAGGTCGACCCGTACCTCGAGGCCACGGAGATCGTCGATCGCACGGTCAAGGCGGGCGGGCCGGCGCTGCTCTTCCAGCGGCCCCGCGGATCGTCCCACCCGCTGCTCGTCAACCAGTTCGGCACGGAGCGGCGGATGTGCCTCGGCTTCGGCGTCGCGAGTCTCGCCGACGTCGCGCGCCGGCTCGAGGACGTGCTCGAGCTGCAGCTCCCCCAGGGGCTGGTCGAGAAGGTCAAGGGGCTCGGGAAGCTCAAGCGTCTCGCCGACTCGCTGCCGAAAACCGTTCGCGGAGGGCCCTGCCAGGAGGTCGTACTCGAGCCGAACCTCGATCTCCTGCCGATCCAGCACTGCTGGCCCGGCGACCCGGCCCCGTTCGTGACGCTGCCCGCGGTGATCACGAGGGACCCGCGGACGGGCTCCCGCAACGTGGGCATGTACCGGCTGCAGAAGATCGACGCCAGCTCGACGTACGTCCACTGGCAGGTGCACAAGGACGGCGCCGCGGACTGGCGCGGGATGGGCGAGCGGCTCGAGGTCGCCGTCGCGCTCGGGCTCGACCCGGCGACCACGTACGCCGCCAGCGCGCCCCTGCCCAAGCACATCGACGAGCTGATGCTGGCGGGGTTCCTGCGCGGCGAGCCGGTCGAGCTCGTGCGCGCGAAGACCGTCGACCTCGAGGTCCCCGCCCGCGCGGAGATCGTGCTCGAGGGCTACATCGAGCGCGGCGACGTCGGGATCGAAGGGCCGTTCGGCGACCACACCGGCTACTACTCGCCGCGGGAGCCGTTCCCGATCCTGCGGCTCACCTGCATGACCATGCGCCGCGACGCGATCTATCCGTCGATCGTCGTGGGGCTGCCGCCGGCCGAGGACGCTTGGCTCGGGAAGGCGACCGAGCGGATCTTCCTGCCCGCCGTGCGCATGATCGTTCCCGAGATCGTCGACTACGACCTGCCGGTCGCCGGCGCCTTCCACAACTGCGTGATCGTCTCGATCCGCAAGGCGTACCCCGGGCACGCCCGCAAGGTGATGCACGCGATCTGGGGTTTCGGGATGCTCAGCCTCTCGAAGTGCGTGGTCGTGGTCGACGAGCTCGTGAACGTCCACGACCACGAGCAGGTGTTCTTCCACGCGTGCGCGAACGTCGATCCGCGCCGCGACGTCGTCCTCGCCGATGGGCCGCTCGACCAGCTCGACCACGCCTCGATCCTGCCCTGCTACGGCGGCAAGCTCGGGATCGACGCGACGCACAAGTGGGAGTCGGAGGGGGCGCGCCCCTGGCCGGAGCGGATCGTCATGAGCGACGCGATCCGGGAGCTCGTCGACGGCCGCTGGGGCCAGTACGGCATCCGGCTTCCGTCGCGGTGAGCCGGCTGGCGCTCGCTGCATCCGTTACGTCGTTGACAGCCGGTTCACAGCGCCCTTGAATACCGCGAGGTTGTAAGCTGCCGCACCGGCAGGCACGAGCGGGAACAGCGGGAAGGGAGACGAAGCGTGGCAAGTCAGGACGAGGGGCCGGCGGGCACGACGCCCGGGAGCGGGCGAGCCCACTCCCTGCCCGGCGCCACTTTCCTGCCGTTCGGGTTCGCGATCGGGATCGCGCTCGTCCTGATCGGCGTCGTCGTCAGCTGGCCCGTGTTCTGGATCGGCTGCGCCGGCGCGGTGGCCTTCGGCCTCGGCTGGGTCGCCGACGTCGTCCGCGGCGGCCGGCTGCCCGCGCCGCGCCCGCGCCCGGCCGTCCACGACGACGACGACGGCGAGCGGTTCGGCCGCGACAAGTTCCTCGAGATGTCGACGCTCGGACTCGGCGCGCTGATCGGCGGCGCCGTCACCGTCCCGGTCGTCGGCTTCGCGGTCGCGCCAACCTTCATCGGTCAGGGCGACGACGACGTCGACCTCGGGCCGATCGAGAACTACCCGGAGGGTGAGTTCAGGGTGGCCACGTTCCTGTCCAAGCCCGAGCAGGGGCAGGTCTCGACGCGCACGGTCTTCGTTCGCAACAACGGCTTCGCCGACGGGCAGCCGAGCTTCACGATCATCTCGAACCGCTGCGTCCACCTCGGCTGCCCGACCCAGCCCGGCGGGCCCACGAACGCCGACCAGGCCGTCGACGTCGAGACGAAGAGCGGCACGGTACGGCTCATTCCCACGCTTCCGGCCAGCTTCGTCTGCCCCTGCCACGGCGGCTCCTACGACATCGAGGGGAACCGTACCGCCGGCCCGCCCGTCCGGGCGCTCGACCGCTACACGTTCAAGGTCGTGGACGGAAGCCTCGTCCTCGGCGACCGCTACAGCGTCGGCAAGGTGGAGGGGACGGGCGCCGGCGCCAGGATCGCGGCCTACGACGTCTACGACCCGGGTCAGCACGTTGACGGTCCGACCCAGTGGCTGTACCCGCTGACGCCGAACATGGGGCGCTGACGATGGGTGCTCCCTACAGGAGGAGGCACGCTCGCCGCCGACAGGCGGAAGCCGCGCTGCTTGCCCCGGTGAACTGGCTCGAGGAGCGGTCCGGGCTCGTCGGCGGCCTGCGCTTCTTCCTCTTCCGCAACGTCCCGTCGGACATCAGCTGGGCGCAGACGCTCGGCTCGGCGACCCTGACCGCCTTCCTCGTCCAGGCGGTCACCGGCGCGATCCTCGCGATGTACTACAAGCCCGACCCGGACAAGGCCTACGAGTCGATCCAGTACATCACGAACGACCTCACCTGGGGTTGGCTCGTGCGCGGCATGCACCGCTGGGGTGCAAGCGTCTTCATCATCCTGCTCTTCCTGCACATGGGCCGCGTTTTCCTGTTCGGCGCCTACAAGTACCCGCGCGAGCTGAACTGGCTGATCGGCGTCGGGCTGCTCGCCCTCGGGATGCTCGAGGGCTTCACCGGCTACCTGCTGCCGTGGGACCAGACCTCGTACTGGGCGACCGTGGTCGGGATCAACATCCAGGCGAGCGGCCCGTTCGTCGGCCCGTTTCTCGCCAACATCCTGCGCGGCGGCGCCGAGATCGGATCGGAGACGCTAGCCCGCTTCTACGCGATCCACATGCTGCTGATCCCCGGCGGGCTGATCGCCCTGATCGGGCTGCACCTCTACCTCGTGATGCGGCTCGGCGTCACCTCGCCGCCGTGGTCGCGCAAGGCCGCCGGGCGCAAGCGCGACCCGGAGGCCGAGACCCGCCGCCGGGGGCTTGTCGAGCCGCGCTCCCGCGGGGGCCGGAGGATCGGCCGGTGAGCTCGCTGAAGGAGCGGCGCGCCGAGTTCGCGCGCTACAAGCAGGACGTCAAGGAGCGGGGCAAGCCGTTCTACCCGCACGCGATGTTCCACGACACGATCATGGCGCTCGTCGTCGTGGGCGTGATCATCGGGCTCGCGTGCATCTGGTACTTCACGACGAGCGAGGAGCCGGGCGACGCCGGCCTGCTCGGGCCCCGCTACGCCGAGAAGGCCGACCCGGGCACGATCTCGTTCGTCCCCCGGCCGGACTGGTACTTCTACTTCCTCTTCTACCTGCTGCGGATCTTCAAGTGGCCCGAGTCGGTCGTGCTCGGCACCGTCGGCATCCCGACGATCTGCGTGCTCCTCCTCGTCGCGCTCCCGTTCGTCGACCGGCGGCTCGAGCGGCGGCTCTCGCGGCGCCCGATCGCGGTGATCGCGGCCGCGCTCGTCATCGCCTCGATGGCGGTGCTGACCTGGAAGGGCGCGACCGCGAAGGAGAACGTCGCGAGCGAGGCGCTCGCGGAGGTGCCGCGGTGGATCGAGGAGAACAAGCTCCCGGCCGAGGCGGAGGCCGGCGCCGAGCTGTTCGCGGGCTCCGGCTGCCTCAACTGCCACGTCTACCTCGGCGCGGGCGCGCAGGCGCTCGGCGCGCCCGACCTCACCGACGCCGGCACGAAGAACCGCGGCGTCGACTGGCAGATCGAGCACCTCAAGTGCCCGGCGTGCGTGAACCCGGGCTCGCCGATGCCGGGCTTCGCGGCGCTCGGGGACGAGCAACTGCGCCAGCTCGCGATCTTCCTCGAGGCCTCGAAGGGCCCGGGCGGCGGCTAGCGCCGTCCCGGGGCATGCGCGTCTTCCTCGGCATCACGGGCGCCTCGGGCGCTCCGTACGCCGAGCGGCTGCTCCGCGAGCTTGCCGGCGCCGGCTGCGAGGTCGGCCTCTGCATCTCCGGGTCTGGCTACGAGGTGCTCGCCACGGAGCTGCACGGCGATTCGTCGCTGCCGCGCGAGGAAGTGCTGGCCCGGCTGACGGCTGGCCTCGCCGGCGTCACCGCGCACGGCCTCGACGATTACCGCTCCCCCTACGCGAGCGGGTCGGCTCGCGTCCACGGCTACGTGATCTGCCCGTGCTCGATGGCGACGGTCGGGACGATCGCGGCCGGCTCGATGTCGAACCTGATCCACCGGGCGGCGTCCGTCGCGCTCAAGGAAGGCCGCCGGCTGGTGCTCGTCCCGCGTGAGGCGCCCCTGTCGGCGATCCACCTCGAAGGCCTCCTGCGGCTTCGCAACGCGGGCGCCGTGATCCTGCCCGCCGCGCCCGGCTTCTACCATCGGCCGGCGACCATCGACGACCTGGTCGGCTTCGTCGTCGCGCGCATCCTCGACCAGCTCGGGGTCGAGAACGCGGTCGCGAGGCGCTGGGGCCAGTGAGCGAGGCCGGCGGGCCGGGCCGGCTCGACCCGGCGGGCGTGCGCGACATGTTCGACCGGATCACGCCGGTCTACGACCTGATGAACCGGGTCATGACCGGGGGACTCGACCGCCGCTGGCGGCGGCTCGCGGCCGGGGCGGTCGTGCGGCCCGGCGACCGCGTCCTCGACGTGTGCTGCGGGACCGGCGACCTCGCGCTCGCCGACCTCGAAGCCGGGGGGACGGTCACGGGTCTCGACTTCTCGCCCCGGATGCTCGAACGGGCGCGCCGGAAGTCGCGCGAGGTCGAGTGGGTGCGCGGCGACGCCCTGGAGCTGCCGTTCGCGGATGCGTCCTTCGACGCGGCGACGGTCGGCTTCGGCGTGCGCAACCTCGGCGACCTCGAGCGTGGCCTGCGGGAGCTGCGCCGGGTGCTGCGCTCCGGCGGACGGCTCGCCTGTCTCGAGATCACTCGGCCGCGCGGCGCGCTGGCGCCGTTCTTTCGCGTCTGGTTCGAGCGAGTCGTGCCCCTGCTCGGCCGCCTGATCCCGGGTGGGGAGGCGTACACGTACCTGCCGGCGAGCGTGCGCCGCTTTCCCGGCCCCGAGGAGCTGGCCGCGATCTGCGCGCGCGCCGGCTTCTCGCAGATACGCTGGAAGCTGCTCGGCGGGGGCATCGTCGCCCTACATACCGCCGTCGCGGAGGAGATCCGAGGAGCCCCGTGAACGCGATCGCCACCATCCGCTCCGCTCCGGGCCTCGAGAGCTACCTGGAGCGGCTCGAGACGCGGCTCGAGGCCGCGGTCGCCTCCCACCCCGGGATCGTCGGCGACGTCGGCGTCGAGACGCTCGCCGCGGGCGGCAAGCGCCTTCGCCCCGCGCTCGTGTTCCTCGCCTGCCCGCCCGGCCGGCGCGGCGGCGAGCGCGCGCAGGCCGCCGGCGCGGCGGTCGAGCTCGTGCACATGGCCACCCTCGTCCACGACGACATGCTCGACGGAGCCGATCTCCGTCGCGGCCGGCCAACCGCCTGGGCCCGCCACGGCGAGCGGACGGCCAAGGCGGCCGGCGACTACCTGTTCGCGCGCGCGTTCGCGGAGCTCGCGCGAAGCGGCGACGCGGACGCCGTCAGGCTGCTCGCCGGGGCGTCGCTCGCGCTCGCCCGCGGGGAGGCGCTCCAGCGACGCCAGGCCTTCCGGCCGGACACCACCGTCGCGGACTACCTGGAGCGCTGCTCGCTCAAGACCGGCAAGCTGTTCGAGGCCGCCTGCCTGCTCGGCGGCGGCCGCAGCGAGCTCGGCGAGTTCGGGCTCGCGCTCGGGGTCGCCTTCCAGATCGCCGACGACATCCTCGACTGCACCGGCGATTTCGACACCACCGGCAAGGCGCCGGGCGTCGACCTGCGCGACGGGACGCCCACGCTGCCCCTGATCCTCGCGGCTCGCTCCGACCCCCGCGTCCGGGACGCCCTCGCGGGAGAGCCGGTTGCCGACGCGCTCGAGCGGGTCTCCGCGACCGACGCGCTCGAGCGCTCGCGCGCGCTCGCGCTCGAGTTCGCCGACCGGGCCCGGGCGGCGCTCGACGGGGAGCCCGAACGGGACCTGCTCGAGGCGCTCACGCACGTGGTTGTCGACCGGGAGCACTGATGGCGGTCGCCGGCGCGAGCGTGCCGACCCTCGAGTCGGTCAGGGAGAAGGTCGAGACCGGCGTGCGCCTCGACCTCGAGGACGGCCTGGCGCTGATCGAGTCGGACGATCTGCTGGCGCTCGGGGAGCTCGCCGACCTGGCGCGCCGCCTGCGCGGCGGCACCGACGACGTCTACTTCGTTCAGAACCTCTACCTGAACCAGACGAACGTCTGCCGGGTCAAGTGCAAGTTCTGCGCCTTCGCCCGCACGGCCAAGCAGGAGGGCGCCTACACGATCTCGATCCAGGAGCTCGTCGAGGACGCGGCTCGCCAGCACGAGCTGAGCGCGTTCACCGAGATCCACATGGTCAACGGCGAGAGCCCGCACGTGACGTTCGAGTGGTACGTCGAGACCGTCCGGGCGCTCCACGAGGCGCTCCCGGACGTCCATCTCAAGCTCTACACGGCCAGCGAGATCCACCACATGGCGACGCTGTCCGGGCTCGGCTACGAGGAGATCCTGCGCGAGCTCGCCGCCGCCGGGCTCGGCTCGCTCCCGGGTGGCGGCGCCGAGATCTTCGCCGATCGGGTGCGGCGGCTCGTGGCGCCGGGCAAGGAGCACCCCGACCGCTGGTTCGAGGTGCACGACACCGCCCACCGGCTCGGGATCCCGACGCACTGCACGATGCTCTACGGTCACGTCGAGACCTACGAGGAGCGAATCGACCACCTGCTGCGGCTGCGCGCGCAGCAGGACCGCACGGGCGGCTTCCTCGCTTTCGTCCCGCTCGCGTTCCACCCCGAGAACACGGTCTTCGAGCGGCGCGGCTGGACGTTCACGGGCGGCGCGGAGGACCTGAAGATGATGGCCGTCTCCCGCCTCGTGCTCGACAACGTTCCGAACCTGAAGGCCTACTGGATCATGATGGGGCTGCCGCTCGCGGCGGTCGCGCTCCATTTCGGCGCCAACGACGTCCAGGGGACGGTCGTGCGCGAGGAGATCTTCCGGGCCGCCGGCTCGACGACCGGGGGCGAGCAGAAGCTCGACGAGCTCGTGCGCCACGTGACGGACGCCGGTCGGGTGCCGGTGCAGCGGGACACGCTCTACCGGGAGCTGCGCCGGTGGGACTGACGGCCGTTCCCGAGCTGACGCCCACCCAGCGCGCGATGGACGCGCGTGACTGGACGTTTCGCGGCACGTGGCCGTACGAGCCCCGCTGGCTCTTCGCCGACGGGATCCGGCTCCACTACGTGGACGAGGGGCCGAGGGACGCGGCCCCGCTCGTGCTGATGCATGGGACGCCCTACTGGTCGTACGTGTTTCGCGACGAGATCGCCGGGCGCGTCGCCGCGGGGCTGCGCGCGATCGCCTACGACCAGCTCGGGTTCGGGCGCTCGGACAAGCCCGAGCGCGAGTCCGAGTACTCGCTCGAGCGCGACGTCGGCCACCTCGGCGCCCTCGTCGAGCAGCTCGGTCTGGAGCGACCGTCGCTGGTCGCCCAGACCAGCGCGATCCCGATCGCGCGCGCGTACGGTGCCGCCGACGTGGTCGAGCGCGAGGAGCCGCCGCTGCCGGGGCTCGCTCGCGCCCCCGTCCTCGGGCGGGTGCTCCTGAAGGGCCTGCGCCTGCCGATCAGAAAGGCGCCGCTCGGCGAGCTCGAGCGGGCCGCCTACCTGGCGCCGCACCCGAGCTGGGCGAGCCGCTCCGGGATCGTCGCCTCGCTCAGGAGGGCCGCGTGATGCTGAGGCTGGGGCGGATCTCGTACGTGAACATGGCGCCCTTGTTCTTCCGGCTCGAGGCCGACGTCGAGGAGGTCACCGGCGTCCCGACCGACCTGAATGCCCGCCTCGTCGCCGGCGAGCTCGAGCTCGCGCCGATCTCCTCGATCGCGTACGCGCGCCACGCCGGGCAGCTC
>WBZR01001266.1_pt2 | contig 16902 bp, 21 predicted proteins | sample 5204231 | NCBI WGS metagenome assembly WBZR01 (sample SAMN12412403, study PRJNA552823) | activated sludge metagenome | isolation source: activated sludge from anammox sidestream of wastewater treatment plant... | place: USA: Virginia | collected 2017-08 | reverse complement strand
AAGCTGAACGAAACGCCAGTTGAATTTTGTACCCTGATTTTTCAGGCGCCCCACTGCGCTGCTGGCCAGCGACGGCAGACGCAGCACCAGATCATCCGCTGCCAGCAGCAATCCGACCAGAATCGCAATGCCCAGAAGCAGCCTTGTTCCCACCACGTTGAAGTAGGGGCGCATCAGACTTTCAATGCCAATTCCGACAATACCACCCTGGCCTTCTGGGAAACCGTTGACGGTGCCGGGTTTAAGGCTGTGGATCGTGGCGGCAAAAGCGATGGTCAACAGCGCCAATCCGATGATGCGCAGGCCAATATCGCTGACGGGGTTGCGGAATAGTTTCAAAGCCAGAAGCAATCCGCTGAAAAACAGGATGGGGAAAATACCCTGACCGATCGCCGAGAACAAATAATAAGCGATAAACGCACCAGCCCGCCCGCACAGGTTGTGGATCGGCGGATAGGGAAATACGCGATGGCTGGGCCAGTCATCCGGATGAAAGCTGCCGATCGCCAGCAACAGGAAGACCCAGATACCAATGCCCAGGAACAGCGCCGCACGTTGCCAGGATTTTTCTCGCATGGAAGGTTTCAAATCGTTTCAGTCGTTAATCGATCTCGATGGCACGGCTAGTGCCCGGTATGACCAAAGCCGCCAGCACCGCGTGCCGTTTCATCCAGCTCATCAACCTCGATCACTTCAACCGGCGGAACCGGCAGGATCAACATCTGTGCGATGCGGCTGCCACGCTCGACCGTGAAGGCGTTGGCACCATGATTGACCAGCGGCACTTGCACTTCGCCACGATAATCGCTGTCGATCGTACCGGGTGAATTGATCAACGTAATGCCAAATTTACTCGCCAGCCCGCTGCGCGGCCGCACCTGGGCTTCGTAACCCGCAGGAATGGCCATGGCAAAACCGCAGGGGATCAATCGGATTTCTCCCGGTTGAAGCACCGTTGGTTTTTCCACCGCTGCTGCCAGATCCATCCCAGCCGATTGTGCGGTCATGCGCACGGGCAGGGATAAACCCTGGGCATGGGCCAGCCGTTTGATCTTTACTGTTATCGGACTATTCATCAGCAACCCTCCAAAAACAGTCATTCGCCTGACCGCAATTGGCGGCGATTACTTGATTATCGACCGGCAGGCGCATTTGGGAACACCTTTGGCGCCAGATTTAACCATAAGAAAACCCCGGCGTGAACCGGGGTTTGTCTGTGAATCAATTCAGTACAATCACTGAATTACTTCAGTTCAACTGTAGCGCCCTGTTCTTCCAGAGCCTTCTTGAGCTTCTCAGCTTCTTCCTTGGGGAGGGCTTCCTTGACCGTCTTGGGAGCGCCTTCGACCAGGTCCTTGGCTTCCTTGAGGCCCAGACCCGTCGCCGTGCGGACTTCCTTGATGACCTGAATCTTCTTGTCGCCAGCAGCCTTGAGGACAACGTCAAACGTCGTCTTTTCTTCGGCTGCTTCCGCTGCGCCACCGGCAGCACCGCCAGCAGCCACGACCACCGCGCCGCCAGCGGCAGCTTCGATACCGTGCTCGTCCTTCAGGTAGCTCGTCAGATCAACCGCCTGCTTGAGGGTCAAACCAGCGAGCTTGTCGCCCAATTCCTTGATTTCTGCAGTAACTTCCGCCATAAAAAATCTCCTGCGAGGTTTCTAACTCGCAAACGCCGTGTCGTGGCGCTAACGTGTCGAATTTCTCCCGTCCCAAGAGCCTGCCTCACATTGAGGCCTGTTTAACCCCGCAAGTACGGGGGCAGTCGGGGCTGCCGGAGTATTCAGTTGTCACTCACCAGCTCCATCAGCCGGCGATTTTCAGTTAATACCACCCAAACGATGGATCATGCTCAGGCTGCCGGAGCAGCTTCGGCTGAACCACCCGCCTTTTCTTCGATGGTCTTGAGCACCGCGCCCAGCTTGCCGCCTGGCCCCTTGACCGCGGCAGCCAGCTTGCGTCCCGGGCCGAGAATCGCGCCCAGCACATTGGCAATTGCCTCTTCGCGGGTCGGCAATTTGCTGACCTGTTCCACACCCTGTTCGCCAGCATAAATTTCGCCGTCGAAGAAGATGCCGCGCAATTCCAGTGCGTTGTTTTCCTTTTTCTCCTCGACCAGAAGGCGCGCCAATTGACTGATGCTGCTCTGCCCGTAGATCACGGCACTAGGCCCGTCCAGCAGGGCGTCAAAACCTTTGAGTTTTGAATCAGCAACGCTCTGAACCGCCCGGCGAACCAGTGTGTTTTTAACCACGGTCATCCGCAGGTTGTTGGCGTGCAGCTTGCGACGAAACAGGTTGGTGCGCACCGCGTTAATGCCACGCGGGTTAATCACCCCCAGCGATTCAATGCCATCCAGCCGCTGGGTCAGCTCGCGAGTGATCAGATTCTTGATTTTTTTGCTCATGGGTTATCCCCGTAATTTTTCAATTTGTAATTTTATCTCTCGAACGATTGTGGCCTGTCAGTCGATTACGAAACAGCCAGATAAACCGCCGGGGTCATCGAACCTTTGAGTACGACCTTTTTCAGGTATTGACCTTTGCTCGTCTGGGGCTTCATCCGGCGGATCTGAGTGATCAGCGCATTGATATTTTCCACCAGCTTGCCGTTATCAAAACTCATCTTACCGGCGGCGGTATGTACGTTGCCGCCAGCATCATTGCGAAATTCGATCTTACCGGCGACATATTCACGCACGGCCGTGCCGACATCGTTGGTCACCGTGCCAGCCTTGGGCGACGGCATCAGCCCCTTGGGGCCAAGCACCTTACCCAGGCGACCGACAAACCGCATCTGATCCGGTGTGGAAATCGCCACATCGAAATCCGTGAAATTAGTGCTTTCAATCTCCGCCACCAGCTCCTGGCCACCGGCCTTGATCGCGCCGGCGTTGAGGGCTTCGATTTTGCGGTTTTCAGCGACGAATGCGATGACACGCTTGGTTTTACCCACGCCGTTCGGCAGGGAAATCGAACCACGGATCATCTGATCCGCCTGCTTGGGATCGATTCCCAGGGAAAAAATCAGCTCAACCGTCTGGTCGAACTTGGTCGCGTCAAACTTTTTGAGCAGGGCCACGCCGTCTTCAATCGACAGCAGGTCGGTGGTCGCTTTTTCAGCGGCCTTTTTGTATCGCTTGGATCGTTGTTGGGTGAGGGCAACTGCCATAAACTTTCGCTCCATTTCAGCAGGACTTTAATAAGCTTATCCTGCTTAAAGCTCCCACTGTTTCCAGGCCGTGGTGTGCCTTTTGAATGTCATTTCGCACGCGCCTGGTATCCAGACGCTGCAGTAACAACTTAAAATCACTTATCCTTCGACCGTGATACCCATGCTCCGGGCGGTTCCGGCAATAATCCGGGCAGCATGATCTTCATCGAAAGCGTTGAGGTCTTTGATTTTTTCCTTGGCAATGGTTTTGCACTGCGCCATTGTCACATTGCCGATCTTGTTTTTATTGGGTTCGCCTGAACCTTTTTCCGCCTTGACCGCATCTTTCAGCAGTACCGATGCTGGCGGGCTTTTCAGTTCAAACGAGAAGGTGCGATCTTTGTAAACCGTCACCAGAACGCCAATGACCTTACCCTTCAGATGGGCTGAGGCAGCATTAAACTGCTGAATAAACTGACCAGGGTTGACACCGTGTTGACCCAGCGCCGGCCCGATCGGCGGTGCCGGTGTGGCCGTGCCGCCAGGAGCCTGCAGCTTAAATTGTACAGTAATCTCTTTTTTAGCCATGACTTACATTCCTTGGGCACGCCTGACGTTATCCACGCCCAGCACCATCGCCTCAAATGATATTTTCTTCAATCGCTGCGATTACAAGCTGGTTTTCAGCTTAAAAATTGCCGACGATCCACTTTGAATTCGCCTGATTCGATTCAGCACGACAAATTAAAGACCGCCCATATTACAGGGCGTTATCGTCGTTGACAAGAGCGCCGCAGCGCTTAATCAGCAAAAAATATCGACCCCGCCCGCAAGCGTTGTGGAACAGATGCCGTTCCACCGAATTTTCGTCAATAAAAAACTGCGTCTCTGACAATTATTTTCATCGCAGAGACGCAGCGTGTTGTGACTCGAATCAACTGGCCAGCCAGCTTGAACGACTACCAGCCGTTGTAGTACCCGAAGCTGTAGTTGTAGCTGTAACCGCTCGACGGATAGCAGTTTTGATAGTTGTAGTTATAGACCGGAGCCGGATAGCACGCAGCCGGCGGGGCGACGTATACCGGAGTCGGTGCAACATAGACCGGAGCCGGACGATAAACGACCGGTGGCGCAGAATAATAGACCGGCTGTGGCGCCCGATAGCCTGACCAGTAATTATCATGACGACCATAATTGCCATGGCGACCGTAATCGCCGCGGTTGCCGTACGTGATACGGGTGTTGAAGTAGTCGCCGCTTCGATAACCGTAGTCGCTGCTGCTGCCGAATCCGATTGAGACGCTCCATCGGCTGTCCCGATGGCTGTTGCCTCGGTAGCCGCGGCTGCCCGCTTCGGATATGGCCGGAATTAACCCAAGAACCAGAATCGTCAAGAGTGCGTATCGCATAGCTTTGCTCCTTGTTTCTAAGACGCGCACCAAGACTTGCCAGATCAAGCCAGCAAATTCTCGGTGCAACGCTTAACTAGACACCTCTGCTGGTTTGACGTTAGTGATAAGTGACCGGTTCTCCAAAACGCTTTTCGCAATGTTGCTCAACACGTTTTTGTATATTTCAGAATCATCAGGATTTCTGTCCGCAGTCCATTGAAATTTTCATCTGCGGAATAGAAGGTGAAAAAACCTGATTTGTCATCACTTGACCTGTTTGCGCGGGTTGATAATCTATCGGTTTTAATTCGTGCAATTTTGCACAATGTCGGTGCTGATTAGAAATGGCGCCACAACGTTCAAAATAGCAGTGCGGATTCCTGGCTTTGATAGAACAAGCTCATGAATGATTCAACCCAGCCACCGGGTCGGCGTGATCCGGGTTCGGATCAGTCCTCCGCTGGATGGTATCGAATGGCGGGTGCGGGGTTTGAATTTTTTGTGTCGGTGCTGCTTTTTGCGGGTATTGGTTGGTGGCTGGATCGCCGCTTGGATACATTGCCTTGGTTGACAGTGACCGGAGTTGGCATCGGTTTTTCGATCGGTTTGTATGTGCTGGTTAAAATGGCGACGCGCATGTTCAAGTAGCGCATCGGCGCAACGAGAAAGTTGGTAGCCCCGCTATGACGCAGCCGTCGGCCAAGTCGCAACCGATCAACCTGTCGGCCGCAGTGCTGGTGGGAGCGGTGCTGGCAGCACTGGTGATTTGCGGTGCGGTGATGGGACTGGTGATTTGGCGGATGGGCGATGACGCGGTTGCCCGCGGTTTTATGGCGGGCACCATCGCCAGTGTGATTGCCGGTATCAGTTCAACCCTGCCGTTGCTGATCGGTGCCCGTTTGGGAATGATGGGCTTGGTCGGTGGATATTTTGTCGGCAGTTTTGTGCGTGCCACGGTGGCGGGCGGATTGTGTGCCCTGGCCATTTTTATGTGGAATTATCCGTCGGTTTCGACATTATTGACGATGGCAGTTTATTATCTGGCGGTACTCCTGGCTGAGTCGATTGTGACTGGCAGGGTTTTATGGAAAGTACCGCAGAAACAGGTTTGAAAACATGATGTTGATAGGATCACTACTCGCTGCAGCCAATCCTCTGGATCACGTGCTGGATGTTCCGCAAATCTGGAGTTCAGGCGAACACGGTATCTGGTGGTTGACCAACCACATGATCATGCTCTGCCTGGCGGCGGTGCTGATGCTGATTTTCTTTCCGCTGGTCACGCGCCGTTATCGTGGCGGCGATGAAGTGCCGACCGGTACACGCAATCTCGTCGAAGCCATCATGATGTATATCCGCAACGACGTGGCCAAACCGGTCATGGGGGATGAAGCGGATCGATTCATGCCGTTTCTGTGGACGCTGTTCTTCTTCATTTTGTTCAACAACCTGCTGGGGCTTTTGCCGCTGGAACCGATCACCGGCCCGATCATGCGGGCGCTGTTCGGCGAACATGCCCACGGGATTTATGGTACAGCCACTTCCAATATTTATGTCACGGGCGCTCTGGGGCTGGTTTCGTTCATCGTGATTCAGGTCAGCGGTATTCGCGCCAACGGCGTGGGTAACTACCTCAAACATTTTCTGGCTGGTGCGCCGTGGTACATGATGCCCATCATGGTTCCGGTGGAAATGCTGGGCATGATTGTCAAACCGGTGGCGCTGGCGATTCGTCTCATGGCCAACATGACCGCCGGGCATATTCTGCTGGCGGTGCTGGCCGGGTTTACCGCTGCCGCCGCGACACTCGGATATGGCGCGCTGACCGGCATTGGTTTGGCGGTGGTGCTGGGTTCGGTGGCGATCATGGTGCTGGAACTGTTTGTGGCTTTGCTCCATGCCTATATTTTCACCTTCCTGACGGCGCTGTTCATCGGTCAGTTGGTGGTGCATGAACATGAGGAGCATTCCGGCGAAGGTGGCGAGCATCATGAAAAGGAAGAAGTCATCGGCGGTGGTGATATGCTCGATATGGCCCGCCTGCCCGACAAGGCCCGGCAGACGGCCACGCATGTTGCCGGTTGAACCAGTGGTCGCAACGAATGAAATAAACTGACTATCGGCGGTCGCTGCGGGAGTTATCGCCACTTAGGGATTGGCCCGGATAGTTTAACATCAGCCCTTTCTCGCGGGGCGGGTGATGAGCGCAACCTCAAATGCCTCAGAAGGATTGTTGAATCATGAGCCTGAAGAAGATTTTCTTTATGGCGTTGTTTGCTCTGCTGCTTCTGCCGGCCGTTCCGGCGATGGCACAGACGGCTGGTGCCGCTGCTGCACCCTTGTTCTCGGCTGGCGGTCTGATCGGTCTGGGCGTCGGTGTTGGCCTGGGTCTGATCATCATCGGTGCCGGTAAAGGCATCGGTGCCATTGGCAGCCACGCGGTTGACGCGATTGCCCGTCAGCCCGAAGCCGGCGGCCGTATCTTCACCTCGATGATCATCGCTGCGGCTCTGATCGAAGGTGTGACGCTGTTCGCCATCGTGGTGGCACTGCTCTTGAACAACCAGATTGCTGCTTAACCAACCGTTCGCGTCGAGGCTAATCGCTTCGATGCGGGCTTGCTATGGAGAAACATATGTCCAAAAGTTCGTACAAGGTTCTGCTGGCGTTGGCGTTGGTCCTGCTGGGCAGCAGTGTCGTTCTGGCAGAGGCTGGCGCTGGTGGCGGTCATGCCGTTCCGCGCACCGATGTCATTGGCCCGACCTGGGCGGGATTGCTGCCGGCGATCACAACGCTGGTGGTGTTTGTCCTGCTGCTGGTGGTGCTGGGCAAGTATGCCTGGGGGCCGATCGTTTCCAAGCTCAAGGAGCGCGAAGATTCGATCCGTCGCACCGTCAACGAAGCCAAGACCAATCTGGACAATGCCCAAGCCAAGTTGGCGCAATATGAGCAGCAACTGGCTACGGCGGAAGCCACCATCCGCCAGATGATGACCAACGCCACGGCGGATGCGGAAAAGGCCGCTGAAAACATCCGTCTCCGCGGTCGCCAGGAAGCCGAGGAAATCAAGGAAAAAGCCAATCGCGACATTGAAGCTTCACGCGATGAGGCGATTCGTGAGATTTACACCCAGGCCGCTGATCTATCCACCAGCATTGCCGGCAAGATCATCCGCCGCGAATTGCGGGTTGAAGATCAGAAGTCATTGGTGGAGGAATCGTTGAATCGTCTGCAGTCCGTTCGATAAGCAGGGTGTCACCAGCCTCCGTTGATCGGGCTGGGCTGAGGCAGATACGAACCTTACAAGAAAACTGAATCATTCATGGCAGCAATCACTCAACAACATTCCCCACTGGCCAGTGCCTACGCCCAGTCACTGCTGGACCTGGCCGTCGCCCGACAGGCTGAGCAAAGCATCGGCGCGGAGCTGGCCGCCATTGCCCAGATGCTCAGGGAGCAGCCACAAGCGCAGGCACTGTTGGAAAACCCCAGCATCGGCATCGAAGAGCGGCGCACCGTGATTGAAAAAGCATTCAAGGGCCAGATCACGCCGCTGCTTTACAATTTCATGCAAGTTGCCAATCAGCACGCGATGGCGGGCAAGTTGCGGGAAATCGCCGCTGCGTATCAATATCTGCTCGATTGCCGACAGGGCAGGATTGAAGTCGATATGACCGTGCCTCAGCCGATGGAACCGGCCGATCTGGAACGGGTGCGCCAGCGCATCGGTCAGGCGCTGAACAAGACGGTGGTGCTGCACCAGCGCGTTGAGCAGGAGCTGATCGGCGGCATGGTGCTGCAGATCGATGACCGCATCATCGACGCCTCGGTTCGGACTCAGCTTCAGGTGATGAAACAACAGCTTTTACAGGCTGCGGGTAAACGATAATTTTGAATTCTCCGGCAGCGTCGAAATTCGCTGCGGAAGACGAACTTTACAAAACAGACAACCATTATTTTTTGAGGAACTCATGGCTATCAACGTCGCAGAAATAACCAAGGTCTTAAAGAGCGAAATTGCTGGTTTTGAACAGCAGTTGCAGGTCAGCCAGGTGGGAACCGTGATCGAAGTGGGTGACGGTATCGCCCGCGTTTACGGTCTGCGCAGCGCCATGGCTGGTGAGTTGCTGGAGTTTGAAGTCCAAGGCAGCCAGGAATCGGTCATGGGCCAGGTATTCAACCTGGAGGAGGAGACCATCGGCGCCGTCATTTTCGGCGACTATCTCAAAATTAAGGAAGGCGACCAGGTTCGTGCCACCGGCCGCCTGCTGGAAGTGCCCGTAGGCGATAACGTCATCGGGCGCGTGCTTGATCCGCTGGGCCAGCCGCTGGATGGCGGGCCGGCCGTCGTCAGCAGCGAAACGCGCAAGCTCGATATCGTCGCTCCGGGCATTGCCGAGCGCCAGCCGGTGAAAGAACCGCTGCAGACGGGCATTAAGGCGATCGACTCCATGATTCCCATCGGCCGCGGTCAGCGCGAGCTGATTATCGGTGACCGCAAGACCGGCAAGAGCGCCATCGCCATTGACACAATCATCAACCAGAAGGGTACGGGCGTTAAGTGTTTTTATGTGGCGATTGGTCAGAAGGAATCGACTGTTGCTGCGATTGTCGAGCAGCTTAAAGCCGCTGGTGCCATGGAATACACGACGGTTATTTCCGCCGGTGCATCCGACCCAGCGCCGCTGCAGTACATCGCAGCCTACGCCGGTTGCGCCATGGCGGAATACTTCATGTGGAAAGGTCAGCATACGCTGTGCGTTTATGATGACTTGACCAAACAGGCCGCAGCCTATCGCCAGTTATCACTGCTGCTGCGGCGCCCGCCCGGTCGCGAAGCCTATCCCGGTGACGTGTTCTATTTGCACAGCCGCCTGCTGGAACGCGCTGTGAAACTCTCCGATGCCAACGGCGGCGGTTCGCTGACAGCCCTGCCGATCATCGAGACGCAGGAAGGTGAGGTGTCAGCCTATATTCCAACCAACGTGATCAGTATCACCGACGGTCAGATTTATCTTGAACCAGACCTCTTTTTCGCTGGCGTGCGCCCAGCCATTAACGTGGGTATCAGCGTGTCGCGTGTGGGTGGTAACGCCCAGACCAAGGCGATGAAGAAAATCGCCGGTTCATTGCGACTTGATCTGGCGGCCTATCGCGAGCTGGAGGCATTCGCTCAGCTCGGAACGGAGCTGGATAAAAAGACCCAGGCCCAGCTCGATCGTGGCGCCCGCCTGGTGGAACTGCTCAAGCAGCCCCAATTCCGCCCCATGCCGGTGGAGCAGGAAGTGATGATGATCTACGCCGGTACGCAGGGGTATGTCGATGATATTCCGCTGAATCGTATCGCGGCGTTCCAGACCGAGTTCTTCAAGTATGTTGACAGCAGTGCCCCGGCGGTTCGGCAGGAATTGTCCAGCAAGAAAGAGCTGACGGCGGAAATCGAAGCCAAGCTCAAGCAGGCGTTGAATGACTTCAAATCCAAAGTTTGGAAGAAGTAAATCTGCCAGCACCAAAATAAAACAGTTTACTGCCTCTGGTCACGCGGGCCGGCGGCGCAGGGTTGATTGCGCCTGATCGGCATAACAGAACCGAGGGCGCACAGCGACTCGCGCGGGGTCGGCTGCGCCGGGTCGATTGCGATCGCGCGACGTTCATTCGTATTTCAGTACGGAATGGATTTCAACGTCGTTGAATCGCTGGCGCCCGCCCAGATCAGCCAGCTCGATCAATACCGCCGCGCCGACCACCTCTCCGCCAAGTTCGCGGGCCAGATCGATGCAGGCCTTCATCGTCCCGCCGGTGGCCAGCAGGTCATCCACGATCAGCACGCGCTGTCCGCGCAAAATGGCGTCGGAATGAATTTCCAACGAATCCTTGCCATATTCCAGATCATAATGGGTTGCGATATGGCGGCTGGGCAGCTTGCCGGGTTTGCGCACCGGTACAAAACCGGCACTGAGGCAACAGGCGACCGCCGTACCAAAAATAAATCCGCGACTTTCTGCGCCGATCACACGATCAATGCGCAGCGTGCGGAACGGATTGGCCATCAACTCGATCGCCAGTGCCAGCCCCGAAGGATCCGCCAGCAGCGGCGTAATATCACGAAAAAGAATCCCCGCCCGAGGAAAATCCTGCACATCCCGGATCAGACATTTCAGTGCATCGGTCATGTGACAAAAATTAAGCATCAACCCGTCAAAAGGCAAAAGCGCTGGCCATGGTTTGTGACGAAATTTTTCGGACGTGCATCAAATAGCGCAACAGCTACAATCAGGTTATGTCACCGGAAGTACTGAAGATTCACGCAACGCCCAAGCTCAGCGGCGGCACGCTGTTGCTGGCGTTGACGGGCTGGATGGATGGCGGGTTTGTATCGACCGGCACGGTCAAGCAGCTCATGGAAGGGCGCCAGTTGACGCGCGTGGCGGATATTCAACCCGGCGGTTTTTACATTGACAGCTTTCCCGGGTCGATGGAAACGACCGCTTTGTTCCGACCGCATGCGAAATATGTCAATGGTCTGGTTGAATCGCTCGATCTGCCCGGCAGTTCGCTCTGGGCGGATGAGTCTGCCAATATGGCCTTCATGGCTGGCCGCGAACCCAATATCAACTGGCCGTTGTTCGCAGAAGCTATTTTAGAGGTCGTGGCGCGCCTGGAGATAAAACGTATTATCTTCATGGGGAGTTTTGGCGGCAGCGTGCCGCACACGCGCGAGCCGCGGCTGTATGCCAGTGTATCCAGCAAATTATTGCTCCCGCTATTGACTGAATATGGCCTGCGCCCCAGCCAGTATGAAGGGCCGGGCAGTTTTTCCAGCTATTTGTTGGTGCTCTGCCCTGATCGCAACATCGAAATGCTCGCCATCGCGGCGGAGATTCCCGGTTATCTCGAGGGAATCAACCCGCGCAGCATTGAAACGATCACCCGTAAACTGGCTGGGATGCTGAATCTTCGCGTTGACGTGGACAAATTACGCCAGGAAAGCAATCACTGGGAGTTGCAAGTCAGCGAAGCGGTGGACAAAAACGAGGACATGGCTGCCACCGTGCGCAAGCTCGAACAGGCGTATGACACCGCGCTGGTGGAAGAAGGCGAAGTTTCATCGTCGGATCAAAACTGAGACCTTAATCCAACATAAAGCCCAGGGCGTCATGTGATTGATTCGACTACCACCGGCTGCGTGCAGCGGTTAGCATGAAGAACATGATGGATTCTCCCCAGCAATTGCGCAATGCCATGGATCGGGCACAGGTGAATACCCAGCCCGATCATCGTCCGGGGGGCGATCCGCGCTATGTGGCGGTCGTGGCGCTGGTCATGGCCGGCGCGATTCATCTGCTCTGGGGGTTTGGCTATCTGGTTTATATCTCCACAACCGGAGAGATGGATAAAATCCTGCCCGGGTGGGTGTTGATGGGTGCAGCCGCGCCGTTCTTTCTACTGCTGATCCTCAACCGATGGCGGCCGGAAATGGCGATGCTGCTGGGTTTGATCTGCTTTATTGCAGTCCATTATGGCATTGCCCATTGGCAGGGAGGGCTGGGAAGTCTGTTGAATGGGTTTATCCCGCGGGTGGTGGTGCTGGTGATTTTGCTGGGCGGCTGGCTTAATTGCCGTGGTGTCGGAGTAGTCAGGGCAACAGAAAATTAACCGATTGCCAAGCGAGTCGATGCCACATGGCGTAATAGACCGATACCCCGACCCTGCCCAGCAATGAAGTTATGAATCGTCAACGCACGCGATAAACTTTACACCCGTCGCTCGCTTCATTAACATGACCACCTTTACATTGGTCCCGGTATTTTGTCTCGTAGATAGAGAAGGAATCACACTATGCCTCAAGCGCTGAAGATGATCTATGGTAATGATGCTCCGCTGACCGGTTTGGCGGGTAAAACAGTGGCAATCCTTGGTTTTGGTTCGCAGGGTCATGCTCATGGCCAGAATCTGCGCGATTCGGGCGTTAAAGTGATTGTGGCCAACCGCCGCGACTCGGCTAACGGCCGTTTGGCGCTGGAAAAAGGGTTTGAACTGTTCAGCGTTGAAGAGGCCGTCAAAAAGGCTGATCTGATCATCGTAACGTTGCCGGATGAAGTTCAGCCCGCTGTTTATCAAAAGAGCATCGCGCCGAATCTGACGGCCGACAAGTGCCTGGGTTTCACCCACGGTTTTAATATCCATTTCAAGACGATTGTGCCTCCCAAGGATGTTGATGTGGTCATGGTTGCCCCCAAAGGCCCTGGCCATCTGGTGCGGAGCGAATTTGAAAAAGGTGGCGGCGTGCCGTGTCTGCTGGCGGTGGCGCAGAACGCCACCGGTAAAGCCCGCGAAATTGCCCTGGCGTGGGCTGGGGGCGTGGGCGGCGCCCGTTCGGGTGTTATTGAAACGACCTTCAAGGATGAGTGCGAGACCGACTTGTTCGGCGAGCAGGCAGTGCTGTGCGGTGGTTTGTCAGCGTTGATCAAGGCTGGCTTTGAGACACTCACCGAAGCGGGTTATCCACCGGAAATGGCCTATTTTGAATGCGTGCACGAGGTGAAGCTGATCGTTGACCTGATCTATCAGGGTGGTTTGGATTACATGCGCTATTCGATCAGCAACACGGCTGAGTATGGTGATTTGACCCGCGGCCCGCGCGTCATCACTGCTGAAACTAAAAAGGCGATGAAGCAGATTCTCAGCGAGATCCAGACGGGTGAATTCGCCAAACAGTGGCGGGCTGAATATGAGGGCGGTCTGAAGAACTTCAAACGCCTTTACGAAGCGGACAATAATCATCCGGTTGAAGTAACCGGCCGCCGCCTGCGTGGAATGATGCCATGGCTCAATGCCAAGCAGCCCCCGAAGGATTGAGCTGATTTCGGCAGCGTAAAACACTATTCGTTAGTCGTTGTACGTGCGATCAAACGCCGCGCCGGTCGAATACTCGGCTTGCGCGTTTTTTCGCGCGCCCATTCAGCCCAGTCACAAAAAGCGCCAACCGAATCGGTATTCCCGATCGAATGATTTTATCTGCAAAATCACTGTTTTGAACCAGATGGTTCAATTACCGGTGTAATGCGGCTAAACTTCTGTCATGCGCCAAGATGGACGAGCAGACGATCAGTTGCGACCGATTACCATTACACGGAATTTTACCGCCACCCCAGCCGGTTCAGTTTTATGGCAACAAGGCAAAACCATTGTGCTGTGTACCGCGTCCGTGGTTTTCGGCGTGCCACCCTGGATGAAACCCGACAAACCCGGCGGATGGGTGACGGCGGAATATGTCATGTTGCCCGCGTCCACGCCGCAGCGCAAAGCCTGGCCGAAGACGGGACATACGGATTCGCGCGGTACTGAAATTCAGCGGTTGATCGGACGAACGCTCCGCGCGATTGTCGATCTGACCAAAATCGGCCCCAGTACCATCACACTGGATTGCCAGGTGCTGCAGGCCGATGGTGGTACGCGCACCGCGGCGATTTGCGGCGCGTATGTGGCGCTGGCTGACGCACTGGCGAAAATGCCGGTGCAGATGCAGCTTCCGCCGGGAATAGCCCTAACTGCTGCCAGCCCGCCACCGCCGCGCTACGATCCCTCTTTCTATAATCCTGCCCAGGCGCTGCGCGATCAGTTGGCGGCCGTCAGTGTCGGAGTGGTGGAGGGTCAGATTCGTCTGGATCTGGATTATTCAGATGATTGTCGGGCGGAAGTGGATATGAATATCGCCATGACCGGCTGCGGAAAATTTGTGGAAATTCAGGGCGCGGCGGAGGCGGGCGATGGTTTTGACTGGCAGCAGATGACGGCCATGCTCGAGCTGTCGCGCACTGGATGCGCACAGCTCATGGAATTGATGTCTCAGGCGCGGCAGGAGGCTGGCCGTTCAGCGCCTGCCCGGTAACTGCAAGCGCCAATCAAGCCCCCTTATTTTGTCTGAACCGCCGTGTTGTATGAATTCGTTGACAGCAATGACCCAATCTCAAACCGATAACTCCGTGCCAGTGCCGACGGACGATCAGGCACTGCTGGCGCGCCTGCGCCGAGGTGAGCTTGAGGCGGGACAGGAGCTGATGGAGCGCTATCATCAGCCATTGATGCGCTACCTGCAGCGATTGATTGGAAACGAGTCGATAGCGGCTGATTTATTGCAGCGGACCTGGGCGGATATTCTGGATAACCTCACCAGATTCGATGCCCGGTTGATTGGCGCATTCAAGGTTTGGATTTTTCGTATCGCCACGAATAAAGCCAGTGATTATCTGCATGGCGCCAGCCGTGATCAGACGCCGATAAACGACGGTCAACCGTCTGATCCAGCGCAATCGACCGATCAGGCGCAGTCGGCGCGCTGGCCTGCCATTGGGCTTGACGGCGTATATGATTCGCAACTACCGGCTGCGATTGGCCATCTGCCCCAAATCTGCAAACAGGTTTTATTGCTTCGCTATTATGCGAAAATGAAGTTTGTGGAAATCGCCGACGTGCTGGGATGTTCGCTGGATACGGTTTTGCAACGGATGTTTTACGCGCTGCAGAAACTGGGACAGATGAAGGATTGAAAACGGCGTACACGGCACAACCAATGCGATGTAAACAAATGTGCGACGGGATGGATGAATGACCAGCCTGCTTAAACAACTGACCACCAACACCGCCATCGGACAGATGTATCTGGCGGAGGAGCTGTCACCTTCTGATCGAACGCAGTTGCAGCAGATGATCCGGCAGGATGAAACACTGGCACAGAAGATTCAGAAAATAAAGTCGTTGCAGGAGGGGTTGTGGTGCCAATTGCGCCACCTTGATAAAGCTGAACCACTGACTGCGATGGGTTTGTCCCGGCGTCAGTTGCGCCAGCGGTTGAATCAGTGGCTCAGTTCCCAACGCCAGCTTCAGCAGCACAGCGGCCAGGATCGAAAAAAGAAGGGGCTGCTCTTTGCCTGGTGGATGTATCCGGCGGCGGCGGTTGCGGCGGTGGGGCTGGCTTTGCTGGTGTGGTGGAGCGCCTTGCCGCCGGAATCAACCAGTTTTGGCCCGTTGCCATTGGCGAATGATGCGAATGTGGCAGCGCCGTGGCACCGTTTTTACCAGCCAACCTATCAGGATGATCCCGCGGATGTGGCTGCCGTCACTAGCCTGATCAATAATGCCGCCGAGTCTGACCACATGGACAGCCTGCGCCAGACCGAACGGGCCGCGCGCGCCCTGGAGCATTTGTGACAGCAATCACGAGACTTGAATAGGGATGGATCGTTATGAACTTATCGCGATGCCTGCTGATGACGTTGCTGGTGATCAGCCCCGCGCTGGGGCAGATGCAACCGCCCGATCAGCGCAATAACGGCGGCCCCTCGATACAGTGGCGCGGACGTTTTTTCCGGTGGCGCACACAGCAGCAGCAACTCTGGACGCAGGCGTCAGAGTTTGCCCAGCGCCATACGCCCAATCGCTGGGCGTTTTATGATCAGTTACCTGACAATTCCCCCGTCAAGCATCAGTTGGCTGAATTATTTATGCAAACGTATCAGCAGATTGATGAGGCCAGCGATCCGGGTGATGCGCTTTTCGAGTTGGCAGCTCAGCGTGTCGCAGCCGAAGATGAGGCATGGGCGCTGGGTCGCGAAATCCAGCTTTCCCAGGATTCGTATCGCAAGGAAAAGTTACATCAGCGATTACAGGAGTTGGTGCGGCAGATCGTGGGTCAGTATTTTGAGGAACGGCAACTGCGTATTGAACGCCTTAAAAGCGCGATCGTGCAGCAGGAGGAGCAGCTCAAACAGGATCGTGATAACAAGGAGCAGCTCATCACCCAGCGAATGCAGCGGCTGCTTGAAGCACCGGATGTTTCGGCGACCCAGCCCGCTCCTGCCCCGGAAAACGCGGATCAGCCGGAACAACAACCTCTGGCCGATCAGCCGGTTCAGCCAGATCAGTTGCCGGATCCGAATCAATAATACTGATGCCCGGGATTTATCTATTTTGCGTAAAATCGACCTGCAGGCCGTACCACCTTTTGAGTTTACCGTTTATCATTCATGCCGGTCTGGCTTTGTGTTGCCAAAGGTTGGCACAACGAGGTTGAAAACCGCAGACTCTGTGAAAACGTCGGGCTGAAATCCAAGTTTTTAATGGATCGGTTACTGTTTGGAGAATCGTACGATGCGCCGTATTGTTGGACTACTGCTTGCACTGGTCGCTGTTGGCTGCACCACCCAGCGCACGATTACGATCAATACAAGACCGACGGATGCGACGATCAAGATCAATGGGGTGGATCGCGGGCGGGCACCGATTACCGAGACATTTTTGTTCGGCCAGGCGAACCAGGTTCATCGCGTAGTCGCCTCGCGCGGCGGGTATAAGGATGC
>WBZR01002852.1_pt1 | contig 16906 bp, 13 predicted proteins | sample 5204231 | NCBI WGS metagenome assembly WBZR01 (sample SAMN12412403, study PRJNA552823) | activated sludge metagenome | isolation source: activated sludge from anammox sidestream of wastewater treatment plant... | place: USA: Virginia | collected 2017-08 | reverse complement strand
GGCCTCGTATGTGTCTTTGCGGTCGCCGCGTCGCGGGGCCTTCCCCCGTCTTCAAGAGGCATGTCCCATGGCCGAATTGCTGCTCGAGCTCTTTTCCGAGGAGATCCCCTCGCGCATGCAGGCGCGGGCCGCAGACGATCTCAAGCGGCTCATCACCGAGGGCCTGCGCGCCGAGGGGCTCTCCGTCGGCGAGGCGCACGGATTTGCGACGCCGCGCCGGCTCGCGCTCGCCGTCTCGGACGTGCCGGCGCAGTCGCCCGCGGTGTCGGAGGAGCGTAAGGGGCCGCGCGTCGGAGCGCCGGAGCAGGCCATCGCGGGCTTTCTCAAGGCGGCGGGTCTTGCCTCGCTCGAAGCGGCCGAGATCGTCAAGGACGAGAAGAAAGGCGACTACTACGTCGCGCGCATCGAGAAGCCCGGCCGGTCGGCCGCGGAGATCACGGCCGCGGTCGTAGCGGGCGTGCTCGCGAAATTTCCGTGGCCGACGTCGATGCGCTGGGGCTCGGGCAGCTTCCAATGGGTGCGGCCGCTGAAGTCGATCATCTGCCTCATCGACGGCCAGGTCGTGCCGCTCGAGGTCGCGGGGCTCAAAGCCTCCAACGCCACGCGCGGCCACCGCTTCCACGGCAACGAGATGTTCGAGGTCGCAAGCTTCGAGGACTATGCCGACAAGCTTGCCGGTCATGCCGTGATGCTGAATGCCGCCGAGCGCGCGGAGGAGATCCGCGAACAGGCGGAGGCGCTGGCCCGGAAAGCGGGTCTCGCCCTGATCGCGGACGAGGCGCTGCTCGCGGAGAACGCCGGGCTCACCGAATGGCCGGTCGTGCTCATGGGCACGTTCGATGCGAGCTTCCTCGACGTTCCGCCCGAATGCCTGATCACGTCCATGAAGATGCATCAGAAATGCTTCTCGCTGCGCGACCCGAAGACCAAGGCGCTCGCCAACCGGTTCATCCTGGTCTCGAACCTCACGGCGACGGACGGCGGGGCGGAGATCGTCGCCGGCAATGAAAGGGTGATCCGCGCCCGTCTCTCGGATGCGAAGTTCTTCTGGGATCAGGACCTCAAGCGGCCCCTCGACGAGATGGTCATCGCGCTCGAGGGGATCACGTTCCACGAGAGGCTCGGCACGCAGAAGGAGCGCGTGGAGCGCATCAAGGAGCTTGCCTTCCGGATCGCGGGCGCGGTCGATGCCGATCCGCAGGACGCGCGGCGCGCTGCCGAGCTCTGCAAGGCCGATCTCGTCTCCGGCATGGTCGGAGAGTTCCCGGAGCTGCAGGGACTCATGGGCCGGTACTATGCGGCGGCGGCGGGGGCGGCGCCGGCCATCGCGCGGGCGATCGAGCTGCACTACAAGCCGAAGGGCCCGTCCGATACGGTGCCGAAGGTCGAGGAAGGGGATGCGGTGGCGATCGCCGTCGCGCTCGCCGACAAGCTCGACACGCTGGTCGGCTTCTGGGCCATCGGCGAGAAACCGACGGGCTCGGGCGATCCCTATCAGCTGCGCCGCGCGGCGCTCGGTGTGATCCGGATCGCGGTCGAGAACGATCTCAGGATGCCGCTGCTCGCCGCCTTCGATCATGCCTACGATCAGCTCAGGCGGGCGGCGTCGGGGAAAGGAAACCTGTTCCTGTTCTCCAAGGTCGCGGGCGACACGGCCCAGGATGAGATGATGCGCTCGAAATGGATCGACGTGGACGAGGCCGCGGGCTGGAACAGCATCAGCATCTGGTCGGTGAAGGAGCCCGAGACCTATCTGAAGGACAGAGAGAAGGACATTCCGCTCACGGCGCTCACGGGGACGTTCGCGCTTCCGTCGTCCGTCAAGCACAATCTGCTGTCGTTCTTCGCCGATCGGCTCAAGGTCTATCTCAAGGACAAGGGTGCGCGCCACGATCTGATCGATGCGGTGTTCTCGCTCGGCGGGCAGGACGACCTCGCGCTGATCGTGAAGCGCGTCCAGGCGCTGGGGGCGTTCCTCAAGACGGATGACGGCGCCAACCTGCTCGCCGGCGTCAAGCGCGCCTCCAACATCCTCGCCATCGAGGAGAAGAAGGACAAGACCAGCCACGCCGGCCCCTACGACCTCGCCGCCCTCAAGGAGAAGGAGGAGCTGGCGCTGGCGGCGGCCATCGAAAGCGTGAAGCAGGATACGGTTGCGGCGATCAACGTCGAGAACTTCAAGGGAGCCATGAACGCGCTCGCGGAGCTGCGCGCGCCGGTGGACGCGTTCTTCGAGACGGTTACGGTTAACGCCGCCGAGCCGAAGCTGCGCGAGAACCGCCTGAAGCTGCTTTCGGAAATTCGCGCTGCAACGCTGACGGTCGCCGATTTCTCCCGGATCTCGGGATGACGGGGCTCCTGCGTACGTAGTCACCCGTAGATCGACATGAGAGCGATTCGGGCTAGTCTGCGCCGAAATCGGAAGGGGGAGGCGACAATGGACAGCGCTTGCCGATCCACTCAATTCAGCATTGCCAAGGATGGCAAGTATCATGACGCGACGTTCCGCGTCGATCAGGGCGTCGTCTCGGTGCTCTATTGGGGGGCGGACGGCGTCACGCGCGGGGAAGCGCGCGCGCTCGATCTCGAGCGACCCGAGGAGACGGCCTGCCAGCTCCTGAGCCAGATCGTCGAGGCACAGCCTCAGCTCACCTGACCCGCTCTTCCGAGCGCGGTCGTTTCCGGTTGCGAAGATCTGCGCGCCTGGGGAGGCTTCACGCCGTCGCGGTCTGGGAGAGGGCGTCCTCGTAGGCGCCGGTCGCGGCGAGCCAGGCGTCCTCCGCTTCGGTCAAACGCTTCGCCATCTGTCCGCGCTCGAGCGAGATGCGGCTCGCCTTTGCGGCATCGGCGTAGAGATCCGGCGAGGCGAGCAGGGCATCGAGCTTCGCAAGCTCGGCCGACAGGTGCTCGACCGTCTTCTCCGCCGTCATCGCGGCTTTTTTCAGCGGCGCGAGCTCCGCGCGCCGGTCGGCCGCCGCCTTGCGCTGGCCGGCGCGGCTCGCGCGCGCGTCCGCGGTGCCGTCGCCTTGGACGCGCCGCTCCGCTCGCGGCGCCCGCGATTGCAATAGCTCGGCGCGATAGCTCTCCATGTCGCCGTCGTAGGACCTTACCGTGCCGTCCGCGACCAGCCACAGGCGATCGGCGGTCGCCTCGACCAGGTGGCGGTCGTGGCTGATGAGGATCACCGCGCCCTCGTACTCGGCAATGGCGTGGATCAGCGCTTCGCGGCTGTCGACATCGAGGTGGTTGGTCGGCTCGTCGAGGATGAGGAGATGGGGCGCGTGGAAGGCGGTCAGCGCCAGGAGCAGGCGCGCCTTCTCGCCGCCCGAGAGGTTGGCGCATTTCGTGTCCGCCTTGTCGGCGCCGAAGCCCCAGGTGCCGAGGCGGGCGCGGCGCTGGGCCTCCGTGGCCTCGGGCATCATTCTCACGACGTTGTCGAACGGAGTGGAGAGCGGGTTCAGCTCGTCGAGCTGGTGCTGGGCGAAATAGCCGACGGTGATGCGGCCCATGCCGAACACGCTGCCCGAGAGCGGCGCGAGCTTGCCGGCGACGAGCTTGGCGAAGGTCGATTTGCCGTTGCCGTTGGCGCCGAGCAGCGCGATGCGGTCGTCCTGGTCGATGCGCAGGTCGAGGCCGGTCAGAACGGGATGCGCCGGATCGTAGCCGGCGGTTGCCTTCTCGATGCGGATCAGCGGGCTCGCGAGCGGCTTTTCCGGGCTCGGCAGCGCGAAGGGCGCGACGCGATCCTCCACCTGGTCGGCGATCGGCTGCATCTTGGCGAGGTATTTGACGCGGCTCTGGGCCTGTCTGGCCTTGGTCGCCTTGGCCTTGAAACGGTCGATGAACGCCTGGATGCGGCGACGCTCCTCGTCCTGTTTTTTCTTGAGCTTCAGCTCGAGGCTCTGGCGGGCGCGGCGCGTCTCCTCGAAGTCGTCGTAGCCGCCGCTGTAGAGCGTGAGCTTGCCGCGGTCGAGATGCAGGATGCTGCCGGCCGCGCGGTTCAGGAGATCGCGATCGTGGCTTACGATCACGACCGTGTGCGGATAGCTCTTGAGGTAGCTCTCGAGCCAGAGCGTGCCCTCGAGATCGAGATAGTTGGTCGGCTCGTCGAGCAGCAGGATGTCGGGCTCGAGGAACAGCACCGAGGCGAGTGCGACGCGCATGCGCCAGCCGCCCGAGAATGCGCGGCAGGGACGCTGTTGAGCGTCCTCGTCGAAGCCGAGGCCGGCGAGGATGCTCGCGGCGCGCGCGGGGGCGGCGTGGGCGCCCATGTCGGCGAGTCGGATCTGGATTTCGGCAATGCGGTGGGGATCGGTCGCGGCGTCCGCTTCTGCGAGCAGGGAGGCGCGCTCGGCGTCGGTTGAGAGGACCCACGCGATGAGGCTCTCCTCGCCGCCGGGGGCCTCCTGGGCGATGCGGCCGATGCGGGAGGCGCGCGGGATGGTGATGGTGCCCTGGTCGGCATGGAGATCGCCCGCGATCAGCTTCAGGAGCGTCGATTTGCCGGCGCCGTTGCGGCCGACGAGGCCGACCTTGTGGCCTTCGGGGATGGCCGCGGTCGCGCCTTCTAGGATCGGCTTGCCTTCGATGCGGTAGGTGAGATCGTTGATGTGCAGCATGGCTCGCTAGCCGATAGCCGCCCGCGGCGGACTTGTCACGGGGGCCGCGGTCTTTTCCGGCGCGTCGGGCGGCGCGGCGAGACGGTATCGGGAGAAAGCGCTACGAATTCGGATGGGCGAAGCATGAGATCGTCGATTTGTCGCGGACAGCGGCGATTGACCGGAAAATCCATGCGGGCTCTGTGAGCGGGCCAAGCAGGGGGCGGCGTGACAACGCCCTCGCACTGTGCTGGGCCCTCCATAGAGGGCGATATGATCGGCCGGCACGACAACGAACCTGCGCAGTGCCCGGGAAATCGGATAGAGATGCAGAGCGTGCCGGGTGCCAGCAGGGCTTCAATCTCCATGATCTTTCTCGACCCATGACGACCCGCCTCGTGATTTTTCACGACTATTTCGGTATCCGCGGCGGCGGAGAGCGCCTCGTCCTGACACTGGCGCGGGCTACTCATGCGACGCTGGTCTATGGCTACAGAACGGACGAGTCGTTCGATGAGACATATTTTCCGAGCGAGACCCGCTCGCTCGGCTTGTCCCGTCGCTTTCGAAGGCTCGGACTGCATATTCCGATCCTGACGGCGGCGTTCCGTCGCGAGCGGCGCTGGGCTCGGCGTTTTCCGCTGCGGCTGTTTTCCGGTGTCATGTCCCCCTTTTCCGCGCCCGATCGATCGGCAAGCGGCATCAATATTTATTATTGCCATACGCCGCCGCGCTTTCTCTTCGATCAGCGCGAGAGCACCCTGGCACGGCAAAACCGTTTGCGACGCGTGATCGCGCGCCCCTTCATGGCCGCGTTCGAGCGGAGCTACCGGCGCGCGGTGCAGCGGATGGATATGATCGCCACGAACTCGGAGAACACGCGCGCGCGCATCAAGACGTATCTCGGCCGGGAGAGCGTCGTCATATATCCGCCGATCGACACGCACCAATTTTCCTGGTTGGCGCCGGGGAGCTACTACGTCTCGACGGCCCGGCTCTCGCCGCTCAAGAGAGTCGATAAGATCGTCGAAGCGTTTCTCGGCATGCCGGAGAAGCAGCTCGTCGTGGTCTCCGGCGGCGAGGAGAGCGAACGCCTCCGCCGGTTGGCGGCGAATGCCCCCAACATCCAATTCCGGGGGTGGGTCAGCGACGCGGAGCTTGCGGAGGTGATCGGCCGATCCATCGCCACGATCTATCTGCCCAAGGATGAGGATTTCGGCATGTCGCCGATCGAGTCCATGGCGGCCGGAAAGCCTGTCATCGGAGTTGCCGAAGGCGGTCTTCTCGAATCCATCCGCGACGGCATGACGGGCACGCTGCTCGATCCCGATTTCACCAGCCGCGACATTGCACGCGCGGTGATGGCCATGACCCCGGAAAAGGCCGCATCCATGCGGTCTGCATGCGAGGAGCGGGCTCTCGCGTTTTCAGAAAGTCATTTCCTTCACCGCATGGCCTCGCTGTTTGAGACTGCGGAGCGCCAGGCGCAGCGGTCATCGTCAAAAGCGCCGTTCGGCGGGTGAGGCATCCCTAGCCGGAGATGACAGGTTTCAGGGTCTCGAACAGAAGACGTTCCTGGGTGCTGGGGTCCTGGATGGCGAGGTGAGCGGTGAACCAGTCCTTCAGCATGCTGCAGACACGCGCGCGCGGCGCCTGGGCGAGGGCCTTCGGATTGGCGAAGAGCTGCATGTCGGCTTGAGTCCAGCCGAGGCGGCCGAGCTCGCCGGCGAGCACGTCGTAATCGGTCTTCACCGGTGCCGCATGCTCGGCCGGCTGCTTGCGGCCCTCGGAGATGGCGCCGACGATGGCCGTAACCTGGGCCTCGATCTCGGTGCTTTTCGCAGGGTCATCCAGGCGCGCGACGATGGCCGGGCTCGATTCGCCCTTCGAGATGAACTCGTAGCAATCATCGCCGCTCTCGTGCGAGAGGAGGGTGAGGTTGGCGAGGAAGGCGGCCGCCAGCTCCTTGTGACGGGCGGTGCTGGCCGCTAGGGCGTATTTGGCGTTCTCGCGCCGGAGCGTGACAAGCTCACCCACCAGATAGCGCGTGATCTCGGCCGGCTCCTTGTTCTCCGCGGAGAGGCGCGCGACCTCGGCGACGCGCGCCTGATACCAGTCCGGAAACTCGTGCTTGACGGAGGTCCACATGCCCCGGGTCTGGAGCTTGCGGTCGATGTCCTCGGGTGTGGGCGGCGTGGCGGCGACGGTCTGAACGGCGGCCGTCGTTTCAGGAGCCGACGGCGACGGCGGAGCAATGCTGGCCGTCGCTGCGGCTGCGGCCGCCTCAGGCTCGGGATCGTGTCCCGGTGCCGTATCGTCGGCCTGCATATAGGTGAAGACATCGTCCTTGTATTCGCTCGACAGCCAGAAGCCCAGGCCGATCATGGCCAGGAGGCCGGTCGCCACCAGCGCGAGCCGGCGGCCGCGTCCGGGGGCGGCCGGGGGGGAAGGTTGCCGCTGCGCCGAGAGCTCCGACGGCCGGCGGCTGTCGGTGGTGGTGCGCGATGCCGTCAAGCCTGCGGGAGACGTGGCTGCTCCGCCCGGTGCGGCGCCCGCTATCGGGCCTCCCGTGCGTACGGTGGGGTTGCCGAGCGGCCGCGTGGCCATCGGATCGGCGAGGTTCGCCGCGCGCTCCGGTTGCCTGTTATCGTGCGGGCCTGATCCGGATGCGGGCTGGCCCTGCGGCCGGGCGGCCGATCCTTCGAGGGGGGCGGGCTCGCGGGCGCGCCCTGGGGCCGGGGATTGAGCGGCCGGGGCTCCGGTTGTCGACGATTGGGCTGCCGTTGCGTGGGGCGCCGAAGCCTGGGGTGCTGACGCATGGGCCGCCGCCGCTGCGGCCGGCTCAGCCGCCGGTTGCTCGCGAGGGGGAGGCTGGGGTTGCGCCAGCTCCGGGAACACGGAAGAGGCGGCCCGCCAATCGGTGAACCCCTGGCGCCAGACGAGATCGGTCGGCTTCAGGTGTGCGAGCTCGACGATCTTCCGGAGCTCGGCGTCTGTCACCGGGCCGTGCTGCGTCCCGTCCCGGGCGATGAACCACTGAATGTCTGACGCTGATCCACTCATGCCCGCTCATACCACGATGTGAGAACGCCGGTCCAAAGCCCGGTCCGTCTCGAACCTGTCTGCTGCCGGCCGACGGTCCCGATCATGGTCTTCATGCTCTGCCCCGTCCGTCCCGTGCGCAACCCTCCACAAGATGCATTTTCTGCCTCGCGGAGCTTCCCCATGCCGGCCGTGGATCCCCATCCATCCCCAGCAATTTGCGCTTTTGGGTCTGATCAACATTGAATCCGGGCTTTTACAGGGCACTTGTGCCTCTTCAGAGCGTGAGAGGCGCCCTGCGTTAAGGCGCCGCCTTCTGGCAGCGCCGCGCCCGGCTTATAAGCCGGCCCTCAATCGCTTGAAATTCAAACGACTCAAGATCTGACAGAGAGCTATGATGGCCATAGAGCGCACCTTCTCAATCATCAAACCGGACGCGACGAAGCGCAATCTCACAGGCGAGATCAACGCTGCGATCGAAAAGTCCGGGTTGCGTATCGTTGCGCAAAAGCGCGTCAAATGGACCAAGGCCCAGGCGCAGGAATTCTACGCCGAGCACAAGGAGCGTCCGTTCTTCAAGGATCTCGTCGCGTTCATGACCTCGGAGCCGATCGTGCTGCAGGTGCTCGAGGGTGAGGACGCCGTCGCCCGTTACCGCGAGATCATGGGCGCGACCGATCCGTCGGAGGCGAAGCGGGGCACCATCCGCAAGCGCTTCGCGCTCTCCAAGGGCGAGAACTCGGTGCACGGCTCCGACAGCCCGAAGTCGGCTTCGCGCGAAATCAAGCTCAACTTCACAGCCAAGGAAATCGTCGGCTGAGCCGGCGCAATCGCTGAACGCGAAACGGGCCCTTGCGGGCCCGTTTTTTTTGGCGGTCAACAGCGACCGAATTTCGGAGACGTGTCTGGACCCCGACCCCCGGCCTGCGCCGCGGCAGGCTTCGTCGGGGTGACGAAGCGGGCAGGAGACCGCGTCCCGCACTCGTAACGTCGTCCCGGCGTCATGGCGGAGCCATGCTTCGCATGGACGGCGGGATCCAAACATGCCTGACGGGAGCAGGCTATTGTCCGCTAGCTCAGCTCGCGAACGCGGAACAGGAGGCCGCCGCGGGGCGTCAGGGTCACCGTGGCGTTGATGTGCGGCGGCTTGAGGCCCACGTACTCGGGGCGGAAGCGGCGGAGCAGGATCGAGAGCGCCAGCGTGTTCTCCACCTGGCTCATGGCCCCGCCGATGCAGGAGCGCTTGCCGGCGCCGAACGGAATGTAGCTGTACTTCACCTGCTTCTGCGTCTTGTCCATCCAGCGCTCGGGGATGAACGTCTCGGGGTCCTTCCAGAACTTCGGATTGTGATGGGCGCCGTAGCTGAAGAGAACGACACGGTCGCCGGGGCCGATCTCCTTGCCGGCGATCTCGTCCGGCCCCGCGGCAACGCGAATGAGGCTCCAGACCGGCGGATAGAGCCTCATGGTCTCCTGGATCACGGCGCGCGTGTACTGGAGCGCGGAATAGTCGGCGGCGGTCGGCTCACGGTCGCCGCACACGGCCTCGCCCTCGCGGCGGACGCGCTCGGCAGCTTCGGGATGAGTGGCCGTCAGGTACATGGCCCAGGCCAGCGTCAGCGCCGTCGTCTCGGTGCCTGCCCATAGATACTGCTTGATCTCGTCGGTGGCCTGCGCGCGGTCGAACTCCGGAATGCTCGGATCGGCGACGGCCGCCTCGATCATCTTGAGCAGCGTCCTCTCGCGCTGCTCGCGCGGATCGGCGGCGAACACGGCGGGCGGCACGCTCCACCACGTCTCCACGGCCTTGGCGGTGTCCTCCTCGCCGACCTCGAACAGGGCGTCGGCCTGGCGCTTCAGGCGGATATCCTTGTGGTTCGAGACGTCCGTATAGGTCTTCACGCACTTGAAGACGAAATGCGGGTTGAACGGCATCTCGCGGTCGAAGAGCGCTTTGCAGATCATGTCGGCGGCGAGCGTCCACGTCTGCTCGACCATCTCGAAGGTCTCGCCGGTCTTGGCGAGCTCGCCCCAGTTGGCCATCTTGGTTTTGATGGCGTCGATGAAATAGGGGATGTAGTCGGCGAATGTATCGGGGTGGAAGGCCGGCTGCTGGGGCATGCGGATCTTCTGCCAGAGCGCGCCGTCGTGCGTGATCATCGACTTGCCGAAGATCGGCTTCAGCCCGTCGAAATACTTTATGTAATTGTCGACCTTGGTGACCAGCACGTGCTTGAAATACTCGGGCTCAGTGACGAGCACGACGCGCTGGTTGGCCATGTTGACCGGGATGACCGGGCCGTAGCGCTCCGCCATCTGCATCAGGAGCCGCATCGGGTTCTCGGGATCCTTGAGCAGCGGACTCAGGTTGAACCAGATGCTGCTCTCGTCACCGAGGCCGAGGTTCGAGCGCGGCTCAGTCGGGTCGGGTGTCATCAAAAAATGCCTCCGGGTCGGTCCAGGCCTGGAACTGGCCCGGCCGTCAGTCCATCACATGCTCGGCGACGGCCGCCTTGGCGGGCCGGACGTTGGCGCGAAATCCTTCGCTGCCCCTTGCGATCCAGCGGTCGCCCGCTTCGGGTCGTCTGCTGCCGGTCTCGAAGACGCCCTGGGCCGCCTAGTCCTAGCACAGGAACCCCAGGGGTTTGGTGTTCCCATGGTCACTCCAGGCGAGGATTGAATAACTCACCTTACCGTCTTGATTTTCCGACTGTCCATGCGGCAGCGTCACTCTGCGACATGGGGTCGATATCGAGGCGACCGGTCCAGCCGCCTCCCTCTTCAGTATCCGTCGCTCAGCCCGCAGGCGAGAGAAGCGGCTGTGGTTGGTTAATCTCAATATTACCAGTTGGTTGCATGGCTACTTTGTCGCCGGTCAGCCGGGCGCGGTCGCACGCGACCAAGGCCAGGGCGTGGGGGTAGAGGCGGTGCTCGGCGGCCAGCACGCGCTGGGCCAGCGCCTCGGGCGAATCGCCGGGGCAGACCGCGACCGCCGCCTGGGCGATGATGGGGCCGGCATCCATCTCGCTGCTCACGAAATGCACCGTGCAGCCCGAGATCCGCACGCCCGCCGCGAGCGCCTGCTCATGGGTGTGCAACCCCTTGAAGGCGGGCAGCAGGGAGGGGTGGATGTTGATCATGCGTCCCCGCCAGCGCTCGACGAACGGGGCCGTCATGAGGCGCATGAAGCCGGCGAGGGCGACAAGGTCGATGCGCGAGATCTCGAGGACGCTCTGGAGCTGGCCCTCGAAGTGCGCGCGGCTTTCATAGAGCCTGTGGTCGAGGGCCAGGGCCGGGAGGCCCTGGGCCCTGGCCCATGCGAGGCCGGGCGCCTCAGGGCGGTTCGAGACCACGAGCACGATCTCGGCCGGATAGTCCGGCGCGCGGGCGGCCTCCACGAGCGCCTGCATGTTGGAGCCGCGGCCCGAGATCAGGATCGCGACGCGCTTCCTGGCCGGTGCCGTGCTGTCGGGCGGTGCTGTCATGGTGCGCTTCCTGGGCTCCTTCCGGCCGAGGTGGGATGGCCGCCGCCCTCGCCCCCCGTGCCTCTCCATCAAAATCGCCAAAAACCTAGCACGCCGCAGCGCCGGCGTGGCAGGGCGGGTTGGCTCACGGTGCAGACCGGGCGTCGAGCAGCTCGGGCCGGTACTCGAAATGCATGGTGTCGAAGTGGGACCACCGGCCGCCCCAGATGAAGCCGTGCCTCTCGAAGATGCGCACGATCTCGAGGGGGATGCGGTTGCGATAGGCGCTCCCGGCGCCGGGCTTGCGCCACAGCCAGTAGTCGCTCTCTCGCGTGTTGATGTCGACGGCGAAGCCGTAGGCGTGGCCGCTGCGCCGCGGCGTCGCTGCGATCGTGCGGCAGGCATAGGCGCCGGCGGCGGGAATGAGGTACGCGTCGAACGTGGCGGGGAGCTGATCCAGCTCGTCGGACACCCTCTTCAGCTTCTCGTGGACGGCGTTCACGGTGGTGACGCGCAGGTGCCCGCCTTTCTTCCGCGGCAGCCAGTCGATGGTGGCGAGCTTGCCGGTGACGCCGCCCTGCTTGCAGTCACCGTACATCTTGAGGAAGAACGCCTCGTTGCGGATGCGGCCGGGATCGAAATGCTCCGGCGGCGGCGCGATGGCCGCCCCGGCCTGCGGGTAGGCGTAGGCGAACTGATCCTCGATGTCCGGGGTCTCGAGCAGGGCCTCGGGGCTCTTGCCCTCCATGCCGTCGTCGAAGGGCATCCTCGTCCCGTCCTTCCAGACCAGCATGGGGCCGTCGAGGCGATCGAGGTGGTCGGGATAGGCCGCAATCAACCGCGCGGCCTTGGCGCGCATCTCTTGCGTGTCCCGGCTCTCACTCCGGGCCGGTAGATCGGCCGCGGCCAGGAGCGACAGCGCGATGGCGACGCACGCCAGCGTTCCGAAGGGACGCCGGCGGGCGGGGCCGGTTTCGGCTGTCATCGCCATTTGAGGATCCCTTGATCGCATCGTGCGGCGGCGTCGCGTCAGTCCGCGAACCTCAGGCTGCCCCGGTAGGTCACCGCCCAGGCGTCGCCCTTGCCCTTGGCGCTGCTGCGCTCGCCGGCCGGGGGCGTGATCTCGCCGATCATGACCGGCGCCTCGCCGGCCGCGGCCAGGCTGGCCATCACGGCCTCGGCGCCGCTCCTGGCGACGACGGCGATCATGCCGACGCCGCAATTGAACGTGCGCAGCATCTCGGCGTCGGGAAGGCGGCCGGCGCGGGCGAGCCAGCCGAAAACCGCAGGCGCCCGCCAGCTCGAGAGATCGACTGCGGCGGCGAGCGTCGGCGGGAGCACGCGCGGCAGGTTCTCGGACAATCCGCCGCCGGTGATGTGGGCGAGTGCCTTGATCGGTCCGCCGCTCGCGCCGCCGGTCGCTTGCAGGGCCGCCAGCACCGGCTTCACGTAGATGCGGGTCGGCACGAGCAGCGCGTCGGCGAGGCTCGTGCCGGGTGCGAAGGGGGCGGGGGCGTCCCACCCGAGCCTCTCCTCGGCCGCGAGCCGCCGCACGAGCGAATACCCGTTGGAATGGACGCCCGAGGAGGGAAGCGCGATGATAACGTCGCCGGGCGCCACGTCGGAGCGCGGCAGGATCTCGCCGCGCTCGACAGCGCCGACGGAGAAGCCGGCGAGATCGTAGTCGCCGCCCTGATAATGCCCCGGCATCTCGGCGGTTTCGCCGCCGATCAGCGCACAGCCGGCCTGGCGGCAGCCTTCGCCGATGCCGGCGACGACGGCTGCGGCGGTTGCGACGTCGAGCTTGCCGACCGCAAAGTAGTCCAGGAAGAACAACGGCTCGGCCCCCTGGACGACGAGGTCGTTGACGCACATGGCGACGAGGTCGATGCCGATGGTCGCGTGCCGGCCGGTGTCGATGGCGATGCGCAGCTTGGTGCCGACGCCGTCGTTGGCGGCGACAAGGATGGGGTCGCGGAAGCCGGCGCGCTTCAGGTCGAACAGGCCGCCAAAGCCGCCGAGGTCCGCATCGGCCCCGGCGCGGGAGGTCGAGCGGGCGACGCCCTTGATCGCCTCGACGAGGGCGTTCCCCGCGTCTATGTCTACGCCCGAGTCGCGATAGGTGATAGGTTTGGTTGACGCGTCCGCTGGCTCGCTCATAGGTCCTCGGAGCTCGGGAGATCCCTACTTTCGCCCGAATGTGTACGGGAGATGGGCCTCCTACCAGCTTGAGGGCGGGTCGGCAACGGACAGGGCATGGGCGGTCGATGAAATTGGCGGGACGGCGCGGGGTTTCGGGGCTCTTTCCTTGTGGTCTGGCGGCTTTGGCGGCACTCGTGCCGGCCGCCGCGCTCGGAGCCGCGAGCAAGGTCTTCACGATCGCCAACTATCCGGTCGAGGCCACTGCCAAGGACGCCGTCGCCGCCAAGGAAAAGGCCCATGCGGAGGGGCAGCAGGCGGCGCTCGGTGCGCTCTTCAAGCGTCTCGTGCCAGTCACGTCCTACAACCGCATCGATCGGCTGAAGTCGATCCGGGCCGCCGATCTGGTCGATGGGGTGGCCATCCGGTCGGAGAGCAATTCGAGCATCCGCTACATCGCAAGCCTGGATTTCTCGTTCCAGGCCGACGCCGTGCGCTCGCTTCTCAGCCGCGAGGGCGTGCCCTTCATCGAGGCGCAGGCCCCGCGCATGGTGCTGGTCCCCATCGCAGTGGAAACCAAGGACGGCGCCACACGCTACAGCGCCGCGAGCGGCGACTGGGCCGGGGTCTGGAAGGGGCTCGACCTCGAGAACACCCTGACGCCGCTCAAAATCGCGCCGCTGCTGCCCGCGATCCCGCAGGACGCGATTGCCGCCGCGCTCGATGGCGACGATCGCTTCGAGCAAGCCGTGACCGGTGCCTACGGCTCGGATTTCGTGCTCTTTGCAGTGGCGGAGGTCGACCCGGCCGACAAGACGCTGAACGTCGCGCTCGCGGGCATCGACCCGGCGGGCCTCGTCTCCTGGCGGCGCGGCTATCGGATCGCGGACGGGGACCTCGGCTATGCCATGGAGCTCGCGGCCGTCGTGACCCAGGGCGTGCTGGAAGGGCGGTGGAAGGTCGCGAAGGCGGAGGACGCCACGGGCGGGGCCTCGCCCGGCGCGGGGGGGAGCGATGTGCGTCTCGCGGTGGAGTTCGCGAGCCCCGGCGAGTGGGACGAGCTCAGGGGCCGGATTCTCGACACGCCGGGCATCGACGACGTCCGGATCGATGCGGTGTCGGCGCAATCGGCGGATGTCTCGGTCCGCTATCCGGGCGGCGGCCTGGGCCTGGCGACGGCCCTCTCGCGGCAGGGGCTGGTGCTCACGGACGCCGGCGGGACCTGGATCCTGCGGTCCGGGTACTGAGATCCCTTATAAATCCGGCGTTCCGGCGGGGACGGGCGAAAATTTGCCTGTTCGCCCAAATATCAGGCGGGATAAGCTGCCCCCTCACCGCTCTTTCCGTCAGTCCGTCCAGGCTTCCGTGACTTGAATCTCCCCAACCTCATCACCCTCGGCCGCGTCATCCTGGTGCCGATCGTGTTCTGGCTTCTGGTCTCGGGCGAGACCCAGGCGGCTTTTTTCGCGTTCCTGCTGGCCGGCCTCTCGGATGGCGTGGACGGCTTCATCGCCAAGCGCTTCGATCAAACGACGGAGCTCGGCGCCTACCTCGATCCGCTCGCAGACAAGCTCCTCATCGTGTCGATTTTCGTGGCGCTCGGCGTGCGGGGGGCGCTCCCCTCGTGGCTCGTGATCGCGGTGGTGTCGCGGGACATCCTGATCGTGCTCGGCGTCATGCTGTCGTGGCTGCTCGATCATCCGATGCAGATCTCGCCGTTCGTCGTGAGCAAGGCCAACACCGTGGCGCAGATCATTCTCGCGGGAACGGTGCTCGCCGACGACGGGTTCGGGCTCGGGCTCGAAACGCTCCGGATTGCGCTCGTGTGGATTACGGGTGTGCTCACGCTGGCCTCGCTTGCGGCCTATCTGCGCGCTTGGCTACGGCATATGTCCGGGTAGAGTCGCGGCAGCAGGCAGCAGGCAGCAGGCAGCAGGCAGCAGGCAGGCATGCGGGCTCGGAAACCCGATCGGAGATGACAATGCGCGCGGAGCGGCAGGTGGTGTTCTGGGTGACGGCGGCGGCGCTGCTCATCCTCACGATCGCGGCTCTCAAGGAGATCCTGCTGCCGTTCGTCGCGGGCATCGCGATCGCCTACTTCCTGAGCCCCCTGGCCGACAGGCTGGTGGCGCTCGGCTTCAACCGGGTGCTGGCCTCGCTCCTGATCGTTGTCGCACTCGGCGTCGTCCTGGTCGCGGCGCTCGTGCTCGTCGTGCCCGTGATGCTCGCCCAGGCACAGGATCTCGCGGCCGCCCTCCCGGGCGAGGTCGCGCGGATCCGCGAGGCGGCCGAGACCTGGGCCCGCGAGCGGCTGGGGCCGGGCTACGGCGGCCTCGACGGCCAGATCGACAAGGCCTCGAACGCGCTCTCCGAGAACTGGGCGAGCCTCGTCGGCTGGGCCGCGACATCGATCTGGAGCCGCAGCCTTGCCATCGTCAACTTCCTGGCCCTCATGCTCGTGACGCCGCTCGTCGTGTTCTATCTCCTGATCGATTGGCATCCGATGCTCGAAAAAGTCGACGGCTGGCTGCCGCGCGCACATGCAACCTCGTTGCGCACGCTCGCCTCCGACATGAACGATGCGGTGGCGGCCTTCGTGCGCGGGCAGGGCACCGTGTGCCTCATCCTCGGGGCGCTCTATGCGCTGGCGCTCTCGGCGATCGGCCTCGATTACGGGCTGCTCATCGGTCTTGCGACCGGGCTTCTCGCGTTCATTCCCTTCGTCGGCTGGGCCTTCGGCTTTTTGACCGCCACCACCGTCGCCGCGATCCAGTTCTGGCCCGAGATGCTGCCGATCGCGCTCGTCGTCGGCGTGTTCCTCGGCGTGCAGGCGCTCGATGCGGGATTCCTGAGCCCGACCATCGTCGGGCCGAAGATCGGCCTGCATCCCGTCTGGCTCATTTTCGCGCTCTTCGTGTTCAGCTATCTGTTCGGGATCGTGGGCACGCTGGTGGCGGTGCCGCTCGCGGCGGCGCTCGGCGTGCTGATCCGTTTCGCGCTCGACGTCTATCTCAAGAGCCCGGTCTACCGGGGCTCGACGGAGAGGACAGCCGCACCCAGGGCGCAGCCATGAGGCTCCGTGCCAAGGCCGAGCCCGAGCAACTCGTGCTCGCGCTGCCGCATCGTCCGGCGCGGGAGGCCGAGGACTTCCTCGTCAGCCGCTCCAATGCGGCCGCGGTCGATCTCGTCGACCGGTGGCCGGGCTGGCCGCTTCCGGCCGCGCTCGTCGTCGGGCCGGCGGGAGCCGGCAAGAGCCACCTCGCCAACGTGTGGCGCCTGCGCTCGGGGGCGCATCTGCTCACGGCCTCGCGCCTCGACGAGGCGGTCGTGCGCGCCTTCGAAGCGCGGCCGGCCCTCGTGGTCGAGGATATCGACCGCGGGATCGGCAGCGAGCAGGTGCTGTTCCACCTCATCAATCTGGCGCGCGAGCGGGCGGGCTCCATCCTCATGACGTCGCGGGTGGCACCCGGCGCGATCGACATCGCGCTGCCGGATCTCAGGTCGCGCCTCAGGGCCACGCCGCCGGTGCACATCGAGGCCCCCGACGAGGCGCTGATCCGCTCGGTGCTGGTCAAGCTCTTCTCCGACCGGCAACTCGCGGTCGAGCCGCATGTGGTCAGCTATCTGGCGCTGCATATCGACCGGTCGATGGATGCGGCGCTC
>WBZR01002851.1_pt1 | contig 16907 bp, 15 predicted proteins | sample 5204231 | NCBI WGS metagenome assembly WBZR01 (sample SAMN12412403, study PRJNA552823) | activated sludge metagenome | isolation source: activated sludge from anammox sidestream of wastewater treatment plant... | place: USA: Virginia | collected 2017-08 | reverse complement strand
CAGGCCTCAAGAGGAATGCCCCGTCGGATTGCAGGGCAATGAGGTCAAGTCGCGGATGAAAAAAGAGATAGAGCCCGTAGCGGCTCGCGCCAAGTAGTGGAGGGGGCTCGTTCGGCAACCTGCGCGGCAAGCGGCGCGCCATCGCCGGCCGTGGATGGCCCTGCCAAACAGCCAGGACTTCTTCATCAGTAACTCCCGTAGAAATGGCAGTTGATCAGTTGTGCCGAGTGAGGCAAGAGCCTCAAATAATTCCTTTTTTTCATAGTTCTCCTTACTGTCAAATGCCTCGGAAGATATTGACTGGAGGATCTGCGGCACGGCTTTTCTGTGCTCCAGGGAAGACAGCCTTTTTAGAGCCGATACCCTGACAGTATTGTCACTGTCGTTCAGATAGGAGACAAGTATGTTCTTTGCCTCATCACTCTTTATCTCTGACAGTGTATGTATTATCTCCTTTCGCACCCTTGGTTCCCTGTGGTCTTTAATCATCCTGAGGTGGCTGATAACCTTTGCATCGCCTATTCTTCCCAGCACATAAACTATGTTTCTGACGATAAACCAGTTATCATCCTGAAGCCTCCTTAGTACTGTATCAAGGTTATCTTTTGCAATTACGGCAAGTGCATCACATACAACGCGACGGACCTTCACCTGCTCGATAGCAGAGAGCATTGTGATAAGCGGTAATACGGCCCTGGTGTTTAACATCGTCAGGATAGAATATAATTCGTCAACATTATCAGCCTTGCTCGCATTCAGAGATTCGGTCAGCTGCTGCAGGAACCCCTCGTCCCCAAGTGAGTTAATCAGCCCGTGTGCTGCTTCAGCATGTTCAGGTTTTGTAACGCCTTCATTGCAGGATATGCCTGTAATCCTTTTCAATGCATCTATTGCATTCTCATAATCTCCTGAGAGTATAACTGTTTTAACAGCCCTCTCAGTGTAATTCATAATTTCTGCATAACTGCCGGTATCATCCTCAATTTCAAGAATGCTGAAGAGGATTTCAATCATTTCCAGCACAAGGTCTTTTCTTGCCTCTCTCGCCATCTCCTGCTTTACTGTATCTATCTCTTCAGGGGTAAGAACGAATATCTCACCGAAAGGCTTGCCATAAATCTGCTCAATCTCGAGTTCGATGGCTGCTGATTGATTGACAGCGGTTGTGTGTTGTTTGTCCTGTCCACTTTCTGCCTTGTGCGCACTCCTGAGGGCATCTGTACTGACGGTGGAACCGGGTGAATTTTCTGAAAGGCGTTTTATTTCCTGACCGTATTCGGAATCACCAGCGTTTTCAATAACGACATAACGGATATTCTTAAACTCCTTTTTCCACATAAGAGTGACGATGTCATCATCCGCTCCCTCATTTGTGCTGTTGCCCTGGATTACATCAATAAATTCAAGGAGCTCCTTCTCATCCAGTTTCTCAGAGAAGGCTATTTCGCGAATTCCGTCACCAAAGAACTTGAATGCAATGCTGTCTTCCTTAACCTGCTGGTTATAGACGATCTCCCCCTCATATAACAGATCAAACTGTTTCACTGTCAAAGAGAGGTCTCCGTACTCTTCGAGAAATCTGGTGAATTTATTTGTGAGGTCTGAGACAAACTTCTGTCTGACGGGGCTGTTGTCAGGATAGAGTTTCAACGCCTTGATTGCCTTTGACATGGACTGAAGCACGTCAGCGGCCGCCCTGACTGCGGCCTTTTTTTCCAGCTCATCTGCAGCGTTGTCTTTAGTATCTTCTTTTACTGGATGCATCAGGATTCTCCACTACCACTATCCGGTCATTTCTGCTATAATTGTCAAAAAATGTATATAATCTGCGATGAAATTCCCTGGATAGATCCATTTGATTGTTTTATCCGTCTAAAGGGAGATGGACCAGCTTTTCTCTTTGAGAGTCATGGTGGCAGCCCGAAAACTTCCCGTTACTCTTTTATCGGCGTTGATCCAAGAATTATTTATAATGGAAACTCACATGATCAGGACATTTCTCTTGAGTCGTTAAGAGAGTTGTTGCCCGGCGAAGAAGTGCAAAGGATTGATGGCATACCGCCATTTGTTGGAGGTATCATTGCCTACTTTGGATATGGCCTTGCACATCTGTTTGAAGATCTCCCCGGGATTGCGCCTGATGACCTTGATATTCCCGATATTATCCTTATGAAAGCAGACCTCATTGTCTCTTTTGATAATGTCTTGAAAAAGGTGTGGATAGTAGCGACGGTCGGTGACGGCATGCACGATGAGCAGTTGTGCCAGAGGAGGATCAGCGAGACGGAGGAGAGGATAAGCCGTGAACAGACCTGCATCAAGTCCGGCATTAAGGCCCCGGGGATGAGGGTTGTGCCGAATCTTACAGGCAAAGAATATATAGATATGGTAAATCGATGCAAGGAGTACATTTCTGCAGGCGATATCTTTCAGGCAAATCTTTCCCAGAGGTTATCAGCCAATGTAAAGGGTGTTGATCCGTTGAATCTTTACAGGATACTCAGGGGTATAAACCCGTCCCCATTCTCTGCATTCTTTGATGCCGGGGAGTGGCAGTTAGTCAGCTCTTCTCCGGAAAGGCTCGTGAAATTACAGGATGGAATTGTGGAAACAAGGCCTATTGCCGGTACAAGGCCGCGCGGAGACGATCTCTTGATAAACGGGATAATGCAGGGAGAGCTTCTTGCAGATGAAAAAGAGCGTGCAGAGCATATTATGCTCGTAGACCTTGAGAGAAATGACATAGGCCGGGTGTGCAGGTATGGTACTGTGCATACGGATGAATTCATGGTCTTGGAACCCTATTCTCATGTTATGCACATTGTGTCAAATGTAAAAGGGCGAATGAGTCCCGATAAAGATGCACTTGATCTCATCAGGGCTGTCTTCCCGGGAGGGACAATTACGGGCGTACCAAAGATACGCTGCATGGAAATAATCGATGAACTGGAGCCTGCAGCGCGAGGTCCATATACAGGCTCCCTTGGATACATCAGCAACACTGGCGATATGGATTTTAATATCATTATCAGGACATTTGTCATAAAGGATGGTTGGGCGCATGTTCAGGCCGGAGCAGGCATTGTTGCAGATTCAGATCCGGTCAGGGAGTATTACGAGACACTCTATAAAGCTGAGGCATTGATAAAAACGCTGGAATTATTGTAAGGAATTGTGTATAGTTTCAGGCTATGTCAGAGGGGCAGAGCAATTGGGGGCAGGATTTCTTTGATAGCGCCGAACCTTTGAAGCTTAGGGATCCGTTAGCCTATATTCTTGGTTCGATGGAAGAAGGGGAGCTTTTCGTATTCAAATATCCTGATGCAGTCAAGCTTGCCGGACATTCATGTCCCGCTGTCTCGGGGGCGTATAAGATCACGGCAAAGGCATTGTCTGCGCTCTACGGGCCTGAGGTGCCCGTCAGAGGGGATGTAAGGGTCGCCGTTAAGGGTAAGGCGACGGACCTTGCGTATGGCCCAATGTCACAGGTTATATCTCTAATCACCGGCGCTGCGCCAGTTACAGGTTTTGCCGGTCTGGGCCGCAGATTCAGGAGGAGAAACCTCCTCGTATTTGATGATGATCATTTTGAATATAATACATTTATCTTTCAGAGAACTGATACAAAAAAGACAGTTTCAGTAACCTACAACCCGGATGTGGTGCCGGAGGACCCCAGGATGGGGGAACTGATTCCATTGGTTTTGACAGGGCAGGCAAGTGAAGAGGAGCAGAGGGTGTTCAGGCAGGCATGGCAGGGAAAGGTGAGGATGATACTCCTTGAAGATGACAAACTCCCAGGACTTTTTGAAGTCAGGGAGATTCCAGCCGCAGATTTTCCCAGGATAATAAATGAATGAAACAGAATGAGGAAGCCGCAGCACCCCGGGACCAAACTCCCCGCTGCTCGTTCAAAAATTGATGCTGGTAGTGAACCTTCCGGTCTGTTTATGGAGCGGGCGACGGGATTTGAACCCGCGACAACCAGCTTGGGAAGCTGGGACTCTACCACTGAGCTACACCCGCCCGTTCGTAGGACAAGCATAAAATAGCACAGCCTGCATGACCCTGTCAATTCGCTGTTCGTTCATCCACGACGACTGTCTGATCTGGTGCAACGCTTCCCATTCGTGAGATCTTACCCGAAGGGAATCTTGCTTCTATGTCAAGCGGGCCGCCGTAACTGCCAAGGCCGAATTCAACCGGCAGGGAATGCTGAGCGCCGCTCCCTTTCCCACCCTGAACCTCACGTATCTGCCTGCTGAAAGCTGGCATGCCTGTGGTAGTGTCACTTGGCATAATGGTTACTCTCGCACCTATGCCGGAATAATTTGACCTGCTTCCAACGACCCTCACATGAATCCAGTGGTTATCATTTCCGTCATTCCTGAAAAGCCTTAAACCTTCCCTGCCTCCAACCGCCATGTCTAAGTCACCATCATTGTCATAGTCTGCAAACGCGTTTCCCCACCCATCTTCTACCCGCACACCTGCAAGCCACGTTACATCCTTAAACGTCCCATCACCGTTGCCTTTGTATAAATAACTATTCTTATCCTTATAGGTTGAGGTGAAGTAGATATCCGGTAATCCGTCATTGTCATAATCAACAATAGAAGGGTCAGCGGATGTCTCTTCAAATCTGATTCCTGATGCACCGAACCGGTCTGCGAAGCGATAATCAGGGGGCCCCTGGTTCTCGAGGAGCATGCTCTTGTCTGAATAACCTATGTACCTTGGGTGGGCAAGATTGGAAACAAAGAGGTCAAGGTCTCCATCATTGTCATAATCACCCCACTCCGACCCAATCGTATGTCCGTAAGCGCCTTCCGTTTCATAGCCATCGGCGCCTTTCTCTTCCGCCACATTGCTAAAGGTGCCGTCTCCGTTATTATTCCACAGGAAATTCGGGTCAAGCCTGTAGTTTGAGACATAAATGTCCTGGTCTCCATCATCGTCATAGTCGCCCCAGTTTACCCCCCTTCCGCACATATTTTCACGCAAGAGCATGCCTGCTTTAAGGCTCACTTCTTCAAACGTTCCATTTCCATTGTTGCGATATAAGAGGTCGGCATAGCATCTTCCCCTTTCAATGGTTTCATTCAGCGGTTTTTCGTAATTTGCAATATAGATGTCAATAAATCCATCATTATCGTAATCACCCCATGCAGCTCCTTCAGAAGGGTAGGTATCAGGCTCTTTAAATGCGGCAGCCGTAATATCGGAAAATGTATTATTGCCATTGTTCTTCCAGAGCCTGTCTGTATTACCTTTTCCTGTGGCAAAGGTGTAGAAGTCAATAAACCCGTCGTTGTCGATGTCTCCCATTATGCCGCCATTGGCCCCCGGGGTATTTATAATGCCGGCATCAGTAGTGACGTTAGTGAAGGTTCCATCCCTGTTATTTCTAAGAGTGTGCTGCCATTTATAAGAATATCTGCGTAATCGTCATTATTATAGTCGCCCCATGCAATCCTGATTGCGCCTGCTCCAGTCAATCCGGCTGTGACTGTAACATCAGTGAATGAAGTGACTCCCTCTTTTTCCGCAAAATACTTGTGCAGGGGGACGTCACCCGATAAGCCATCCGAGTCAACCGTATTCTGACGGTTTTTTAACAGCGGCAAAAGCCTCTCTTGAGCCTCCCTGCTTTCTCCTGACTTAAGCGCCTGTTCATATGCCATTATCGCACCCTCAAAATCTCTTCTCTCTTCGAGAAGATTTCCCAGCCTGAAGTAGAGGTCTTTGTCATACTCAAGATATGTCGCTGCCTTCCTGTATGAATCCTCCGCCATTTCCTGTTGTCCGAGCTTGTAGTATGCGAATCCAAGTGTAGAGTAGTATGTACCGGTTGTCTTATGAAGATCCTTCAACCACTCACTCCCGCTGTAGAAAACCGGTTTATCAGCGGGATCGGGAGTTCCCATCAGATCCAGTGCCTTCTTCAGGTACAAGACAGCCTTGTCAAGTGCAATACCTTCTTCCGTATACCAGTAGGCAGTTGCAAAGTTAGCCCGCCTGTTCTCCGGCTCCCTCTCAATCCATCCTTCTCCGAGACTCAATAGCAAATCCCTGTCTTTCAAGTCCCTTTGTACGGTTCCAAGCCTCATGTAATTAACCATGTAAGACTCTTTTGCATCAGGGAATATGCTGATAAAGCGCCCACTTTTTTCAATGCGTCTTTCTGCATTTGTTTCCCTGATTATTTCCTCTGAGAGATATGTGGATAATGCTTGCGAGGTCTTTTCGTCAGGAGACAGCTTCATTATCTCCTCTGCTGTCATTGCTGCCCTGTCATCATCATGCAGATAATTCAGTACGTTGAAGACAGCCATCAGCCTTTCAGGGGTTTTTTCACCGGAACTGCCGAACTTCTCAACTTCTGTAGCGGCCTTTTCCTTAATTTCTTCCGAGCAGCCGGATTCTTCAAGCGCAACTGCAACAAGTCCGGTGTATGCGCCGGAATCATCACGGTTCAGACGCAGGGCCTCCTCGTATGCAAATCTTGCCTCCCTGTATCCTTCAGTGGCAAAATAGATATCCCCCAAAGCGGTCCATGCCAGGACATTCTCAGGGTTGTGCCTGATGGCCCTTTCCAGTACTTTCTCCGCCTCGTCATAATGGCGTTTATGAGCAAGGTTTTCCCATTTCTTCAGGTATAGATTGGATCGGTATGAGTCAATTGCCGGGATACAGCCTGACGTCGCATGAGCAGTAAGGGTAATGAGAGAAACTATGAGAAGTTTCTTGACCATTCTTTTGAGTGGTAGCAGGTGAGCCGCCAGCGGTCATACAATTTTATTGCATCCTGGTCACTCAACTTTGGATGAAATACCTTCGTAGCAGCAGAAGACGTCAACCGCTCTATGGATGAAACACCCTGCCAGATCTTTCTGCTGAGTCCCGCCAGGAGTGCAGCGCCAATGGCCGTGTAATGGCATTCCTTTGTCTTGTATACAGGCATTCTTAATATGTCTGCCTGAAATTGCATAAGGAAAGGAATTTCTGAAACAGCTCCGCTTGCTGTCAACTTCTTAACCTGAAAACGCCCGTCTGTCTGAATGACGTTAATATTATCCTTTACCAGGAATGCTATAGACTCTATTGCTGAGCGGACGATATCTTCTCTTGTTGAGTTATTCCTGAGGCCGTACATGCATACCGTACTGTTACTGTCCCAGTGGGGTGAGCCCAGTCCATCCACAGACGGCAGCATGAAGAGCCGGTTCATAGAACCCCTGCATAGCTTATCAATATCATCTTTCGGGCCTATGATGCCAAGATTGTTTTTAAGCCATGACAAAAACGACCCTGCTGATTTAATTACTCCCTCAAGGATATAGGATATATTTTCATGATTAGACCATGCTATGGAAGTCAGGAGACCCGGCAGGAGAAATATCTTCTTTCCTGTATTGGCGAGCATGAGACCGTCATCGCTGTAATTGACATTCAAATCGCCCTCCTGAAAGAGCCCATGCCCGAGCATGGAGGCCTGTTTCTCTGAAACAGAGGCGTGTACCGGGATTACCTGACGGTCGACAACAACATCCCCCATATAGGAAGATGTCGGAACCAATTCAGGGAATATCTCAGAAGGGAGATTAAACAGGTCGAGTAATTCCCTGTCCCATGTCCTTGTGAATATGTTAAAAAGGAGGGTCTGGGCTGCACTGGCATGGTCCATGACATAGATAGCCCTGTTTGATAAATGCCACAAGATATAGGTGTTCACTGTGCCGGTCAGTAAACGTCCCTTTTCCACAAGTTTCTGTACAGACTTGACATTTTCAAGAACCCATTTAATCTTTGAAGCAGAATAATAAGGAGAAAGATTAAGTCCGGTGCGTTCCCGGACCATTTCTCTTCGCTCACTTTTTTGCCTGCTTATTTCTGTGCCCCTTGGGTCGCTGAAGCCGATTGCATTATATGCAGCCTTGCCTGTCTCCTTATCCCAGAAAACGATCGTTGCCTGCTGCCCTGATATTCCGAGTGCAGATATCTGCCGTTTTTTTGAACCGGCTTTTCTGAAGAGCCCGCTTAATGCGTTGAACTGGCTTTTTAAGATTTCATCCGGTTTGTACTCAACCCACCCGGAGCGGAGTAATTTGGGCCTCAGGGGGCAATCAGACCGGGCAATTATTCTGGCGTGGCTGTCAACGAGGATGGCGCTGGAACTCAGAGAACCCTGATCAAGGACAAGTATGTATTGACCCATTAGTGTTGGTCCCTTTGATTTTTGGCCTATATTAGCAATCTGATAATCCAAAGTCAACAGTCAAACAGGGTGAAAATTAATGAAAAGTTGTGTTTTCCGATTGTGATGGACATTACAGCCAATGCTGACGGTGCTGCTATTGTAAAGACAATATTGGCAATGGCAAAAACCCTCAAGCTCATGTCAGTTGCAGAAGGCGTGGAACGGTTTGAGGAGATGACCTTCCTTGCTGAAAATGGATGTGATGAGATACAGGGGTATTATTTCAGCAGGCCGGTGCCGTTGGATGAATTTACAGAACTGCTCCGATCCGGAAAGAAGCTCTGCCATCCCAAAGCGGCGATATCCTGTTAGATCAAAGCGGAAATGTCCTATAGTTTAACTGTCCTGAAGTAAAAGAATCCGCCAATAGCGCAGAATATGAGATTTGCGAGCCAGGCTGAGAGTCTGGGGTCTGTGCGTCCGGCATATCCCATATTTAAGGACAATGAGTAGATTGTCCAGTAAAGAACCCCCGTAAGGATACACAGTCCTGTTCCACCGGCAAGCCCGCCATACCTTTTGATGCTGAATCCCAAAGTTATACCAAAGATGGATAGAATAAATCCTGAAAAGGGGAACGACGTCTTTGCGTATAAATCAACTGTCAGTCTTTTTACCTCATATCCCTCCCTTTTTATTGTATCAATGTAATTTTTCAGGGTGAAATATCCTGTTTCAGACGCCTGGACGATTACGTGCCTGAAGTCATTCAGCCTGAATGGAAAATCCACAGGAAGCGTGTCAAATTCAAGGAGATTGACTCCGTTGTTAACAGGATCAAATTGCCTTTTTACCCCGGATTCCAGAAACCATCGGCCATCTTCTGAAACAGCCCTTTCAGCCGATATACTTTCCCGTATACTGAAATCAGGTGTAAGGTTATAAATATTTATCCTGCCCATAATCTTTTTATCAGGGTCTATAAACCTTATATTGTATATTGTATAGTCATCGGCCCTGAGCCACAGGCTGTCTTCCTTAAAGAACATTTCCCGTGGTTTGTCACCGGTTGTCATCCGTATCTCATCGGCCTTTTTACTGCTGACAGGTATGATTGAGTTGTTCAGGAAGAATGTGCCGGCTGATATTATCAGTGAGATAGTTAAAACAGGCAGCGAAATGTTGTGGATACTCAACCCGCCTGAACGAAGGGCGATAAGTTCATTATACTTTGTAAAAAGTCCAAGGTTCAGGAACGACGCAAAGAGGAGAGAAAGAGGAACTGTGAAATATATTGCCTGCGGCAGCCGGCATAGGAAAAAGACTGCAATAGTCAGAAAATCTGCATGTACTTTTGTAAAATCTCCAAGGTTCTCAAATACATCAATGAGAACATACAGCACTGTAAATGCTGCTGATATGAGTATAAACAGCTTCATAAATTCAGTTGAAATGTACCGTGGTATTATCTTCATTTGCCTTTCGAAAAGATGTTCGTCAGTGACACCCCACGCTCTGCAGACACCATGGAAATTGTAGCCAATGCAATAATGAGAGATATGAATACGGTTGCCCATGCTGAAATCAACGGATGTATGAAGCCCTCGACAGCCAGTATCTCAAAACCGCTGTCGAGTATGTAATAGCAGAAAACAATAACAATGCTTAAAATGAAACCTGCAAACCTGTTTGAAAACCTTGTCATGATTCCTATAGGCGAGCCGAGCAGACCAAGGACCAGGGCAGCGGCGGGCAGTGAAAACTTCTTATAGTATTCCATCAATAACCGCCTGTATTCCCTATCTCTGCCCTGATCCTTCTTTTCCCTGATCTTCATTTTCAATTCATTAAGGCTGAGACCCCATTTCTCTTTTATCAGACGCACACTCTCGATGGACTGAACAGACTCCAGTCTCAGGAAATATGTTGAAAAAGAGACCATTTGATATTTAGTCCTTTCCTCTGTCTCAAAGTAAATATGACCATCCTCGAGTTTCAGAAAGAGATTTGATGTTTCCGGGTCATTGAGGATTTTACCCTGTTTTGCAGTGATAATCTTTGAATCCTTTGATGACTTGTCGGATATTAGTATGCTGATTAGCGCGTCCCCCGGGGTTATCTTCTTTACGTAGACCAGCAGATTGAAGAGATTGTTAAACACCCCCTCCTGCAGGCCCAGGTTTTTTTGTTCATTAAGTGACTTATATGATTGCACACGTATGTACCTGTGTCCCATCGGCTGAAGGATGGATGATGAAATCAATGCGAGCAGAAAGGCGGTAAATGAAAATAGGAGGACAGGCATGAGCATACGGTATACGCTTATTCCCCCCGACCTCAATGCCGTTATCTCATGATCCGTTGAGAACCTGCTGAATGTCAGTATGGACGAGATCAACACTGAAAGTGGTATTGCAAGCACCAGAAAAAGGGGTATAATGAAGATCGAAAATTTTACGAGGAGGAGAAAACTTATACCTGTCTCAGACGATATCCGCGAAAATTTTATAACCTGCTGCATCAGGAATGCTGACAATAAGACGGCGATGCTGAGCATGAAGGAAATAGAAAGCTCACGGAGGATATATCTGTCCAGGACCTTTGTCATTATGACATCCTACTATACAATAAAATGGTTTTTTACTAAACCGGAAAAATGCAGGCAGTGAAAGACTACACAAAATTCAAGTCATATCTCGATGACAGGGTAAGACACTATCCCTTTCTCAGTGACATGGCGCTCTTCTACAAGGGGCTGCTTGATATATGGAGCGCTTCTCAGCCTGATGACCTGTCAGTCATGTTTAAAATACAGGAAGCTATGTCCCCGGGAAGAGATGAAGAACATTCCTGTCTGTTTGATGCAGGGATGATAATGGACCCTGATTTCAACAATAGCATCAAGATTGCCATGAAGGTATTTGAGCTGTTCGGGGAGAACAGGCAGGGTGATAATAAATCAATCGGGTGTGCCGGCTCATCGGCAGACGCCGTGCGTGAGTTCATAAGAGAAGGGCTCTCAAAAGAGGACAGGTTCAAAAATGCAGTCCTGAAATGGAGCCTAAAGCCGTCCTTTGAGAGTACAATAGCAAGGCTCAGGATTAAAAGCACAGGGGGGAAGGGGAGATGCCCCCTGTGTGCATCACCGCCGGCTATGTCCATTGTATTTACTCCGGAGAATGAGACATCTGAGCGGCGGTTGCTCTCCTGTTGTTTTTGCACATACAGATGGCAATTTCCTGTCACCTGTTGTCCTTACTGCAGTAACCAGAGGCCGGAACGCTTCGGCCTTATAGTGGGAGACTCCGTTCGGGACCAGTGCGTGCGTGCCGTGAGCTGTGAGGAATGTCATACATACCTTAAAACAGTATTTACAGGATGTCGCAGCGACAGGAAAAAAGCTGATGACCTTGATATGGATGTTGAGGATGTAGCTACCCTGAATCTGGATATAATGGCCGATCAGCGGGGTTTCTCTGCGCTTTGCCAGCGTTCGTAGCGCCGGCTTTTATGCAGTGCGTCAGGACTTCGCATACCTGCGTTGTTCGCCGTGGGATTTTCGGATGCAGCAATTTTACTTAAAGACAGCCCTTTTTATGATAGTCACTTTATTCGCGCTCCTGCATTCAGGGTTGTGCGCACTTGCTGAGGTTTTCTGTCCGCCACCGCTCAAGATGCTTTCATCGAGCCCCAGCCACCTTTCAGAAGGCGTTTCTACAGAAGCGACTGTTATCATTACCTGGGATAAGAATGCACTGAGTAACCTGACAGAAGGACTGAGGGACCTGAAACCGGCTCTTGAATCCGTTAATATAGCAGGCGGCAGGTATGGCATAGGGACGCTTCTAACTACTGAATGGGGCGTCGGGGGGAATGCCTCATGGAAGGATAACGAAGAGGTCATTACACCGGAAGCGCCATTAGAGCCGGGAACTCAATACAGGTTATGGACATACTTATATATGACAATAAGGGATGGAGCCCCTGTGTCATGTGCAAGGGTCGGCGGTGAGGTCGTCTTTAGGACATCAGGAATTACTCCGTCTGACGGCAATCCTGTCCGTGAAATAGACCTTTCAAAGATTTATCACGGGGATGAATATGGACATGGTGATATAATGGGCAGGGTAAAGGCGCTCAATCAGGCACTGGGCATTATCACAGTTGATGATAAAATGAATGGTGAAGTATCTCTGGTTATCTATAAGGGGATACCGGTATTCAAAGGTGGTCAGACAGCTCAGCTTGGGATGATACATCCCGGTGATGAAGTGGCCATCAGGCTTACAGGCGGTCGGGCCGTTACTGTCGAGGTAAACAAGTAGGTGGCTTTACTTACAAAATTCTTGCAATAAAACATTTCCATGTGTTAATATCACAGCGATATGTCCGGTCTTGTCAAAGAAAAGAATCTCCTCGCACGGTCAGCCTACCACTATGAGATTATAGATGTCAAAGTGCCCAATCTGTTCAGGGAATTCTTTCCTTACAGCGAGGTACCAAAGATTCCTTTTAATCACCGTATTGTCCCACAGGATACTCCGGAAGAATTCTGGATAAGTGATACGACATTCCGTGACGGACAGCAGTCGAGACCTCCATACAGCGTCAAGCAGATTGTAGATATTTATGACATGTTTCACAGGCTCAGCGGACCTAACGGTGTATTAAGACAGTGTGAATTTTTCCTTTACAATAAAAAGGACCGGGAGGCGGTTGAGAAGTGTCAGGAGAGGGGCTACAGATATCCTGAGATAACCGGATGGATAAGGGCAGTAAAGGAGGATTTTCAGATAGTCAAAGAGGCAGGACTTAAAGAGACCGGTATACTTACCTCATGTTCTGATTATCACATTTTCCTCAAACTTGGTATGACAAGAAAAGAGGCTGCTAACAAGTATTATGATATTGTGAGTAAGGCCCTGGAATCAGGCATAATACCAAGATGCCATCTTGAAGACATTACACGGGCCGACTTTTATGGCTTCGTAATCCCGTTCGTTCAAAAGCTCATGGAATTGTCCGAGCAGAGCGGAATTCCCGTTAAGATAAGGGCGTGCGATACAATGGGCTACGGTGTCCCTTATATCGGGGCATCAACCCCGCGTGGTATCCCTGAGCTGATCTATGGCCTTGTTCACTACGGCGGTGTCCCTTCACAACAGCTCGAATGGCACGGCCACAATGACTTCCACAAGGCCCTGATCAATGCTACTACGGCCTGGTTATACGGCTGCTGTTCAGCCAACGGTGTCATGCTTGGTTTCGGCGAGAGGACAGGGAATACGGCTGTTGAGGCCCTGATCATGGAGTATATTGCATTGCGCGGTGATACCAATGGCGTAGATACGACGCTGATAACCGAATTGGCTGATTACTTCAGGAAAGAGCTCGGGGTGCAGGTTCCTGCAAACTATCCGTTCGTAGGAGCGGACTTTAACAATACAAGCGCCGGAATTCATGCCGATGGTGCGCTGAAGAACGAAGAGATATACAATATATTTGATACAGTTAAACTGCTCAAGAGACCAATGGGGATTACCATTACCGATAAGTCAGGAATAGCCGGTGTAGCCTATTGGATAAACGGACATCTGGGATTGGAAGACAGGCAGGCAGTGGACAAGAAACACCCCGGGATTGCGAGGATATATAAATGGGTCATGGAACAGTATGAGTCTGGAAGGCTGACAGCAATATCATCAGAAGAGATGTATGCTCAGGCGAGGAAGTACCTGCCGGAATTATTTGGTTCCGACCTCCAGAGGTTGAAAAAGAGGGCTGAGGAAATTGTTTCTTCCCTTGTGGAAGAGTTGGTTGGCGAGGCGCCATTCAGGGCTCTAAGTTCAAAAGGAATGGAGGCAGAGATGCAGAAACTGGCCGATGAGAATCCATTCATCCAGTTTGCATATGTTGTTGATCTTCAGGGAAGAATGTTGACCAGGGGCATTACTCAGGTGTCGGACAGGGCAAAATATGAAAAGTTTGACATGAAGCAGGATTTTTCCAACCGTCCGTGGTTTATCGAACCTGTAAAGAGCGGCGATACTTTTGTAACCGATTTCTATAAGTCTCTTGTCACTGATGTACTGTGTGTTACAATATCAACTCCCGTAAGGAACGATTCAGGAGAGATTAAGGGTGTGTTTGGTGTGGATTTGAAATTTGAAGATGTAGTGAAGATCGACAGAAGAATGACGGCTGGCATTGTATCTGCTGGTGAAAAGGGCGGGGTTGAGGGGGAGATTATTTAGGTGGCAGGTCGTAATAAAATAACTGTTGTTGGCTCCGGGAATGTCGGGGCTTCTGCTGCACAGAGGATTATGGAGAGGTCCCTTGGGGATGTCGTATTGATAGATATCATCGAAGGGATACCCCAGGGCAAGGCCCTTGACATACTGCAGTCTGCATCGCTTAGCGGTTCTGATGTGCAAATTACGGGAACCAATAGCTATGACGATACGTCAGGGTCTGACATAGTAGTTATTACAGCCGGACTAGCGAGAAAACCAGGGATGAGCCGAAGGGATCTGCTGGAAAAGAATGCAGGTATCGTCAAGGGTGTCACTTCAGAGGTGGTGAAACGATCACCTGGGTCTATACTGATTGTTGTAACTAATCCTATGGACCTGATGACATATGTCTCATATATTGCCTCTGGATTTCCAAAGCATCGTGTTATGGGGATGGGTGGTGTGCTTGATTCCGCGCGCTTTAAGTGTTTCATTGCATCTGAACTCAATGTGTCTGCCTCCAATATACAGGCATTTGTCCTTGGCGGGCATGGTGATCTGATGGTTCCCCTCGTAAGATTTTCCACAGTCGCCGGGATTCCGATAACTGATTTGCTCCCAAAGTCCAGGATTGACAAGATGGTTGAGCGTACCAAATTTGGGGGAGGAGAGATCGTGGAGTTACTTAAGACCGGGAGCGCATATGTCGCGCCGGCCGCCTCCATTGTGGAGATGGTTGAGGCCATACTCCTTGACAGGAAAAAGATTTTGCCGTGTGCAGCATATCTGGACGGAGAGTACGGCATTCATGGCATATTCGCCGGCGTGCCGGTAAAGCTTGGAAGGAAAGGGATAGAAGAAATAGTTGATATAAGTTTTGAAGATGAGGAGAAGGATGCCTTCATCAAGTCTGCTGACATGATCAGGAGCGGGGTGGAGGAACTGAAGGAAATTCTAAAATGAGACGCGTGCATTTCAACGACATAGTAGACAGGGTCAGGGACATGTGCATGGAGGCAAATTACAATCTCAGCGCAGATGTCACTACTGCATATGAAAAGGCTTTGGAAACGGAGAAATCTCCGATCGGGCAGGAGGTATTGAGACAGATAATGCAGAATGCGGAGATTGCGAGCAAGGAAGCTATGCCGTTGTGCCAGGATACAGGTCTTGCAGTATTTTTCATTGAGCTTGGACAGGATGTTACGATTGCAGGCGGCCTCCTGAGTGATGCCATAAATGAAGGAGTGAGGCAGGGATACAGCAAGGGATATCTGAGGAAGTCTGTAGTTGAAGAACCCGTTTTCAACAGGAGAAATACCTCAGACAACACACCGGCTATTATTCATACTGAAATAGTGGCAGGTGAAGATATCAGGATCAAACTGGACATCGCCGGCGGTGGTTGTGAGAATATGGCGGCTTTGAAGATGCTTCGTCCTGCTGATGGAATCGAGGGTGTGAAGCAGTTTGTCGTAGATTCCGTTAGAAATGCAGGGGCAAATCCATGCCCGCCTGTGGTGGTAGGCGTTGGAATAGGCGGCGATTTTGAGAAGGCGGCGATACTTGCAAAAAAAGCCCTTTTAAGGCCAGTAGGACAGCCGAACTCACGGATGGATGTGGCAGCCCTGGAAGAAGACCTTCTGAAGAAGGTAAATCAGACAGGTATAGGACCGGTTGGACTTGGTGGTACAACTACAGCCTTTGCAGTTCATGTTGAGATGCACCCATGTCATATCGCAAGTCTGCCGGTTGCGGTCAATATTGGATGTCATTCAAGCAGGCATAAGAGTATCGTGATTTAGGGACAGGATTAAATATGTCAGTAATAAAGATGAGAACGCCCCTTACGGATGAGGTCGTTTCAGGGCTGAGGGCGGGTGACAGGATTGAGTTAAGCGGTGTCGTGTATACAGCACGGGATGCGGCTCACAAGAGACTCATCCAGATGATAAAGGATGGCGAGAAACTCCCATTTGACCTTAAGGGGCAGATTATTTATTTTGTCGGCCCCACCCCTGCAAAGCCAGGGATGCCAATTGGCTCTGCCGGCCCTACGACGAGTGGAAGGATGGACCCATATTCACCATACCTTATTGAACATGGACTCAAGGGTATGATCGGCAAGGGTGGAAGGGGTAAAGAAGTGATTGAAGCGATGCTGAAACACAAGTGTATTTACTTCGCCGCCATTGGCGGTGTTGCTGCTCTCTTATCAAAGAAGATCAAGAAGGCTGAGGTAATAGCTTTCGAAGACCTCGGCACCGAAGCCGTTCGCCGAATGGAAGTGGAAGACTTTCCTGTTATCGTCATAAATGATATACATGGCGGTGATATGTATAAAAAAGGCATGTCTGAGTACTCAAGCCTTTAACCTATTTCATCTTTTCTCGTTAATGCAAGATTCGTGCTTATTTCCTTTACTTGAATTTTTGTTTATGGTATAGTTCATTTCAAAAAGTACTCAGGAATGA
>WBZR01002847.1_pt1 | contig 16941 bp, 14 predicted proteins | sample 5204231 | NCBI WGS metagenome assembly WBZR01 (sample SAMN12412403, study PRJNA552823) | activated sludge metagenome | isolation source: activated sludge from anammox sidestream of wastewater treatment plant... | place: USA: Virginia | collected 2017-08 | reverse complement strand
TTGACCGGCTGCGTCAATTTGCTTATGATTTGGTTTGGGAGTCATGGCTTTTCCTTGTTTTGGTTTGGTTACCTGCAAGGATACCAGGACTCCCTCCTCAATTTACACAATTTTCGTTATACCACCTGAGGTTTCGCTCCTGGCTCATCTATAAACACTGCGCGGATGTTAGAGAACGCCCGCTACGCGCCCTATTGACGCGTAATAGACACTCTCCAGTGTCGGGCGCGCTCACTCTACGCTGATCCCCGTTCCTTTTGGGAAACCCCTTTTGTGCTTCGCAATATCCAATCAGGGATGACATTCCCCTGCCCCATTGAATGTTCGTAGGTCTTCATTATTCCTGCCGGGTTAAAAGGGATGTTTAAAACACTCCTAACCTCATCTTCCAATATATCCCTCTGTTTCGCGAGTTCTCCGGCGCTTATAAAATCCGTCCAGACATAAGATATATAAGAACCCGGTATGCCCTTGTAATAGCCAAAGTCCTTTGTGTAATCCAAAGGTTTTTGATATAGCGCATCGCCCGTCTTTGGCTGTTTATATACGTAGTAATCGTCTTTCCTGACCGCAAGGTCGTAGTACGGGGATCCGGGATAGGGCGTCACAACCGTGCAATCAAACTCCTCCGGTTTTATCTGTATAAGCCATTTTTTGGTATTTTCAATCGTCTCCGGGCTTTCCCCCGGATGTCCAAGAGACATTAGCGCCTTTGTCTTCAAATTGTACTTTTGAGCAATCTCAATCACCCGTGTATTGTCTTCTATTGTGGCTTCCTTTTGAATGTTCTGCAAGATTCTTACATCTCCGCTCTCAAAGCCGCATAGAAGCCACCTGAATCCCGCCCGATACATGGCCCTGGCTTGTTCGTCTGTAAAGAGTTCCGACTTGATAAATCCTCTGAGGCGAAATTCCACGCCGAGTTTGTCCTGCAAATCAGATAGAGAATCCATCAACTCGACCATTGATTTGCTTACATTCAACTCGTCATCATAAAACATAAAACCGGTGTAACCATATGTCTTATGCAAAAACTCAACTTCGCTCACAATGGATGTCACGCTTCTTTTTCTGATGGCTCTCAGGTATGGACTGTTTCTTCCGGAGCAAAACCCGCAATGATAAGGGCAGCCAAGCTGCCCTATCAAGCTGGTTGCGGGAAATTCATCAATATAATATTTGTAGCTTTTTAAATCCACCAGGTGGCGGGCGGGTATTGGCAACTCATTGAATTGTTGACTGGACAGGAAGTATTTTGATTTTCTATCATCGGCGTCAATTATCCCCTTTGCCATCGAAAGCAATTCTTCTATGACCAGTTCGCCGTCGCCGCAAACCAACACATCAAATACTGACAATATCCTATCAAGGTTTTCCTTCGAGCGTCCGTTTTTTATATTATTTTTCAATTCCAGTTTTGTGGCAGTGTGAATTAATGTGACATGACTCCCCCCTAAAACAAGCCTCATACCGGGGAATTTTGTCCTGATATAAGCAGCAATATCAAATGCCATTGGCATTTGTGGTGTGGTTGCCGTTAAACCGATAAAATGAAAATCATTTTCCGAATTCAGAGACAGATAATCGGCGATGACATCGGACCAGTTCTTAATGCCGCTCAAGTCAAGGACATCTACAGAGTGCCCGTTTTGCTCCCAGGCAGAGGCGATTTTTAAAATACCCAGGAAGGGAAAAACTCTCGCATCCAACAAAAATGGGGAATCCGGGATAATCAGGCAAATCTTTTGGCTCATAATTTATTTTTCTCTACAACAATGGGGATAATTATAATTGACATTATGTGTAATAGCCGTTGATTGAAGTTTGGCTCTCTGGGAATTGCCGTGACAAGCCGCCGCCTGTAGCGCGACATTAATGTCGCGCCGCCAAATATAGGCAAAATCAGACTGTAACCACGCCAAATCCGAAAGAACCTGAAGTTTATGGCTAACCAAACATCGGCGTTTTTTAAACCTCTTCTTATCAACCAGTTTCGTGTTATCACGGATATATATTTACGGACGGCAGCGATCGATATTAAACATCATCGAAACGCCTTGATCTGGCGGGGCTGCACAAAATATTAAAAGTTTCAAGCGGATCAGGAATATTCTTTCTCAAAGATCCATCCGGCAGGATAAAATGCGCGGCAAAACCCAGGTTTTCAATCAGCAAAAGCAAATCCATGGGAGCAAAACCGCCAGCGCGCAATGCCTTGGGGTTGTACTCTACCAACATATGCAGGTTGGGGGATTTTGCAATTATTCCCCTCATTCCATTCAGCGCTCCGATCTCAGAACCCTCCACGTCCACCTTAATAAAATCCACCTGTGAAATTCCTTGCCGGCTCAAAGCCAGATCGAGCGGAACGATTTCAACCTGCTCCTGTCCGACGCTTTCGGTAAAACCGGCATTCAGGCTGTGATTGCTGTGACCGGGGGAGACAAAAAGTGTTCCTTTTGTATTTTCCGCGCCGACAGCCTTGTTGAAGAGCGTCACATTTCTGTGCTTCCCAGCAGAAAAGTTTTTCGATAATACGGGGAAATTTTCCGAAGAAGGTTCGAAGGAAAATACCCTTCCCGAATCACCCACAAGGCGCGAAAATATCCGCGTGTAGTAGCCGATATGCGCGCCAATATCCACAGCCACCATGCCGGGACGGATCAGTTTTCGGCACCATTTAAGTGATTCCTTTTCCCATCTATTTGTCAGGAAATCCAGCCGCCATTGATAGACCCACTCATCCCCACCCATTTGTCGAACGGGAAACTCCACACGCTGTACGCGCATTAATATATTGACAAGAAGTTTATTAAACAACAATTTCATGGAACGCTTCATTTTTGGACTCCCGAAGGTGATAACTCGAACACGGGATCAACCACAAGCCAGCCCGTTCCCTGATTCAAGCCCGACAGGACATCGAAATGCCCCGCATACGGCAGAGCATGAATGCGTTTGTACTCGCCGCCTTCGATATGCCCAACCCCAACCGCAACAACGTAACGCCCGCCCTGCAGGTTGGCTCGTAACCGCCAGCGTAAACGGTGCTTACCGGGTTCCAGGGGCGGCAGATCGAGCTTCATAATTTTGGTCGTAATCGTCCACAGCGCAATGCCATCCGGTATGGATATCTGAACGCCGAAACAAGGCAGGGGAATATGCGCCCTCGCTTGAAATACCACATCTACATAGAAACGCTCATCTCTCTCATATGTGTTAATAGCGCGGCCGTCCAATTTCCTAAAATCCACCCTGAGAACTTCCATTGCCAGATTATTATTTCTCCCCTCCCGTTCGCCCTCCATTCCCTCTTCATCTTCCGCTTGATAAGTTTCCTTAGCCGGGGGCTGAAAGGCCAGCGCGGGGGCTCTGCCGCCCTCCTCCGCCAGCACATCCAACCCATAGGCGCGGACTGCGTCTTTTGCCTTGCCGTCGAACATCGCCTGTCCATTTTTCAGGAAGATGCCGCGGTCGCAATATTCGAGCAGGATGTTGTTCGAATGAGTTACCAGCAGGATGGAAACGCCCTGCTCTTGCATCTCGCGAATGCGGTACAGACACTTTTGCTGGAAGGCGGTATCGCCCACTGAGAGCGCTTCATCCACGATCAAAACATCCGGGTTGACGTTAATGGCGGTGGAAAAGGCGACCCGCACGTACATGCCGCTGGAATAGGTCTTCACCGGCTGGTCAATGAACTCACCGACGTCGGCAAAGGCGATGATCCCTTCGATGCGCTCCTCGATCTCGTCCCTGCTCATGCCGAGGATGGCGGCGTTCATGTAAATGTTCTCGCGTCCGCTGAACTCGGGGTTGAAGCCCGCGCCCAACTCCAGCAGGGCGGCAACCCGTCCGTTGATCTGGATTCCGCCAAAAGTCGGGGCGAGCGTCCCGGCAATCAATTGCAAGAGTGTGGATTTTCCGCTTCCGTTCCGCCCGATAATGCCGACTGTCTCCCCTTTACGCACATCGAAGGAAATATCACGCAGCGCCCAAAATTCATGGTAATAGCTGCGGTGGGGTTTACCGAGCAAACGTCGCAGGCGCGGATAGACAAACTGCTTCAGGCGGTCTTCGGGGCGGTTGTACAGCTGGTACACCTTACTCAATTGTCGGACGGAGATGATGTTTTCCCGCTCTGGGCTTGGCAAAAGTTCTGCTTCAGATGACATCTGCAAACCCCTTCTTTGTCTTTGAGAACCAGAAAAAACCCAACTCAGCCACCCCCAGTGAAATCAATAGGTACAATCCCCACCCCAGCCAGTGGATACCCTCGCCCCAGATCATCACATTGCGCGCCTGCTCAATGACGAAAGTCAGCGGATTCACATGCATGAAGATGCGATACGGTTCCGGCAGGGCGCTGATGGAATAAAACAGGGGCGAGAGAAACATCGAGACCGTGACAAACACGCCGATGATCTGGCGGACGTCCCGCACATATACGCCCAGGGAGGCGAGCGCCCAACTTGCTCCCAGAATGATCAGGAAAAAGGGAGCGAGAACGATAGGCAACATGAAGATCGTCGCTGGCGGGATGCCGCGAAACAGCAGCGTGAACAGCAGCCAGACCAGAAAACTGATCGAAAAATGAAACAGGGCGGTTCCCAACGAGATGATCGGCAGGATTTCAATCGGAAAGACGACTTTTTTGACGTAGTTGGCATTCTCCAGGACCAGTCCGGGCGCCCTGTTGATCGTCTCTGAAAACAGGTTGAAAATCATCAGACCTGCAAACAAAATCAGGGCAAAATCGGTTTTAGAGCCAGTATCGCCGCCCCAGCGCGCCTGAAATACAACACTGAATACAAAAGTGTAGATTCCCAGCATTAACAATGGGGTCAGGAAAGACCACAAAACCCCGATGAGCGAGCCGCGGTACCGCCCCAAAATCTCGCGGCGGGTCAGGCTGAGTATCAATTCGCGGTTTATGAAAAATGATTTAATAGGGGAAAAAGATATGGAATGACGCATGAGAAATCTTTTTATTAATGAGAGCGTGATTTTACCATATGGTTATTTTCCCACAGTATGGCTTCCCATGGAGATGGAGTATCGTCCCGCCTTTTTACTCCCGTTTGTAATTCAGGATATGTCGTATTTCAGATGTTTTTTTATGATGCGATGTCAACTTTTGGCAAAACCAAAGATAACAGGTGATATACTAAGCGCCCTGTTACATACCTACGACAAATCCGAAAGCGTGCCCAGCCTTCAACGCTCCTGCGACATTGGGTTTTGAGCATCTCTCCCGAGGATGGTACAAATGGATTCACGGAAGAAATTATTATCTTACACTGCCCTGGCCGCCTACTTTTACATATTTATGGAATGGCTGTTCTTTGCAACCAAACCGTCGTTCCTGAACGGTATGAGCGTTTATGAAAACCTGGCGCTTTTGCTTATATCCGGCGGGATGACTGCATTTATTTTCGGCATTCCTTCGCTGGTATTATTTTTCGCCAGCGCACTGGTGAAAAGGAAGAGCTTTTCCGCGCTGCTGTTGGGCATGGCGATTGTCCCGTCCGCGTTTTTGTCGGGCGCATTGGTCTTGATTCTTGCGGATAATTTTACCTACACAGTGTTCAAATTTGGCATCGTTACGTCGATGGGGATATGGCGCGGGGTGTATGGCTTGCTATTTCTTTATCTGATATGGACAAGCGCCCGGAAGGTCCTTCAACTCATTCGCACACCCCTGCAATCAAAGTCTCTGCGTTTTCTCCCCCCGGCATTACTTACAGCGTCCCTGCTGCTTGCCGGGGAACGATTTATCAATCGTGGATCGGCAAACGATTCGGAATTAACCGCCACACTTGATAATCGTCCTCATATTCTTCTGATTGGGAGCGACGGTGTCAATGCCGAAAACATGTCCTTATATGGATATAAACGAGAGACAACTCCTTTCCTAGAGGAACTTTCTTCGTCTTCCCTCCTGGCTGAAAACGCATTGTCCAATTGGAATTCGTCTGCGGCATCCATCACCTCCATGCTGACAGGGAAGCCGCCCCTGGAAATCCGGGTTTTTTCAGGCGAGGATATTTTGACCGGCATCCACGCATACCAGCACCTGCCCGGTATTTTGCGCAATAACGGATATCTCACCATTCAGATGGGCGTGCCGTCTTATGTGGACGCATATACCATGAATATGCAGGATGCGTTCGATGAGGCAAATGGACGCTCTGTCGATCAGGGACCATTGTTCAGGGCTGCCCGCAAAATCGGGCAGGGAGACTCAGCCTATTTCATTACCCGCCTGTTCGAGCGTATTTCCGACAGAATAATGCACATCTATTACTACCGCTCAATGGTAAACCCGATTGAGCAGGTAACCGTCGCCAGCGCTGAAACCTCCCAAAGCGACAGCGAAAAAATTGCATACCTGAAAGAACTCCTCCGGAACTCGGAAAAACCCGTATTCGCGCATATCCATTTGATGGGAACACATGGTCCAAAGTTTTCATTTTCGGAGCAGGTATTTTCAGCGGGGCAGGAACAGTCGCAGGAGTGGATGCCCGATTTTTACGACGATTCCATTCTGACCTACGACGGATACATAAGCGATATTTACAACGAGCTCGAGTCCTCCGGGCAGTTGGACAACACCATCCTCATCATCTATTCCGATCACGGTCAGGCATATGATATTCAACGTGTGCCTCTGATGATCCGCTTTCCGAACGGCGAATTCGCCCAAACAATGAAGTCCAACATCCAAAATATGGATATCGCCCCCACCATCCTGGATTATCTTGAATTTCCCATTCCTGACTGGATGAAAGGGCGTTCTCTGTTGAATGGCGAACCCCCACAGAATCGCATACTGGCAATTGGCAATGTTCCTGAAACGCAAGTGATAATACAGTGTGACAAAACCTATCAGGTCGCCGTAAAAGCGCAATTATGGATCGTTTTAGAACTAAGGGGACACACTGCGCCATGTTATGTCGAGCCGCGCGCCGGCGCCGATATCCCCACAGATGTTCGTAATTATTACCTCCAAAATAATATAATAGATGATGCCTATCAAAATTATTCAGTATTAAAATTTGACCACGCTTCTTCGCGAGCGACGCGCAGGGATCTCGCAACACTGCTTTTGATTTATATGGGTCTGAAAGACGATGGTCTTTCCCCGGCTCAGGGGATATTTACCGATGTGCCTGCGGGCGTCGCTGGAGCGCAGGCGATCGAATACTTATATCTTCAAGGGATTTTGGACGCTTGTCAATCCTCCCCGCTCTCCTTCTGCCCTAAAGACGATGTAACCCGCCAGGATGCCGCCATTGCCCTGCTCCGTGGCGCATTTGGAGGCGATTACGTCCCCCCCCCCGCCACAGGCTCATTTTCTGATGTTCCAATATCATCTCCCTACGCGCCCTGGGTGGAGGATATGTATAAGAGGGGCATAACCTCAGGTTGCGCTAAAAATCCATTAAGTTATTGCCCCGAATCGCCTCTCCAATGGAGCCATTTGCGGCTATTTCTGGAAAAAATATTTTTCAACTAACCCGCCTGGCGAAGAAGTAACTCCGAAGGAGTGTATTTTTTCTCAGTACTTCACAAAACCGTAGTGGCGGCTGAAGCCGCCACTACGGTTTTACGATCTTCTCTAAACTGGCAGATTTAACTCATGGCAAAGGCAGGTTGAATGTGCGCTGGATAAATATTGCCATTTGTGAGCGGATAACCGAGCTGTTCGGGCAATATTTCCCGCTGCCGCAGCCTGCTGTTATTCCCTCAGCAACCAGTTGTTCGATCCATGCAGCGGCAAACCCATTGGCTGGCACATCGCTGAATACAGTCCCCGAAGCAGGCGGCGGAGAATATGAACTGCCGTATTTGGCGCGCAGAAGGAAGATCGCCATTTGAGAACGGGTAACCGGGTTGCTTGGGCAATAGTTCCCACCGCCACACCCGGCAGTAATTCCCTCCGCAACAAATTGTTCAATCCATGCGGCGCCAAAGGAACTCGCAGAAACATCGCCAAAGACGGCGCCAGATGCGGGAGGGGGGGTATAGGAAGAACCATGAATGCCGCGCAGGAGGAAGATAGCCATCTGGGAACGCGTGACCGCATTTCCGGGGCAATAATTAAGCGGGTTTGCCGAACAGCCGCCGGTGATGCCAGCCGAATAAATACTCTCAATCTGTGCCCATCCAAAAGCCGTCGGCGGAACATCGTCGAACGTATAGCCCATTTGAATATAAATCGGCCCATAATCATTATTCGTCTCATTGATCTCTTCCTCCCCGCCGGAGCAATTCGGATCCGCATACAGGTAAATGGAATAACCGCCGCGCTTCAAGCCGCTGCGGACATTGTCGGTGTCGTAAATCGGATCAGTATATGGGGGGTCAGGATAGGCAATTTCCACATCCACGGTGGTACTGCTTCCGGCAGGCAGGGAAGGCAGAATATCCGTGCGCGTGTAATTTCCGCGTTCCGTGAAGACAGAATCGGATAGGGGATCAATCGAACCGGCCGGGTCATAATACATACATCCCGCGCCATCAACCGCGCCCGAAGGGGTTATTCGATACCCTTCATAGTCGGTCACATCTCCCAAATTGAGAGTCGGGGGTTCGTCGTGGTCGGGACCGTAATTGGGCTTGTTATCCAAAAAAACACCGGGGTAGAAATTCCCGCTGTCGCCGCCGCCGCGGTTTTCGACCGTCATTCGAACCCAAAAGATCACATCTTCAGTCGGTTCAGTGATGACTGCAGATTTATCAGAATTAAGGAATTGATAACCGGTCACCACCAGATCGGGCTGGTATATTGGGGGATTATCGGTTGTATACTCCGGTCCAGACGGACTATCGCCGCCATACGAACAAGCCCCACCGCTTGCCCCTCCCGATGATGAATCCAGGATTCCCCCGGAACAGTCTCCTGCCAGTCCCTCGTCAAACCGGTATAAGGCAACCGTATTCGCATCAGCGGACAGGGGCGCAATAGGACGGGTAAACGAGGCTGAATACCGGACGTTGTTCGAGATGCGCACTTCATCTAGATAGCCGTTATAAGAAGGGAACGAGGATCCCGCATCGTGCTTTTCAGCTCCAAATACCAGGTAGGGATCACTGTCTGGATAGGAGGTAGTCCGCCCATTGTGATAACTGACATCGCCAGTGGGACCTGTGCCAGTGGTATCAAGCGCTCCGTCAATAAAGATTCGCATTTGCCCGCTGGTCTGGTTGCGGGTCAAAGCAACATGATGCCAGACGTTGTCGGCAACACTGGCCGTACTGCATAAGGTTTGGTTGGATGAACTGCTCGCAACGCCGAAAGCGATTTTTCCGCCATAAAGCGAAATGCCATAATCGCCATAATCTCCGGCGCCGAAAATGTCCCGGTCAATAATGGTATTCCCATTCACCCAATTGTCGCCTCCGGAAGTGCAGGCGCCGCTGGCGTTATCTGCGGATGCAGCCTTCATCCAGAATTCGATTGTAAAATCGCCGCCTACATCTGCCGGAACCTCCGGCGCGTCTATGGGAATCTTGACACGGTCAATTTGCCCGGTCCCGTGTCCATAAAACCTAAGAGAGTAATATGGATCAGCCGCCAGTACTGGTTGCGCGGCGGGGCGACCAAGCATCATCATCAAGGCGACAGTCAGGAGAAAAACATGGTTTGTCTTTTTCATTTTCGACCTTTCAAATCAGGGGGCTAACCCATAAAAGGATCATCCTCAAACTCCATCGTATCACAAAGGAGTGTTCTTTATCAGCGAAAATTTCCACACAGGCAATCTTGTTGGTTTTTAGGGGCTGATTTATATTCTCACCTTACGCAAGATGGCATTTTGGTTAGGAAATGCGCCTGCCGATGAGTCTGTGACCGTCCACGAATGTTCACGAATAAACGAACAGGCGCGCCAACATTCGCGAATTCGTGACTTTATTCGTGGACGGTTCGTGAGGATGGCAAAAGTGCGTAACATGAGTTATATTTTAATGGGGAAATTGTAAACAAAAATGCCGAAATTTCAAACGCTTGTGCCTGTAAGCATTCTGTAAGGATTTGTTATCAAAGTAACTCTGCTGTTGGCTCACCCAGCGCCAGTTCCAGCGCAGCCTCCCACCCCGGCAGGCGCAACCCAAAGACCTGCTCGAAGCGCGAGCAGTCGAGCGGGGTTTTCAGGGGGCGCAAGGCTGGGGCGGGGAAATCAACTGTCAGGGCGGGTTCGAAGCGTTTGGTCATCTGCCCACTGGGGTTTGGGTCGAGGCGCAGAATCGCTTTTGCAAAATCAAACCGCGAGACTGCCCCCGCGCCGCCCAAATGATAGATGCCCCTGCGTTCCAAAAAATAGCCATGTGGGTCCGGCAGGCCGCGCGCCAGCATCGCGGAAATCGCCTCTGCCAGCATCCGCGCCCAGGTCGGGCTGCCGACCTGATCCGAAACAATTTTTAAGGTTTCCTGTTTGCGCGACCATGCGAGCGTTTTTGTGACGAAGTTATCCCCCCGCAGGCTGTACACCCAACTCGCGCGCAGGATGACGTGCGCGCCTCCGACCTGGACGACGGCCTGCTCGCCCTCCAGTTTGCTTTGACCGTACGCGTTGAGCGGGTTCGTCGGGTCTTCTTCGACGTAGGGGGCGTTTTTGTTTCCGTCGAAGACATAATCGGTGGAAACATGGATGAATGCGGCGGCGAGCGCGCGCGCCTCCTCTGCCATGACAGCCGGCGCTTTGGCGTTGATCGCGCGCGCAACCTCCGGCTCGGATTCGGCTTTATCAACCGCCGTGTAAGCCGAAGCGTTGACAATGACCTGCGGCTTAAGTTCGCGGATCAACTTCGCCAGCGCGTCGTGGTTCGTCAAATCCAACTCATCCCGTCCATAGGCGTAAACTTCGCCCAGCGGCGACAACGCGCGACGCGCCTCCCAACCTAATTGACCGGTCTTCCCAAAAAGAAGAAACTTCATTACCCAGGGACGCCCTCCGCGGCAAGACGCAGGAGGTAGGCGCCATAACTTGTATTTCCCAGTCCTTCCGCAAGGCGTTTTAACTGCCCGCGATCAATAAAGCCTTTGTAAAACGCGATCTCTTCGGGAGAGGAGATCATCAATCCCTGCCGCTCTTCGACGGTTTGCACGAAATTCGAGGCTTGCAGCAAAGATTCGTGCGTCCCGGCGTCCAGCCATGCCACGCCGCGCCCAAGAGAAATTACCTGCAACTCCCCCTCCTCCAAATAAATCCGGTTCAGGTCGGTGATCTCGATCTCGCCGCGCGAAGACGGTTTGAGCGATTTGGCGAACTCCACCACGCGCTCGTCATAGAAATACAAACCGGGGACGGCGAACCTGGAGCGCGGTTTTTGGGGCTTTTCTTCGAGGCTGATTGCTTTACCGTTCTCGTCGAACTCGATCACGCCATAGCGCTCCGGGTCGTGGACGGGATACGCGAATACCAGCGCGCCTTTCTCCAGCATGGCGGCTTTTTGAAGTTGTTCCTGCAAGCCGTGACCGAAGAAAATGTTATCGCCCAAAATCAGGCAGGCTTTTTCCCCCGCGACGAATTTTTCGCCGACGATGAAGGCATCCGCCAGCCCGCGCGGCTCGGCTTGCTCCGCATAGGAGAATGTCATCCCCCACTTTGCGCCGTCGCCCAGCAGGCGCTCGAACCCCGGCAGGTCTTCGGGCGAGCTGATCACCAAAATATCGCGGATGTTCGCCAGCATGAGCATGGACAGCGGATAATAGATCATCGGTTTGTCGTACACCGGCAGTATCTGTTTGCTGATCGCAATGGTCAAGGGATATAGTCTTGTGCCGCGCCCGCCTGCAAGGATGATGCCTTTCATGTTATCGCGTCTCCTAAATCCGTATGTATCGTTTCAAATTGCGCGTCCGGTAAAACAATGGGGGGCATCCCCAGCGCGCGAATCGAATCGCGTCACCGGGCCGTGTAGTTTTTATCCAGCCAGCCCTGGTATTCCTGCCTGCGCCGGATGGACTCGACCCACTCCGGGTGGGACAAATACCAATTAACCGTACCAAGCAAGCCTTGATTTAGATTATGGCGCGGACGCCAGCCCAACTCGTTGCGGATTTTGGTCGTGTCCATGTCGTAGCGGCGGTCGTGACCGGGGCGGTCTTTGACGAATTGAATCAAATTGCGATGAGGGCGATGTTCCGGGCTTGAGTCTATCTCATCCAGAATATCGCAGATGGTTTCGACGATGGTCAGGTTCGCGGGCTGGTTTTCGCCGCCGATGTTATAGGTGGAGCCGGTCGCGCCTTTCGTCAAAACAAGATGGATCGCCTCGCAATGGTCCTCCACATGCAGCCAGTCGCGGATCTGCCCCCCGTCGCCGTACACTGGAAGCGGCTTACCCTGCATGGCGTTGAGGATAATGAGCGGGATGAGTTTTTCGGGAAATTGATACGGTCCGTAGTTGTTGGAGCAATTGGTGATCGTGTAAGGCAACCCATAAGTATGCCCGTAGGAACGGACGAGATGATCGCTCCCCGCCTTGGACGCGGCGTAAGGCGAGTTGGGCGCGTAGGGGGTCTCCTCCGTCCAGGCGGGTTCGCCGGGCTTCAACGAGCCGAAGACCTCGTCGGTGGAGACGTGATGAAAGCGGACGTTTTCCACTGGAAAGGCTTGCTCCTCCAGCCAATATTTCCGCGCCGCGTCCAGCAGGTTGAATGTGCCGACCACATTCGTCTCGATAAACTGACGCGGACCGAGAATGGAGCGGTCCACATGCGACTCGGCGGCGAAGTGAACGACGGCGTCAATCTGATTTTCCCGCATCGCCGCATCCACCTGTCCAGCGTCGCAGATGTTTCCTTGAATGAATTGATAACGCGGATCGTCCGCGACATCCGCCAGGCTGTCGAGATTCCCGGCGTAGGTCAGCGCGTCGAAATTGAAAACGCGCGCCTCTTTTTCATTTTCGAGAAGATAATGGATGAAATTCGAGCCAATGAACCCCGCCCCGCCCGTAACCAGTACATTTTTCATAAGAAGATTTTCCCAGGTTCGTCCGTTGATCGCTGAACTTATGTTCATGCGCTTCGACCGCGCCCAACGCGGCAATTACTCAAATACTTCGGCGTCTGCCAGCAGTTTCCCCTCCAAATCTTTTTGGGAAAGGACCGGCGCGGATGCTCCGTCGAGGGGCCATTCGATCCCCAGGGCGGGGTCGTTCCATAGGATGCCGCGCTCCCATTGCGGGGCGTAGTAATCCGTCACTTTGTAAACGAAATCGGCGCGATCGCTTACGACATAGAAGCCGTGCGCGAAGCCCTCGGGGATCCACATCTGACGGCGATTTTCAGCCGAAAGGGTCATGCCCACCCATTTCCCGAAGGTCGGCGAAGCGCGGCGGATATCCACCGCCACGTCGAAGACCTCGCCAGCAGTCACCCGCACCAGTTTGCCCTGCGCCTGTTTTATCTGATAATGCAATCCGCGCAAAACGCCTTTCGTCGAACGGGTCTGGTTCTCCTGAACGAAACGGGACGGAATGCCCCTTGCATTGAATTCCGCTTCGCGGTAGGTTTCCATGAAAAAGCCGCGCGGGTCTTCGTATACCTTGGGTTCGATCAGCAGGATTTCAGGGATGGCGGCGGGGATGAATTCCATTCGGGCGAGTCTCTCCGGGGTTAAGATATGCAGGCGCGCCCATTATATCTGCAACCCGCATGATTTCATCTTTCGGCCCGCCGCGCGGCGAGGTTTCGTGAAAAAGTATGCGATCGAAAATCGCCCGGGGCGGATCACTTTTTGCGAATTTTGCCCGCAATGAAGACGCCCAAAACAACGACAGCCAGCAGAACCCCGCCGGGGATCAGGATGAAGAAAGGAATCCCGGCGATGTCGTACACATATTCGTATCGGACGATATGATAGGTTTCGTCCGAGGCGGCGAACTCGAAAAAGTAATCGTTCTGAATGGAAGCGGGGTCGTAGATCTGCTCGACGATCTTGGTCAGGAAAAGTTTCTCAGTGATGAAGGGGGCGAGCGGCGAATCTTCCCCCAGGGACGACGGTTCGACCCAATCCGCAAACTGGATGTCCTCGTACCCAAACGACATCGGCTTCTGGACGCGATGATCCGCGAGGATGTACATAAACACGGTCAACGAGTCGCGCGCCAAAGCCGAGAGGCGCATGGGATAGACGATCCTGTCGTAATCGAAGGTGATCCACAGCGGATCGAGACTGCCGGAGAGATCGGTTTCATTCGCGCCGGGGGAGAGCCGCACAGCGATGTAATACCAGTTTTGTTCGACATACGGCTCAAGCGCGGCGGCAACTTCGGGGGCAAGATTGTAGCCGTTCCCGGCAAGCCAATCTCCCAGGGCGTCGGCGTCTGTGGCGGCAAGCGTGGAGACGTCGAAGGGACCAAGCGTCTGACGCGCGAGCAAAGCCACGGAGCCGGGAGCGCCCGTCCCTTCCGCGCCGCCTATGAAGGGGAAGAAGGCGATCTCTTTCTTTACGATCGGTTTGGTCAACTCCTGCAGGGCGTCGAAGAGCTCGCCGTCGGCGAGTCGCACTTCGGCGCGAGTCGGAACCGGGAGCACGACCGCCGCCTCTTTCGAACTGCCCAGCACGCCCAGCGTCATGACGATGTCCTCAGTTTGCCCATCCCAGCGGATCAGGACGTGTTCTTCGCTGACGCTCGCCTCGCCCTCGAGCGGGAAGTAGATTCCGCATCCGCAGGCTTTCGCAGGCGTCACCGCGAACGCCATGGTGAGGGCGAGGAGCGCGGCAAAAAAACATCGTATGAATTGCGGTCTCATTCCAGCCATGTCGTTTATCAATCCTTTATGAAGGCCCGCCTTGCGCTCGAATTCGACGGAAGCGGCGCGGCGATAAAAGCGGCGTCCGGGAGAATAGATGAAAGGCGCGCTAAATTTCTTTTCCTCCCGTTGACAACGGCAAATCCCAATGTCCGACCGAACCCGATAACCGTCGCGCCGGCGCTTGCGGGCGCGCCTAGAGGTTATAGTTGCCGGAAGCCTCGGGTTGGAAAATTATCTTTATAACCTGCAACCGTCTTGTTCCGGCGGGAACGCTCCACTCGAAAACATCCCCGACCTTATAACCCAGCATCGCCGTTCCAATCGGCGCCAGCACCGATATTTTCCCCTGTTCGAGATTGGAATCTTCCGGGAAGACCAGCGTATAAGTTTCCTCCTCCCCCGTATCCATATCCTTGAGGCTTACAATGGAATTCATGGTGATAACATCGCTGGGGATGTCTTGCGGAGAGACAACCACTGCGCGGCGTATTTCCACCTGAAGTTTTTCCAAATATTCGCTTTTTCTATAATCGGTGGACTGCGCCTCCCAAAGAAGTTTTTGCAATCGGTCCAGGTCAAATTCAGTGATATAGATCGGTTTATTTTCCATGGCTTCCTTCTTTTTTATCTACTCGCTCTGATTACCTTACACGCTTAAAATCAGGACGCGGACGAGCGCGGAAAACGCGGATTCAAGGCGTTTTTTCGGGCGTTTTGTCAAAAAAATCTGGGTTCATCCGCGTTTTCAGCGTCCCAAAAACAAAGTGTAAGGTAATCAACTACTCGCTAATTTAACGGCGCAACGCAGAGTCTCGAAAGTCAACGCGCGAAAAAATACTGATTATGTATCGCGGCAAACGGATTCTAACTCATTTGACCTTGACTGTGCAGAGGGCGCGTTCTCCCGCAAAAGATGTCAGGTTTCTCTACCGTACATGGATACGCTCGCGCTGCATACTTTCTTTCCCGCTTTGTTACGCCTTTGGCAAGTCCAGCAACAGCGTTTCCGCCAGTAATCTCGAATTGACGTTGCGCTCCAGCCTTTCCAGCGCGGATTCGTGGTTGCTGACGATTTTTCTTGCGGAGGACAGGTCGAGCCATCCGGCGAGGAATTCGATCTCCATGTTGCGGTCAATATTGACCAGCGGAGTCTCCGCGCCCGCCACCCGCAGGAGGACGTCGCGCCAGTAGGAGAGCCAGACTAGAATCGTCTGACACATGGCATCTTTATCTTTGGAGAGTTTATCGGCGTAGGAGAATTTTTCGACGCGGGAGGCGGGCAGCAGGGTTTGCAGGTCGTTCAGGCGTTCTTCGCGTTTTTCGAGGACGGCGGCGTCTTCGATCAACCTGCGGGCAAAGCCGGGTCTTCCGCCGGAGATGTGGGCGAGCAGGCGGGCGCGGTCTTCTTCGACGCCGCGTTCGATCAAATCCGCGCTGACGGCTTCGAGGGGCAGCGGTCTCAGGCGCAGAATCTCACAGCGCGAGACGATGGTGGGGAGCAGTTGTTCCGGGTTATCGGCAGTCAATAACAAAATTGCATGAGCGGGCGCTTCTTCCAGCGTTTTGAGCAGGGCATTGGACGCGCTGTCGTTGGCTTCATGAAACCGCAAAAATAACGCCGCGCGATACGGGGATTGATACGGTTTGAGATGAAATGTTTTTTGCAAATCGCGGATTTGCCCAATCCGAATTTCGCCCGAGGGGCTGGGAATCGAGTCTGAATCCACCGGTTCGACGACGCTCAAGTCGGGGTATTTCATCCCTTCGATCTGTTTGCAGGTTCGGCAGGTAAAGCACGGCTCGCCCGGCGCGACGGGTTTTTCGCAGTTCAGGGCTTGGACGAATCGCAAAGCGAGAGTCCGCCGGCCTATGCCGGGGGCGCCGGCGAATAGGTAGGCATGGCGAGTCTCGCCGCGCGCGACGTGACGGCGAAGCATATCCACAGCCCATTCGTGTCCGAGGAGGTTCCAGTTGTCGGTCATTGGTGATTGGTAATTGGTGATTGGTGATTGGTAATTTGGAGGTTAGCGATCAGCGAACAGTTATACTGGGCGCGGTCATGAATTGCGGTTTCCTTTTAAACGCAAAGCCGCCAAGCCGCAAAGATTCAAGGGTTTTCCCTTCGCGTCTTTGCGACCTGGCGTTAAGAATTTCATTCGGCAAAAGCG
>WBZR01002548.1_pt1 | contig 16943 bp, 15 predicted proteins | sample 5204231 | NCBI WGS metagenome assembly WBZR01 (sample SAMN12412403, study PRJNA552823) | activated sludge metagenome | isolation source: activated sludge from anammox sidestream of wastewater treatment plant... | place: USA: Virginia | collected 2017-08 | reverse complement strand
AGGGTCTTGAGCGCCTGACGCGGCGCATGCCGCTCCCCGAGATGAAATTCCTGGCGATCGTCATCGCCATTCAGCAGCAATCGGGCGGCAACCTCGCCGAAGCCCTGTCCAATCTCTCCGGCGTGCTGCGCGACCGCTTCAAGATGGCCATGAAGGTCAAGGCGCTCTCGTCCGAGGCGAAGGCATCGGCCATGATTCTCGGCTGCCTGCCGCCGGGCGTGATGCTCATGGTGCACGTCTCCTCACCCGAGTACATCTCCCCGCTCTTCACCACGCGCACGGGAAACATCTTCATCTTCGCCGGCCTGTTCTGGATGTTCATCGGCATCATGGTCATGCGCAAGATGATCAATTTCAAATTTTAGGCCGTTCCAATTCAGGCCGGGGGCCCGCGAGAGACCGCGATATGCAGGACATCATCGATACCGTGATATCTCCCGCCTTTCTGGCGACGGTGCTCGCAGCCGTATCGGCGTTCGCGACCATCCTCGCGCTTGTCATGCCGGTCCTTGCGCGCGACCGCATGAACCAGCGCATGCGCGTCATGGCGATCGAGCGCGACAAGCTGCGCTCCCAGCGCCTTGCCGACCTCAGCAAGGAGCAGCGCGGCGGAAAAACCAAGACCAAGCTGCGCCAGACCTCGAAGGGGTTCATGCGCGAGATCGTCGACAAGTTCGACCTGCGCTCCCAGTTCGACAACGAGACCCTGCGCAACAAGCTCAAGATGGCGGGTCTCAGGGGCGAAGCGCCGCTTGTCGCTTTCATGTTCTTCCGCGTCGCGGCCCCGCCGGCAACATTCGTGATCGCGCTCGCCTACCTGTTCCTCATCGCCGACATTCAGGCCTCCCCCACGATGAAGGCCTTCTATGCCGTCCTGGCGGCCGGAGCGGGCTATTATCTTCCGAACGTCTTCATTCAGAACCTCGCCCAAAAACGTCAGCAGGCGATCAAGATCTCCTTTCCGGAGGCGCTCGACATGCTGCTGATCTGCGTGCAGTCGGGCATGTCGGTGGAAGCCTCGTTCGGCAAAGTGGCCAAGGAGGTCGCCACCCAGAGCGTCGAGCTCGCCGAGGAGCTGTCGCTGACCACGGCCGAGCTCTCCTACCTTCCGGATCGCCGCCTCGCCTACGAGAACCTCGCCAAGCGCACCGCCCTTCCGAGCGTCAAGGCGGTGACCACGGCGCTGATTCAGGCCGAGCGCTACGGCACGCCGGTCGGCCAGGCGCTGCGCACCATGGCCAAGGAAAACCGCGAGATGCGCATGGGCGAGGCGGAGAGAAAGGCGGCCGCCCTGCCGCCCAAGCTCACCGTGCCGATGATCCTGTTCTTCCTGCCGGTCCTGTTCCTCGTGATCCTCGGCCCCGCCGCGATCACCTTCTGGAAGCTGCAATAGCTTCAGCGCCTGCACCGGCCCAAAGACACGGCGCGCCCAGCGCTCCACGGGGAACGCAGCGCTCGCACAAGGGCTTGGGAAAAACGGAAAGCTTGAGAGAAGGCGTGAGCAAGACGCGCCCTCGAAACGTCTCCGCGCCCAGGCGGAGCATGGCTCCGCCATCGGTCCGCGGTGAGGAACGGCGTGAAAGAACGGCCGGACTTCACCTGCGCCGCAAGGGATCAGTCGGCGCTGAACAGGCTCGCTGAGCGCGTGTCGGACGCCGACGCGGCCGAGCCGGTCTCGACCGAGCTCGGACGGAGCAAAGACGCGGCGGCAGGCCGCACCGGCTCGGCCGAGGCTTGAGCGATCGCCGGCGCCCAGGATGCGGCTGCGGGCGGCTCGGCGGCGAGCACCGGCGCGGGCGCCGCCTTCGCGTCGAGCTTGACCATTTTCTTCAGGAGCGCGGTGTTCGCCTGCGCGTCCTCGGCCGGCAGATCGAGCGAGCCCACCTTGGTCGCCTCGTCGTACTTACCCTGCAAGCCGAGCACCAGGGCGAGGTTCTGCCGCACGCGGGTGGTCTCGCTGCCGGACACCGACGCCTGACGCAGAAGCGTCTCGCCGCGCTCAGGCTCCCCGCTCATCGTATAGGCGAGCGCCAGATTATTGAGCACCGAGGGATGCTGCGGATTGAGCGCCTGTGCGCGCTCATAGAAGGCGATCGCCTCGCGGTAGCTGCCTTCCTTGGCCAAGGCCGTGCCGCGCGCCATCACGACGCGCCAGTCGGGATTGGCGGGATCGTCGGCGATCTCGAGAAGCTTCTTGGAGACGCTGACCTGATCCAGCTCGAGCGCCAGCCGGCCGTAGTCGGCGGCGAGCTTCTTGTTGGTGCCATGGATCAGCGACGCCTGCTGCAGAACGGCGAGCGCCTCGCGCTTCTGGCCGGTAAGCTTGAGGTTCTCCGCGTATGCGAGCGCGACCTCGAGATCGCGCGGATTTTTCGCGTAGATCTTGCCCCAATATTCGGCGGCCGCCGCCGGCTCGGACGGCGCGGCCGCCTTCTGGGCCTCCTCGCTCGACTGCGGTTGCAGCGCCGAGAAGAGGCCGCCGCTTTCGTCGCCGCCCACCTGCGCGGCACACGCACCCAGCATGAGGCTTGCCGCAAGCGCCGCCAGGACGCCGAGAGAGCGGTGCGCTCCGGCCGGTCGTGCCGCAAGATCGGCGGCCATGAAAGTCTCCACTGCTCGTCTGCCACGAAACGGCCCGGGCGGCATGCCCGGTCTTCCGTCACTTTCCGATACAGCGGTCAATAAAGATTTAACGGAGCACAACCGTCCGTTAACGGGCCGCCATCTCCTCGCGCGCGCCCTGGGCCCATTCCTCCATCGCGGGAAGCGCGAACAGGGCGTCGATGTAGGAGGCCGCCGTCCCGTCGTCGCCGAACGCGCCGAGATCCGTCACGTAGGTCCGAAGCCGCGAGGCCACCGGCGCATACATCGCATCCGCGATCGAGAAGCGCGAGAACAGGAACGGGCCATCCGCCCCGAAGCGGCTGCGGCAGTCCTTCCACAGACCGACGACCCGGCGGATGTTGTCGTCAACGGCCTCGGGAAGCTCGGACCTCGGCTCCTTCGACAGGAACTTCATGGGGCAATGCTCGCGCAACGGCTGAAATCCCGAATGCATTTCCGCGCTCGCCGCGCGCGCCACCGCCCGCGCCGCTGGGTGCTCGGGCCAGAGCGCCTTCTCCGGATACCGATCTGCAAGAAACTCAAGGATCGCGAGGCTGTCCCAGATCATGAGGTCGCCCACCCAGAGCACGGGGACCTTTCCAGCCGGCGAATGGGCCAGAATTTGCGCTTTCATATCAGGGGCGCGGAGATTGATTCTGACTTCCCTAAACGGGATGCCCGCCTGCTTGAATGCCAGCCATGGCCTGAGGCTCCAGCTCGAGGTGTTCTTGTTGCCGATGATGAGTTGAAAGCCGTCGTCAGCCATTCCTGCGCACCCTCTTGCGATTGTCTTTCCCACCGTATGAACGGATAATGCCTCATCATAGCCGGCCCGTCCAAGCGGCCGCTTTTTTTGCGAGACAAAGACCCCGTTCATGACCGACACATCCACCGTGGCGCGCCCGCCCTCCCCGACCGACGTGCTGGCGCCCCATGAGCTTGCCGAAGCGAGCACGCCCATCTATCTCCTCACCGACACCGCCCCCACCCAACGGGTGAGCGGCCTCGATGAGAGCGCCTGGCGCTGGCTCGAAGCCCACCGCTTCACCGGCAGCGCCAGGAAGCAGATTTTGCTGCCGGGGCCTGCGGGCGCGATCGGCGGCGTGGTCCTGGGCGTCGGCAACGGCGCGGCCGGCGAGCCGTCGGGCCCCTCCGAGCTTCTGATCGGCCAGCTCGCCGCAAGCCTGCCCTCCGGTCTCTATCATCTGGCGGGCGATACGCCCCACCCCGGCCTCGCAGCGCTCGCGTGGGGCCTCGGCGCCTACCGCTTCCGCCGCTACAAGACCGCCCCGGCCGACACTGCCCCCCCGCGCCTCAAAATCCCGGCCGGCCTCGACCATCGGGCGGTCGTCGATCAGGTCGCCGCCGTCTGGGCGGGCCGGGACCTGATCAACACGCCGGCCTCCGATCTCGCCCCCGAGGACCTCCAGGCCGCTGTCCAGCGCCTGGCGGGCGAGCACGGGGCTCGCTTCGAAGCGACCGTCGGCGACGAGCTCTTGGCCAAGGGCTTGCGGATGATCCACGCCGTCGGCCGGGCGAGCCCGCGCGCCCCCCGCCTCATCGATCTGCGCTGGCAGAAGCCGGGCGGCGCGCCCGACGCGCCGACCCTCACGCTCGTCGGCAAGGGCATCACGTTCGACACCGGCGGCCTCGACATCAAGTCCGCCTCCGGCATGCTGCTGATGAAGAAGGACATGGGCGGAGCCGCGACCGCGCTGACGCTCGCCACGATGATCATGAGCCGCGGCCTCGACGTCCGGCTGCGCCTCCTCATCGCCGCCGCCGAGAACAGCGTCTCGGGCGACTCGTTCCGCCCCGGCGACGTTCTCCTGAGCCGGGCCGGCAAGACCGTCGAGATCGGCAACACCGACGCGGAAGGCCGCCTCGTCCTCGCCGACGCGCTCTCGCTCGCCGACGAGGAGAGCCCCGACACCATGCTGGTGTTCGCAACCTTGACGGGCGCCGCCCGCGTCGCCCTCGGTCCCGATCTTCCGGCCTTCTTCTCGGACGACGACGCCTTCGCGACAGCGCTTGCGGCCGAGGCCCAGGCGGTCGGCGACCCGCTATGGCGCCTGCCGTTCTGGCCCGGCTACGAGCGCCACCTCGACAGCGAGGTGGCCGACATGAACAACGTCTACGACTCGCCGTTCGCCGGCGCCATCACCGCCGCGCTGTTCCTGCGGCGCTTCGTGAGGAACGCAAAGCGCTTTGCCCACTTCGATCTCTACGGATGGCGCCCGGCCGCGCGCCCGCTCGGTCCGAAAGGCGGCGAGCCGCAGACCGCACGCGCCATCTTCTCCTGGCTGACGCGGGAGCTCTCCGCATGACCGACGAGCCGCCGGCAGCCGAAGACGAGAGGGAGGAGCGGCCTCCCCCAGCCCGGCCTGCGCTCGACCCGCGCCGCGCCGCCGTGCGCGCGGATCTCGCCGCCCTGTCGCTCCGCGGAGCGATCGAGGCGCCGCGCTACTCGGCCGGCGTCGTCCGCCAGGTGACGCGGCCCGCCGTGCCACTCAAGCGCGAGCCGAACCCCAACCTCGGGCTCGAGAGCGAGGTGCTCTACGGAGAGCTGGTCCGGGTCTACGACGAGCGGGACGGCTGGGCCTGGGTGCAGATCGAGCACGACCGCTACGTCGGCTACGTCCCCTCCGCCGCCCTCACCGGCGAGATCGTGCCCGCGACCCATCGCGTCAAGGCGCTCGGCACGTTCATCTATCCCGGGCCCGACATCAAGACGCCGCCCGCCATGCATCTGCCTCTCAACGCCGAGCTCCGCATCACCGAATGGGGCGAGCGCTTCTGCCGGCTCGAGCGCGGGGGCTTCGTCGTGACACGCCACATCATCGAGCGCGATCGCTACGAGCGCGATTTCGTGGACGTCGCCGAGCGCCTGATCGGAACACCCTACCTGTGGGGCGGCCGCACGCGCATCGGCATCGACTGCTCGGGCCTCGTCCAGACCGCGCTCGCGGCCGCCGGCATCGGCGCACCGCGCGACACCGACATGCAGATGGCCGAGCTCGGCGAGCCCGTTCCGATCCCGGCGGAGCTCGACGGGCTGAAGCGCGGCGATCTCGTCTTCTGGAAGGGGCATGTCGGCATCATGTCCGACGCCCTGATCATGGTGCATGCCAACGCCCACCACATGACCGTGGCCGCGGAGACGCTTCCGGAGGCCGCCGACCGCATCGCCAGGCAGTCCGCTCCGATCACCGCCATCCGCCGCCTTGCGCCGAAGCGCGAGACATAGGTTTCGTCCCAGCTCAAAGCAGCCGGCGATAGGAAAGGAAATGGCGGTCGCAGCTTTCGGCCCCGTCCTCGGGGATCGGGCCGTTACGGAACACGACACCTGCTCCGAGCCGGACGTGCGTTTCGAGGCCCTGCAGCGCCCCCGTCGCCGTGCTCAACCATTTCCGCCGGATCACATCTCCGTCCACGATCCGCTCGAGGAGCGCCACGAGCTGGTCGAGGCTCTCGAGCGCGCGATCCTCATAGGTCTCCCCCGCAAGCGAGATATCGAAGCGGCCGTTCTGCCTGAGCGCGATCGCCACCGGGCACGCCGTCGCCAGATGCGGCTCGAGCGAGAGGAGCCAGCTTTCGCCGTCCCGCGCCTCGAGAATGCGGGCCACGTCGGAGATCGTGGGCACCCAGTATCGGATCTGCTCGATGGTCGCTTCGACCGAGGGTCCGCGGAAACCCTCCGGCGGTGTGCTCATGGGGATCGTCACCAGCGAAAAAGGGAAGACAGGGCCTGAGGATGTCGCAAAACGCCCTGCCCCTCAAGCCGCAATGCGGCTCCATACGCCGGCGGTTACGCTCGCCCGATGAGGCCGCGCCGCCTCAGCCGCCGGCCTCGGCCCGGTGCGTCGCCTTGATGTCGAACGCGGCGGCGAGCAGGGCCTTGGTGTAGTCGGCCTTCGGCGCCGTGAAGATCTCGTCCGCCGGACCTTCCTCGACCGCCCGCCCGTTGCGCATGACGATCACGTAGTTGCAGAGCGCACGCACGACCCTGAGATCGTGGCTGATGAACACGTAGGCGAGATCGCGCTTGGCCTGCAGCTCGCGCAGCAGGTTGACGATCTGTGCCTGCACGCTCATGTCGAGCGCGCTGGTCGGCTCGTCGAGCACGATGAACTTCGGCTCAAGCGCCATGGCGCGCGCAATGGCGATGCGCTGGCGCTGGCCGCCCGAGAACTCGTGCGGATAGCGATCGAGCGCGGAGGCATCGAGCCCTACCTCCTTGAGCGCCTGCGCCGCCTGCGCGCGCCGCTCGTCCTCCGTCCACTCGGGCTTCTGGATCAGGAGCCCTTCCTCGATGATGCCGAAGACCGAGAGCCGCGGGGAAAGAGAGCCGTAGGGATCCTGGAACACGACCTGCATGTCGCGCCGCAGCGGACGCATCTCCTTCGACGAGAGGCCGTCGATGCGCCGGCCCATGTAGACGATCGGTCCCTGGGACGAGATGAGCCGCAGGATCGCGAGCCCGAGCGTGGTCTTGCCGGATCCGGATTCGCCCACCACGCCCACCGTCTGCCCGGCCAGGATGCGGACCGAGACGCCGTCGACCGCCTTCACGTGATCGACGGTGCGCTGAAAGAACCCGCGCTTGATGGGGAACCACACCTTGAGGTCCGTCGTCTCGGCGATCACCGGCGCGTCGGCCTTGAACGGCGGCGGCTGGCCCTTCGGCTCCGCAGCGAGGAGGTGGCGCGTATAGGTATGCTGAGGCGCCGTGAAGAGCGCCTCGGTGGGGCCTTCCTCGACGATGGAGCCGCTCTGCATCACGTAGACGCGCTCGGCCATCCGCCGCACGATGCCGAGGTCGTGGGTGATGAGCAGCATGGCCATGCCCATCTCGCGTTGCAGATCGGCCAGCAGCTCGAGGATCTGCGCCTGGATCGTCACGTCGAGCGCCGTCGTCGGCTCGTCGGCGATCAGGAGGTCCGGCTCGTTGGCGAGCGCCATGGCGATCATGACGCGCTGGCGCTGCCCGCCCGAGAGCTGATGGGGGAATGCGTCGAGCCGCTTCTCGGGCTCGGGGATGCCGACCTTGCTCAGAAGCTCGAGCACGCGCGCCCGCACCGCCGCCGCGCGCAAGCCCCGGTGCAGGACCAGCATCTCGCCCACCTGCCGCTCGATGCTGTGCAGCGGGTTGAGCGATGTCATCGGCTCCTGGAAGATCATCGAGATGCGCCCGCCGCGGATGCGCTTCAGCTCCGCTTCCGACGCCTTCAGGAGATCGCGGCCCTCGAAGAAGATCTCGCCCGTGGGATGCGACGCGGGCGGATAGGGCAGGAGCCGCACGATCGACAGCGCCGAGACGGACTTGCCGCTCCCGGATTCGCCGACCAGCGCCACCGTCTCGCCCTTGCCGATGCGAAACGACACGCCCTTGACCGCCGTCGTCGTGATCCCGCCCGCTCGGAAAGCAACCGACAGGTTCTTGACGTTGATCAGGGCTCCCCGGGTCATGGCCACGCTCCTCAGGCGAACGTCTTGCGGGGATCGAGCGCGTCGCGGACCCCTTCGAAAATGAAGATCAGGAGCGACAGCATGATGGCGATCGAGAAGAACGCGCTCATGCCGAGCCACGGCGCACCGAGGTCGCCCTTGCCTTGCAGCAGGAGCTCGCCGAGCGAGGGCGATCCGGGCGGCAGACCGAGGCCGAGGAAATCGAGCGAGGTCAGCGTCGTGATCGATCCCGAGAGCTGGAACGGCATGAACGTCAGGGTGGCGACGGCCGCGTTCGGCAGCACGTGTTTCCAGATGATGGTCCGGTTTGACAGCCCGAGCGCGCGCGCCGCGCGCACGTACTCGAAATTGCGCGCGCGCAAAAACTCGGCGCGCACCACGCCGACGAGGCTCGTCCACTGGAACGCGAGCAGCACGAGAAGCAGCGTCCAGAACCCCGGCACGAGCACCGCCGCGATGATGATCAGCACATAGAGCGTCGGGATGTTGCCCCAGATCTCGAGGAAGCGCTGCATCAGGAGGTCGAGCCAGCCGCCGTAATAGCCCTGCACCGCGCCCGCCGCGACGCCGATCGCGCTCGAGAGCAGCGTCAGGATGAGGCCGAACAGCACCGAGATGCGGAACCCGTAGATGACGCGCGCGAGCACGTCGCGGCCCTGGTTGTCGAGCCCGAGCCAGTTCCAGTTGCTAATGGCCATATAGCGCGCCATCTGGTCCGGCGGCGCCTCGCACAGCGGCGCGCGAGCCGCCCACTGCGGCGGCGCCGGATAGCCGAGGCCGCCCTGCTGCTTCACGCCGTCGCGCTCGACGTAGCAGCGCCCGTCCGCGTCGGCGCGGTTGGGGTAGTCCTTGTTGATCGTGTCGTAGGAAAAGCGGATCGGCGGCCACAGCATCCAGCCGTTGGCCTCGATCTCCTGGATGTTGACCGGGTCGCGGTAGTCGGTCACGGCCAGGAAGCCGCCGAACTTCGATTCCGGATAGGTGACCAGCACCGGGAACAGCGTCTCGCCCTTGTAGCGCACGATCAGGGGCCGGTCGTTGGCGATCAGCTCGGCGAACAGCGTGACGACGAACAGCACGAGAAAGATGACGAGGCTCCAGTAGCCGCGCCGGTTCGCCTTGAAGCTCGCCCACCGCCGCGCGTTGATCGGCGACAGCCTGAGATCCGGGCGCAGGCGCGAAAACAGCGGCGGGCGCACGAGATCCGCCCTGACCTCCTGCTCCGGTCCGTCCTCATCCTGTCGCGCGTCCATCGCCTCAGACCTCCCGGCTCTCGAAGTCGATGCGCGGATCGACGAGCGTATAGACGAAGTCCGTGATCACGTTCACGACGAGGCCCATCAGCGCAAAGATGTAGAGCGTCGCGAACACGACCGCATAGTCGCGCTTGATCGCCGATTCGAAGCCGAGCAGCCCGAGCCCGTCCAGCGAGAACACCGTCTCGATCAAGAGCGCGCCCGAGAAGAACGCGCCGATGAAGGCCGCCGGGAACCCCGCGATGACGATCAGCATCGCGTTGCGGAAGATGTGGCCGTAGAGCACCTCGTGCTCGCCGAGGCCCTTGGAGCGCGCCGTGACCACGTACTGCTTGCGGATCTCGTCGAGGAAGCTGTTCTTGGTGAGAAACGTCATGGTCGTGAACGCGCCGAGCGACATGGCGATGATCGGCAGCGTCAGGTGCCAGAAATAGTCGACGACCTTGCCGATGAGCGAGAGCTGGTCCCAGTTGTCGGAGGTGAGCCCGCGCGACGGGAACCACTGGAAGAACGACGAGCCGGCGAACACGATGAGGAGCAGCACGGCGATGAGAAAGCCCGGCACCGCATAGCCGATGATGAGCACCGTGCTGGTCCACGAATCGAACGGCGCGCCGTCGCGCACCGCCTTGCGGATGCCGAGCGGGATCGAGATGAAGTACGTGATGAGCGTCATCCAGAGCCCGAGCGAGATCGAAACCGGCATCTTCTCCTTGATGAGATCGATCACCGACACGTCGCGGAAGTAGCTCTTCCCGAAATCGAACATCAGGTAGTTCTTCATCATGAGCAGGAAGCGCTCATGCGCGGGCTTGTCGAAGCCGAACTGCTTCTCGAGGCTCTTGATGAACTCGGGATCCAGCCCCTGCGCGCCGCGGTACTTGGAGGTGACGCTGTCGCCCGCGCCCTGGCCGATCTGCGACTGGCTGCCCCCGCCCATCGTGTCGCGCGCCCCGCCGCCCAGCCGGTCGGAGATCGAGCTGTCGCTCCCCGTGAGCTTGGCGATCATCTGCTCCACCGGCCCGCCGGGCGCGAACTGGATGATCACGAAGCTGATCAGCATGATGCCGAGCATCGTCGGGATGATGAGGAGCAGTCGCTTGAGGAGATAGGCAGCCATCGTTTGCTCGTTCCCCGATGCCGAAATCACGCGTCCCGCACCGTTAGCGGGCCGCCAGCGCCTTGGCCTTCGCTTCGTCGTACCACCACGTCTCGAGCGCGCCGCGCTCGTATTTGGGCTTCGTCTCCGGCCACGAGAACTTGTCCCAGAATGCCAGGTTGTGCGCGCCTTTATACCACTGAGGCACCCAGTAATAGCCGGCACGCAGGACGCGATCGGCGGCACGCGTCGCGGCGACGAGCTCGGCGCGCGACCGCGCGGCCACGATTCTGTCGATGAGCGCGTCGAGCACCGGATCGGCGATGCCGGCGAGATTGAAGCTGCCGCTGGTCGCTGCCGCCGCCGAGCCCCAGAAGTTCTTGAGCTCGATGCCGGGGGTCAGCCGCAAGGCGTAGCGTTGCGTCGTCAGGTCGAAATCGAAGTCCTTGAGGCGGCGCTCGTACTGGGCCGCATCCACCATCCGCATCGAGGCATCGATGCCGATCGACTTCAGGGTTTTCACGTAGGGCGCCACGATGCGCTCGAAGCTCGGCGAGTCGATCAGGATCTCGATCGCGAGCGGCTGGCCGGCCGCATTCCGCACGCCCTGCGGTGTCTGCACCCAGCCCGCATCCGCGAGCAGCTTCGTGGCCTGCCGCAGCTGCGCCCGGTTGTTGCCGCTGCCGTCCGTCACCGGCGGCGACACCGGCTCGCCGAACACGGCCGCCGGCAGCTTGTCGCGGAACGGCTCGAGCAACGCCAGCTCCTCGGGCGACGGCAACCCGGTGGCCTTGAGATCCGAGTTCTCGAAGTAGCTCGCCGTTCGCGTGTAGAGCCCGAAGAACAGGTTCCGGTTGCTCCACTCGAAATCGAAGGCGAGCCCCAGCGCCTCGCGCACGCGCGGATCCTTGAACGTCTCGCGTCGCGTGTTGATGAAAAACCCTTGCGCCCCGGAGGGTCGCTCGTCCGGAAGGGTCAAGAGCTTGATGCGCCCGTCCCTCACCGGCTGGCGATCGTAGCCCGTCGCCCAGTCCTTGGAGGTAAACTCCTCGCGGAAATCGATGGTGCCGGCGAGCAGCCCCTCGAGCTCGAGCGTGCGGTCGCGATAGTACTCGTAGCGGACCTCGTCGAGGTTATAGATCCCGCGATTGACCGGCAGATCCCGGGCCCAGTAGTCCGGCCGGCGCACGTAGGTGACGAAGGTCCCGGCCTTGAACCGCCCGACCTTGTAAGGCCCCGAGCCGAGCGGCGGCTCGAGCGTCGTCTTCTCGAAATCGCGCGTCGCGTAATAGGCCTTGGACAGGATCGGCAGCGTCGCGACGGCGATGGGCAGGTCGCGAACGAGCTGGCCCTGAAACGTATAGCGCACCGTATGCGGATCGAGCGCCTCCGCCGACGTGACGTCCCGGATCGGGATCGAGAACGCCGGATGTCCCTTCGCCTTGATGGTCTCGAACGAGAACACGGCGTCGTCTGCGGTCACCGGCGTCCCGTCGGCGAACCTGGCCTCGGGCCGCATCCTGAACGTGACCGACAGGCCGTCCGCCGCCACGTCCGCCGTTTCCGCCACAAGCCCGTACACGGCATCCGGCTCGTCGTTGGCGCGCACCATCAGGCTGTCGAACACCAGCTCCATGCCCTGGGCCGCGTCGCCCTTGAGGATGAGCATGTTGAAGCTGTCGAAGGTGGTGAGGCCCGCGCTGCCGATCTGCGACGCCTGTCCGCCTTTGGGCGCGTCCGGGTTCACATAGTCGAAATGCTTGAAGTCGGCGGGGTACTTGAGATCGCCGAAGACGGAGAGGCCGTGCCGCGGCTCGGCCGCGGCCGGCGCGACGAGCGCCTGGGAGAGCCCGGCCGCAAGGAGAAGCGCGGCCACGGACCTCCGGCGCCGCCGGACGCCCGCCATCGTCTGCGTGAAGGCCGGCCCCGCGCTCATCGTCATTTCCTGTGCGCGGCCAGCGCCTGCTCTTTGGCGGGGTCGACCCACCACACCTGCGTGAATGCGCTCGTCAGCGACGGCAGCGTCTCGGGCCGTCCGAACACGTTCCACGTGGCGATCCATTCGTAGGGATTGTACCACTGCGGCACGAGGTAGTGCCCCCACAGCAGCACCCGGTCGAGGGCGCGCGTATGGGCGACCACGCTCTCCCGATCCGGGGCCAGCACCAGCTCCTCGATGAGCGCATCGATCACCGGGTTCTTGATGCCGATGGTGTTGCGGCTCCCTGGCTGATCCGCGGCCGCCGATCCCCAGAAGTCGCGCTGCTCGTTGCCGGGCGACATCGACTGCGGGAAGCTGTCGATGATGATGTCGAAATCGAAATTCGTCTCGCGCTGCCCGTATTGCGCATCGTCGACCACGCGGATGGTCGCCTCGACACCGATCTTCTGCAGGTTCGAGATGTAGTGGGCGACATGCCGCTGGAAGGCGTCCGACCCCAGGAGGAACTCGACCGCGAGCGGCTCGCCGGCGGCATTGGTGAGCACCGAGCGACCGGGTCGGACCTGCCATCCCGCCTCGTTGAGCAGGCGCATCGCCGTCCCGAGGTTCTTGCGCGTGTCCTCGGGAGCCGCAAAGACGGGGTTTTTCCACTCGGTCGTGAACACCTCCGCCGGCAGCTCCTTCTCGAACGGCTTCAGGATCTCGAGCTCGCGTCCCTCCGGCAAGCCCCGGGCGGCGAGCTCCGAGTTGTCGAAGTAGCTTGAGACGCGCGTATACTGCCCGAACAGCACGGTCCGGTTCAGATCCTCGAAGTTGAAGGCATAGTTGAAGGCTTGGCGCACACGCGGGTCCTTGAACTTGTCGCGCCGCGTGTTGAACACGAAGCCCTGCATGCGCGCGACGCCCCCGGTCGGGATCGCCTCCTTCTTCACCCAGCCCTTCGCGATGGCATCGAAGTTGAACTGGGTGGCCCAGGCGCTCGCCGTGTTCTCGCGCCAGAAATCGGCGCGCCCCGCCTTGAAGTCCTCGAAAGCGGCCGTCCGCTCGCGGAAATAGTGGAACCTGAGCTCGTCGAAATTGAACTGGCCGACGCGCACCGGCAGATCCTTCGCCCAGTAGTCCTTGACGCGCTCGAGCACGATCCGGTTGCCCGTATCGACCGACTTGATCTTGTAGGGACCCGACCCGAGCGGGATTTCAAGCGTGCTCTTGGCGAGATCGCGCGGCTCGCCGTTCTTGCCGGTCGCCTCCCAGAAGTGCTTCGGGAAGACGGTGAGCTGTCCGAGGATCTGCGGCAGCTCGCGGTTGCCGGTGAGATCGAAGATGAAGGTCACCTCGTGCGCGCCGGTCTTCTCGGCCTTGACCACGTTCTTGTAGTAGCGGGCATACATCGGATGCGCTTTCTTGAGCGCATCGAGGCTGAAGATCACGTCCTCGGGCGTGATCGGCGTCCCGTCATGGAAGCGCGCCTCGGGACGCAGCCCGAACTTGGCCCACGCATAGTCCGCAGGGTACGACACCCATTCGGCGATCAATCCGTATTCGGTCGATTCCTCGTCCGGGCTCCCGGCCATGAGCGTGTCGTAGATCATGCCGACGGGCCCGGCCGGCACGCCCTTGATCGAGTAGGGGTTGAGCGAATCGAACGTGCCTTCGTTCGAGAACCGCACCGTGCCGCCCTTGGGCGCGTCCGGGTTGACCCAGCCGAAATGCTTGAAATCGGGGCCGTACTTGGGCGCGCCGATGAGCGAAAGGGCATGATAGCGGGGCGGCTCGGCGGAGGTGGCGGGCGCTGCCGGATCGGCCCCCGCGTCCTCTGCGAAGGCGGAGGGGACGGACGCGGCGACCAGGGCCAGGGCTGCGAGAACCGAAAGAAAAATCGAGCGCCGTCGAGCCAAATGATCCGCTGCCATCGTCACCAAAGTCCCGTGTCAGGAGAGCCAGGAACGGTGCCGGCAAAGAACCTCAGGCTTGCCGCTCCCGCATGAGCCGATACGCGCCGCGCATGGCCCGGGGAAAGTCCTGTACCTAGCACGGCTCCGCCCGGATGCAGATTAAAGATCGGCAAGATCCCCCGCGGCAGAAGGGCGGAGACCGGCGGGACAAACACGGCGGCAACGAGGCCGCGGCCTCGTTGCTCGCGACGCAGCGCCCGTCCCGCGGGCTCGGGCGCCTTTGAGCCCTCGGAAATCCGGCGCCTCAAGGGGCCGGCGCGGCCCCATCCGGCAGCGGCTGCGGATTGTCCGAAAGCGTACGGATATAGGCGATGAGCGAGGCGAGATCGCCGGGATCGGAGACGCCGGCGAAGGCCATCTTCGTACCCGGCACGAACTCCTTCGGCTTGTGCAGGAAGTGGGCGAGGTCCTCGTAGGTCCACTTGCCCGTCTTGGTCTTCATTGCATCCGAGTAGCCGGTGAAGTCCGCCCGCGTCCCGCGCTCGCGTCCGAGCACGTTCCAGAGGTTGGGTCCGGTCTTGCTGCCGGAGGTTGCGTCGGCCGTATGGCAGGCCTGGCACTTCTTGAAGATGGCCTTGCCGTCCTCCGGCTTCGCGGTCTTGAGAGCCGCGAGCACCTTCGACACATCGAACGCGGCCGGCGCCGCCGCGCCGCCGCCCTCGGGGGCCGAGGCCGCCTCCTCGGTTGCGGCGGGAAGTGCAAACCCGTTCGTGATCTCGTGGTGGCCCTGGCGCGCGATGTCGATGAACGTCCTCGGCACGAAAATGACGAGCAGGGCCGCCAGAACGCCGCCCGCGATCTTTGAGAATTCGAAGCTATCCATCATCCCCGTCACCCTGCCACCGCCTGCCGATTCCAAGTCGACGGCACGTATCTGCTAACGACCAACGTGCCCTGTCATACCCGCGCCTTCGCCCTTCGCAAAGCCAAAGATAGGCCCCGGCGCCGGATCCCCACCTCAAACGCATCTATGGAGGACGCCGGTCCCATCTTGCAACCCCGCATTCGGCGGGTCTACAGCTTCGAAGCCTCCGCCGACGGCCGGATCGGCCGCCGCACCCACCGTCCGTGGGACCCCATGTCCGGGATGGGACGATCCAGGGAACCCCGAATGACACGAGCACTGATCATCATCCCGGCCCGAATGGCATCGACCCGTCTGCCCAGGAAGCCGCTGGCGGACATCGGCGGGCTGCCGATGATCGTTCGCGTCTGGAGGCAGGCCCATGACGCGGGGATGGGACGCGTGGTGGTCGCCGCCGATTCGGAGGAGATCTGCGCCGCCGTCCGTGCCGCGGGCGGCGAAGCGCTGACGACGCGCCCCGACCACGCGTCGGGCTCGGACCGCATCTTCGAGGCCCTGAACCGCATCGATCCAGAGGCGGAGGCCGACGTCGTCGTCAACGTGCAAGGCGATCTGCCGACCATCGACCCGGCGCTGATCCGCGCCTGCGCCGCCGTGCTCGACGCCAAGGGCCCCCACATCGCCACCCTCGCCGCCGAGATCGCCGATCCCGAGGAGCGCACCAACCCGAACGTGGTCAAGGTGGTCGGCACGCCGCTCGCCGAGCCGGACCGCCTGCGCGCCCTCTATTTCACGCGCTCAACCGCGCCGCACGGCGACGGTCCGCTTTACCATCACATCGGTCTTTACGCCTACCGCCGCACGGCGCTCGAGCGGTTCGTCTCGCTCGCCCCCTCCTGTCTCGAGAAGCGCGAGCGCCTGGAGCAGCTCCGTGCCCTCGAGGACGGCATGCGCATCGACGTCGCTGTCGTTGACACCGTTCCGCTCGGTGTCGATACTCCCGCCGATCTCGAGCGGGCGCGGCAACTCGTTGGATAAGCGGCTCGTTGGATAGGGCGCGCCTCCGGCATGATCCTCACCGCTCGATCCTCCCGCACGCATTCGTCCCCGGCGTGATCGCAACCGGCCGCGCCTTTCCTTCCTTGTCTCCTCTTGAGCCAGCACACCATGTCGACGACCCCTCCTGCCGCACGCATCGCTTACCAGGGTGAGCCCGGCGCCAATTCGCATCTCGCATGTACAGAGGCTTACCCGGACCTCGAGCCGCTCGCCTATCCGACCTTCGAGGACGCGCTGGCCGCGGTGAAGTCGGGAGACGTGCTCTACGCCATGATCCCGATCGAGAACTCCGTGGCCGGCCGCGTCGCCGACATCCACCATCTGTTGCCGGGCGCCAACCTCTACATCGTCGGCGAGCACTTCCTTCGCGTGCGCCACCAGCTCATGGCCGTGAAGGGCGCAACCCTCGACACCCTCAAGCGGGTCATGAGCCACACGCAGGCGCTCGGCCAGTGCCGCAAGACGCTGCGGTCGCTGGGCCTGAAGCCCATCCCCGAGGCGGACACGGCAGGCTCCGCGCGCCTCGTCGCCGAGCAGACGGACACGTCGCTGGCCGCCATCGCCTCGAAGCTCGCCGCCGAGATCTACGGCCTCGATATCCTGCGCTCCGACATCGAGGACGAGGCCGACAACACCACGCGCTTCCTGATCCTCGCCAAGGACCCCGACGACGCCGAGCCCGAGGACGGCCCGGTCATCACCACGTTCCTGTTCCGCGTGCGCAACGTGCCGGCCGCGCTCTACAAGGCGCTCG
>WBZR01002844.1_pt1 | contig 16949 bp, 15 predicted proteins | sample 5204231 | NCBI WGS metagenome assembly WBZR01 (sample SAMN12412403, study PRJNA552823) | activated sludge metagenome | isolation source: activated sludge from anammox sidestream of wastewater treatment plant... | place: USA: Virginia | collected 2017-08 | reverse complement strand
AAATCCCTACATTTATCTCAGCATTTATTGCAGTAGCATATTGTTCTTTGAAAATTTGTTTGTGTTGTAATGTTACTATCCGTTCGGGTTAGTAATGCAAGGGATTAGTAGTAAAGCGTTGGCATTTGGAGGTGCGGAGAATAAGAAGAAGTATAATGGCTACGAATTAAATAGGGACTTTGAACTTAATCTTTATGAAACGTTTTATCGTTCACATGACCCACAGTTAGGAAGATTCTGGCAATTAGATCCGAAAATTGAAAGTGCTGATTCATGGAGTCCTTACTCTGCTATGTTGGACAATCCGATAAGATATGTAGACCCTTTGGGTGATTCATCTATACACCCAAAACTCCCACCGATTGAAACATTAAATGCTTACGCATTAGTAAAGCTTGGGAAAGTAGTTCCTAAGGAAGATTCAAGACCGTTCTGGGAGCAAGTGAAAGGGGATTTAAAATTAGCCGGTATTTTTGCAGCTGCATTTGGAGCAGGAATTGTAGCAGATGCTATTGTGGTAGCAACGAAAGCTTCTGAAGCTTCACCAAGTCTCATGGAGACACTGCAAAAAGAAGTAGGACAGTTAGAGAAATCAAATAGAACAACTGAAAAATTAATTAAGGGGCACAAGGAAAAATTACAAGAGTACAAAAATGACCCTCTAAAAAATGACAATAAAAAAATACTCGAAGGGAAAACAAAAGAAATACAAGAAAAAATTATTGACGGTAGAGTTAAAAAGTTGGAAAAAGAAATTCAAAAGTTTGAAAGTAATATTGAAAAAAACAAAGACTTAATAAAGAATATTCAGGACAAACTCAATAAAATAAAAATATGACACTTACAATCAAAATAGAAGAACTGGAATTATTATTAACAAAGACAATAAAAAAACTAAAGGAAGAGAAGTATAAAGAGTTTTCATTTGGATATGATGAATATTGGATTATTACAACGGATGATTGGAATAACTTTGGTGCTGAGCCAAAGCCAGCTGTAGGATCATTAAATGATGATATTAATTTTTTAAAAATAGTAATTAAAGAAGATTTGAACATCTCCTATTTGGAGTTAGAAAGACTAGCAACTATACTAAGAGCCGTTAGCGAAATCCTTACTGTTGATGATTCAAAATAAAGGCGAATATTGAGGCTAAATGTAGAGGCCCGACAGCCGTCTTTTTTTTCCCATTATCCCCCACTCACTGCCTTTCTCATCCATGTCAATAAAAGTGAGCAAGAAATGAATCATTAGACTTCTACGAACTACTAAATTTCTACCATTCATTACAACAACTCCGTTCTTTCAGTCACTCATCCAATTTATTTCGCTGAAAAACTTAATTACAAAAAAAAGACCTCGGGTATCCAAAGTCTTTTGCGGTGAGGGAGGGATTCGAACCCTCGGTACAACTTTAAGGTCGTACGACGGTTTAGCAAACCGTTGATTTCAGCCACTCATCCACCTCACCGGCCGAAAATTTACAGAGTCAAATCGCACTCTACTCAAATATGTCGGGAAGACAGGATTCGAACCTGCGACCCCCTGGTCCCAAACCAGGTGCGCTACCGGCCTGCGCTACTTCCCGATTCCTCTTTATGCAAATTGCATTTTCAAGGGTTGCAAAAATAGCCTTTAACTGAATAGCAGCCAAACAAAAATCCCGAACAAATTATTGTCCGGGATAAATATTTTTGGAAATCAATTTACATAGCGGCTAACTGTACTTTTTGCTGCAACTCCAGCACACTTTCTCTGAAAGAGCCGTCTGTATCCATCAAGTCTTTTACCGTCTGGCAAGAATGTATTACGGTAGTATGATCTCTTCCACCAAAGTGTTCACCGATTGTTTTTAATGAGTTTTTAGTGAATGCTTTGGCCAGAAACATTGTAATCTGCCTTGCTTGCACAATTTCTCTTTTACGAGTCTTTTGCAACAGTTTATCATAAGAAACATCAAAAAATTCGCAAACCATTTTTTGAATGGTTTCAATTGTGATTTCTTTACTGGATGATTTTACAAAATTTCGTAGCACTTTCTTAGCTAAGTCCAGGTCAATTTCCCTCCTATTTAACGAAGACTGTGCCAGTAATGAAATCAATGCGCCTTCCAGTTCTCTTACATTATTATTGATATTATAAGCAATATACTTAACCACTTCTTTTGGCATTTCCAACCCGTCATTTTTCATTTTGCGTTCCAAAATTTCTATTCGGGTTTCATAGTCGGGCATTTGCAAATCGGCACTCAAGCCCCAGCGAAAACGGCTGAGTAGTCTTTCCTGTACACCTTCCAGATCTTTTGGTGACTTATCGGAAGTAAGTACCAGTTGTTTGCCGGATTGATGCAAGTGATTGAAAATGGCAAAAAATGCATCTTGAGATTTTTCAGCTTTTGCAAAAAACTGCACGTCATCAATAATTAATACGTCAATCAGTTGATAAAAATGAATAAAGTCGTTGATCGCATTATTGCGGCTATGATCCATAAACTGGTTGATGAACTTTTCGGAGCTCACATATAATACCACTTTATTGGGATGTAGTTTTTTTACTTCATTACCTATTGCCTGTGCCAAGTGCGTTTTTCCAAGACCCACGCCGGCATATATAACTAATGGATTGAAAGAATTGGCTCCCGGTTTTTCAGCAACCGTTTTACCGGCTCTACGGGCTACGCGGTTACAATCACCTTCTATAAAGGCATCAAATGTGTAAATGGAATTCAGTTGCGGATCTATCTGCATCTTTTTAAGCCCAGGTATTACAAATGGGTTCTTAACCGGGTTATTTATGACGAGCGGAAAATCCATTTCGTTGTTTGAAAAGGTTTTAAAACCCTGACCACTTACATCCATCGTCTTTGGTTTATTGCGGCTATTGCCACTATCCACCATGATACGATATTCAAGTCTTGCATCTTTACCCAACTCTCGCTTCAGCGTCTTTGCCAATAAATTTACATAATGTTCTTCAAGATACTCAAAGAAAAACTGACTGGGCACCTGTATAACCAGAACATTATTTTTTAAAGAAACCGGTTTGATGGGTTCAAACCATGTTTTGTAATGCTGCCTTTCAACAATATCATTGATGATCTTTAAACAATTGGTCCAAACTTTTTCTGCGTTCTTCTCCATGAAAAGGTTAGTAATTTATATCGGGTTATCTATAGTTGTTCTTGTCAAATTGTCCAAAAAAATCTTCCACACAATGTCAATAAAAAAAGTTGGACAGGACGGCGAATATCAATAAAACTTTTATAAAAAAAAATTTTTATCCACCTGTTTTTTGTGAAACAGAAATATTCTTGTTCCCCAAAATTTTCTTGCCCGAAAATTTGGAAAATTCAAAATCTAATCTGCCCAATACAATGCCCGCCCAACCCACTTGATTCACAATAACATCGCTACCATTTTTATTCTTATACGTAAGTGGTTTGTCAAAAAAAGTATGAGTATGCCCGCCAATTATCAGATCAATATTTTCAGATTCTTTGGCCAATATTTCGTCACTCACTTTATTATCCTTATACCGGGCACCCAGGTGTGAGAGGCAAATAATCATATCACAATTTTTATCCTTCTTGAGCAGGGCTGCAGTTTCATTTGCCTTTTGTACGGGATCCAGATATTTTGTAGCACCAAACAAATTATCGGGTATCAATCCATGCCCTTCAATGCTTACGCCCAATACGCCAATTTTCAATTTTCCTTTTTTGAAAATCTTATACGGCTCTGTTTTATTTTCCATAGGTGTGCCTGAAAAATCATAATTAGAAACCAGCATCGGAAAATTTGCATGATTCGAAAGTTGCGTAGCCAGATTTTCCATACCGGCATCAAAATCATGATTACCAATTGTACAGGCATCATATTCCATTGCCGACATAGCTTTTATTTCAGGCTCCCCCTTATAGATATTAAAATAAGGCGTGCCTTGAAAAATGTCTCCGGCATCTAATAATAATACCTGCGACTCTTCGGCTCGTATTTGCTTTATCAATTCAGCTCGGGCAGCTACTCCGCCCAAACCCTGATTTCGTCCACCATCCATAGGGAAAGGATCCAAACGACTATGCGTATCATTGGTATGTAAAATGGTGAGCTTTAGCGGGCTCATATACTCGGTCGCCTCAGCTACTGCCGGGCCTGCCAAAACCGCCCCTGCTGCCATTACGGACTGCCTAATAAATTTTTTTCTATTTATCATTTACTACACGGTTTTCAATGGTTGCTGTAATATCTTTTCCTTCTGTTTTCAGTTTCTTAATATAGTCAAATAATGCGTCACGCATCAGGTAACCATTAGTTAGCTGAGGTATTTGCCGTAACATATCTGCATTATCACCACCATTGGCAACAAAATCAGAATTTGCTGTAGTATAAGTCGCATTAGGGTCAAGTGGTTTCCCATTAATCATTACATCAACCGCTTTATTATCTTTTATATGCATGGTAATGCCTGCTACAGGCCATCCACCTCTTGCTGCAGTAAGATCCAGAAACTGTTGCAAAACACTTCCTTTCATTTTTTGTAACACAATTAAATTATCAAAGGGCATTAGTTCAAAAATTTTGCCTCTTGTTACCGGCCCTGCTGGCAATTGTGTAAGCCGAATACCACCTGAGTTCATAAATGCTGCATCTATTTGTGTATTATATTTTTCCTTTGCCATTACAAAAAATGCATCCACCATAAAGTTGCCTAAAGCTGATTCAGGAGATTTTTTATCTAAACTAACAGGAGCATTACCAACAATAGCATCCATACTTCTGCTTACACTATCACTATAAGGATGCAATAAATTTTCTAAGTTTTTATTTACAGGTTGCTTGTCGCTTATCCGGTAGTCTTTGTATTGTAATGTTGAAGTGGTGTACGAAGTATGACAGGAAATAAAACCCGCCGATACTAAAAACAGGCAGCTAAGTATCCAAGAATTTTTTCTCATAATCAGTAGTTGACTGAAGGTAGTTAGTTTTACAGTTTAATCCACAGACTTCTACAAAATATTTTTAAAAAAAATTGATTTGACATTTCAATTATTGAAAAAATGAATATTAATCAAAGTATTCAATGATTTTCATTCTAAATCTAATGTCAATCATTATGTTTGTCTGAAATTTTCAGGATAAAAACCTGACATTATGCAAAAAGCCATCAGCCTGAAGCTCCTACCGGAAGAAGCCGCCACCGAAAATATTATCAAAGCCTATATTGCCGGCAGTATAGGCAATAAACCTGAAGATATTTCGGGATTTATCATTACAAAAAAATCAATTGATGCAAGAGGCAAACAGGCCTGGGTCAATCTTACACTGACTGCATATATAAATGAACCTGTACATCACAGAGAAAAATTTGCATTTCAATTTCAAGACATCAAAAAAGCAAAAAAATCAGTCATCATTATCGGCGCAGGTCCCGCAGGTTTATTTGCAGCTTTAAAACTAATTGAGCTTGGCATTAAACCTATCCTCTTGGAAAGAGGAAAAGACGTAAGAGCAAGAAGACGCGACCTTGCCATGCTCAATAAGGAAGGCGAAATAAATGCTGAAAGTAATTATTGCTTTGGCGAAGGAGGTGCCGGCACTTATAGCGATGGAAAGCTTTATACCAGAAGTAGTAAGAGAGGAAGTATTGAAAGAATATTAAACCTTTTTGTACATTTTGGAGCTGAAGAAAAAATATTATATGAAGCTCATCCACATATTGGCACCAATAAACTTCCACATATTATAACAGCGATGCGCATGAAGATATTGGAATGTGGAGGCGAAATACATTTTGAAAAAAAAGTAACCGATTTCATTATAAGTAACAATGCAATAGCTTCAGTACTCACTCAAAATGGTGATTCTTTTTCTGCCGATGCAATCATCCTTGCTACCGGACATTCTGCCAGAGATATTTTTGAGCTATTGCAACATAAAAATATTTTGATTGAAGCAAAACCTTTTGCATTGGGCGTAAGAGTTGAACATCCGCAATCGCTTATTGATAGTTCACAATATCATTGTACCATTCGCAGCCCACATCTGCCGCCTGCTTCTTACAGTTGGGTACATCAGGTAAATGGTAAAGGTGTGTTTTCTTTCTGCATGTGTCCCGGTGGCATTATTGCAACTGCCTCCACCGCCCCCGGCGAGTTGGTTGTAAACGGATGGAGTCCTTCTAAAAGAAATAACCCATTTGCCAATAGTGGTATTGTGGTTTCCATTGAAGAAAAAGATTGGCTAAGCTATAAGAAAGCTGGAGCACTTGCAGCTATGAAGTATCAACAGGAAGTAGAAGCCAAAGCTTTTGCGTATGGTGGAGGAAAATTTGTTGCCCCCGCCCAGCGTATGGTTGATTTTTTTGAAAATAAAGTTTCTAATTCGCTGCCAGCCTGTTCTTACCTGCCCGGTTTACATTCTACTTCATTAAAAGAAGTGTTACCTGCATTTGTTTTCCAAAATTTACAGACAGCCTTTAAGGAATATGGTAAAAAAATGAAAGACTATTTTACAAATGAAGCCGTTGTAGTAGCCACCGAATCCAGAACATCATCACCCGTTCGTATTCCCCGCGAAAAACACACATTACAACATCCACAAATCAATAATCTTTATCCCTGTGGCGAAGGTGCCGGATATGCAGGCGGTATTGTGAGCGCTGCCATGGATGGCGAAAATGTGGCAACTCAGATTGCAATGATTTTTTCTTAACTTGAATTATGAAAAAAATATCGGGAATTCTGTTTTTCCTGTTTATGACTTGCACATGCACTGGTCAAAAAATTTTTAATGATTTTAATGCTGTAATCCGATCAGGAAGCAGCGAGCAAGCATTTGCATTTGTAAGAAATACATTTGGGCTTACCTATACCGAAGATCCTTTTTTGCATTTTAAAGAAAGAGGTGCAGTTACGGCGATAGAAGAATTGAAGCTACATCGCTAATAAAATTTAATCAGACAAAAGAATTCTGGCACAACTATTCACAACAGTTTACTGCCGGAAAATGGAATTACAAAACACTTTATCCTACCGATTCACTTGCATGGGAAGCAGCGAACTATTCAATTACACTCATTTATGCTCACGAAATGGGGCATTATATGAGTTTCAGGTATATCAATCCTGAAAGATCAAGCTATACCTGCGAAGAGCTTGTTGCCAATGAATGCCTCACTGCTTTTGCTAATTTGTTTAATGGCCATCAAAAATTTGACAAGCATAAAAAATTATTTATTGAACTATGCGCACAAACAGCAGCGGCTATTCCCGATTCCAATAAAACCGATTTCCAACTACCCATGACGGACTGGTGCAAACCCAGCCCTATGGATGATTTTTTTAAATATTTTGAAACGGATGAAGATCGTTTTCTCAGGTTATATGGTTATTTACAGTTTAAGATGATGGAGACTTTGTTAACAACCTCCACCGAAAACCTGACTTTGTTTGCTGCAAGAAGGTTTACCGATTTTTTTAAGAAAAAAACGGGCAATTCATTTTTCAAACCACTTAGATACACCATACTTAAAGAAGAAAGCCTGCCGCAAATTCCTTTTACCCGTTTCATATTTAATAAAATGGATGCTGTGCCCTGCTATAAAACATATTTTTATAGTAATGCTGTGATGCATTTAGATAATCAAGGAAATTTATACTCCTCAGAAACTGTATCTAAAAATATTTTTCCTGATACGCCCTATAATGATCCGGCCTCAGATTTAGAGCAAATTACAATTTGGAACTCAAAATTACAGTCAAATAAAATGATGCCTTTGCAAGGTCTTACCATTCTTGATTCGGTAAAAAATAATAATGTGTTTACCTTTTCGGCGTATAAAACAGCAGAAAGCTATTGGTATCTTTTAAAACAAATTAAAGAACAATACAGCTATCGCCAATTGATGGCAGATAATGCAAACACAGACTCACTCACCAATCTGCCTTCCGCCACCACACATCAGTTTTATTATTTGCAACCCAAGGCCAATAATATCATTGCCTACAAACATTTTGAATTACCCGATTCACTGTCTGCATTTGACAATGTGTACTACAGAGATTTGAATATTGCCGGATTCAATAATTACGGCGCTTTACTTATCAATAATGAATATCGTAAAGATGAGCAACATAGAATCACCGTTTATCCGGTTGATACCAGTGAGTTGATTTTGGGTAATCCATTGATTCAATTTGAATCAAAAGACAGTAGCTTTTACAATATGGAATTACCCTCATGCTATATCAAAAGAACAACCAACGAATTCAATTTGGCCTTTTTTAATCCGGTAACTGAGAAAATACATTTATTAAGGGTAAATGAAAAAGGACTGAGAGGGTTTGAACTGCAACCTGCTCATCATTTGAAAAACAATTATCCCAAATTAAAGATTACAGCAATGCGAATGATTGCGCATAATAAAATGTATGTAGTTGCTCAATGTCGTAAACCCGGGAATGCCTCAAAACTGGAATTGAAACGTTTTTTGCTGCAATGGTAAACATTGTTTCATATTATTTATTTGCATTTTATCGGCCATAAACTACATTTTGCGGTAATAAATGAATCTAATAGCATCCGGTTTCCGTTGCATTTGTAAATTTGCGTTCTAAAATAAAAACATGGCTTCAATTCTTGAAACCCGTGATCTGAAAAAATATTTTGCCACTCAAAAAGCGGTTGACAATATTAGTCTGTCGGTAGCGCAGGGAAGTATTTTTGGACTTTTGGGCCCCAATGGTGCAGGCAAAACCACATTGATAAGAATGATCACCGGTATATTTTATCCTGACAGTGGTGAGATTCTCTTTGATGGGAAAAAATTTGATCCATTAAATGATGTTGCAAAAATTGGTTATATGCCCGAAGAAAGGGGCTTGTATAAAAAAATGAAAATCGGTGAGCAAACTTTATATCTGGCACAACTAAAAGGTCTGAACCGAAAAGATGCAACAAAAAAAGTAAAGGAGTGGTTTATCAAATTTGGTATGGAATCCTGGTGGAATAAGAAAGTAGAAGATTTATCAAAAGGAATGAGCCAAAAACTTCAATTTGTAACTACTGTTTTACACAATCCCAAACTGATCATATTAGACGAACCTTTTAGTGGGCTTGACCCGGTGAATAGTAATCTGATAAAAGACGAAATTTTCAATCTTGCAAAAAATGGGTCAACCATCATCTTCAGTACACACAGAATGGAGCAGGTAGAAGAAATTTGCAATCAGATTGTACTGGTAAATAAAGGTCAGAAAATATTAGATGGCGAAATAAAAAACCTGAAACAGCAATTCAAAGAAAATTTGTACAGTATTGGGGCGTCTGCCATCCCCGAAAGCAATGGAGCAGCTCCATTTGAAGTGAGCAATACACTGAATGACGAAACCGTAATAAAGATAAAAGAAGGAAAAAGCACAAATGATGTATTGCAATATTTACTTCAGCAAGGCGTAGCCATTCATTCGTTCAATGAAATACTTCCTTCACTCAATGATATTTTTATAAAAGTAGTTGAAGGCACAGCACATGCACGTCAGTTTCAGGAAATTAAAGATTAAGACATTAATACATTAACCATGAACAAGATCAGACTTATCATAGGAAGAGAATATTTAACCAGAATCAGAAAGAAAACCTTTATACTCAGTACCGTATTATTTCCACTTTTATACCTGGGATTAATATTGGGCACGGGGTATATTACAGCAAAAAGTGGACGTAAGATGCATGTAGCGGTAATTGATTCATCAGGTTACTTTACAAAGGCTAAAATAGACAGCCTCAATTTGCTCGACAGTAGTTCTCGCCTCAGTTTGGTTACTGCTTCTGCAAGCAGCCTGGAGTCCAATCTGGAAAAATCCGGTTATGATGGGTTTATAGTAGTACCCGCTACAGTGGCCTGGGACAAGCCGCTCCCCTTTCTCAAATTGAATACAACACATACCATGAGCATGGAAGGCACAGCCCCGGTACAATCCAAAATAAATGCCTTGTGGATGTCCATTAAAAATGAAAAATTGGGAATTGATGCTGAGAAAAAAAGAATTCTTGAACAAAATAACATTATCATCGTTCCTGAAAATATTAAAGATCGAAAAGCAAATTCAGGAGTAGCTACTGCAATTGGGAGTGTATCCGCTATACTTATATACATCATTTTGTTATTGTATGGGTCACAGGTAATGATGGGTGTCATGGAAGAAAAAACAAATCGTATTGCTGAAGTCATTGTCTCTTCTGTAAAACCATTTCAATTGATGCTTGGGAAAATTCTTGGAATTGGACTTGTTTGCCTTACTCAAATTTTGCTTTGGATTTTCTTTATTCTTATTATCTACAATGTAACCAAACTTACCGGCAAAGCCGATGCAATGAGCAGTGTGGTAGGCGGCATTCAGGATGTGTTTACCAGTTCCAATATGCCGTTGATATTGAGTTGCTTTGTATTCTATCTGCTGGGTGGCTTCTTCTTTTATGCCTCATTATTCGCAGCCGTAGGCAGTGCGGTAAACGAAGATATGCGGGAAGCTCAATCATTAAGCTTTCCTTTAATGATGCCCATTATTTTTTCGGTAGCCATGATGACGGCGGTTTTAAAAGACCCTACCGGCTCGTTGGCATTTTGGGGCAGCATTATTCCGTTTTCCTCCCCTATTATTATGATGGTACGGCTGCCATTTGGTGTACCGGGCACAGTGCCCTGGTGGCAACTGGGATTAAGTATGTCGCTGCTAATAGCCGGATTTATTTTTACAACTTGGTTTGCCGGAAAAATTTATCGCACAGGAATACTGATGTATGGCAAGAAGCCCAGCTGGAAAGAAATAATAAAGTGGGCATTTCGCAAAAACTAGACTGCTGATTTGTTAATTTTTTCTAATCAAAGCAAGTCAATGATTTTTATACGAAATTAATCGTATGTTTGTACGAAACAATTCGTGCAAAACAAAATCAGTAACCAAAAAAATTTATTTATGAAACCAGCTTATTCAAAAAATTTGAAATGGGGATTGGCGCTTACAGCCGTTGTACTTGCATTTGTAATGGTAGCCTGGGGGCAACAGCAGATGCCGGGGAAAACCCATAAACAAGTAAATGACACCACACCTGTACAAAAAAAAGGGAGCGAAAAGAAAACCATTGATCTTGATGATGAATTGAATGACGCTTTTGATAAAATGGATTGGGAAAAGTTTCAAAAGGATTTAAAAGAGGGTCTTGAAAAAATTGATGCCGCCAAAATCAAAATGGAAATAGATAAGGCTATTAAAGAAATTGATTTTTCAAAAATGCAGGCCGAATTATCTGAATCGCTTGCTAAAATCGACGTGGAAAAAATAAAGAAAGAAGTAAATGAAGCCATGAACAAGATTGATATTGAAAAAATGAAAACAGAAATAAATCAGTCTCTCAAAGAAATTGATGTAAACAAAATTCAAGTCGAAGTACAGGAGGCTTTAAAAAAGGTAAAAGAAATAGATTTAAAAAAAGTGCAAAAAGAGTTGGAAAAAATTAAGCCAACTATTGAAAAGGAACTTAATAAAGCAAAAGTGCAATTAGAAAAAGCAAAAATCACAATTCAGGAATATCAATCATTTGTAAACGGATTGGAGCAAGACGGCCTCATCAATAAAGAACAGGGTTATAGCTTGAAATATGAAGATGGTGTTCTTTCTATAAATGGAACAAAGGCATCTGCTGAAACGCTGCAACGATATAAAACTTTCTTATCAAAACATACTAAATTCAATATCAACAACAAGAAAGGAGATGTAAATATCAATCTTGATAAATAAATTAATAAAACACAGCCCGAAAGATCATTTCACCATAATCTTTCGGGCTGTAAATATTTTCAGGCCGACATCATTTTTACAGCCATTTCTTTTAATAAAGAAGCATCTTCAGTACCCGCATCTCCAATACCTATACTTTTTAGGTTATATTGATTTAACAATAACAGGTTTCTTTCAATTCCCGAATAGGAATATAAGTTGGCCGCTTTAATATAATCCTTTACAAAAAAAGGATTGACGCCTATTGTGGTTGCAATGGTTTTTTCATCACGAGTGCCGGCCCCGAAAATCATAAACACTTTACTAAAAAAGCCGTATAAAGATGGAAGGACAAGCTGAATGGGAGCCGCTTTGGGATTTGCTTCAAAATACTGGATAATCCGAATGGCAGCAGGCAGGTTTTTGGATGCCATTGCTGATTGCAGTTCAAATACATTAAACTCTTTACTTACACCAATATAGTTTTCTATATCATCTTCAGTAACACTGGTACGCTTGCCAAGATTTATTGTTAATTTATCAACTTCATTTTCTATTCTTACCAAATCATTGCCAATATGGTCAACCAATAACGCAAGCCCTTTTTGAGAAATCGTAAGCCCTTTTGACTTCATCAACTCCTGCGTCCATTCGGGTAGCTGGTTGTCATACATTTTTTTTGTAGTAACCAAAACACCTTTTTCCTTTACCAGCTTGGAAAATTTCTTTCGGGCATCCAGTTTTTTGTCTTTATAAGCTACTATGAAAATGGTAGAAGAAAGTGGGTTTTCAAAATAAGGTTCCAGTTTTTCAATATCCTTCATCTGCTGTGCTTCCTTCAATATCACAACCTGCCTCTCTGCAAACATGGTATATCGGCGACAAGCATTTATTACATCTGCCCAAGCGGCATCTTTTCCATAAAAGATTGAAAGATTGAATGAAGCTTCGCTTTCACTTAAAATATGTTGCTCCGCAAAACTTACAGCTTTATCAATGTAATATTCCTCATCTCCTTCAAACCAATAAAAAGGTTTAAAGTTCTTTTTTTTCCAGTCTTCTATTATTTTTTCAACACTCATAAGTTGCTAAGTTACAGGCTTCAGACGATTGAATCGTTTGCATAAAATTATTTTGAAAGCATAAATCCGGATATTCTGGCACGGTTTTAGAAAAATGTTTGTACGAAAACAAGTATTTAACAGGTTATAAAAAACACTTAGGTTGAAATTGGGGTAACTTGCATCCGATTTCTACTACAAAAAAATATTATTTTATTTTAAAACTAAAATCCATTTGTTATGACAGAGACGAATTATCCATCTGCCACCACCACACCCAGTAGCCCACAACCCAAAGCAAAAAGCAGTAAAAACATCATCATCGGAGTATTAGCTGCCGGCTTATTAGGTACTTGGGGTTATTTTTTGTACGATAAAAACCAGTCAAACGAAGAACATAAAAAAGATCAGGTGAGCATTCAGACAAAGGACACAAAGATTACTGACCTGCAACGAGACTTCGACAATGCCCTAGTTAGACTAGACTCACTAACGGGAGCCAATAATGCTTTGAGTGGTGAAAATGCAGAGCTTAAATCAAAATACGATAAAGAAATAGCTGCTAAAAAAGCAGAAATCAGAAAAATCTTAAATGATAAAAATGCTACTGCTGCACAATTAGCTAAGGCAAAGACAATGATTGAAGAATTAAATGGCAAGATTACCAGCCTGGAAGCTGATGTTGCCCGATTAACAGGTGAAAATGAAGTGTTGACTACTGCTAATACTACGCTCAAGCAGGAAAAAGCTGACCTTGAAACCAACCTCAGTACTCGTACAGCAGAAAAAGAAGCGCTGGAAAAAACAGTGGATGTGGGATCTACATTCAGCGCATCCAATATCAAAATCACACCTTTAAATGACAAAAAAGGCGGAAAGGAAAAAGAAACAACAAAAGCAAAAAAGGTAGATAAACTTGTCGTGTCTTTTGATATTGAAAACAGAATAGCCAAATCAGGCCCTGCCGATATGTATTTGATTGTAACAGCTCCTGATGGTAAGGTAATTTCGCAAAGTGGCAATACACTCAATACAAGAGAAGAAGGAGATAAAACCTTCACTGCAAAAGTGCCAGTTCAATACGAACAAGGGACTCGTAAAAATGTTCAGTTCCCCATTCAACAAGATAATTTTATGACCGGAGATTATAAAATTGAAATTTATCAAAATGGCTTCAAGATTGGTGAAGGCATCAGAAGCCTGAAAAAAGGTGGTTTATTCGGTTAATACAACAGTTAGTTTCCAAGTTAAAGCCATCTGCTTTTGCGGATGGCTTTTTAGTTTAATCACATTTTCTTCACATAATAGCCTTGCTCAATTTTCATTGAGGAAAAGCTTGTTTCAATGAGGTAAATTTGTTTTAAAATTACTACCCATGATCCACTCTAAATTGGCAAGATTGGCACTGCCCATATTTGCCTTGTGCAGTGTTCAGTTGCTGAATGCACAATACAGTAATAGACAACCGGTAAAATTAAGAACAGCATATACAGGAATTGAGGTAGGCTCTAAGGGTGTAAAGATGAGCATACTTGAACTTAAAAATTCTGAAGCCACTGTTGACTTTCGAATTCTAAAAGATACCGCCGTAAATACTGACTTCATTAGCTTTTCACCTCAAACCTTTGATGCAACGCTTAAAGGGCTTATTGGGTTGTATATAACTGCCGCAAAAGAATATGATATACCATCAAAAAGAATTTTTACGGTAATCAGCAGTGGAGTAAAAATGCAGGCCGAAAAAAGTAATAAGACAGATTGGATTAATAACCTGATCGACTCTTTTAGATTAAAAATAAATGACCCATACAGAAAAGTGGATGTAGTGGATGTGCAGCAAGAAGCCCGCTTATCGCATCTGGGCATTGTACCCGAATCAAAAAGATATAGTACATTTCTGATTGACATTGGCAGTGGAAATACCAAGGGTGGATTTTTCCCTTATGGAGATTTGAGTACATTTCGATTATTCCAATTGAACTGGGGAACAAAAAGCGTTTCAAATGCTACTGAAAAAAGATGTGAGCATGATAATAGCCTGGATAATTATAACCGTCAATTATCCAAAGTACTTGGCGGAGCCGAAAATACTGATATCATTTATGCAGTAAATGCCAGTGGCTCTTATAAATTGAGTGATAATATTGCAGTAAGCGGCGGTGCTGCCTGGGCTGTTGCAAATCTGACACATCCTGAAATGACCGAAGATGCAATCGTGCCGGTTACCTATAAAGAAGTAGAAAAGCTGTGCGAAAAACTTTACAATAATTTTGATGCGCTGGCTCCGGCTTTTTTAGCACAAAATATTACCAGATCTTCTGACAGAGAGCAGGCTATAAAAAATATTAAAGCGGTGCAAAAAGTATTTGATCAAAAAGCACTGATGGCAGGAGCCGGATTACTTTTAAAAATTATGCGTCAGTTTTCATCAGCCTATGAAACCAAACAATACTTTCTCGTAAAAAATGGTTCTGTTGGCTGGATATCCGCTTACGTAGATCAATCAGTTGAAAACTAATTTTTACAATTGCCCGGATGAAGGATACAAAAACAATTTTACTGATGCTGTTGTCTGCAGGGCTTATCACCACCTGGGTTTTTTATTTATCTGAAAAAACAAAGAATGATGGAAAAAAAGAATCAGTAGTATTGAACAACAATACAGCTGACATTAAAAAAATTCAGGACTCTCTTCAATTAGTTTATCAAGGAACATTAAATAACCTGGGCGCACAATTAGATGCTGCTAAAAATACAGCAGACACACTGCAAGGTCAGTTAGATGCAAGAATGCAGGAAATCATACAGCTTAAAACTGAAATAGCAGCTTTACTGGTAAAAGCAAATCCAGGAAGAGAAGAATTATCGTTGGCCGGAAAAAAGACGGCAAGATTGCAACAATTAGTTTCTTCAATTCCTTCAAAGAGCAAAACGGTCATTGCTCAAAATACGGTAAAAGTAACTTCAGAAAAGGCAACTATTAATTTAAATGAAAACAATGAAGCGCTGGAACAAAATATCAAGTCGCCTTATTTTACCATAACGAATTTAAACATGACAAATGCTTCATCAGGCGATGCAAATGAATCAGCTTTTGGTAATAGTTCAGGAATAAACAAAATCTACATTTCATTTTCTATACAAAATAATACTACCGATTTTCCCAATGCAGAAATTTTTGCTGTAGTAACACAGCCCGATGGCAAAGTAATTCAAGATGCATGGGAGTCTGCATCAATGGAAACCAGAAACGGAACAAAGAAATACACACGAAAAATGAGATTTGAATACTTGAAAGGTGAAACCCGAAAGATTCAATTCAACCTCAAATCAGACGATTATGAAAAAGGAAATTATTCTGTTCAACTTTATCAAAATGGTTATTTGATAGGCCAAACCAAAAAGACACTGAATTAATAAAATGAAAACGCCCCAAATAGGGGCGCTTTTTCTTTCTTGCTTGCCGTTAGTGATTATTTGGTTGCGACGCTTACAATTTTACAAATTGCAATTTTAATGACAACCCATCTTCCCTTTTCGCTGCAATAAAATAGAGACCTGGGCTTAATTTATTTATTTGAAGCTGCATTATTTTGGTGCTTATTACAAATTGCATCACCGTTTGGCCCGAAATATTGACGATTCTGGCTGATTTTCCCACCCATCTGGAGTCATAACTTAAATCCAGATTCAAAACATTACTAACCGGATTGGGGTAAAGTTGTGGATGCAACCATTTTGGATCATCTTCGGGAACGGGTATCTCAAATATTAATGGGCGTAAGAGCCCCTTTGAGTTTAAGAATGAATGTTTATTGCCACCCGGCATAAATAATGCCCGCATCTTATCTTTCTGCCCTTTGGTAAACATATTTAAACAAGCATCATTTGTAAAATCCATATAATTCATATACATATCACCATCAGGCCCGTTTCCGCAGGTAATACGTATTGATGATGGGCAACCGGAAGTATAACTAGCCTGTTTGGGTGTATCATCCACCCCATCGTCACCGCAGTAAGTGTCACCCCACAAATGTTTTAAGCCCATCCAATGACCAATTTCATGAACAGCGGTTTTACCTTGTCCATAGGTTGCAATTTCATTTATT